>OJPI01000265.1_pt1 | contig 45230 bp, 41 predicted proteins | sample 1598461 | NCBI WGS metagenome assembly OJPI01 (sample SAMN03922483, study PRJEB24848) | human gut metagenome | isolation source: stool sample | host: Homo sapiens | place: Germany | collected 2011-05 | reverse complement strand
AGTAGATCGTCGGCAGCGTCAGATGTGTATAAGAGACAGGTATTTCTTTGGTGCGGGATTGCTCTGGCAGCAGGCTGCTACGGACTCATCTTATGCTCCATCACGAGCTTGTCCGTTCTGGCAGCGCCTTCGAAGCTTCTTCCATGGCTTTTGAAAAGACCGGTTGTATTTCTTATTCCAGGCATACTGCTTGGACTTGGTCTCAGAGAAGGGGCTTAAAAAACATTCTCAAAAAACAGGATGTCGCAAAATGTCAATCTGAAAAATGTCTTCTTTCGCAAATGCTGTAAATGTTTATTTCGTCACTTTCTTTGTACAAAATAATCGAATTAAGATGCTTTTCTTTTATGTAAAATCAAGGACTTGCTCATTTATATATAGTTAAAATGAATAAAAAAGAGGGGAGGAGATTCCAATGCAGAAATTAACTATATTTTGAAAAACAAATGCATATATATACAAATATCAAAAATAAGGGAATGAAATGCATTGAATAAGCACAGGAGAATTGCAATTATACTGTTTCTCATAATGGCAGGATGTATATTATTATATGACGCTATTTTTTGGGGGTTAAATTTATTCCTGCCATTACAAAAAATCAGCTTATCAGAATCAATGATTGATTTAGTTCAAGTGAGAATTGTATTTCGTAATAAAGCAGAAAGTGCTGTACAAATTATAACTAATATCTTCATCATTGGAAATATCTATAATTATTTTGTGATATGCCATAAAGGATACATTGTTGGATTTCGTAATCTGTTGATTAGTGCAGGAATTGTAACTTTAATTTTCATTTCAATTACAATCCCATTTGCTCTATTTGATAGCGAGTTTGCAAACGATTATTTTTATCCATTATGGAAAGTTTTACCGATTCTATTGATTGTTTTGCCAATATTATGTTTTATTGAACTTTACAGGAGTAAGAAAAGTAAGGGGGTAAAAAATGAACTGTAAGAAAATATGGACTCAAGTTTCATTAATAACAATATTTGTATTGATATTTGGTATTTTTACATATGCGTCCGAACCACAGACAATGTCTGTCGAAGAAGCAAAAACATACTTACTAACATATAAAGAAGTGTGCATAAATGAGTTTGGGAAAGAATATACCATAGAATTTAATTTTAAATCAGATGAGGATTTAAATCGCGCAGCTATTTTTATTTCAAAAAACGGAGTAGATGTTTTCCATCAAGAATGTAACAATGAGATTAAAAAAATTGTTGCTAACGAAAAAAAATCACCTATTACAAGAACTACGACTCCACAAACTGTTCGCAAAACGGTTTCAGGAGATGGAAGACATACTGTGAACGCAGAAGCAAGTGGTTTGGCAAGTTTTGAACAAATTGGAACTCTTGAGTATATTGTTGAATTAGGTTATACCGTGGATGTATCTAATGGAAAATTTACAGGATTAACAAATATACATTTTGATATCCCATATATTGGAAATAGTGGTAGTTTCGGGGACATTACTCTACCTTCGCATTGCACAAATACTAATGCAGGTGTAACAGCAAATTATACTATTAGTAAAACAGTAACTGTTTCAGTTGGTGACTTTGGGGTAGACGTGATAACCAAAACGGATAATGAAATTTTTTCACTTTTAACGAGCATCAGTTAATCACTTCGTGCCGGGACATTCCAGATCTCATCTTGGGAGATCCTTTTCGTTTACTTTTGTATTTCTTTTTCCAGGCATATTGCTATGGACTTGGTCTCAGCGAAGGGGCTTAAAGAACGTTCTCAAAAAATCCTGGTGCTGACGCACCTTCCTGTACAAAGAAATATGGAGTGGATCCGCTGCAAAACAGCCAATCCACTCCATATAATAAAGTCTATCCTTTCTTTCCTGTCTATTTATCACCCGTCCAAACAGCAGTTTCGTGAACTCCCCACCGTCTTAAACCAGTGAAATTGGTAACAGGCGAGCGACCGTTCCACACGGCTAAAACACCAGCCGGATTCTCGTTCCCTCTCCCAGCCTGCTTTCCATCTCCACCTTTGCCTGGTGGTAAATAGCACCGTGCTTCACAATGGAAAGGCCCAGACCGGTACCTCCAATCTGCTTGGAATGGCTTTTATCTACCCGGTAAAACCGCTCGAAAATCCGTTCCTTATCTTCTTCTGGAATCCCGATTCCCGTATCCTCCACAGTTACTGTAGGATGTCCCTTTTCCTTTACTACAGTTACATGTACCAGCCCGCCGGGCTTATTATACTTTACTGCATTTTCACAGATATTAAATATCATTTCATCCAGAAGCTGGGCTGCTCCGGAAACCACGGCCGGACTTCCCTTAATATCAATCGCCACTCCAGCCTTATTTGCCATATCCCCCATTCGCTTTACCACCTCAGAGGCAATCTGGTACAAATCTACCGGTCCCTTTTCCAGCTCTACATTGCCCTCATCCAGACGGGACAGCTTGATAATATCCCCTACCAGAGTAATCAGACGCTGAGCCTCCACATAGATTTTTTCTGAAAAACGCCCCATATCCGCTGCCGGTACCAGCCCGTTTTTCATAATCTCCGCATACCCGGAAATGGAAGTCAGAGGCGTTTTCAGCTCGTGAGAAACATTTGCTGTAAACTCTCTGCGAAGCCCCTCTCTGTTCTGCTGCTCTGTCACATCAAGAATCACAACAACAGCGCCCCAACGGTTTTCAGACTCTGCTACCGGATTGGCAATAATCTGATAATGGCGTCCGTTTAAATCCAGATTCTGCTCACATCGCTGTCCCGCCAAAGCTTCATCTACCACCTGCCGGAAGCTGTTGGAACGATTTAAACTCAGCACATTGATGTTGCCGTTCCCATTCTTTTCCATATCGACTCCCAGGATCCGGACTGCGCTGGAATTATAGGAAATCACATCTGCTTTGCTGTCTACAACAATAAAGCCTTCCCGCATATTTTCTGTAATTGCAGTAAACTCTTCCTGCTTTTCCCGGAGGGTTTCCATCTGCTCCCGAATGGTTTCCTTCTGCTTTTCCAGACGGCGCACCAGTGGAGCCAGCTCATCATACACCTGCTCTGCCTGAGGATTTTTGGGGTCCAGACGATTAATCGGATCCACGATCCGCTTTGTCTGAAGCTCTGCCAGAATCATGGTAACGCCAAAAATCACCACTGCCATTACAATCATCCACGGAACTGTATGAACCATTGTAGCAAGGCCGCTGCTGGTCGTACTGGCTACACGAATAATTGTCCCATCTGTCAGCTTTCTGGCATAATAATAGGTCTGCTCTGCCAGAGTATCAGAAATCCGGACACTTTCTCCAGCCCCTGTCTGAAACGCACTGACAACCTCCGGGCGATCCCTGTGATTTTCCAGGGATTCGCTGTCTGCATAACTGTCATAGAGAACTGTTCCGTCCTCCCCAATCCAGGTAATCCGGTTTATATTATTGCCGTCTCCCCGGCTGGCCAGATGCGCAAGATATTCTTTCCCGGAAACCTCTACAGCCGACTCCAGATACCGCACCTCAGTCCTCACTGCCAGCTGCATCTGCTCCTGCAGATCCCGGCAAAACAGCCAGGTCGTTACCAGAGTTGCCACTACCATGGAAAACAGGGCAACCAGGCACATATTCCAATAGATTTTCCGTTTCATCCGATTTCCTCCATCTTATAGCCTACGCCGCGGATGGTTTCAATATAGCCGCTGGCTGCTCCCAGCTTCTGCCGAAGAGTCCGGATATGAACATCCACAGTCCTTGTCTCCCCATCAAAATCATAGCCCCAGATTCTGGACAGCAGCTGATCTCTTGTAAGAACCATTCCTTCATTTTCCATCAGATAGCAAAGCAGCTCAAACTCCTTAAAGGTAAGAACCACCGCCTGATCATTGACCTTAACCGTGTGCTTTGCCGGATCTACCGCAATGGGGCCAACCTGAAGAAGTCCCCCCTTTTTCTCCGGCTCCGCTCTCCGAAGCAGAGCCCGCACCCGGGATACCAGCTCCATCATTCCAAAGGGCTTGGGAATGTAATCGTCAGCTCCGCTGTCCAGACCAATCACCTTATCATACTCCGTTCCCTTTGCTGTCAGCATAATCACCGGAAGCCGTGCCGTTTGAGCCGAATCCCTAAGCTTTCTCAAAATAGTCAGACCGTCCTCGTCCGGCAGCATAATATCAAGCAGCGCCATAGAGGGCTGCTCCTCCTTCATGGCCTCCCAGAATTCCTTGGCACAGGAAAATCCCTTCGCCGGAAATCCCGTAGACTGCAGGGTGTAAATCACAAGTTCCCGGATACTGTTGTCATCTTCTACCAGATAAATCATTCTGCCTGCTTCCTCCTGTTCTACTCCAGATGCGTGCCGGTAATAGAATACTCCACCCACTCGGCAATATTCGTAGCGTGATCACCGATGCGCTCAAAATACTTTGCAATCATCAGCATATCAATACAGAACTCTCCCAGCTCCTCATTCCTGTCCTCCCGGGTCAGCAGTCCAATCAGCTCCTGCTTTACCTTACCGAACAACTCATCCACCACATCATCATAGAGAATTACTTCTTTTGCTATGTTCAAATCCTTTTTTACAAAGGAATCAATGCTCTCCGTTACCATTTTCATGGTCGCCTCTGCCATATCCCGAATGTGAAGCCGGCTCTCTGTTTCCCAGCCCTGCAGAAAGCTGCAGATCTCTGCAATATCTGACGCCTGATCACCAATACGTTCCATATCAGAAATCATTTTCAGAGCAGAAGAAACCTGTCTGAGATCCTTTGCCACAGGCTGCTGCTGCAGGAGAATTCTCATACAGAGATTTTCAATATCCCGCTCCTTCTGGTCGATTTCCCGATCGGTTTTATACACCTCATCAGAGAAATCCCCTTCCTTCATCAGAGTTCTTGACGCATAGGAAATCGCGTCCTCACACAGTGCTCCCATTCGAATCAGTTCCACATTCAACAGCTCCAGCTGTTCGTCAAAACGATTGCGCATATCAGCCAAACCTCCCCGTAATATAATCTTCCGTTTTCTTGTTTCTGGGCATGGAGAAAATCTGCTCTGTCTCTCCGAATTCTACCACCTCTCCCAGAAGGAAAAATGCAGTTTTATCAGAAATACGCGCAGCCTGCTGCATATTATGTGTTACCATAACAATAGTATAATCCTTTTTCAGTTCTACAGCAAGATCCTCTATTTTCGAGGTAGAAATCGGATCCAGAGCAGAAGTAGGCTCATCCATCAAAAGCACCTCCGGCTGTACTGCCAACGCGCGGGCAATGCAAAGCCGCTGCTGCTGACCGCCGGAAAGTCCCAGGGCGCTCTTTTTCAGACGATCCTTCAGCTCATCCCAGATAGCCGCATCTCTCAGCGATTTTTCCACAATATCATCCAGCTGAACCTTGGAATGAATCCCGTGAGTTCTGGGACCGAAAGCAATATTATCATACACACTCATGGGGAAAGGATTTGGCTTCTGGAATACCATTCCCACCCGTTTCCTCAGAAGATTAATGTCCATATCTCCGTAAATATCTTCCCCATCCAGCAGAATTTTTCCTGTGATTTTGCATCCCTCAACCAGATCATTCATCCTGTTTAAGGACTTTAAAAGTGTCGATTTTCCGCATCCGGAAGGCCCAATAAAAGCGGTAATCTCATTGGCTTGAATATTCAAATTAATCCCCTTCAGGGCCTTAAAATCCCCGTAATACAGCTCCATATTCTGAATTGTCAGCTTATCCATAAATTCCCTTTCCTGATTTCCAAACATTCTTTGTTATTATATTTTTCTGATACAAACGCCTCTTCACCAGCTGGCCTATCCGGTTTTTCAGCCTTTCCGGCATCTATTTTGCTACCATTTTTGCAATCATCCCGGAAACGGCATTGATGCACACGACAATCACCAGAAGCACCACTGCCGTTGCGTAAGATTGATTGGTATACAGCCCCTCATTAGTCAGCACATACATATGAACAGCCAGCGTCCGCCCGGAGCCTAAAAGACTTTCCGGAATTCCAGCCACAGTACCTGCCGTATACATCAAAGCTGCCGTCTCACCTACAATTCGTCCAACTGCCAGAATAATTCCGGCCAGAATTCCCGGAACTGCTGATGGAAGCACAATATGAAAGACTGTTCTTAACCGCCCCGCTCCCAGTCCAAAGCTGCCTTCTCTATAAGAATCCGGAACCGATTTTAACGCCTCCTCCGTTGTTCTCATAATCAGCGGAAGAATCATAATTGCCAAAGTCAGCGCGCCGCCCAGGATTGTGTAGGACCACTTAAAGGTAACGGCAAACAGCAGAAATCCAAACAGACCGTACACAATCGAAGGAATTCCGGATAAGGTTTCCGCTGTAATTCGAATCAGAGCCACCAGCTTATTTCCCCGCTTTGCATATTCCACCAGATAGATAGCTGCAAAAATTCCCAAAGGACCTGCAATAATCAGAGAAAGCCCTGTCATAATAATGGTATTAATCAGCGCCGGCATCAGAGATACATTTTCACTGTTATATTCCCACGCAAACAGATCTGCCGTCAGATAAGGAACACCCTTAATCAGAATATAGGCAATCAAAAACAGCAGCGTCATCACCGTAATCAGAGCCGACAGGCTGACCAGAATCAGCAAAAGCAGGGACAAGGGACTTCTTTTATAGGACTTCAGACGCTGAGAAAAGGTCTGACGGTTAATTGCCTGAATCTCTACATTCTTCTTTTCCATAAATGCTTCCATCACGCTTCCGCCTTTCTGCTTAAAATAGAAAATGACAGGTTAATAATCAAAATAAACACAAACAATACTACAGCTGTTGCAATCAAAGCTTCCCGATGCAAATCTGTGGCATATCCCATCTCCAGCACAATATTAGCCGTCATGGTGCGGACTCCTTCAAACAATCCCTTCGGCATACGAGCCTGGTTTCCAGCCACCATAATTACTGCCATCGTCTCACCGATAGCCCGTCCTACACCCAGAATCACACCTGCAAGAATTCCTGATTTTGCAGCTGGAAGTGTAGCAAAAAATACACTTCTTTCATGGCTGGCTCCCAGAGCCAGGGCTCCTTCATAATAGCTGGAAGGAACCGCATTAATTGCTGATTCTGATACCCCGATAATCGTAGGAAGAATCATAATTCCCAGGAGAACAGAAGCTGTTGCCATACTCTTTCCGCTTCCGCCAAAAAGCTTTGACATGACCGGAACAATCACTACCATACCGAAAAATCCATAGACAACGGAAGGGATTCCTGCCAGCAGATCAATGGCCGGCTTCATAATCCGGTACAGACTGCGGGGACAGAACCGGGACATGAAAATAGCAGTCAGAATGCCGATGGGAACCCCCACCACAATAGCTCCTGCAGTTACATAAATGCTTCCCAAAATCATGGGAAGGATTCCATAAATGTCATTTCCCGGCTTCCACTTCTCTCCCAGCAGGAAATCAAATATACCGATTTTCCCAATGGCTGGAATACCGTTTGCAAACAGGAAAATACATATCATAGCTACGGACAGAATAGACGCGCAGGCAGATATCATAAATACCATACGCATGGATTTTTCTTTCAAATGATTCATACAAGCTCCTTACTTTCTTTCCAGGGATGTTTCTCTGCTGTGTCATAGAAGGCGGCTCCTGAAGGGGCCGCCTCATGATGGTTTCGGATATTTTTCTTCCTTCTGTAATTACTTTACATCTGCCCAGTCAGTAACCTCACCGGTAAAAATTGCCTTTACATTCTCGCTGGTCAGCTCCTCAACCGGACTCTCGTTATTTACAATAACAGCAATTCCGTCCATGGCAATTACGGTTCCGGTAATTCCCTTTTCCAGCTCGCTGTCCTTTAACTCTCTGGACGCCATACCAATATCACACACACCCTCAACTGCAGAGGTTACACCGGTAGTAGAATCAGACTGCTGTACCTCAATGGTTACATCCGGATTCAGTGCATTGTAAGCCTCCTTCAGCTTTTCCATTACTGGAGTTACAGAAGAAGAACCAGCTACTACAACCTTTCCAGAAAGGCTGGAAGCCTCATAAGCGCCCTCGTTGCCCTGGCTGATATATCCGCTGTCCTCAACAACCTTCTGGCCCTGCTCACTCATGATAAATTTAATGAAATCAGCAGCAACCTCACTTACCTCTGCCTTTGTTGCAATATTAAACGGACGGGCAATTTTGTATGCGCCGGATTTGATATTTTCAACTGTTGCCTCTGCTCCGTCAATCTTCACAGCTTTTACTGTATCATTTAAAGATCCCAGAGAAATATAGCCGATTGCCTCGGTATTTCCGGAAATCGTGGTCATCATAACAGAAGTGCTGTTTGTAATCTCTGCATCCTCTGTAGTCATATCCATCTTTTCTCCTGCGTCATTCTTCTCTTCAATGCCGAACAGCTCGATAAAAGCGCCTCTGGTACCGGAGCCGTCCTCACGAGATACCACGCTGATAGGGCCTTCTGCCTTTCCTGCGGTCTCTTCTGCTGCAGTCTCCTCCGCTTTCTCTGTCTGAGCTGCTGTGGTTGCTGCAGATGAAGATGCTGCAGTCGTCTCAGCTGCCTTATTTCCGGAACATCCAGTCAGACCTGCCATTGCCAGACCCATTGCTAAAAGTACTGCCATTGTTTTTTTCATAATTTTTTTCTCTCCTTTTTCTGTACGGCTTTGTTGTTTTGCCGCATATGTTTTACCTTTGTGATCCTGTATCATCATGGGAAGCTGTTTTTTGGGGGACTTCCCAGTGACTGCGTTTTTGTTTCTTACAAGGCGTATTGTAAAATCCTTATGTAAAATCCAAAAGAAGCTGTCTGTAAAATCAATGTAAAGTTTTTTTCTGCAAAAAAAGAAAAGAAAACCGCTGCCCAGGATTTTACAAACAATGTAAAATCCTGGGCAGCGGCCTGAAAAGCATGGCTGAATTGTTGCAGACATCATTTATAAATCGGATATTTTTCACAGAGCTTCGTTACCTCAGCGCGAATGTAATCAGCCTTATTCTCAAAATCCGTAGCTGCCAGCCAGATACACTCAGCAATCTTCGGCATATCCTCCTCCTTCAATCCTCTGGAGGTAATGGCCGGAGTTCCAATGCGGACGCCGGAGGTTACAAAGGGGCTTCTGGAATCATTGGGAACAGCATTTTTATTTAACGTAATGTAAACCTCATCGCATCGATTCTGCAATTCTTTTCCGCTTACATCAAGATTTGTCAGATCTACTAACATTAAATGATTGTCTGTTCCGCCGGAAACCAGATGGAATCCCTGAGCCATCAGCGCCTCTGCCAGCGCTGCTGCATTCTTTCTTACCTGATGCTGATATTCCTTAAACTCCGGTTTCAGAGCTTCGCCAAAGCAGACTGCCTTTGCTGCAATCACATGCTCCAGAGGTCCGCCCTGGGTTCCCGGGAAAATAGCCTTGTTAAAATTAAATTTATCTGCTGCAGCCTGATTTGCCAGAATCATGCCGCCTCTGGGGCCCCGCAGAGTCTTGTGTGTCGTGGTCGTCACTACATCTGCGTAAGGAATGGGACTGGGATGCTCTCCTGCTGCCACAAGCCCTGCAATATGAGCCATATCTACCATCAGATAGGCGCCAACCTTATCTGCAATCTCACGGAAACGTTTAAAATCAATCGTCCGGGCATAAGCGCTGGCTCCTGCCAGAATCATCTTCGGCTTATGCTCCACAGCAAGACGTTCTACCTCATCATAATCAATAAATCCCTGATCATTCACGCCATAGGGAACAATATTAAAATACATGCCAGAGAAGTTTACAGGACTTCCATGAGAAAGATGGCCGCCATGATCCAGACTCATGCTCAGCACCGTATCTCCCGGCTTTAACATAGCGACAAACACTGCCATATTAGCCTGTGCTCCAGAGTGGGGCTGCACATTGGCATAGTCGCATCCAAACAGCTTTTTTGCACGGTCAATGGCAATATTTTCCACCACATCTACGCACTCACAGCCGCCGTAGTACCGCTTCCCGGAATAACCCTCTGCATATTTGTTGGTAAGCACCGTTCCCATCGCCATCATAACCGGCTCTGAAACAATGTTTTCTGATGCAATCAGCTCCAGATTTCTTCTCTGACGAGCCGCCTCTGCTTCAATCGCTTTTCCCACTTCAGGATCATAATCTGTGATGAAATTCATTACCTCATTAACCATAGCAGTACTCCTTTTCTTCTCTAAAATAATCGGTATCCCCCGCATGGTTTTGATTATAGTACAAAAAAAAGAGACCTGTCAAGCAATTGTCTCTTTTCTTCGCGGTTTTCTGACGTTTTTATTGATGTTCACTGGCTTGCCTGTAAACAGCGGCACATTTTCTATCGAAGTCTCAGCCCTTCTCCAGCTCCGCTCTCCGATGCTCCTCTAACAGCTCTCCATACCGCTTTTCATCCAGAGGAAATTTAACCCGTTCACCAGTCCAGGCAGAAAGATAAGAAGCATTGGCCAGCAAAAGTCCTCCAATGCCTTCCTCTCCCGGCGCAATTAACGGCGTTCCTTTCAGAAGATGATCGCTGAAATTCCGAAACATCGTCACATAAGCATCCTCTTCCGGCTCTAATGCCACCACTTCCTCATGGTGAGAGGGCTGTCCGAAAATCACCCTGTTTTCCCGATTAAAAGTGTCTGTATCCACATCATTTTTATCCCAGAGCACCGTTTTTCCACCTTCAACAGTCAGTTTTCCGCAGGTTCCCCAGATTTCCAGCCGATTAGAGCCTGGGTGCTCACCACTGGAGCTGATCAGAGAGCCCCGGAAGGGCGGACGTCCATCCTTTCGGCTTCCGTAATAAAGCCTCAGATCTACACTGTCATCTACAGCAAAATCATTATATTTTCCAAAATCAATATCTGCATCCACTGCATCCGGCATTCCAAACAGCCACTGCCACATATCAAGATAATGCTGGCACTGATTCAAAAGAAGTCCGCCGCCTTCCCCGTTCCAGCTGCTTCTCCAGGAAGCGCTGCTGTGATACCATGGGGAGCGGAACCAGTTATTGCAGATCCAGACAGCTCTCGTTACATGTCCCAGAACACCGGCATCCAGCATTTCCTTTGCCTTGCGAAATGCCGGGAAGGTTCTGCAGTGAAACATCACGGCAAATTCCGTATCTGCCCGCTTTGCAGCTGCCAGTTCTTCTGCCGCTTCTGCCGTAATCCCCAAAGGCTTCTCGCAAAAAACATGTTTTCCACAGGAAAATGCCTTTTTTCCAATTTCAACGTGGGTAGAATGCGGGGTTGCAATCACCACTGCGTCAAAATCCTCCTGATGAAAAAAGGTATCCTCCACATCCCGGTACAGGGCCGCTTGAGGATAAAGGGTGCGAATCTCCTGCTGACCAGGCTGGTTCCGACAGCAAATCCCCTGAAGTGTCAGCCCCGGAGCCTGTCCTTCTGCAATAATTTTTGCATATTTTTTTCCCATGCCGCCAAAACCGATGATTACTGTGCGAATTTCTTTCATAGCATTATCCTCCATTCCACTTTTTATGGATGCAGCTTATATTCTCGAATCACAATCTGCAGCGTTCTGTTTCCATTATACTCATTCACATCTGGATAATAAATCACATCTATGTGCTTCTGGCTTCCCAGCTCCTCCATGAAGCGATCTCCCTCCGTAAACAGCATTCCTTCCATCGAATACCCCTGTTCCGTAACCAGAGACAGCTTTACTGCATTCCTGTTCCGTCCAAGAACGCGGCTGCTTCGAATCAAAAGATTTTTCTGCGCAAACTGCGGCTTCTCATTGCCCTGTCCAAAGGGCTCCAGCTGCTTCAACTCTTCAATCAGTCCCTCGGAAATATATTCCAGAGGCATCGGTACATCAATCCAGATTTTCCGCACAAAATCCTCTGGCTTCAAATCCGCCTGTTCGTTCAGTCTCCGGCGGAATTCATCAATATCTGCTTCCCGCAGAGAAAAACCAGCTGCCATAGGATGGCCTCCGAATTTTACAAGAAGCTCCTGAACTCCGCAAAGTCCCTGGTACATATGGTATGCTTCAATCGAACGGCCTGATCCCTTTGCCATGGGAACCGTTTCTTCGCCGTCCTGTGAATCTGCCTCCTCCGCACTCCTGGTCAGAACAAAAGACGGCCTGTTCCAGGCTTCACGCACACGGCCTGCAATAATCCCGGCTAAAGACTCATGGCAGTCCGGCAGGTACACTACCAGCACCGAATCATTCTCATACTGTTCTTCAACGAGAGAAAGGGCTTCCTCTACGCCTTTCTGCGTCATGTTCTTTCGCTCCTCATTCAGCTCCTTTAGCTGAACTGCCATTTCCTGAGCCTGTGTCTCATCTTCACAGAGAAGCATTTCCAGAGCCAGCTTCGCTGTCTGAAGTCTTCCGCTGGCATTCAGACAGGGGCCAATGACAAATCCAATGTGATATGCCGTCAGCTGGGTAATATCCAGATCACAGGCTTCCACCAGGGCTCTGAGTCCTGCACTTTTCGTACAGGCAATCTGGCGCAGTCCCCTTCTCACCAGAATTCTGTTCTCATCCTGAAGCGGCATCACATCGCCTACTGCAGCAATTGCCGCAAACTCCAGCATCTGCTCCCATTCTGTCTCCGGAATTCCAAAGCGCTCAAACAAAACCTGCACCAGCTTATAGGCCACAACTCCGCCGCAAATGCTTTTAAATGGATAGCTGCAGCCATCCTGCTTGGGATTCACAACCGCATCTGCACAGGGAAGCTGCTCTGAGCCATCTGCCCCGCGCACCACCTCATGATGATCCGTCACCACGACTGTCAGTCCCAATTCTTTTGCCAGAGCAATCTGATCCAAAGCCGCAATTCCATTGTCACAGGTTACAATCGTATCAATTCCGTCTGCTGCAGCCTTTCTGATAATATTCTCATTAATACCGTATCCATCCCGGATTCGCTCCGGGATCTGATAATCCACCAGACCTCTGCACCGGGAAATTCCCCGGTACAGCAGGTAGGTGGAGCACACACCGTCAATATCATAATCGCCTACAACGCGAATCCGTTTTCCAGATTTTATTTTATCTGCCAAAATCCCGACAGCCTGATCCATCCCCTTCAGAAGATGAGGATTGTACAAATCCCGAAGCGTTCCGTGGAGATATTTTTCCACAGCCTCCTCTCCTACTATCCCCCTGTTTCTGATAATCCGCGCAGTCACCGGGCTGATGTGAAAACGCTTTGCGAGGGCTCCAAAATCTGCCCGCTTGGTCTGCAGCATCCAGCAGGATTCCTGCCTGCTGCCATTATTTTTCTTCATGTTTTTCAGTTTCCTTTTCCATCTGCGATATCTGAATTTTCAGCGCCGCCAGCTCTTTTTCATAGTGTTCCTTCTGACGCAGAAGCTCTTCCTGATGCTGACTTTCCTGCACCTTCAGCTGACTTTGAAGACTGGCAAATGCATAAAGCACCGGAGCAAAATCTCCCCGGTATGCCTGCTCACACTCGGATTTCACCTCATAATTTCTGCTTCCGATTTCCTGAAACATTCTCGTCTCATCCCGGATAATATCCCGCAGACGAGCCAGCATTTCATTCATCGCTCTTGTCAAAGCTCCAATCTCATCCTCCGATTCATACTCCAGAAACGTATCCAGATTGCCGTTTCCCGCCCGCCATGCTGCATCAGCCAGCTTTTCTGACGGCTCCTTAATTGACCGAATCAAAGAAAGAATCAGACTGATAACAATGAGGGAAACAGCGCCGATTACAACCAATTTTACCCGGGACAATCGATCATACAGCCTTCCGGCATCATCTCTTGCCTGCATGGCTGTATCCTTATTATAATCAACTGCCTCCAGAAACAGGCTGCTGGTTTCGTCAAAGCGCTGCTGTGCCTCGCCCATCATCATCTCCGTGGCCTTTTCCCGGTCATTTCCTTTACTGATTTCGACCAGTTCCTTACTGCATTCCAGATATTGCTGCCATGCCTGATACGCCCGATCCATGATCATCTGATCTGCTTCCAGAGTTGGAAGCTGCTTATACTCCTGAAACCGGCTTTCAATATCCTGTTCCAGCTCCAGCATATCCTGTTCCAGCGCTCCCATAAGCTCCGGATCCGTTGTAATCGCATGGCGGCTTTCTGTAATCCGGTAATCCGAGGTCACTGTATTCAGCTCTTCTGCCGCAATCACTGCATTCATCCACACATCATTCAGCTCTGCTCCTACCTGATCAATCTGTCTTGCTGTAGCAATGGATTCCTTTCCCATAAGAAACAGCCCCAGAATACTGACAGCACCCAATATCATCAGCTTTTTGCTGATTTTTACATCTCGAATGGATTTTATTTTCATCGTCCTGGCTCCTTTTTCTATTGTAACGATTCAGGACGGCCTGATTTTTTCCGGCCGCTACATCGATTATACTCAATTTGTATTGGAGAAACAAGACATTCCCATATTAAGAGTGCATTAAGGATTTCTGCCAATCCTCTGCATCACTTCTGCTTCTTACAATTTTTCGTAATACTTAATCAGCGCCTGAGTTCCCAGATCTCCCAGTCCTTCTCCTGCCAGCTTTTCATACATTGCCAGAACATATTCCAAAACTCCCAATCTGGCATCTGCCGCCAGAGCCTCTTCATCAGCCAGCTTCATATCTTTAATAAAATGCTTGATAAAAAAGCCCGGTTCAAAATCATCTTTTAAAATTCTGGATGCCACGTTATTCATCTGTGCGCTTCCCGCCGCTCCAGTAGAAATAGATTCCAGCATCAGCTTTGGATCCAGACCTACAGCCCGGGCATAGGCCAAAGCCTCGCAGGCGCCGGAAAGTGCTCCTGCAATCGCAATCTGGTTGCACATCTTTGTATGCTGTCCGTTTCCTGCCTTTCCTTCATAATTAATATTCTTTCCCATGGCCTCAAATACCGGCATGCAGGCATCAAAAGCTTCCCTGTCGCCGCCTGCCAGAATCGTCAGAGTTCCAGCCTTCGCTCCGCTGTCGCCGCCTGTTACCGGTGCATCCAGAGCATAAAGCCCCACTGCCTTTGCCTCCTCATAAATCCGCTCTGCCAGCTTTGGGCTGCTGGTTGTCATATCAATGACATAGGCGCCTGTCGGAGCATTTTTCAAAATCCCGCCTTCTCCGAAATAAACCTCTTCTACATCCTTGGGATAACCGACAATCGTAATCACCGCATCTCTGTCTGCTACACACTCCTTTACCGTATCCCGCCAAGCTGCGCCCTCACAGATCACATCCTCTACCTTCGCTTTTGTCCTGGTATAAATCGCCACATCAAAGCCGGCCTTCATTAAATTACGAACCATGGATTTACCCATAATGCCCACACCGATAAAACCTATTTTCTTCATTCTCTAAATGCCTCCTGTTCTGAAGTTTTCATACCGGTATTGTATCACAGGACGGCGGGATGCGCCAGAACGTTCTCCTTGCCTGCCCTGCCCGGTTGCGTTATAATAGGAATCAGCTTTTCAGACCATACTAAAATCTGCTGATACCTATGAGGAGAGTGTATATGATCAAGGAAACCAAGACCACTTCCAAATCCCCTGATTCTGGAAATTTTCTGATTCAGGGAAGCATTCTGGCCGCAGCCGGAATCCTTGTCCGGCTCATCGGACTTTTATACAAGGTGCCCATGACCCGTATTCTGGGAACCGAAGGCATTGGCTATTACAATACTGCCTATGAAATCTACAACATTGGACTGATTTTATCCTCGTACAGCCTGCCTCTGGCCATTTCCAAGCTGATCGCAGCCCGAAGAATCCGAGGACGTTACCAGGATGCCCGCCGAGTCTATCTGTGCGGCATGGCCTTCGGTGTGGCCGTGGGAACTGCCATGACTGCAATTTTGCTGTTTGGCTCCTCCTGGATTACAGAAACTATCTTCAAAAGTCCTGGCAGCGCCCTTCCCCTGGCTGTCATGGCTCCTACCGTGCTTGTATTTTCTATTATGGGCATTATACGGGGATATTTTCAGGGCTTTGGCAATATGATTCCCACCTCTGTATCTCAGATTATTGAACAGGTGATTCACGCTGCAGTCAGCATTGTTGCCTCCTATTTCTTTCTCCGGTGGTTTGCAGACACTGCCTCTCCGGCTTCCTACGGCGCAGCAGGCGGAACCCTGGGAACCCTGACCGGCGCTCTGGCTGCCCTGATTTTCCTTTCTGCTCTGATGCTTCGCCATAGAAACAGACAGGCAGAACTTTATCGCCAGCCCCAGTCTGTTTCTGTAGAATCCTGGAAGTCTGTATTCTGGGCCCTGCTCATTACGCTGACTCCTATTATCCTGAGCCAGTTTGTTTATCAGTTAAGCGGCTCCGTCGATAATTCCATGTTCGGGCAGATTATGTCTGCCAAAGGACTGACAGAAAAGGAGCGAATGTCTCTTCTTGGTGTTTACGGCGGCGAATATCGGCTTCTGACCAATGTTCCTGTAGCCATTGCCTCTTCCCTGGGAACCTCTATGATTCCCAGCATTGTAGCATCCAAAACCCAGAGGGATCTCCCGGCAGTCCAGAAAAAAATCCGGCTGACTGTAAAATTCAACATGCTGATTGCCATTCCCTGTGCCGTGGGCATGGGAGTTCTGGCCGGTCCTGTCATGCAGCTTATTTTCGGAGATCATTCAGCTCTGGCACGAGATCTGCTGACCATCGGCGCGCCAGCTGTTATTTTCTTTTCTCTGTCCACAGTCACCAACGCGGTGCTCCAGGGCATTGACCTGATGCGCAAATCAGTCACCCATTCAGCCATCTCTCTGGCTCTCCATGTCGTTCTTGTCTATGTGCTGCTGCAGCACTGCAACATGGGAGTTTACGGACTGGTAATTGGAAATGTAACCTTTGCTCTGGCTGTATGCATTCTCAACTGGCTGGCTATCGGAAAAGCCTTAAAATACCGTCAGGAGGTACGAACCACGTTCCTGCTGCCATTGCTTTCCTCCGTTATTATGGGGGCCTTTGCTCTGGCTGTTTACCGGCTGACAACCTCCATTACAGGATACTATCAGCTGGGTATTCTGGTAAGTGTTCCCCTGGCTATGATCCTTTACGGAGTTCTGATTATTCTGACCAAATCCGTAACAGAGGAAGAGCTTCCTGATATGCCCTTTGGAATGAGAATTCTTCGTCTGTGCCGCAGGGTTCACCTGATTCGATAAAAGAAAGGGCCTGCCCCTCTGAAGGGCAGGCTCGTTTTTTCTTTATCCGTATTTTCTGTGTTCCTTTTTTACATCTTCAAAACTGCATTCCACTTCTCTTCCACCACCGGAATTCCATTTTTCAGATTATCCTTCCTCGTGGCAATTACCCGTTCTCCCGGATACAGAACCTCCCGCCCCTCTTCTGCGGGAATCGAGGTTTTCAAATCTGCCACCAGATCTTTTACCATCTGCTCTGTAGCTTCTGCACCCTGAAATTTTCCAGGATCCATGGCAATCATCATCTGGGATACTCCTGCCTCTTCCTCAAAGGTTCCGATTGTCCGGACAGAATTGCCGCCAGTCATCACTGTGGCAATCAAATCCAGCAGAATAGAAATTCCGCTTCCCTTCCAGTATCCCATGGGAATCACTCTTCCTGTTTTCTCTACTGCAGCCGGATCCATCGTCAGCTGATTATTTTCATCATATCCGCCTGGTACAGGAAGCATTGCTCCCTTTATTCTCAGCTCCTCCAGCTTTCCATAAGAAAACTGTGAAACAGCGCAGTCCACTACCACATGATTTCCATTGGGCCCCGGAACGGCAAATACAATCGGATTATTGCCGATTTTTCTGTCCACCCCGCCCCAGGCCGGCATATTGGGCATCGTGTTGGACCAGCAAATGGCAATGCAGCCCTGCTCTGCCGCCTGCCAGCCATAGGTACCGCCCCGCATCCAGTGATTGTTATTTCCCAGGGCTACCATTCCGATACCATACAGCTTCGCCAGCTCACAGGCTCGGTTCATAGCCAGTTTCGCATTCAGAGGACCAAATCCCCTGTGTCCGTCCCACCGCTCCGCTGCTCCCATAGCCATTACACACTGGGCCCTTGCATGGGGATCAATCGTACCCTTATCCAGATATTCCACCACTCTCGGAAACCGGTTTAACCCGTGACTGTATACTCCATCCAGACTGTTTTGTGCAAACAGTTCTGCTGCTGCCTGCGCGTCTTCCCTGGAAAAACCGCGTCCAAGAAGAACCCGGTTAAATTCCTTTACCATATCTTCATATTTTATTCTTAACATCCATATTTTCCTTTCCTTTTTTTTCATCTTATATAAATTTTCTTTTTAAGTCAAGAAAAAGTCCTTGACCGGTATACTGGTATACTCTATAATGTGAATTAGAGAGACTTCATTGACCTAAACTTTTTATATGTACAGGAGGAGCTTATCATGGAAGCTGTTTATCAATTAGGAAATTTAAGAGTTGTCGATTTAACAAAGGTTCTGGATCCAGCTACGGAAAGCCGCCGCTGCCATCTGATCCGTTACAACACAGGCGGCCCAATTCCGGATTACCACACTGCTCTGGATCTGACCAGCCACCTGGGAACCCACTGTGAATGTCCTTATCATCATTTCGAAGATGGAAAATCTGTAGGAGATCTTCCTCTGACCACCTTCATGGGCCGTGCCATTTATGTAAATATTGATTTCCTGGAACCCAACGCTCACATCAGCGCTGCTGATCTGGATCGTGCCTGCGGCGATCGCATTCAGGAAGGCGATATTGTCATTCTGGACAGCAACTGGAAATTCCCGCCCTTTACCCCTGCAACCAACAGCCCTGAGGATAAGAGACTGTTTATCAATGCAGAGTCCGCTTGGTGGTTCCGCAACCATAAGGTAAAATGTGTCGGCTTCGGTGACGGAGTTTCTATTGAAAACTGCGAAGCAGATGTAAAACCCTTCCATGATATTCTGATGGAAGTAGATATTGTCTTCCTGGAGGTTTTAAAGAACCTGGAGCAGCTGTCCACAGACACCTTCTTCATGTCCTACTCTGCGCTTCCTATTATCGGAGCTGATTCCTGCCCGGTACGTGCTTACGCCATTGAAGGCTTGGCTGAGTTTTCCAGATAAACATATCGGTTCATTAGAACAGCCCTTTTCGAAAGAAGGAATACATTATGAAAATTGCTGTTATCGGCGCCGGAGCCATGGGCTCCATTTACGGCGGCCACTTATCTCTGCAGAATGAGGTCTGGCTGGTTGACACCAACCAGGAAACTGTAGAACATATTCAAAAAAACGGCCTGATTCTGCAGGAAGAGGGCCAGGACATCACCTACCATCCTTCTGCTGTTACCTCTTCAGAAGGCCTTCCCCCTATGGATCTGGTGATTTTGTTTGTCAAAGCCCTGTATTCCCGGTCAGCTCTTTCGGCCAATCGGGAGCTTATCGGTCCTGATACCTTTCTGATGACTCTTCAGAACGGCTCTGGTCATGAAGATATTCTGTCAGAATTTGTACCGGCAGATCATATTATTATTGGAACAACTGAGGACAACGGTGCTGTCCTTGCCCCCGGCTATGTGCGCCGGGGCGGCACTGGAAAAACAAATATCGGAATGCCCGCCGGAGATCCCAGCGGATTTCTTCCAAAAGTGAAAGAAACCCTGGATGCCTGCGGATTTCAGGGACAGATTCATTTCAACATCCAGCAGCTTATCTGGGACAAACTCTTTACTAACGTGTCCCTAAGTGCATTAACCGGAGTCCTTCAGGTTCCCATGGGCTTTATTGCCTCTAATGAATATGCCTGGTCCATTGCCGAAAGACTGATTCAGGAGGCTGCTGCCGTTGCCCGCGGTCTGGGACTTCAGGCTGACGAAAAAGCCATTGCAGAAAAGGTGCGCCTCACCTCCCTCAATTCCCCAGACGGCATTACCTCTATCTGCGCTGATTTAAAAGCCGGACGAAAAACAGAGGTGAATACCATCAGTGGTTCTGTAGTACGCGCCTCCCAAAAGTGCGGTGTTCCTGCCCCCACCCATCAGCTGATTGTAGAGCTGATTCACGCCATGGAGGATAGAAACAAAAAAACAGAAATCGTTCAGCCATGCGAAGCCGACAGGAAAATGCACCGCTGAGCGGTTACGGAAAAGTGTGATCTCTAACAGAAAAAACACTTGTAATTTCTCCCCAATAATGCTACCATGATAGGCATTACGAACATTTTCGGGAGGAAAACCTATGGCACTGATTATACCGGAAAACTATAATCCCCACCTTTCTGTCCGCGAGACTCAGGAGGCGATCAAATACATTCGAGACACCTTTCAGAGAGAGCTTGGCAGAGAAATGCATCTGGAGCGTATTTCCGCACCTCTTTTTGTTGAAAAATCAAGCGGACTGAACGACGATTTAAGCGGCGTGGAACGTCCTGTCCAGTTTGATCTTGCATCTATGCCTGGAGAAACCGTAGAAGTTGTCCATTCTCTGGCAAAATGGAAGCGTATGGCATTGAAGACCTACGGCTTCCAGCCAGGAGAAGGCCTTTATACCAATATGAACGCTATCCGCCGGGACGAGGAGCTGGACAATCTTCATTCCTGCTATGTGGATCAGTGGGACTGGGAAAAGGTGATTACCAGAGAGGAACGTACTGTGGAAACTCTTCAGGAAACCGTCCGCACTATTTTCAAGGTGATCAAGCACATGCAGCACGAGGTCTGGTACAAGTACCCGGAAGCTGCAAAACGCCTTCCCAGCGACATTACCTTTGTTACAACTCAGGAACTGGAGGATCGCTGGCCTGACAAATCACCTAAGGAACGTGAGAATCTCATTACCCAGGAACACGGCTGTGTCTTCCTGATGAAAATAGGAGACAAGCTGAAAAGCGGCGAGCCCCATGACGGACGGGCGCCGGACTATGATGACTGGCAGTTAAACGGCGATATTCTGTTCTGGTTTGAGAAACTGGGCTGTGCTCTGGAAATCTCCAGCATGGGAATCCGTGTAGACGAGACCTCTCTGGCCGAGCAGTTAAAAAAGGCCGGCTGTGAGGAACGCAAAGAGCTTCCCTATCACAAGATGCTCTTAAACGGCGAGCTTCCCTGTACCATTGGCGGCGGTATCGGACAGTCCCGTCTCTGCATGCTTCTTCTGGATCGCGTTCATGTTGGCGAGGTTCAGGCAAGCATCTGGCCGGAGGATATGAGAAAAACCTGCCGCGAGCACAATATTATTTTGCTGTAGTATCCTGGATTTCGGAATATTATGCCAATATCGGGGCTGTTGCACAGTTCAAATTTGTGCGGCAGCCCCGTTTTCTTTTATCCTTCTTTTGTTCCATTGTTTTCCTTCATTGATATTCTCTGTATCACCTTTTAATTGTATTTCCGAAAAATCAAGGTTCCGCTGGAATCTACCTCCAGGCCTGTTTATTAGCATATGCATCTTGGAATCTTGTGCAGGCTCCTGCGATTTCCTTTCAAAATGCAAAATCCGATTCTGATATTGTGCAGAAACCTCCGATTTCCTTCTAAAATGCAGAATCCGCTTCCGATATTGTGTATAGAAAAATACCGCCAGCCTGTTATTCGGCTGACGGCAAAATCCATCATTTTTGTTATTCTCCAGGTGGCCCAGCTGTTCCAGTTTGCAGCCTTCCATCTGTTCTTTAATTTCCTTACCGGTTCTCAATCTCTCCCAGCATCTGGACTCTCCGATCGTGACGGCCTCCTTCATATTTGTTGTCCAGCCACTCATCTACAATCATCTTTGCCATTTCCACGCCGATTACACGGGCGCCGAAGGTCAGCACATTTGTATTGTTGTGCATTCTGGAAAGTCTTGCGCTGTAAGGCTCGCTGCAGGTGCAAACACGAACCCCCTTTACCTTTCCTGCTGCAATGCCGATGCCGATGCCTGTACCGCAGATAGCAATACCATAATCTGCTTCACCTGATGCTACGGCACGGCCCACCTTTTCCCCAAACTCCGGATAGTCACAGCTTTCGGTTGAATTGGTTCCGAAATCAATAACCTCATAGCCCTTGCTCTCTACATATGCCTTCATTGCTTCCTTCATCTCTACTGCGCTGTGGTCATTTCCCATTGCAATTTTCATCTTCCAATCTCCTTTTCTTTCTTACCCTGACCCTTTAGCCAGGGCTTTCACTTTCTTATTATCTTTCCCTTACCCCTTGCGCGCCAGACACTTTCTTCAATCTTCTTGCTCGCAGAAGCTCTCTACAGCCTTGCGCACCTGTTTTCCAAAATCAAATCCGCAATCGTCAGAGCGGTCATGGCTTCCACAACAACAACAGCCCTGGGAACCACCACCGGATCATGACGTCCATGAATGGAGATTTCTACATTTTGGCCTGAACGATTTACCGTATTCTGCATTCTGGCAATGGACGGCGTAGGCTTAAAGGCTGCCCGCAGTACAATCTGGCTTCCATCGCTGATACCGCCTAAAATTCCGCCTGCATGATTGGTTTTCTTTCGTACCTGTCCATCCTTATCTGTATAAAACTCATCATTATTTTCTGAGCCCAGAGCTTGGGCCGCTGCAAAGCCATCTCCAATCTCAAAACCCTTCACTGCCCCAATGGACATCACTGCCCGAGCCAGACTGGCATCCAGCTTGTCAAATACAGGTTCTCCTATACCCGCAGGCATACCATCCACCAGGCATTCCACCACGCCTCCGGCAGAATCATGGGCTTCCATCATCCGCTCCAGAAACTTTCCTGTCTCTTCCGCAGCCACAGCGTCCGGCATATTGAGAGAATTGTTATCCCGCTCTTTTAAATCAAAGCGGCAGGGATCAATTTCAAATGGCCCAATGCTCTTTACATAGGCTGTTACCGTAATACCGAAATGCTCCAGCAGTTTACATGCAACTGCCCCTGCTGCCACCCTGGCAATAGTTTCCCGCGCGGAGGATCTGCCGCCTCCCCGGTAATCCCGGAACCCGTATTTTTCATCAAAGCAGTAATCGGCGTGTCCCGGACGATATACATCCATAATGGCGCTGTAGTCGTGAGAACGCTGATCTGTATTTTTTACCATCATGGCAATCGGCGTTCCTGTTGTTTTTCCCTCAAATACCCCAGACAAAATCTCCACCTGATCGCCTTCTTTTCTGGCAGTGGAGTACCGGCTCTGTCCCGGCTTTCTTCTGTTCAGGTATTTTTGAATATCCTCCTCACACAGAGCAAGTCCCGCGGGACAGCCATCAATGGTCACACCGACGCCCTTACCGTGGGACTCGCCCCATGTCATAATTCGGAAGACGGTTCCATAGGTTGATCCTGCCATATTCTGTCATTCCTCCATTATTGACATCCTTTTTAAAAAAGAAGCTCGCTTGCGAGCTTCTCCGCCTGCGGCGGGTCGCTTCTGCGACAAAACTCTCTTCCGCCGCATGGCGATCCTCCCGGAGCATTTTTATGTCCTATGACATAAAAACTAGTCGCTGACCTTCACAATCACACAGCTGTTTGGTTCATTACACTGTATTTCCGTAGAGCTCATAATCAGCAGGCCCTTCTCATAATCAATCTTAAAGAACGTAATACTGTCACTTTCATGGTTAATCGATGCCAGATGTCTGTCATCTGGAAAAATAGCAATATCCTTGGGATATTCACCGCTGATAGGCAGGCAGCACATCTGTTCAAGAAGTCCCGTCTCCTCATCGCGCTTATACATGGACACAGTTTCATCGCCTGCATTGCTGCAGAACATATGCTTCTGATCCGGAGAAAAACGCAGGGAGCAGGCCGCTGTCAGCTGATTGTGCTTGGGAGCTGTGGTAGAAATCGTCTGAATCTTTTCAATCACCGGCACCCGATCTCCGCTTTCGTATGTATACACATCAATCACATTTTTCTGCTCATACATCAGATAGATAAATTTTCCGTCGTTGCTGAACCGGAAATTCCGCGGCGCTGACTCCAGATCACAGCGGATCGCATCAACCTGCACCATATGTTCATCCCGCTCATTAAACCGGTAAATCTTCACCTGATCCAGACCAGAATCTGCTGCCATCACAAACTTGCCGTCCGGCGTCCGTCTAAAACAGGTAACGTGGGGACGGAAATTTCGATCTGCCACACTTCCCAGTCCCTTATGGAACACGCCGTCTACAATCTCACCTACGCCCCCGTCTCTGCGCAGCCGAAGAATCGTAGCCTTGCCATCGTGGAAACCGGAAACAAATACATACTTATCCTTCAGATCCGTAGAAAGATGACAGCCTCTCATTCCCTTAATCTTAGCACTGTTTAACCGGGACAGACTTCCGTTTTCAAGAATACGGAAGGCCACAACGCCCTCATCTGCAATGGAATACAGAGTTTTATTATCATTTGACGCAATGACATAAGAGGAATTATCCACCTCCACCTCACAGCGCTTTATAAATTTGCCCTTTTCCACATCCACATCATACACGGTAATTCCCTTGGATTTTCCCGTATAGGAATAAGAGCCCACATAAGCCATATACTTCGCCATAGATTCTTCCTCCTGATGGTGTTTTTCCCGCAAATGACTCCCCATTTCCGGGCCTCGCCTTTCTGTGACAGAGTATACCACAGTTTTCAGAAAAAATCCATTGAGAATCTATTGACAAGCGGATATTTTTCAGTATAATGGAACTTGCTTTTTGTTTATGAATACTAAACTTTAAAGTTATTTTTACATTCATTTAATATCAGTAAACTTTTTGCTTAGTATAGTCACGAAACTCTGGAACGGACTGGAGGTACTTTTATGAATATTGACATCGGTTTAAAGCTGAAAGAGCTGCGTATCCTGAAAGGGCTGACCCAGGAGGAGCTGGCTGACCGTGCCGAGCTGTCCAAGGGATTTATCTCTCAGCTGGAACGGAACCTGACCTCCCCCTCCATTGCCACGCTGACTGACATTCTGCAGTGTCTGGGCAGTACCTTAAGCGAATTTTTCTATGAACCGCCGGAAGAACAGATTGTTTTCGGAAAATCGGATTATTTTGAAAAATATGATCCGGAGCTGAAAAACAATATCAAGTGGATTATTCCCAACGCTCAGAAAAACAGAATGGAACCCATTCTTCTGACGCTTGAGGCCGGCGGCGAAACCTATCCGGACACGCCCCACGAGGGCGAGGAATTTGGTTATGTTCTTCAGGGAACCGTAACCATCCATCTGGGCGGCAATACCTACCGGGCAAAAAAGGGAGAATCTTTCTATTATACGGCGGATAAGCAGCACAGGCTTTCCAGCAAATCCGGTGCCACGCTGATCTGGATCAGCTCCCCGCCCAACTTTTAAACCTTAACCTACTTCAGGAGGAATCGAACATGAACCAGCCTTTGATTGATTTAGTAAACATCTCCAAAAGCTTTGACGGGACAATGGTTCTGGATGATCTGAACCTTTCTGTTAAAGAAAATGAATTCGTCACACTTCTCGGCCCCAGCGGCTGCGGCAAGACCACAACCCTCCGCATTATCGGCGGCTTTGAAACTGCTGACACCGGCAAAGTTATTTTTGACGGCGCAGATATCAGCAAGCTGCCCCCCAATAAAAGACAGCTGAACACGGTTTTCCAGAAATATGCCCTGTTTACCCACATGACCATTGCGGAAAACATTGCCTTTGGCCTGAAAATCAAAGGAAAGTCAAAGGATTACATCAATGATAAAATCAAATATGCCTTAAAGCTGGTAAACCTGGACGGTTACGAAAAACGGTCTGTAGACTCCTTAAGCGGCGGACAGCAGCAGCGAATTGCCATTGCCCGCGCCATCGTCAACGAGCCACGGGTTCTGCTTCTGGACGAGCCCCTGGGCGCTCTGGATCTGAAGCTTCGCCAGGACATGCAGTACGAGCTGATTCGTCTGAAAAACGAACTGGGCATTACCTTTATTTATGTAACTCATGATCAGGAAGAGGCACTTACCATGTCTGACACCATCGTAGTCATGAACCAGGGTTACATTCAGCAGATGGGTACCCCGGAACAGATTTACAACGAACCGGAAAATGCATTTGTCGCTGACTTTATCGGAGAAAGCAACATTGTTCCCGGCATTATGCTGCAGGACGAGCTGGTAGAAATCTTCGGCGCTAAATTTGCCTGTGTAGACAAAGGCTTCGGAAGAAACCAGCCGGTAGACGTTGTAATCCGTCCGGAGGATATCGACCTGGTAGAACCGGAAAAAGGAACCTTGACCGGAGTTTGCACCCATCTGATTTTCAAGGGAGTGCACTACGAAATGGAGGTCACCACACCAGACGGCTTTGAATGGCTGGTTCACAGCACGGATCTGTGTCCTGTTGGCCGAAAGGTCGGTCTTCATGTGGATCCCTTTGACATTCAGATTATGAATAAACCGGCTTCGGAGGATGAGGAGGCAGTGGGAGTCAATGAGTAAAAAACTGCTGGCAGGGCCTTACCTGCTTTGGATGGCCGGCTTTATTATCATTCCGCTGGCCCTGATCGTATATTATGGAGTTACTGACAAATCCGGCGCCTTTACTCTGGCAAACATCATGTCCATGGCTACTCCGGAGCATAGGAAGGCCCTGTGGCTTTCCCTGGAGCTGTCCTTCATCAGCACGGTCATCTGCCTGATCCTGGCCTATCCTCTGGCCATGATTCTCAGAAACCGCGGCATGGGACAGGGAAGCTTTATTGTATTTATTTTTATCCTTCCCATGTGGATGAACTTTCTGTTAAGAACTCTGGCATGGCAGACTCTGCTGGAAAAAAACGGTGTCATCAATGGTATTTTAACCGCCCTGCACCTGCCCCGCCAGAACCTGATTAACACACCGAGCGCCATTGTACTGGGTATGGTTTATAACTTCCTGCCCTTTATGGTGCTGCCGATTTACAATGTGCTCTGCAAAATTGAAGACAATACCATCAACGCTGCCAGAGATCTGGGAGCCAACTTTTTCCAGACTCTCATCTGGATCTGGCTTCCTTTAAGCGTTCCGGGCATTATCAGCGGAATTACCATGGTATTTGTGCCTGCCCTGACCACCTTTGTTATCTCCAACCTGCTGGGCGGCAGTAAGATTCTTCTTATCGGCAATGTAATTGAGCAGGAATTTACCAAAAGCAGCAACTGGAACTTAGGCTCCGGACTGTCTCTGGTGCTGATGCTCTTTATTCTGCTGAGCATGGCACTGATTGCCAAATACGATAAAAACGGAGAAGGGAGTGCATTCTGATGACTGGAATCAAAAAAAATTTCAGACGGTTTTTACAGGATTTCTATCTGGTTATCATAATGATCTTCCTGTATGCGCCGATTGCCACCATGGTGGTGCTTTCCTTTAACCAATCAAAATCCCGCACCGTATGGGGCGGCTTCACCCTGCAGTGGTACACCCAGATGTTCTCCAGCAGAAACATTATGGCAGCCCTGCAGAACACGCTGCTGATTGCCTTTTTATCTGCGCTGATTGCCACAATCATCGGCACGGCTGCAGCTATTGCCATCAACAGCATGAAGCCTGTTTCCAGAACCATTGTTATGGGTATTACCAACATTCCCATGCTGAATGCGGATATTGTAACCGGAATTTCCCTGATGCTGGCTTTTATCGCCTTCGGAATTTCCCTGGGCTTTAAAACCGTGCTGATTGCCCATATTACCTTTAATATTCCCTATGTGATTTTAAGCGTCATGCCAAAGCTGCGGCAGACAAGCCGCTATACCTACGAGGCTGCCCTGGATCTGGGCGCCAGCCCGATTTCCGCCTTCTTTAAGGTGGTATTTCCGGACATTCTCCCCGGAGTCCTGTCTGGATTTTTACTGGCCTTTACCATGTCTCTGGATGATTTTATTATCACTCACTTTACCAGAGGCGCGGGAATCAATACTCTGTCCACCCTGATTTACAGTGAGGTGCGCCGGGGTATTAAGCCATCTATGTACGCCCTGTCCACTGTCATTTTTGCAGCTGTGCTGATTCTTCTTCTCATCAGTAATTTTGCGCCGAAAAAGAGACAGGAAAAATAGCTTTTCACACTATCAGAGAACCTGCAAGGAGGATTTGGATTATGAAAAAACGAGTATTTGCACTGTGCCTGACAGCTGCAGCCGCTGCTTCCCTGACCGCATGTGGAGGAGGCGCTGACAGCTCTGCCCAGAACGCCGCTGACGGCGGCTCCAATGAGCTGTACGTTTACAACTGGGGCGAATATATTGATGAATCTGTAATTGAACAGTTTGAAGAGGAAACCGGTATTTCCGTCATTTACGACCTTTTTGAAACCAACGAGGAAATGTATCCCATCATTGAGGCAGGCGCTATCAACTACGATGTGGTATGTCCTTCTGATTATATGATTCAGAAAATGCGGGAAAATGACCTGCTGGCTGAAATCAATTTTGACAATGTTCCCAACATTGACCAGATCGACCCGGCCTACATGGAGATGGCAACATCCTTTGATCCGGAAAACAAATACGCTGTTCCCTACTGCTGGGGAACTGTCGGCATCCTTTACAATCCGGCCCGCCTGGAGGAGCTTGGTGTAGAGCCTCCTACAACCTGGGCTGACCTGTGGGATGAGCGGTTAAGCGGAGAAATCCTTATGCAGGACAGTGTCCGCGATGCTTTTATGGTTGCTCTGAAGAAAGACGGCTTTTCCATGAACAGCACCAGCGAGGAGGAGCTGCAGCAGGCAAAGCAGGCGCTGATTGATCAGAAGCCTCTGGTTCAGGCCTATGTAATTGACCAGGTCCGCGACAAGATGATCGGAGGAGAGGCTGCTGTAGGCGTGATTTATTCCGGAGAGATGCTGTATATCCAGGAAGAGGTTGCAAATCAGGGCGCTGATTTTACTCTGGAATATGTACTGCCAGAGGAAGGCACCAACCTGTGGCTGGACTGCTGGGTAATTCCGAAAAATGCAAAGAATAAAGAAAATGCAGAAAAATGGCTGGACTTCCTGTGCCGTCCGGAAATTGCCAAAGCAAACTTTGAGTACATTACCTACCCCACCCCCAACAAAGGCGCTTTCGAGCTGCTGGACGAGGAAATGCAGAACAACAAGGCTGTATTCCCGGATATTGACAGCTTAAAGAACTGTGAGGTTTTTGAATACATGGGCGATGAAATAGACGCTGTCTACAATGACCTGTGGAAGGAAGTAAAGGCAAACTAAGAGTAGCCCTATTTGGCCCTGTCAGGATTTTTTCTGACAGGGCCCTTTCTTTTTCCCCTGTCTTTTCCCCGGATTTTGTGGTATGCTACTGAGTGAAGGCACATTACAAAACTATGAGGAGGACATTCATGAAAATCACATACATTCATCACAGCGGTTTTCTCGCAGAAACAAACCAGGCCCTGCTTTTATTTGATTTTGCCGGCGGCAGCCTGCCTCCCCTTGATCCCGCCAAAACGCTGGTGGTTTTTGTCAGCCACCGCCACGAGGATCATTTTAACCCCGATATTTTTACCCTTGCAGATTCCCACCCGCACACCGTCTATGTTCTGTCTGACGATATCTGGCAGAACCGGGTGCCGGAAAAGCATTTTTCCAGAACACACTTTATTGATCCAGGCCGAATGATCCACCTGGCGGAGGGCGGCGGCATCCTGATCCGCGCGTTCCGATCTACAGACGAAGGCGTGGCTTTTCTGGTGGAGGCCGGAGGCAAAACCATTTACCATGCAGGCGATTTGAATGACTGGCAATGGAACGGAGAATCCCTTTCCTGGAATCATACCATGAAGGCCAATTACCAGAAGGAGCTGGAGGCGATCCACAGTCTGGGAATCATTCCTGATGCAGCTATGGTTCCTCTGGACGGACGGCAGGAGGATCTGTTTTATCTGGGACTTCACGAATTTATGTGCCAGGTCGGCGCAGGCATGGTTTTTCCAATGCATTTCTGGAATGACTTTTCCGTTATCGACCGGCTGAAAAGCCTGGAGTGCTCTGACAGCTACCGGGATAAAATAGCAGAAATACAAACAGAAGGGCAGAGCTTTGAGATCTGACGCTCTTCTGAGGAGTAAGAAATGAATACTACACCACATCAGGACGACCGCTTAAACGCCCCTCCCGAAGACCGGGAAATCCGAGCCCAGAGGGAACGGGACATTCTCCTTCTTGCCCTGAAGGCAGGACAGATCCTTCTGGAAAACGGAGCTGAAATTTTCCGGGTAGAAGATACGGTCTACCGAATCTGCCATTACTATGGTCTGCATTCCGCAAATGCCTTTGTCCTCAGCAACGGTATTTTTCTCACCTCCGGCGATGAAAAGGAAACTCAATTTGCAAAGGTTCAGCAGATCCCTGTCAACGTTGCCAATCTGAGCCGGGTGGCAGAGGTAAACCAGCTTTCCCGTCAGATTGAAGCCGGCCGCTTTACGCCGGAAGAGGCAAAGCTCCAGCTGGAGCGCATTGAAAATACCCCTGGATTTTCCAACCGGATTCAGATTATTTCAGCCGGATTTTCCGGCGCCTGCTTCAGCTTTATGTTCGGCGGCGCTCTCCAGGATTTTTTCTGTTCCATATGGATTGGCATGATTCTGCAGCTGTACCTTGTCAAAATCGCCAAGCCTCATTTTTCTAAAATTGTATGCAACATTACCGGCAGTGCACTGGTGACTGCTCTCAGCGTTTTCTTCTATCAGACAGGCCTGGGCCCTCATCTGGAATCCATGATGATCGGCGGCATTATTCTGATGGTTCCCGGAGTTGCCTTTACCAATGCTATCCGTGATATGGCGGACGGCGACTATATTTCCGGGTCTGTGCGAATGCTGGATGCAATCCTGGTCTTCCTGTGCATTGCCATGGGCGTAGGATTTGTCATCGCCCTCTGGAATCAGATAACAGGAGGTATCCTGCTTTGACGAACATTGGTTATCTTATTTTACAGACTCTGGCAGCGGCAGTCGGAACTGTGGGCTTTTCCCTGCTGTTTGGTGTTCCCGTCCGCTACTTCTGCCACTGCGGACTGATTGGCGGAGCCGGATGGTTCCTTTATCTTCTGACTCTTCCTGCCACCACATCTGCAGTCGCTACCTTTGCCGCTACAGTACTGGTGATCCTGATGTCCCGGTGGTTTGCAGTCCGCAAGCAGTGCCCGGTGACTATTTTTCTGATTTCCGGCATTATTCCTCTGGTTCCCGGGGCAGGCATCTACTGGGCCGCCTACTATGCGGTTACAGGCCATATGGCCAGAGCCTTTGACACCGGCCTTACTGCACTGAAGGTTGCCATTGCCATTGTTCTGGGCATTGTTTTTGTCTTTGAGCTTCCCCAGAAGCTGTTTTGCATTGGAACCAGGAAATCATAACCCTACAAGGAGGATTTATTTATGCTTTTTATTCAAAACAGCCGGGTCATTGACCCGAAAACCGGCACAGACGCAGTGCTGGATCTGATCATCGAAAATGGAAAAATCGCAGATATGGGAGAGAATCTGGCAGAGCGCTGTCAGGCTCTGGCCAGTGAAAACGGCTCTTCCCTCCAGATTCTTGACGGCAGGGGCTTGATCACTGCGCCTGGTCTCATTGACGTGCATGTTCATTTCCGGGATCCGGGCTTTACCTACAAGGAAGACATTCAAACCGGAGCAAGAGCTGCCGCCGCCGGCGGATTTACTACCGTTATCTGCATGGCCAATACCAAGCCGCCGGTTGACAATGTAGAAACCCTGGAATATGTCATTCAGGAGGGCAAAAAGACCCCCATTAACGTGCTGACCGCCGCCAATATCACAGTAGGCATGAAAGGTCAGGAGCTGACAGATATGGAGCTTTTAAAGGCTCACGGAGCCGCTGGTTTTACCGATGACGGTATCCCCTTAAAGGATGCTGCTCTTGTAAAAAAGGCCATGGAAGAGGCCGTGCGGCTGAACGTTCCATTAAGCTTCCACGAGGAGGATCCCTCTCTGATTACCAACAACGGAATCAACCGCGGCGCTGTTTCTGAGGAGCTTGGCATCGGCGGTTCTCCTGCTGCTGCTGAAGATGTTATGGTGGCCCGCGACTGTATGCTGGCAATCCATACAGGCGCTACTGTTGATATTCAGCATATCAGCTCCGGCCGCTCTGTACGCATGGTAGAGCTGGCCAAGCAGCTGGGCGCTCATGTCATGGCAGAGGTAACGCCCCACCACTTCTCTCTCGATGAATCCGCTGTGTTAAAGCACGGTTCTCTTGCAAAAATGAATCCGCCTCTGCGGACTCTGGAAGATAAGCAGGAAATTCTCCGCGGGCTGAAGGAAGGCATTATTGATATTATCGCCACGGATCATGCTCCCCACAGCGCAGAAGAAAAAGGACGTCCTCTGACACAGGCTCCCAGCGGCATTATCGGGCTGGAGACTGCCCTTTCCCTGGGCATTACCAATCTGGTTGATACCGGCTGTCTGACCATGGTTCAGCTGATGGAAAAAATGAGCCTGAATCCGGCCATTCTCTATCGCCTGGAAGAACACAAGGGCTGGATCGGAAAAGGAGCTGATGCAGATCTGGTTATCTTTGATCCTGACGCCTCCTGGACAGTCGAGAATTTCCAGTCAAAATCCAGCAACTCTCCCTTTGTAGGAGAGACCCTGAAAGGCGTTGTAAAATATACCATCTGCGGCGGAGAAATCGCATGGGAGAATCCGGCAGAATAACCAAGGATCCGCCATTTTGCACAGCTGATGCATTTTGATGATTGAAGTTCTCTCATATTACAGGTATAATAGACACAGGAGCTGACCTCTGCAGGCGCTCTGACGCCATGCAGAGCAGCAAATATTCACCACAGTGGAAAAGGAGAAGAATTTCTATGAAAATCGCACTTATCAACGAAAACAGCCAGGCTGCAAAAAATGAGCTTATCGCTGCATCCCTGAAAAAGGTTGTTGAACCCATGGGACATACTGTATACAACTACGGCATGTACACCGCTGATGATGCTGCACAGCTGACCTACGTTCAGGTTGGTATTCTGGGTGCTGTCCTGTTAAACAGCGGAGCTGCTGACTATGTAATTACCGGCTGCGGCACCGGCGAGGGCGCTATGCTGGCAATGAACAGCTTCCCCAACGTTCTCTGCGGACATGTAGAGGATCCGGTTGACGCTTACACCTTTGCTCATGTAAACGACGGCAACGCAGTTGCTCTGCCTTTTGCAAAAGGCTTTGGCTGGGGCGGCGAGCTGAATCTGGAATACATTTTTGAAAAGCTGTTCGGCTTTGGTCATGGCCAGGGATATCCGAAGGAGCGTGTTGTTCCGGAACAGCGCAACAAAAAAATCCTGGACGGCGTTCGTGCAGTAACCCTGCGCCCCATCATCGACTGTCTGAAGGACATTGATCAGGAGCTGGTAAAAGGCGCATTTGCCGGCGAGCAGTTCAAGGAGCTGTTCTTCGCTAACTGCCAGAACGAGGAGCTTGCTGAGTACATCAAGACTCTTCTGTAATCCTTATTTTAATAACGGAGCTTTCAAAGGCCAGAAGCCGCTTTGCCGGTTTCCGGCCTTTTTTCTCCCCTTTGGAAATGATTTTATCCCTTTTAGGAGGAACTTTACCGTCTGTATTGACTTCTTTCTTTTCCTGGATTATACTGCACTTATAATAATTAAACAGATAATTAATTGTTAAATCAGAAAATATTCCAGGAGGCTGTCACTATGAAAAAAACCTACAAAATCGAAGTTGACTGCGCAAACTGCGCCAATTTAATGGAGGATGCTGCCCGCAAGACCGCTGGTGTGGCAAACGCTACCGTAAACTTTATGACGCAGAAGCTGATTGTCGAATTTGCAGAAGGTCAGGATCCCAAGGCTGTTATGGCCAATGTCCTTGCTGCCTGCAAGAAAATCGAGCCGGACAGCGAAATCTTTCTGTAAAATCAAATCAGATAAAGCCGCGTCCCCTTAGAGAATAATTCTCTATGGAGACACGGCTTTAAATTTTTTCTCTGATTCTATTTTTATTTGCTTCGTTTACTTGTGCGTTTTCTTCCAGCTGTGGTCTTTTTCGTCACCGGAGCTTTTGTTTCTGCTTTCTTTTCTGGCTCTGCTTTCTTTTCCGGCTCTGCCTTCTTTTCTGCTGCTGCTTTCTTTACTGGCTCTGCCTTCTTCTCTGGCTCCACTTTCTTTTCCGGCTCTGCCTTCTTTTCTGCTGCTGCTTTCTTCTCTGGCTCCGCTTTCTTTTCTGCTGCTTTCTTCGCTGGCTCTGCCTTCTTTTCTGCTGTCGCCTTCTTTTCTGGCTCTGCCTTCTTTTCCGGCTCCGCTTTCTTTTCCGGCTCTGCCTTCTTTTCTGGCTCCGCTTTCTTTTCCGGCTCTGCCTTCTTTTCTGGCTCCGCTTTCTTTACCGGCTCTGCCTTCTTTTCTGCTGCTGCTTTCTTCGCTGGCTCTGCCTTCTTTTCTGCTGCCGCCTTCTTTACCGGCTCTGCCTTCTTCTCTGCTGCTGTTTTCTTTTCCGCTGTCTTCCTTGCTGTTGTTCCAGCTTTCTTTGCCGGCGCCGGAGTACAGCTGAATACAATAACAGACATGGGCGGAACATCAATGATCATGGAATTTTCTCTTCCATCATATTCCTCTGCCTTGCTGGTTTTCACCCGCGGGTTGCCTTTGCCGCTGCCGCCGAAGGCCTTGTCGTCACTGTTGAAAATCTCTTTATATTTTCCTGCAAAAGGAACGCCAATCTGGAACTGCTCATGCTCTACCGGTGCAAAGTTGCACACGAACAGCAGAGTTTCTTCCTTCTTATCCGTTTTTCTCAGGAAGGATACCATATTGTCCTTGCCGGAAATACAGTTAATCCACTCAAAGCCTTCTGGGTTAAAGTCCTCCTGATACATAGCCGGATGACTCTTGTAAAGGTTATTCAAAGCCTTTACATAATCCTGCATATTCTTGTGAACCGGATAATTCAGAATATCCCACGGAAGCTCCTCATTTTCATTCCACTCAGAAATCTGAGCAAACTCCTGTCCCATAAACAAAAGCTTCTTTCCCGGATGTCCGTACATAAAGCCGTAAGCTGCCCGCAGATTATCGGACTTGGCCTCATAATCATCTCCCGGCATCTTGCACAGCATGGATGCCTTTCCGTGAACCACTTCATCATGGGAGAATACCAGAACAAAATTCTCGCTGTATGCATACAGCATACTGAAGGTCAGCTCGCCGTAATGATGATTGCGGAAATAAGGATCACACTGCATATAGCCGGTAAAATCATTCATCCAGCCCATATTCCATTTATAATCAAAGCCCAGGCCGTTTTCCTTTACATCACCGGTAATCTGCGGCCATGCTGTAGATTCCTCAGCAATCAGAACTGCGCCTCTGGTCTGCTTTTTAAAGACGCTGTTTAAATGCTTTAAGAACTCTACTGCCTCCAGATTCTCGTGGCCGCCGTAAATATTCGCAACCCACTCGCCGTCATTTTTACCGTAATCCAGATACAGCATAGAAGCAACTGCATCCATACGGATACCGTCAGCATGATACTCCTTAGCCCAGTAAAGTGCATTGGCAATCAGGAAGTTTGTCACCTGAGGACGTCCGTAGTTATAAATCAAAGTACCCCAGTGAGGATGAGAGCCCTGGCGGGGATCCTTGTGCTCATAAACACAGGTTCCGTCAAAGCAGGCCAGTCCATAGGCATCCCGCGGGAAATGAGCCGGAACCCAGTCCAAAATCACGCCGATTCCCTGACTGTGCATATAATCCATAAAGTACATAAAATCATCCGGCGTTCCGTAACGGCTGGTCGGTGCATAGTAGCCAGTTACCTGATATCCCCAGGAAGCGTCCAGCGGATGCTCCATCACCGGCATCAGTTCTACATGGGTATATCCCATGCTCTTTACATATTCAGCCAGACGGGGCGCAATCTGCCGGTAATTGTAAAATTCTGATCCCACAATGTCATTGCCCTCTTCGTCCTTCTCCGTATGCTTGCGGATCCAGGAACCAAGATGCATTTCATAAATAGACATGGGCTTTTTCTTGGTATCTGTTTTTTCCCGTGCTGCCATCCATGCGTCATCGCTCCAGGAAAACTTATTCATATCCCACACAATAGATGCTGTATTGGGACGCAGCTCAGAATAATTTCCATAAGGATCTGCCTTTAACATAGGCTCACCCTTCTGGTTTTTAATCTCAAATTTATAAATTTCGCCTTCTCCCAGCCCGGGAATAAACAGTTCAAACACCCCAGAATCACCCAGACGGTTCATCTGGTAACGGCGTCCATCCCACTGACAGAAATCGCCCACTACGCTTACACGCATAGCGCAGGGAGCCCACACGGAAAAGCTGACTCCGGATACCCCGTTTATCACCATGGGATGCGCACCCATTTTTTTGTAGACATCATAGAAAATACCTGCTTCGAACTTTTTCAGCTCTGCCTCGGTATACTGAGATGCAAAGGCATAGGGATCGTGGGTTTCCACTGTCGTCCCATTGTCATAGGTAATCAGAAGCGTATAAGCAGCCTGATTCTTCCGCGGTATGAGAACTGCAAAAAATCCCGCCTCGTCCTGCTGCTCCATCGGATACTCTTTTCCTCCGGCTGTTATCTTCACTGTCACAGCCTGTGCATTGGGAATGAATGCCTGAACCAGAAATCCCGCATCTGTCATATGCGGCCCCAAAAGGCGTCCCGGCTCCGCGGCCTCTGAATAAACAATCTCTTCAATCCCTGCCCAATCCATCATATCATACAAAACCTTATCCATGAAGCAACCCCCTCACATTGAACGAAACCGTTCGAAGTCCCACCTTCTGACAATCAGAGTACCAGAAAGAACAAAAAGACCTCAAACAGCTATAATCCGTCTTGTTATCATTTTTTCAAATTTTATTATACCTGATTTTCCGCTACATAGCAACGGCATTACCATTTCTTTACTTCTTTTTTTCCGAAATTGCCCGAATGGCAATCCAAATCAGAAGAGCTGCCAGTCCAATCTGAACGACCAGACTGACGGATGCCCAGTGGGTAATTACCGCTCCCTCCATTTCATTTCCAAACCACTGACCTGCATTGACTGATACCCGTTCCCGTCCGGTCAGACGACTGATAATCAAAAGAAAGGTTGCTGCCGGATTGGCCAGCAGAAGATAAAGACAGCCGCCGGAGCCCCTCTGAATCACCGCCTGTCCGGCAGATGCCAGATACGCATCCAGCCGCATACTTCTCATATACCAGACAAAATAATTAACTGCGCAGGTTCCTGCCATTACAACTGCTGTAATTCCGTAGGTTGCCACTGTCGCCATCGTTGTGCGGCTCGCCAGGGCAGAGCAGCACACACCCAGACTGCCAACTAGCAGGGCTGCTGCCGCAAAGCACAGCAGAAGAATCAGAATATCCGCCAGGGTAATCCCCCCATATACAAATACCATGGCAAGAACCGGAAAACTGGATGCCACCAAAAGAGCCATAGTGCTCAAAGCTGCCATCAGCTTTCCCACTACAATCTCCCATGGGCGCATTTTCGTAGCCATCATCAGCTCCAGCGTTTTTCTTTCCCGTTCTCCGCTGATACTTCCTGCCGTTATGGCCGGCATAATACAGATCAGCATCATAAACTCCAGGGCAGCCACGAACAGATACAAATCCAGAAAGCTGGTATACTGCACCTCTGCAGTCAGCCGGACCTGGGCCAGAGTTGAATACATATTCAGCAGGGCAACCAGAGCCAGAATTCCGTTAAAAACCAGAAGAACCAAAGCCAGACGAATGCTTCTGGCGCTGACCATAATCTCCCGCTTATAAACCGGATTCGTCTTCATAGGACAACACCACCTTTTCTTTCTGATCATCCGTAATTTCCATGAAAACTGCTTCCAGGCTTCCAGGCTCCCGGCTAAAGCCAAGAACCTGAACGTCCGCCTCAACCAGCTGCCGCAAAAGCTCACTTTCCTGTCCGGCACTTCCTGTAAAGCCTGCCATAATACTTCTATCCTTTACGGTAATTGTCCGCACCAGCGGATGCTCCTTTAATACCCTCAGCGCTGTTTCCATATTTTTGTGAATCGTAATCATCACCGGTCTGGAGGTCTGAATCCGCTCTACAATCTCCGTCATGCTTCCGCTGATTACCATTTTTCCGCTTTCAATAATCCCAATGTGACTGCAAAGCTCCGACAGCTCTGACAGCAGATGCGAACTGATTAGAATGGTTTTTCCCTGCTCATTCAGTTCTCTGACAATTCCCCGGAACTCGATCCTGGTTCTGGGATCCAGCCCGCTGGTAGGCTCATCCATAATCAGCAGCGACGGATTGTGGAGCAAAGCTCTGGCCAGCCCAAGACGCTGCTTCATTCCCCGGGAAAGGCTTTCAACAAAAAAGTCTGCCTTTTCCCCCAGTCCTACCTGTTCCAGCAGCATACTGGAACGTTTTCTTGCCTGAAAGCCCTCCATACCGTAGCAGGCAGCGAAAAACTCCATATACTCAGACACCTTCAAATTGTCATATACCCCAAAGGAATCCGGCACATAGCCGATTTTCTCTCTGAGACCATAGGGATCTGCGGCTGCGTCCATTCCGTCTATCTCTACAGTTCCGCTGTCGGCTCGCAAAAGTCCTGTCATAATCCGGATCGCAGTAGTCTTTCCCGCTCCGTTCGGCCCTACAAAGCCATAGAGCGCCCCGTCAGCAATCTCCATATCCAGTCCGTTTAAGGCATGGTATTCTCCATATGCCTTCCGAAGATTTCTGATTTTCAGCATCAGCGTTCCCTCCCTGCAACCATCGGCATCGGAAGCTGCAGATCATTGTAGCCTGCAATGCCGTCATATACATACCGCACAGTCAGCGTATTTCCCGGAGACAGATAGGGGCGAAGCTCCTCCACATCCAGTGTCTGTCCCTCCAGCTCCATTAAATCAAAATTACCAGTTCCGTAATTATAAAAATAAATACTTCCGGTAAACGCATCAGTAAAGCTGTTTCTGTCTGCCTCCAGAAATTCTTCATTAACAGATTCAAAGGTCAGGCTCTCTACATCTATATCCTCACCCAGCTGATACTCCAGCGTCAGCGGCTCCATACCCGCCATGGAATTAACAGCGGAATCATAGCTTCCACTCACTACCTTTGGCTCCTTCATCAGAACAGACCGATACAGAGAGCGATCTCTGGATGCATTGACCTCCATCGATGACGTCAGCATGGTAACTCCATAGGTTTCCGCCGCCTTGTCCTTCAAAAACAGAGTTTCCTCCTTCTGACTGCTGAATGCAATCAGCCGCGCATCTGCCGTATAACCGGTCAGGTAGTTGTCCATGTAAAACTTCAGCAGATTTGACCGCTCCATAGCCAGCAGATATTCTTTATTGTTAATATCCGTTGCGCCAAAATCCCGCTCTCCGGTAATCCGGTCAGCCACCACGTAGGAATTGCCCAGCGGGAACCGCATCAGCTCATAATCTGCCAGATTTTTTGTCTCTCCCGCCTCCATATGGCCTAACAGCACCATGTTTCCATACAGCATTACTGCCGCATTCTCTACAGGAAACGGGAAATGGTTGGTCACGCTTCCTCCGATTTCCCCTTCAAAATAATCTACCGTTCCGTCAAATCCAATCTGCTCCACATTATCCGACTTGTTCTCCAGCCGGAAATACCGGGAGGTAAAGGCCGGAATGTTCTGTCCCTGAATCCGAACATGCTCCTCTGTAGTTACGATTTCAGTCTGCCAGGGAGTTTCCGCTGTCAGTTCCTCCCAGTTTCCATATCCGCCCCAATAGCTGCTGGTAATGGGAAGAACCGAATACTCCGGAGCCAAATCCACATAATAAGGACGGTTATAGGGATTTCTTACATTGACATAAGTAGTGTCCATAACATAATCGCTGGTCACATCACGGATCGATGCATAAGTAAAAAATGTAGAACGGAATCTGGTGGAAATACCCATCATATAAATAATACCTGCAAATACCAGCGAAAGAACCAGCACGCCCCGCCGATAATAGATCTGCAGATCCCAGTTTTTCAAAAACAGATACAGGCCTGGCCCCAGCAAAACCAGATATATGGCTGTCACTGCCATATATAAAAACAGATTCGGCAGCTTATCTACATCGCCAGTATCAATCAGCGTCTGCACAGACCAATATCGATCAGAATTGCCGCTGTACACCAGCTCTGCCAGACGGTTAATCCTGTTTTCGCCCAGGAGACTGGTAAACATAAAATCAAGAAAGGATGAGTTTTTCTCACAAAACGCTCCGATATCCCCCAGATCAAAGGCTGCCACAGCAATGATTCCCTGTTCCTTGGCCGCTGCTGTAAGAAGCGGAAAACCACTGCTGGAGAGAATCACATTGCCCCCGTGAAGAGAAACATCCACACAGGAAACCGCCAGCATTCCGGCCCCCGGCTCATCCAGAGCAAAATTCTCCCCCAGATTAATATGGCGCAGATTCGGAGCCCCATAAGACTCGTCAAGCAGCTCCGGTGCAAACCGCCCCAGAGTATCGTCCACCCGTTCTCCTGTTCCCAGAATCAGTACGCCGCCGCCATGTACCCAGTACATAATCGCCGCAATCTGTTTTTCTGAAAGATTGCGAAGCTTATAGTCATTTACAACCAGAACGTCCAGAAGATCCAGACCAATCTCCTCCTCCGGAAAATCGGCTTCATCCAGCTCAAAGGTTCTGGTTCTCAGGGTACTGTAATTGATTCCTGCTCCGTCCAGATACGACAGCTCTCCCGGATCATCCGACAGAAGGCCGATATACATTTCCGGCACATCCCTGCTTACATTCAGATTCACAGGCTTATACACCAGAGTTTTTCCCTCTTCTCCTGAAACAGTGAAAAGGATCTGATCCCCGCCGGTTCCCAGGGGAATATAATACCTGGCACTCATCATCTCTCCGGCTCCAGCCTGCACCTGATACTCGTACTGGTACACCGTACCGTCTGATTCCATAGTTTTTGCCTGGAGCATTCCAGAGAAGGCTTCTGTTCCGCTGTTGGAAAGCTCCACATCCACTGGAAGATATCGTCCGCCCTTAGCATTATTTCCATAGCCATAGCTGACCTCCAGAGAAAGCTTTGCCTCCCCTCTGCTGTTGTCAGATTCTCTTCCTGCTCCTGCTGCGCCACTTACCTGTGTCAGTTCCTGGCCCGCCTGACCGGCTGCGCCGCTTGCTTCCGGCAATTCCCGGCCCGCCTGACCGGCTGCGTCAGTTACTTCCGGCAATTCCCGGCCCGCCGTGCCCGCTTCAGCTGCCTTTGTTTCCGGCGCTGCCATGGCTGTTTCCGTCATATATAAAGCACAAAAAGCCAGCCCACCAGCCAGCAGAACAGCCGCCCCCCTGGCGGCCCATCCTGCCTTCGATGTTCTGACTGAAAAGTTTCTTTCTTCCTGAGAATTTCGAATACGGCGTCTCAAATTCATCACCCGGCCTTTCCGAAATGCTCTTTGTTTACATCAAAATTAACCAGAAGCGTTACAGTAAATACTGTACCGTTCAAATCACTTTTCACGTCAATGGTACCTCCGTGCATATCTACGATATTTTTTACAATGGCTAGCCCCAGCCCGGTTCCTCCTGTATGAGTTGAACGGGACTGCTCCACGCGGTAAAACTTGTTAAAAATCAGAGGCAGCTCCTCTGCCGGAATTACATATCCGTAATTGGTCACAGATACCGTCACCGTCTCCGGCCCTGCCGCAACCTTCACCATCACCCGTTTGCCGTCAGCTCCGTACTTAATGGCATTGTTGATCAGGTTGTCAAAAAGGCGGGCCAGCAGATTGCCGTCGGCTGTAATAACCTTGGCCGGAACATTGCTCTGCAGCTCGTAAGAAAGTCCCTTATCTGCAAAATTCGGATAGGATTCCTCCAAAAGCTGTCCTAACAGCTTGATAATATCCACCTGCGACACGTGCATAGAAAGCTTGCCATAATTCATCTTAGTAAAGCCAAACAAATCCTCAATCAGCTTTTCCAGCCGCTTTGCCTTGCTGTATGCAATGTCTATGTATTTTTTCTGCATCTCCGGCGGCAGCTCTACCTTTCCGGAAAGCAGCTCCAGATATCCGATAATCGATGTAAGAGGCGTTCTGAGATCGTGAGCCACATTGGTAATCAGCTCATTTTTTGTCCGCTCTGACTCCCGCTCCTTGTCCATCAGCCAGCGGATATCCTCCACCATCTTATTCAGACTGGACGCCATAGAAGAAAACTCATCATCTCCCAGAACCTCCACCGTAGTATTCAAATCTCCTTCAGAAATACTGGTAACAGCATCTGAGATTCTGCTGATGTAGGCAATGGATTTCTCCTGGAGAATCAGAAAAGTCACAGCAAAGATCACAATCCCCACCAGTACATAGCCCAGAACAATCACAGTATCAAAGCGATTTGCCATAGACAAAAACGCATTGCTCCACCGGGCCTCCTCTGCATATCCGGCCAGCATGGAAATATTCGTCACCAGAAATATCTCCACCAGAAAAGCCACCAGAGCGCTGTACACTACATTGGCAATAATCCGGGTGTGGTATCTGTGTCTTAAATCATTTTTTCCCGGAGCCTGATTCTTATTTTTCAATTTTGTATCCTACCCCCCACACTGTGGTGATAATCTTGTCCTGGCGCTCATCCTCCTTCATCTTGCCCCGCAAACGGCGGATATGTACCATAACTGTATTGTTGGCCTCATAAACCTTCTCATTCCACACCTTTTCAAAAATTTCATCGGTGCTGAATACCTTTCCTGCATTGGAAGCCAGCAGATACAGAATATCAAACTCAATGGGCGTCAGCTTAATCTCCTCGTCATAAACCGTTACCTTATGATTGTCCTTATTAATCGTCAGCCCACGAATGCTGATCTCATTTTTGGAGCTTTCATGGACATTGCTGTTGGGATTCAGCTGGGTATAACGGCGCAGCTGGGATTTCACCCGGGCGGTCAGCTCCAGCGGATTAAATGGCTTTACTACATAGTCATCTGCCCCTGTTCCCAGTCCCAGAATCTTATCCAGATCCGTAGACTTGGCACTCAGCATAATAATGGGAATATTGTTGGTTTCCCGGATCTTCTTGCACATCTCCAGACCATTCATCCCCGGCATCATAATGTCCAGAAGAACCAGATGAATGTCCTCCTTATCCAAAATTGCCAGCCCGTCCTGGGCGTTGGACGCCTTAAATACTTTATATCCATCGCTGACCAGATAGATCTCCACCAGATCCGCGATCTCCTGCTCATCATCAACTACCAGAATATTAGTCTCTGCCATGTTGGCCTCCTCCTTGTGTGATTCTTCTCTGTCCGTATGCGGGAACCTGCAGAAGCTGCTGTTTCCCAATGCTTCACTCTATTCATAAGTGTAACATAAAATACAGGTTTATGCCTTACTTTTTTCTGACAAAAGGTGTAAGAATTCCCATTTTCCGCGTTTTTTCTGCAAGAGACCTTCAAGGCTGAGGCAGTGAAGCTTCCTTCTCTGTTTCAGGCTTTCAGAAGGCACATTCTGCCAGCACAGAAAAGGCGCTGGTTTTTGATTCATTTCGAAAAATCAAACTCCTCAGTCTGTTTGTTAAGCACTTAATATTACACCAAACGATATTCTGGAATTTATTCAATCGGAAGGTAAAAAAGATGCCTGATAAAATAATGTCTATATTGGCAGAGGCAACGGGCGGCAAATGTACAGATAAAGAAATTCTTGATTTACGGAGCATTAATTCCAATTCAAATCAGTGTGTATGCCGATCGGATTTATAATGCGAATGATTGTATTTTCCCAAAAGCTTGGACAGTCTTTGCCACAAAGTCAAGCGGTAAATTCAATTAAAACAAATCCGCTTGACTTTAGTACGGATTCGTATTATTATGGGTAGTGCGAATTCGTACTATTATGCGAGGAGATATAATCATGATTAAAAATCGTGCAGAAATACGCAGACTGATGATTACACTCAATAAAATAGATGGCATCTACTATCTCATTGCCAAGAAAGCCGGAACAAAAGAAAATATGCTTTCGCTTTTGTATGCTCTTTCAGATGGAAAATCCCATAGTCAAAAACAGATCTGTGAGGAATGGCTGATTCCCAAAACTACAGTCAACACTGTAGTAAAAGAATGTATTCAGAATGGTTATGTGACATTTTCTGTTCCCGAAAAAAAAGAAAAAAATATAGAACTTACTGAAATCGGTAAAGAATTTACACAAAATCTATTAGCGGAATTATTTGAAATGGAAGATAGTGCATTGGATGAAACCATTACAAAATACTCGCCTGACTTTATTTCCGCAATCGAATATTTCACAGAAATGATGAATCAAAAATTATCTGATTATCATGGAGAACAGACACATGAATCATAATTCCATAGCCTTTGAAAAATCAGACCCTACCAAGTTATTTTTTCGTTGTGCGCTTCCAGCCATGTGCAGCATGGTGTTCAGCGCCATATATGTAATTACTGACGGTATTTTTGTAGGACGATATGTAGGCGAAAGCGCATTGGCCGCCGTTAATCTTGCCATGCCATTGGTAAACATTTCATTTGCAATAGCTGATATGATTGCCGTTGGTTCCGCCGTGCAGATTGCCATGCTTCTCGGTGAAAAAAAGCGTGAAGATGCAAACCGAATGTTTAGCTTTTGTGTGAAAATGATTTTTGCAGTTTCCGTATTGATAGGATTTTTCTTTCTATTTTTCACAAAACCGGTGTTTGTACTGATGGGAACCAGCGGACAAGCGCTGAAATATGCTTTCGAATATATGTGTATTTATGCATTATTCTCGCCGGTTACCATGGTTTATTTTGCGGCGGACAACTATCTGCGCATTTGCAACCGTCAAACATACAGCATGGCTCTAAATATTATCACTGCATTGCTAAATATTCTGCTGGATTTTCTGTTGATTGTTGTTTTCGATGCCGGTGTTCTGGGTGCTGCTCTGGCAAGCTGTATCAGTATGGCAATTGGAAGTTTCTTTTCCTTGCTTCCTTTTTTCCGAAAGAAGTTGGAACTTCGTTTTATATCAGGAAAGATTCCGGCAAAACAATTTCTTTCTTTATTGGCAAACGGTTCTTCAGAATTTTTCAGTAATATTTCGAGTTCCATTATGGCATTTATTCTTAATATTGTTTTGATGAATCTGGGGGGAACAACAGCTGTTGCAGCGATGTCCATTGTTTTATATGTGGACAGCCTGATGGTAATGACGATTTTGGGAATGTGCGATTCTATGCAGCCTCCTATCAGCTATTGCTGTCTCTTATACACATCTCCGAG
>OJPI01000210.1_pt1 | contig 50423 bp, 48 predicted proteins | sample 1598461 | NCBI WGS metagenome assembly OJPI01 (sample SAMN03922483, study PRJEB24848) | human gut metagenome | isolation source: stool sample | host: Homo sapiens | place: Germany | collected 2011-05 | reverse complement strand
ATTTGTTAAATATTTTATGAATATTTTAAGGAAATATAAATGATTACAAATCAGTTGCTCTACCAACTGAGCTATGTCGGCGCTTATCGTGAAATTTTATATAAACGAAGGTTTTCGGAATGTCAATAAAAAATTTACAGCATCCTAATTTGTATAATATGTTTTCTACCCCTGCAACTGAACAGCCTGTTTCGGATTGAAATATTTTCCGGACTGACATGTCTGCATCCGGCTTATTTTGTGGCGATATAACGGCTTTTGTGGCGATGCCGTGGTTTTGTAACGACTTTCGTAACGATGTAAAAGTCTGTGCCTGTCCACTTTACGGTACTATTGCCGAAGCGGCAAAATTATCTCAAATTCAGTTCCGCACCCAAGTTTGCTCCCGGCTCGGATTGTCCCTCCGTGCAGGCTGACAATTGTTTCAGCCAGTGACAACCCCAAGCCCAGACCTTTTTGATGTCTTGATTTTTCCGCCCGCCAGAAACGGTCAAAAATATGCGGCAAATCTTCTTCGCTTATGCCTATTCCGTTATCTTTTACAGTTATTTTGACGGAAGATGCAATTTTTTCCAGCGTTATGGCTATTTTTTTATTGTCTCCGGTATATTTTACCGCGTTGTCCAGCAAGATACCCAACAACTGGCGAATCATAACCTTATCAGCCGTCAGTTCAATATTGCCGGTTTGGCTTTTTAGTTCAAATGTTCCGGGCTGGCACAGTCCAGACATTGATTTTATGACTGATGCTGCCAGCCGGTTGACGGAAAACCGTTCATTATGCATTATTACTTTTGAATTATCGTAACGGGCAATGGCCAAAAGCCTGTCTACCATTTCGTTTATGTGCTGAATTTCGTCTTTAAGTTCTGCTATCACATCGGTCTGTTTGGGATTATATTCGAGAAGTTCGGCATACGAATACAGAATTGTCAGCGGCGTGCGCAATTCATGTGCCGCGTCGGATACAAACTGTTTTTGCTTTTGGTAGCTTTGCTCTATATATTTCATCGAACGAGAAACAAAAAAACTGCCGACCAAATAAGCTAATACAATTATAATTCCGGCCGCAGTCAGAGCTATCTTGATATAAGCCTTGGCATTTTTCCGCACCGGCGTATAATTGGCAAGGACAAAAACAGTCCCCTGCTGCGATGCGGACAACCGGATATCTTGCTTTATGACAATAAAATACCATTTCTGTTTACCGGCTTTCATATTTTCGTGATAGATTTTTCCTGGCTGATATGTTTTCGTCAGCAGCCTTTGTTCCAACTGGCGGGCGATAACATCGTTTCCCGGTTGTTCGGCGCGGATGATTTTTCCGTCCAGCAACCAGTAGGTAAAATTATGCAGAGACCGGATATCTGAATTGATTGTATGCGTCTCCGGACTTTCTCCGCCATGGCGGAAGTATTCCTGCGCTTCCCAAATTTCTTCTGCCAGATAATCATACAGGCTGTCCTGCAGAAGCTTTATCCCGTTATGGCGATATGCGGCATAACTTGCTGCAAAGCCTAAAAACAATATACAGGCAATCACTGCGGTATATTTGACAATCAAAGCCCGGCGTATTTTTTCTATCATGGTTCTATTTCCATTTTATAACCGATGTTTTTTACTACTTTTATCCGGATTTCAGGCAATAGTTTCAGGCTTTTGCGCAACATATAAATATGCGAATCCAGACTTTCCATATTCGTGTCCAGTTTATCACTCCAGATTTTTTCAAAAATAGCCGTACGGGTCAGAACATTATTCAGATTAACAAACAGCATTTCAAACAAATCAAACTCTTTTTTGCGCAGATGCACCTCCCTGCCCCGGCAATATACTGTGTGCAAGTCCCGGTTGATTTCGACAGCACCCCGGGCATACACCCTGTCGACAAAAGGTTTGCTCTTGCGGCGGTCAACAGCGTTTATCCGGGCAATCAGCTCTTTTATCTTAAACGGCTTAACCATAAAATCGTCTGCGCCCGTATCCAAAGCGCGCACACAGTCTTCTACCTCGCCTTTTGCCGTCACAAAAATAATGCCGCCCTGAAAATTATATTTATTTCGCAGCAAGCGGCAGATTTCTACCCCGCTGATTTCCGGCAGCATCCAGTCCAGCAGCACAATATCATAGCTTGCGGACAGGCTTTCCTTTACCATAGCTGCAGCTTCTGCCCCATCCTGCGCCCAGTCCACGGTGCACCCTTCATATGCCAGCAGTTCGCTCGTTGCTTTGCCCAGTTTTACGTCATCCTCCACAAGCAAGATTTTCATGACAATCCTCTTTCATTATAATACGTTTTTTATGTTGCTGCAGCTTTCCGCTGCTGTTACAGCGATTTTTATTACTGCCGCTTTATTCTTTCAGGACAGCGTAGTTGGTTGCGGACAATTTTTGCCGGCACGGGCAGACATCCGTCAGAACTGAGACACTTTTCGGCTCCGGCGTTTGCCTGTCTGTAAGCCTATCTTATTACTAATACGCAAAAAAAGTAAACCGGTTTATTGGTATTTATTTTAAAAATTTTCAGATTGATTTCAGTTTGGCTTTTAAATTCGGAAGAAAACCTATTCTTATCGGATGCAACTTTATCTTTACGGGAGAACACGATGAAACCTACAACCTTTTTTATTACGGCGGCAACGGCTGTCAGCATTTTGCTTATCTGCTGCTCTGAACAATGCGACCTGTTTCTGACCGGCTTGGTTTACCAAAACGGTTTTTATCTACACGAAAACTTATTTGTGGATGCAGCGGACACATATGGAGAATATGCTATTTGCGCCTTATTTGCCGCCGTTTGCGGCATTTTCGCCCTGAAGCAAAAGTTCCGCACACTCATCAGCAACAAGTTAAACTTTATTAATGCCAAAACAATGTTGTTTTTATGCATTTCATTTTTCGGCTGGTGTACAGCTTTGCCCTACGGTTTCAAAATATTTTTCCGGCGGGCAAGGCCTTATCAGACGGATATTTTCGCCGGTGACTGCACCTTTACCAATGCTTTTGTAAAATCTTTCTGTCCGACCGGAGACTCCTTCATTTCCGGACATACTTCCTTTGCTATGTGGCTGTTTGCCCTGGCGCTGGTTATGCCGCAGAGAATCCGCACCCCCTCCATTACGGCGGCGTCTGGAATCGTCTTAACCATTGCAGCAAGCAGGATTTTAGGCGGCTACCATTTCCTTACTGACGTCTATTTTGCCATACTGCTTACAGGCTGCGGCATCTGGGCGACATACAAGACAATGTTTATCGCCGAAAACTGCGCAAACCCGCCTGAAACCGGAATCCCAGTATCACACACAACAACAAGACTGTATGAAAATAAATTATAAAAAAAACAAAAACTATCAGAAAGGACATTGATATGCCTGCTTTTAAGTCAAAAGCAATAAAAACGGAACTTTACCGTAAAGCCGTACACTTAAGTTCACTCTGGATGCCTCTGTTTATCTTTACCGCTCCGCGCAACTGGAGCATCCTGCTTTTTTTCACCCTGCTTGCCGCCAATTTGTTTGTTGAGTATGCGGCTTATCAACGAACGGCCGTTATCGGTATGCTGTTTAAAAAGATGTTTATCAAAACGCTGAGAAACCGGGAAATCAGCCATTCTACCTTTACGCCGAGCGGATCGGTTTATATTCTGGCTGCAGCGCTTGCCGTTTCAGTCTGCTTTGCACCAAAAGCGGCAGCTGCGGCCATGTGCGTTATGCTGATTGCCGATTCCAACGCTGCCCTGTGCGGCAGATTTTGGGGCAGTTTCCGTTTTTACAACGGTAAATCTCCGGAGGGGACGCTTGCCTTTTTTATCAGCGCCCTAGGCATAATATCCTGCTTTTTTCCGGCATTGCCGCCCGTAACAGCCTTTTTTATTGCATTAACTGCCACCGCTGCCGAATTTTTTGAAAAAGAGCTCCGAATCGATGACAACTTTACAATTCCGCTGGTTACCGGCTTTCTGCTCAATTTAATTTCATATTGAAACCAACGGCATAATGAACATTTCCCTATCTTAAGGACTATCCCAAATGACCAAAAATAATCTTAATCTCGGCTCTACGGCTTTTATTGCCCTGACCAGCGCCTATTTTGCCATTGCTTTGAACATCAAGTTTTGGCAGTTTGCCTGCGAAAAAATTGACATCAACAGTTTTTCCGTCCTGTTTTTTGCTCTCAGCCTGCCGTTTTTTATTTATGTTCCGTTGTTTTGGTTTTTCAGCCTGCTTGTCGTTCCCCGTATCGGCAAGCCTCTGATTATGCTGTTGATGGTTTTATCCGCGGCATCTGATTACGCCTTGCAAAACCTTGGCGTCGTCATTAACTCTGACATGATACGCAACATTGCCGAAACAACGCCGAGGGAAGCTGCCGATTTGATTACGCTCCACGCCGCTTTTTATATCCTGATTGTCGGCATTCTGCCTGCGGTTTTGGTATACCGTACACATATAGAATTTGCCTCGTTCGGCAAAGAAATCCGCCGCCGGCTGCTGCTGTTCATGCTCGGACTTTCCGTCGTCGGTGCCATTGCCGCCGTTTCATACAAAGAATATGCCTCTTTCGGACGCAATAACAAACAGGTTCGCTATTATATCAATACATTCAATTATATTTACGCGGTCGGACGGTATTATAAACGTACTGCTGACGCCAAAAGGGAATTTGTCATTCTGGACAAGTCTCCGCAAACTATTCCCACTCAGGATGGAAAACCGCGGGTGATAGTCTTAATTGTCGGAGAAACGGCCAGAGCGCAAAACTTTTCCCTATACGGCTATAACAGGCAGACGAATCCATTGCTGGCACAAAACGGCGAAATTATTGCCTTTAAAGATGTCAGCTCCTGCGGGACGGCAACAGCGGTATCACTTCCCTGCATGTTTTCCAAACTGGGCAGAAAAGAATTTGACGTTACGGATGCCCAGTATATGCAAAACCTGCTGGATATTGCCAAAGCTGCCGGATATGACGTTTTTTGGAAAGACAATGACGACGGCTGCAAAAAAGTCTGCGACAGAATCGGCAAAACCGATGCCAAACAAGGCAATAAACAGCCTTATTGTTTCGGGAATTATTGCCATGACGAAATCCTGTTAGACGGATTGGAAAAACAGCTCCAAACCATAACCCGAAACACGGTTATCGTTTTGCATATGATGGGCAGCCACGGACCAACATACTATAAACGCTATCCCGACAAATTCAAACGTTTTACACCCGCCTGCGACACAGCCAGCCTACAGGACTGTTCGCGACAGCAGATTATCAATTCCTATGACAACACCATTGTCTATACCGACTATATTATCGCTTCCGTTATAGACATCCTCAAACGCCACAATAATCTGCAAAGCGGTATGCTTTATGTTTCCGACCACGGGGAATCGCTGGGAGAAAACAATCTTTACCTGCACGGCCTGCCCTACACCGTCGCACCGGAAGAGCAGAAAAAAGTACCGATGATTTTATGGCTGCCTGAACAGACGATGCACGCTATGAAAATTGACGGCTCATGCCTGAAAAAGCGAGCCGAGACGGCATCCTTTTCGCACGACAACTACTTTCATTCAGTCTTGCGCCTGCTTGCAATCAAGACATCGGCTTATGAAGAAAAAAACGACATTTTCCCATTATGCCTCCGACAGTAACGGCAGCAGCTGCCGCCAAGCGGTCTTGGAGCAAAGACTGACCTGATATACAGGCTGTGAACAAAGCTGCCTGACGGTGAAATCCGCTGATTGAAAAATAAGACAGACAGATTATATTGACCCGGCATACAGACAATTTTTCTGTCTGTCATAAGGAGCAAAATATGCGAAAATACTGGTTTGCCATAGATGAAAAAGTGCGTTTTGCTATTATGGCTTCGGTTAATATGGCTCTGCGTTTTATGATTTTCAGCGGGCTGGCACTACTTTTTTCTCCGGAAAGATACCAGCTGCTTCTGGCGGCGACATGGTTTGTTTCGTCCTTTATTGCTTTTGCTTCTTATAAATTTCTGGTTTTTCCGGCAGAGGGAAACCATTTGCACCAATATGCAAAATCTCTGCTGATATGGATTTGCAGCTATTTCATCAACATTCTTATTTTAACCTTCCTGATTGAGCGGGAACACTGGGATCCGTACCTGGCACAAGCAGCGGCGATATCCTTCCTGCTTATCGTCAATTATCTGTTATTTAAACATTTTGCATTCAAACCGCACCGGCCAAGCCTGCTGGCGAAAATTTACGATATCTTCGACTAAAAAGTATTGCAGGTTCTCAAAATTTATGCTAAAATTTATTTAATATGAATTGCACGGAGAACGGTTATGGAAAACGCCATCAGACACAATAAAACGCCGGAAGAACGCAAAGCGGCTCTGGAAGAAGCCTTAAGGCGGGTACGCCCGGTTGTTCTCGGACATAACGAGCCTGTCGGAAAACGGCTGGAGCAATTTGCCAACCGTCCCATTGACGAACAGACTAAAACCGGCGACAGAAAAAAAGCCTTAAAGCCTCTTTCTTTAGCGGAAATAGCAAAAAAAGGCACGGAATTGGAAAAAAAGGCCGAAAAAGCAGGGATTGACCTTAAGGGGCCGGGATTAGCCAAAGACATAGAAGAGAAAAACAAAGAGAAGAAAAAAGAAAAAGAGAAAGATAAGGAAAAAGAACTGACACCGGAAAAACAGGAACAAAAGATGAAAGAAATGTTTTCCAAAGTCAGACTTCCCAGCGGCATGGAAATTCATCAGGAAGGACCGAGCTGGGTTTTGGTCAGCAAAGACGGCAAGCAGCGTACCGACGTAACAGATGTTATGAATACCATTGACAAATTCAACAGAAATGTTGATGCCGCCAATGAAGAAAACCGTATGCAGAATAATGTGCAAAACAGCGCTGACAGGGCTGTTGATGCAAGCCAGAAAGACCTTATGAAAAATGACGGGCTGCAAATCAATGAAATCAGCGGCAAAGCAACGATGATTGGCGATGCTCTGCCGATGGTTAAAGATATAGACGGCAATCAGGTTTTCAAACCGGAAGACGTTAAGGCCGTTGCCGAGACAGCTCTGGCTATTTCCGACGAAAAAATGAAGCTGGAGCGCCTTGCTGACCCGAAAGCTTTGGAGCAGATGAAAAAACGTGAAAAAGACAATGAAGACAAGGCCGAAGCCAGACGCAAGGCAATGATGCTTTACAACCAGCGCCATAACGGACGCGGAGGGCGCGAACCGACAGCTTAGGCAGAGAATCCTTTTCTCCGATGGACATGAAAACCTGCACAATACAGGATTTGAAACATAATGCAAACAATCCAACAAAAAAAGACCGGCAATGCCGGTCTTTACGTGTTTTTGGCTTTAAGGCTACAATTAAGGTTGGCGTCAAATATAAGAGATTTCGTCTGTGTAGACGATTGCCGAAACGGGAACTCCGTTTTCATGGGCAAAAGCCTCAACTTTGGCGCCGGAATGGGCAATCAGACAAAGGACACTCACATCGTATCCCATTGCTTTCAGTTCCTCAATCTGCGCTCTCAATTCCTTGCCGGAACGGAAAGACTGCTTTACGATGATCACATCTTTTACGGGATTTTGCAAATCTTTCAATTTTTCATAATTTCCCGTAACTAATGTTTCGACCTGAAGGCTTAACGCGACCTCGTTGATGAGTTTTCCCAACGGGTTATGGTCGCAGGCTGGCTTGTACGAAGGGAAGAAAACGCAAGCATGCGGATTTTCTTTTACTTTCTTTACAACTGCCTGTACTGCCTGACTACGGAAGTGTTTGTCCTGAGACAATGCTTCCAAATTGATTTCTACACCTTTTTCACCTTTGGTTGCATAATGCGCAACTAAATTTCCTAATTCCATAATTATAAAAATTTAGAATTGTTTAACATAAGATTATTATCACGATGTATATATTTGACAGAAACAAAATCATTTGTCAAGTACTTTTTGCATAAAATACGGCAAATTTATATAAATGCCGTGAAATTGCCGAGTTTTATCAAAAAACGGGTTTTATAATAAAAAAGCAGGCCGGAAAACGGTTTGTTTTTTCCAGCCTGTTTTGAGTTTACGACAAAGCTTCCCTGCGTGCTTTTCGTAATCTCACAATCTTTAATCCTTAACGCTGCTAAGCGCCTCTTTATACCCTGACGTTAACCTTTGGAGTTACTCCGGTATAAGAACAATATTTTAGCCTGAGGACGGCTAAAACGCCATTTAATACGAAATAATTGTATGTAAATAATTCTTACTTTTTCGTTAATTAAGACACCACAAAAAACTGCACTGCACAAGCAAAAAAACGACTTATGACAAACTATTTTTATGTATTATTTTAAATGGTTGAAATGGTGATATAAACGTTTTTTCTACTTGTTTAAAACATTTATGACACTTCTGCCGGAAGAAGCAAAACAGATTGGCTGCAAGCAAACAAGCTTTTTACTTTTTTCAAAAAATAAAAGGAACTTTCTCCTGCATACTGTAATAACTTCCCGGCGTGACTATTAAATGGTCATCTACTCTGACACCGATGGCTTTTAGCGCATGGACAACCTGTTTGGTCATTTCAATATCTGCATTTGACGGCGTGGCATTTCCGGACGGATGGTTGTGCGCCAAAATAATTGCCGCAGCGTTGTGATTCAAAGCTTTGGACACAATTTCACGCGGACTAATCATAACAGCATCAATTGTTCCCACCTGTTCAATATTCTGGGCTATGTATTTTCCGTGCTTGTTTAGATAAATAATCAGCAAATGTTCCTGTCCCGAATAGCCGATGCAGCTGCGGCAGTAATCGACAATCAGTTTTTTATTGGATAAAATCGGGGCATCTTTGTTTTCCAGATTTTCCCAACTGATTTTATTCGCGCAGGCATGAATAATGCCACACAGTATGGCAACACTCTCGCCTACACCTTCATTTTTGAGAAGGTTATCTAACGGAGCAGCCAATACGCTTGCCAAATTGGAATAGCGGCGCAACAATGCCTTGGCCAGAGGTTTGACATCCTTTCGGGGAATCGCATAAATCAAAATTAATTCCAGCAATTCATAATCGGCCATGGTTTTGCCCATATCGGCAACAAAACGGGCTTTTAAGCGTTGACGATGCCCGAAGTAATCCGGCACTTCTTTTGTTTCCTTTGTTTTCGGAGATTCGGATGCTTTCTTTTTAGTCACAGTCATATTTTTTTCCAAAGTCAAGTCCAATTCGGCCTTACAGCCTTTTTACGGCAGTTGGCAGCTGTTCAGCCGGCTTATTTTGCCGCTTTCACAAGGTCATTTTTTGTACGGCGGCTTATCTAACCCTTTGGGCGAATAGGTAAACACTTCGCAGCCGTCCTTGGTAACGCCCAGCGAATGTTCAAACTGCGCAGACAAGGTTCGGTCGCGGGTTACGGCAGTCCAACCGTTGGAGAGAATCGTACCATCCGGCTTGCCGATATTAATCATCGGTTCAATCGTAAAGAACATCCCTTCCTTAATTACCGGGCCGGTGCCCTTACGCCCGAAGTGCAGAACATTCGGCTCATCGTGGAAAACCCGCCCCAGACCGTGGCCGCAGAACATTTCCACCACCGAATAACCGTATTTGTGCGCATATTCTTCTATTACCGCACCGATATCGCCGAAATGCGCACCGGGTTTTACAACATCAATACCGCGCATCAAACATTCATAAGTTACCTCACATAAACGCGTTGCTTTTAGTTTAGGTTTGCCGATGTAATACATACGCGACGTATCGCCGAACCAGCCGTCCAGAGTTACGGTTACGTCAATATTGACAATGTCGCCGTCGGCAAGCTTTCGGTCATCGGGAATGCCATGGCAGATGACATGGTTAATCGAGGTACAGATTGTTTTCGGATAGCCGTGATATCCCAGACAGGAGGGAATCGCATTATGCGAAACGATAAATTCCCGGCACAGATTGTCCAGATGTTCCGTCGTTACGCCGACATCAACAAAATCCGTAATATAATCCAGACATTCGGCAGCAAGTTTCCCGGCCCGACGCATTCCTTCAAAATCTTCCGGACGGTATAATTTTATGCCGTTTTCATCCGTTTTTATATCTTTTTCATCTATTTTAGCCAATTTTTTACTCCCATTGAATTTTGTTCTACTTTTGTTTATATGCTTTTTATTTAAAATTGCAATTTATTTTTTTATATTTTTACGGCAGTGATGTTTTTTCCCAAATGGAGCATATATGGTTATAAAGCCGCAAATATGGAGGATAAGATGGCACTTAAACTTATGCAGGGACTCTACAGTTTTGTATTGGTTTTGATTACGGCGCTGCTGGCCCGGTATTTTACCGAACAGGGCATGATTTCTTTTTACGATACGCTCGACATTCCGCCCGGAACGCCCGAAAACCATTACTTTTCTTATGCGTGGAGCGGAATTTACGTTTTGTTGTTTTTGAGCTTTTACATTGTGCTCAGGTCACGCAAGACTTTGGAACAGTTTGAAGATGCGAATGCCCTGTTTGTCAGTCAGCTGTTTTTGCAGATTTTATGGACATTCAGCTTTTTTTATATGGAACAGCTTACCGCGTCGGCGATTGTCATCGTCCTGCTGGATATCGTTACAGCGTTGATGATGCATACGTTTTTCTTTATCAACAAATGGGCGTTTGCGTTGACGGTTCCGTATCTTTTATGGCTGCTTTTCGCTACATACCTGAATATCTTCGTCGTTATGCTGAACTAGGTCAGTTTTTGCAAAAAACAAAAGAATCGGTTTCCCTGTTAAATTTAAACTGGACATCAGCAAAAAACCGCTGTAGTTTTATGCGGTTAAAAGTTTAATTTAATTTTTGGGAAGAAAAAAACAATGACGACCAGCGTTAATCAGATAAGAAAAACTTTCTTGGATTATTTTGCGAAGAACGGACACAAAATCGTGCCGGCATCTTCGCTTGTTCCTGACAATGACCCGACTCTGATGTTTACAAATTCAGGCATGGTACAGTTCAAAAACATTTTGGCAGGCAACGAAACCAGAGATTATACGCGAGCCGCAACTTCCCAAAAAAGCGTACGCGCAGGCGGCAAGCACAATGATTTGGACAGCGTCGGCTATGATGTGCGCCACCATACGTTTTTTGAAATGCTCGGCAACTTCTCGTTCGGCGATTATTTTAAGGAAGAGGCAATTTATTATGCCTGGGAACTGCTGACGAAAGAATTTATGATTCCGAAAGAAAAGCTGGCGGTTACGATTTTCCATACCGACGACGAGGCTTATGACATCTGGAAGAAAGTATCGGCGCTGCCTGACGAGCGAATTATCCGCATTGCCACCAAAGACAATTTCTGGCAGATGGGCGACACCGGCCCCTGCGGTCCCTGCTCGGAGATTTTTTACGACCACGGACCGGAAGTCTGGGGCGGGCTGCCGGGAACACCGGAAGAAGACGGCGACCGTTTTATTGAGATTTGGAATCTGGTGTTTGACCAATTTGAAGATTTGCCGGACGGTTCCAGAATTAATCTGAAAAAGCCGTCTATTGATACTGGTATGGGGCTGGAGCGAATCGCCGCCATTCTGCAGGGTGTGCATTCCAATTTTGATATTGACACGTTCCAGCATCTGATTAAGGCGATTGCGGATATGGCCAACACCGACCCGAAAGGACCGCTACAGGCATCGCACAACGTGATTGCCGACCACCTGCGGGCAATGAGCTTTTTGATTGCCGACGGCGTACTGCCTTCCAACGAAGGACGCGGTTATGTTCTGCGGCGGATTATGCGGCGGGCGATGCGCCATGTTTATATGCTCGGAGTAAAAGAGCCGATGATTTACAAGCTGCTGCCGGTTTTGCAGAAAGAAATGGGCGAGGCCTATCCGGAACTTTACCGCTTTGATAAGCTGATTACGGAAACCATCAAGGCAGAAGAAACCCGTTTCGGCAAGACGCTGGACAAAGGCATGCGCCTGCTGGACGACGAAACCTCGCAGCTAACCAAAGGCGACACGCTCAACGGCGAAACGGCATTTAAACTGTATGATACCTATGGTTTCCCGCTTGATTTGACGCAAGATGCGTTAAAAGGCAAAGGAATTGAAGTTGACGTTGCCGGGTTTGATGCAGCAATGGCCAAGCAGAAAGAAGAAGCACGCAAGAACTGGGCCGGGTCGGGCGATGCCGGCACCGAAAAAATTTGGTTCGAAGTTAAAGAAAAAATCGGCGGAACAGAATTTTTAGGCTATAAGACGACCAAGAGCGACGGCATTGTCAAGGCTTTGGTTCAGGACGGCAAAGAAGTTGACAGTGTGAAAAGCGGCGAATTTTATCTGGTTGCCAACCAGACGCCTTTTTACGGCGAATGCGGCGGACAGGTCGGCGATACCGGCATTATCTGCGGCAAAAGCTTCAAAGCGGAAGTTTATGACACCAAGCGTAAGCTGGATACGGTTTTCGTTCATTGTTGCCGCATGATTGAAGGCAAAGTTAAAGTTGAAGACTTTGCATCTTTTGAAGTCAACGAAACGAATCGGAAACAGATTTGCGCTAACCATTCGGTTACGCATTTGGTACACAAAGCGTTGCGGACGATTTTAGGCGAACATGTTACGCAAAAAGGATCGTTGGTTGCGGCGGACAGAATGCGGTTTGACATTTCACACCCGAAGCAAATCACCGCAGACGAACTAAAGCTGGCCGAAGATATGGTTAATGCGGCCATCCGTGCCAATTATCATGTCAACACGGTATTGATGAATCAGGATGAAGCCGTTAAAACCGGCGCAATGGCATTGTTCGGCGAAAAATACGGCGAAGAGGTTCGCGTGGTTACGATGGAAAAAGACGGAGAAGTTTATTCGCGCGAGCTGTGCGGCGGAACGCACGTTTGCGACACCGGAGAAATCGGCTATTTCAACATCATTTCCGAATCTGCGGTATCGGCCGGCGTACGGCGTATTGAATGCGTTACCGGCAAAGGCGCGGAAGAATATGTCGATGCGATGGAAGATAAACTGCATTGTGCCTGCAACACGCTGAAAACCAACATCAACGATTTGGAAGCACGTATCGGCAACCTGCTGGAAGAAAAGAAAAAGCTGGAAGCGGAAGTGTTTAACCTCAAGAAAACGCTGGCCAGCGGCGGTGCGGCAAAGAGCAGCGAAACGGAAGTTGTCAACGGCGTGAAATTTATCGGCAAGGTTATCCCGGACGTTCATCCGAAGGAATTGAAAGCCTTTATTGACGAGATGAGCCAAAACATCGGTTCGGGCGTTATGGTTCTGGCAACCGATAAAGATGGCAAGGCATCTATTGTCGTTGGGGTTACCAAAGACCTGACAAACAAATATTCTGCGGTTGACCTGGTGCGAATTGCCTCGGCAGCAGTCGGCGGACAAGGCGGCGGCGGCAGACCGGACATGGCTCAGGCGGGAGGCCCTGATGCCAGCAAATTGCAACAGGCTTTTGAAGAAGTCAAAAAGGCGATATAATGTAGGAAAGCGCCCGTGTTGGGCGCTTTTTATTCTCAATGTTTTAGTTGCCTGTATTATTTTTATGAATTTCCATATTATTTATTTTTTTATTCATTTTAGCATAATCTATTGCTGTTAAATTATTATTATCTTTTATGTTAACGTCTGCTCCATGTTCAAGTAAAAAATTTATAATATCTATGTTGGTATCTTTTACAAGCATTGCCAGCATTAATGCTGTTGTTCCTTGTTTGCTTTGAATATTCGGATTTGCACCATGTTGAATTAGTGTTTTAACAGCATCTAAATTATTTACCGATATAGCAAGCATTAATGCTGTTATTTTGCTTTCTCCAATTGTCCTATTAATATTTACTTTCGCTAATATTAACAATTCAATAATTTCTTTTGATACATTTCTATTCGCAACTGCTACATGCAGTGCCGGCATACCTAATGTATTAAGAGATTCAATGTCAGCATGATTTTCCAATAAAATTTGTACAATTTCTCTATTCGGCTTCTTTGAAGATAAAGCAGCATCTAGTGCAGACATACCTATTAAAACATCAGAAGTTCTGTGATTTATATCTTGCTTATATTTTAGTATTCTTTTAATTGTTTCAGAATTACTACTCATTTAACAAGCCATTATTAATGGAGTTATACCGGTTAAGTCACTAATTGCATTTACATTTTCAGCTCCCGATTTTAATAGCAGTTCTACTACATCTGGATGACTGTTGTATCTTATAGCCAAACCAAGTATTGTATCCATGTTACTTTCTAAATCAATACTATTAATATTTCCCCCTTTTTCTATTAAAATTTTTGTACTAGTTAATGTTGCGAGATTTTTTTTTATACTGCAGATTAGTAGCTTTGTATGTTCTTTTGTTTGACATTTATTTTCTAATTCTTTTATTTCTCTATAATTGTCTAATTCTACATATATCTTTTTTCCTATAAAAGCACATATTATACTAAATGCTATTAGTACCAAATATTTTTTCATTTTACCTCCTATATTGTCATATTATTTTGTTTTAGCCATTCTTTGCCTACTTTATCTGTACAGAAAAATCCTTTCTCTAAAAGCCTTTTAATATACACGTCATTATAAAAAAATGGAAAAATCAAATTAGATATTCCATACGTAATTAGTGCACATATTAGCATTATAAAAAACCATTTTCCATCACCTCTAAATAGCGGAACAAAACATCCAAACAACAATGTTGTCCATGAATATCCGGTATCACACTGTATTTTCATCCCTGTCTGATTTTGTAATGTAATCATCATTATTTTCCCCCTTTATCATTACTAAGATTCACCAATTGTACACTCTGATACAGCTACAATTTTACAAAATTCTTCTTTGCTTATTCCACCTCTTGATGCGTCTGAGTTTCCACGTTCTTGACGAATGCATATATCATAAACTGTTTCTTCACAAGTTCTTGCACTTGCAACATTTATCAGGATAATCAATATAATAATTGCCTGTAATAAAGTTTTCTTCATAACTAACATCCTTTTATTCAGTTCAAACAAAAAACCCGCTTTAGAAAGCTAAAGGCGGGCGGATGCTAGAAAACCGTATACAAGTTAAGACGGCTCGGCTTATTGGGGCAGAGCCTTATTCACCGACATCCACCCCATACGGAGGTATGACGTCGGCACTATTTTTAAAGTCGTGTGCGCACGACTAACTTGTATTTATAAAGGGTTTTCTAGGCCCTCGGATTTATCCTTTTCTAGAGAACAAATCCTATTTTGAGGTTAGTTTATTTTTTTGAATTAAGCAAGAAAATTATTGCAAAACAGGATAATTTCCGGCATTTTGAAAAAAATTTTACATAGAGCTAGAAATTCTCCGGCGGTGCGGCTAAAAATACTGTCGGCGAATGTCTAACGGTTTAGAAAGGATAAGAAAATGGCATTTTGTTTTAATCACTTCAATTTTAACGTTACGAATCTGGAAACAAGCCTTGCCTTTTATGAGAAAGCACTGGGGTTAAAAGAAAACGGACGGATTGAGGCCGAAGACGGCTCTTATATCATCGTTTATCTCGGCGACGGCAAAACCGGATTCCGGCTGGAACTGACCTGGCTGAAAGACCATCCGCAGAAATACGATTTGGGCGAGTGCGAATTTCACTTGGCAATAACGGCAGACAATTATCAGGAAGCATTGAAATTTCATCAGAAAAACGGCTGGGTTTGTTTTGTCAACGAGGCGATGGGAATTTATTTCATTGAGGATCCGGACGGTTATTGGATTGAAATTCTGCCGCCGCAAAAATAAATCGCAGCATAAATTCCGGAGGCTTTCCCTTGACGTCTGAAAATACAGAAAAAGCGGGGGCATTCCCCGCTCTATTTTTTCTGCTCCAATTGACATCAGCATACTAAAAGAAATAATATCGGATGCCGACGGTGAATTCCTGGATATTCTTCTTAAACGTATCGTCTTCCGGGAATACATAACGGTACATAGCGCGGATACCAATGTTATCGGTCGGGTTAAACTGTGCACCGAAACCGGCACGATAGGCGGTGCCTTCAAAATCTTCCATTTTTTTGTTCAGGTTACCGCCGTCCAATGTATATTTACCATATCCCACGGTCGTTAACAGCTCTACTACGCCGAGATTCAACGTATCTGAAACCAAATCTATACCATATGCCGCAGGTTTTGTTTTGCTGCCGCCGAAAGCATCGGTTGACGCATACTGCTGATAATATCCTTCTACGGATAAAAAGCCTAAAACTTTTACGCCGGCACTGACTGCGCCGCCGTTCAGGCTGTCAATATCGCCAAATCCGTTCGGCGTGGCGGAAACATAATCCAATCCAACATGCGGCGAAATAATAAAAGCATGGGCATTAAACGAAATCAGCATAGCGACAAGCGCCAAATATATTTTTTTCATTACAAGTTCCTTTTAACAGTTAATATATATTATATTTTTTCTTAGAAGAGCGGCAATTAAGACAACTCTTTTATTACAATGTCCCGGGAAGCCGCATCGTAAACGATTCCCAGTTTTCCCTTGCGAAATTCTTCGGCCGTTTTGCCAAAGACTTCATAACGCCAGCCTTTGAGAATCTGATTTTTAGCTTTTGGATTTTTGATGTATTCGCGCAGATTCTTTTCCGACGTTATCAATCGCGATACGACACCGCAGTCGTTACTTTTTATCTTCAGCAAAAGTTTCAGGACTTCACAAAGGGAATGCTGACTTGGCTGCAGAGTAACATCGCGTTCACGGTCTACACGTCCCAGTGTGCGGTCAAATTTGTCTTCGGTCAGCGATGCCAGAATTTCCGTCATTTCTTTAGCAAGGCGGCTTTTGGCAACATCAGGACGCACCCCGCGAACCCTTTTCATCTCTTCCATATCTTTCGGGAAGGCTGTCGCAATGTTTACCAGCGTTTCATCCTTGATAATATTCTGTCGGGAAACGTTGCGTTCTATCGCCATTTTTTCACGCCATTCCGCCAAAGCTTTCAACGCATTCAAGAATGACAAAGAGTGCCCATTGTGACGAATCCGCAGCCAAGCGTTTTCCGGATTTTGTTCATAATGCGCCGTATCGGCAAAATCTTCCATTTCTTCCGCAATCCAGCTTTCCCGTTTATTTTCTTTCAGATACGAGGCAATTTCGTTATAACATTTAATCAGATGCGTTACATCGCCCGCGGCATATTCCAACTGCTCGGCACTCAGCGGGCGCAGCTGCCAGTTGGTCAAACGGCAGGATTTATCCAGTTCCACCCCGCAGTAGGCTCTAACCAGATTTTCATAACTGACACATTCGCCCAAACCGCAGGCCTGCGCCGCTATCTGGGTGTCAAAAACCGGCGTCGGCACCGCACCGGAAAGGTTGTACAGAATCTCAATATCCTGACGGCCGGAATGAAAAACTTTCAGCACTTTTTTATTTTGCAACAGGGCAAAGAAATCGCCGAAATCCATATTTTCTGCCAACGGGTCTATCAAAAAAGCGCCGTCTTCATAACCGACCTGAATCAGGCAGGGAATGGGAAAAAATGTCTTTTCACGGATAAATTCGCAATCTATGGCTATAACTTTTTGTTTTTTTAATATCTTACAGGCGTCCTGCAGTTCTTGTGTCTTATCTATTAAATTCATTTGGGCGTTCCCTTGTCTTTTGGTTGCAGTTTACGGGGGATTGTTTAAGATTTTTTTAATTTTAGCTTGCATTTATGCCAATTTGGGATAAAAATGGCGGCATTGACGTTGAAACAATTTTTCAGGGGTACTTATGATTGAATACAGAACTCATACCTGCGGTGAACTGAGAGCCGCCAACGCAGGCCAAAAGGTCAAGCTTTCGGGCTGGATCCACCGCAAACGCAATTTAGGCAACCTGTGCTTTGTCGATTTGCGCGACCACTACGGCATTACCCAGTGCGTAGTTGACAGCTCCAGTGATTTGTTTAAGAAGCTGGAAGATATCCGGGTGGAAAGCGTCATTACCGTTGACGGCGAGGTTGTGATGCGCGAGAGCGTCAATAAAAACATGCCGACCGGCGACATTGAGGTCAAAGTCAGCGATGTCGTTCTGCATTCCATGGCCGACGTTCTGCCGATACAGGTTTTCGGGGAAGACAACTCGCCGGAAGAGCTGCGCCTGAAGTATCGTTTTCTGGATTTGCGGCGCGAGAAAATCCACAACAATATCATTCTGCGCTGCAAAGTTATCAAACGCATGCGCGAGTTGATGAACGAGCAGGGATTTCTGGAATATCAGACGCCGATTTTGACGGCTTCATCTCCGGAGGGCGCACGCGACTTTCTGGTTCCATCCCGCTTAAATCCGGGAAAGTTTTATGCTTTGCCGCAATCGCCGCAGCAATTTAAACAGCTATTGATGGTTTCGGGCTTTGACAAATATTTTCAGATTGCACCGTGTTTCCGTGATGAAGATCCGCGTGCCGACCGCAGCCCGGGCGAATTTTACCAGCTGGATATGGAAATGTCTTTTGCCACGCAGGATGATGTGTTTGCGGTAATGGAAAAGACGATGGGTTCTATTTTCAACGAATTCGGCGAAGGAAAAAAAGTTGACCAGGCACCGTTTCAGCGTATTGCTTTTAAAGACGCCATGCTGAAATACGGCTCCGACAAGCCGGATTTACGCAATCCGCTGATTATTCAGGATGCAACCGCTTTCTTCAACAATTCCGGGTTCGGCGTTTATGACGGCAAGGCAGCCAACGGCGAGGGACTGCGTGCCATCGTTATCCCCGGCGCAGGAGAGAAACCGCGTTCGTTCTTTGACAAGCTGGACGGTTTTGCCAAAGAAGAAGGATTCGGCGGCATGGCATATGTCGCGCTGTCAGCAAACGGCGCCAAGGGCATTGCCAAATTTTTCTCTGAAGAAAAAATGGCTGAACTTAAAAATATATTTGGGGTTAAGGACGGCGATGCGGTTGTCTTTATGGGCGGCAATAAAAAACTTATCAGCAAATTTGCAGGAAAAGTCCGCACAAAACTCGGCGAAGAGCTGGATTTGATTGAGAAAGACGCGTTTCGCATCTGCTGGATTGTCGATTTTCCGTTTTACGAAGAAAACGAAGAAACCGGCGCGGTTGAATTTTCACACAATCCGTTTTCCATGCCGCAGGGCGGAATGGACGCACTGCTGAACAAGAATCCGTTTGAGATACTGGCTTATCAGTACGACATGGTCTGCAACGGCGTGGAATTGGCTTCCGGCGCAGTCCGAAACCACAAACCGGAAATTATGTACAAGGCGTTTGAACTGGCGGGATATGACCACAGCGTCGTGGACAACAAATTCGGCGGTATGATTAACGCGTTCAAATACGGCGCACCGCCGCACGCGGGATGCGCTCCGGGAATTGACCGTACGGTCATGCTGCTTTTGGACGAGCCGATTATCCGCGACGTTATCCTGTTCCCGTTAAACGGCAAAGCGCAGGATTTGCTGATGCAGGCGCCGAATACGGTTTCCGAGCAGCAGTTGAAAGACCTGCATTTGGATATCAAGTCCGACACATTGGCCTAATATAGCATACGGCGGCAACCAGACGGCTGCCGCCTTTTCTTTTCTCAGGTGTTTAAAATGCGCTACGGCATCTCTCCGGAAACATATATAGCAAAAGTCTCCGCGGCGGTTATTTGGTTTTGTTTCACTGCCTTTTCTTTATATATTGCCCCGTTTCATGAAATATGGGCTGACGAAGTTCAGGCTTTTTTGATTGCACGCGATGCCAGTTTCAGCGAAATTTTGACAGTTATCCCGCATCAGGAGGGGCAGCCGGTATTATGGCATTTACTGCTGAAATTGCTTATTGCCATATTTGGCGAAGAATTAAACATTACCTATGTTTCAATTGTGGTTATGTCCATAACGGTCGGTATATTTTTATTCTGCTGTTGGGTTCCGTTGATTTATAAAATACTGTTGCCGTTCGGGCATTATTTCCTTTACCAGTACAATATCATTTCACGCAACTACTGTCTGGCATATCTGGCAATGGTTTTGCTTGCCGTGCTTTATGAAAAGAGGCATCGGTATATTTGGAGATATGCACTATCATTGCTGCTGTTTGCAGAATCTGCCGCTTTTTTGGCACCAGTTGCCGCTGTTCTCGGGCTGTTTTGGTTTTCGGAAGCCTATCGGCAGACTTCGGGAAAGCCGTTTCAATATATTGCCCCTGTGTGTCTGTTGGGCGGATGCGGCTTGCTTATGCTATGGCAGATCCTGCCGGTCAATATGGTGCAGTACAATATGCGAATCGAAAATATTGAAAATTATCCATACAATGTGCTGGCTCATTTTCCCGAAGCATTTTTTGCCGGTGAAAATACGATGCTGAATCTGACTTTTTTGTTTATCACCGCTTTTTATGCGGTAAAAACGGCAATGAGCACATCTTTTTATGTTAATATGCGGAATAATTTGCCGGTCGTATTGCGTTTTACAACAGTTTGGAGCGTTTTCATTGCCGCTTATTTTGCTGTCCGCCCGATGTACTATCACCAAGGGCTTATATGGGGACTTTTTCTCTGTTCGGTTTATATGTTTTTTCCGAACTATGCCCAAAGCAGAAAGCATTATTTGTTTCTGACATGTGCCGTTATGCAGATATACTGGAGCGCCGTTTCTGCCGATTATGAGATAAAACACCCTTACTCTTCGCAGAATCAGGTTTTGGGAATGCTGGCCAAACATAACGTTTTCGAAAATCCCGAAGCAAAAGTTCAGGCTGTCGGCTTTCACACTCTGCCTCTGCAATTAATTCTCGACAGAGATAAATTATATATTGCAGACAAAGCTCCGATGTACTGGCTCTGGACCGAAGAAGACATGGCCGTTAAAGGCGACAATATGCAGGAGCTTATTGACCGCCATCATGATATTGCCGTTATAGACGAAGACGATGCTGCGGGAGCCGATTTCAGCTATTATGAAAATCAGGCCGAATTTAACGGCTACAAAATCCCGGCAGCCGCCGTTTATAAGGGATATCTTTTTTATGAGCAGGGAGTGCGCCTTTTTATCCGCAAAACAGGCACAGGCCCCAAAGTCAAGCCGGATATGGAAAAGAAGAAACAGGACAAAGATAGAATTAATCAGGACAACAGACTGCTAAATAATTATTAATTTTAAATTAAAAAAACTCTTTACAAATAAAAATATTGCGGTATACATTGGTACGAATAACAGAGAGGGCTAACGGCATGCCTTCCTGTTATGTGTGAATCCAACTTAAATTTTTGAAAGGGATTGAAATGCCTAAATTAAAAACGAAAAGTTCGGCGAAAAAGCGCTTCAGCGTTACCGGAACCGGCAAGCTGAAAAGAAATTTTGCGAAAAAGAGACACTGCCTCTTCTGCAAAACCCAGAAAATGAAAAGACAAGCCCGCGGCACGACTTTGCTTTCAGAAGTCGATGTCCAGATTGTTAAGAAATTTTTACCTTATTTGTAGTTGTAGGAGGATATGTAAATGTCTCGTGTAAAAAGAGGTGTTACGGCTCATGCCCGTCATAAAAAAATTCTGGATATGGCGAAAGGCTACAGAGGCCGCAATAAAAACGTTTTCAGAGTAGCTGTTGAAAAAGTTGAAAAAGGTTTGCAGTATGCTTACCGTGACAGAAGAGCGAAGAAAAGAAATTTCCGTTCTTTGTGGATTCAGCGTATCAATGCTGCTACGCGCTTGAATGATATGACTTATTCTCGATTTATCAGCGGGCTCAACAAGGCAGGTATTGAGCTTGACCGTAAAGTGCTGGCTGATATCGCTTACAGAGAGCCCCAAGCTTTTGCTAAGTTAGTAGAAACTGCCAAAGCGGCTCTGGCTAAATAATTTTTAGATTTAGTATAGTTTATATCAGATAGGAAAGAGTCGTCTTGGGCAACCAAGAGGACTCTTTTATATTTAAAATTGTTATGAACTTCCGCGGCATTTTTTACGGCAGCGGAAAAAAGACAAACAACAGCCGGCCTTTGGGAGCGGCAAAAGGGTGATTTCAGGAAACACTCCTGTTGTTTCTGGGAAATATCCTTCTTATAAGGTGAACAAATGAGTGATATTGAAGTTATAAAAACAAGCCTGTTGGAACAGATTGCCAATGCAGAAGACGCAAAAGCCCTTGACGAGGCAAGAGTTGCGGCATTAGGCAAAAAAGGACAGATTACCGAACTGTTAAAAACACTGGGCAGCATGCCGATGGAAGAAAGAGTTTCTTTCGGAAAGAAGATTAATGTTGTCAAAGCGGAAATTGAAGCAAAAATTACCGAAAAAAAACAGGAATTGGAAACCAAACAGCTGAATGAAAAACTGAAAAAGGAAGTTATTGACGTTACCCTTCCCTGCCGGCCGGAAACGCAAGGACGAATCCATCCGGTTTCCAAAGTTTATGAAGAAATTGTCGCTATTTTTGCCCAGATGGGATTTGAAGTGGCTGAAGGCCCGGACATTGAAGACCAGTTCCATAACTTTAACGCACTCAATATGCCGCCGAACCACCCTGCCCGCCAAATGCAGGACACGTTCTACATCAATAATGATGCTAATAAGGAATTTGATATGGACTCTGCTTATGTGGTCAGGACGCATACGTCCGGCGTACAAATCCGTACCATGGAAAAGAAGCAGCCGCCAATCCGCATTATAGCGCCGGGCAGAACATACCGTTCCGACTACGATGCGACGCACACGCCGATGTTCCATCAGGTAGAAGGTTTGGTTATTGACAAGAAAACGACTATGGCCGATTTAAAGGGCTGCCTGTATGATTTTATGAAAGAATTTTTTGAAGTTGACGAACTGCCTATCCGATTTCGCCCGTCGTTCTTCCCGTTTACGGAACCGTCTGCCGAAGTTGATATCGGCTGCCTCAAGACTAAAACCGATTTAATTATCGGAGCAGGAACAGACTGGCTGGAAGTTTTGGGGTGCGGCATGGTACATCCGAATGTCCTACGCGCTGGAGGCATCGACCCAGATGAATATCAGGGATTTGCCTTCGGGGTCGGCATTGACAGGCTTGCGATGTTAAAATACGGCATTCCGGATTTGAGGACTTTCTTTGAATCTGACGTACGCTGGATTAAAAATTACGGATTTACCCCGCTCGACTTTTCATCAATGACAAGCGGACTGAGCAACAACGGAGGACTGGCACGATGAAATTTACATTATCCTGGTTAAAAGAACATCTGGATACAACAGCAGGCGTTGACGAAATCAGCGAAACACTGACTCGCATCGGCCTTGAAGTCGAGGAGGTCGTTAATCCGGCTGCTGCACTGGATGGCTTTATCACGGCACGCATTGACAAAGTTGACATGCATCCGGATTCCGACCATCTGCACATATTAGCCGTCAATACAGGCAAGGAAACACTGCAAGTCGTCTGCGGCGCGCCAAACGTCCATGAAGGGCTGGTTGGCATTTATGCTCCGACCGGAGCACTGATTCCTGCATACGGAGAACGCTTAAAAGTTGCAAAAATCCGCGGCGTGGAAAGCATGGGCATGATGTGCTCGGAAAAAGAATTACTTGTTGGCGACGACCATAACGGCATTATCGAGCTGCCGGCAGAGACCAAGGCCGGCATTCCGGCGGCGGAAGTTTTGAATATTGATCCGGTTTTTGAAGTTTCGATAACCCCAAACCGCGCCGAATGTTTAGGCGTACGGGGAATTGCCCGGGATTTGGCCGCTGCGGGGCTCGGCAGGCTGAAACCGTTGGATATTCCTGCAATCAGAGGAACGTTCAAAAGCCCGGTTAAAGTAACTGTTTCATGCCCTGAAGCCTGCCCGACATATACGGCACGCTACATCAGAAACGTCAACAACAAAGCGGAGACGCCAAAGTGGATGAAAGACCGTCTGACGGCTATCGGGCTGCGTCCTATTTCCGCCCTGGTGGATATTACCAATTATATCAACTATGATTTAGCACGTCCGCTGCACGTTTTTGATGCAGACAAGCTTAAAGGCGACATCCAGGTCAGGATGGCTCATGACGGTGAAGAATTTCTGGCGCTAAACGAAAAAAGCTATATGCTGGACAACAAGGCACTCGGCATTTGCGACGACGAAGGCGTACAGTGCCTTGGCGGCATCATGGGCGGATTAAACAAAGGCAGCTATGAAGACACAAAGAACGTTCTGCTGGAGTGTGCATTGTTTACGCCGGCCTGCATTGCCAGAACCGGACGCAAGCTTCAGCTTGACTCCGATTCACGTGCCCGGTACGAACGCTGGGTCGACCCGATGTCAAATATCAGCGGTAACAATTATGCCACGAAAATGATTTTGGATATCTGCGGCGGCGAAGCTTCGGAGATGGAAATTGCCGGAGAAGAAAAATCTGTCGCCAAACCGGTATATCTGCGGCCGGAACGAATGAAAACTTTTATCGGTATGGAGGTTGCCAAAGAAACTTGTGAAGAAATTCTCCACAATCTCGGATTTGAAATCAGCGAAGAAAACGGCAATATCAAGGCGATTTCTCCGTCATGGCGCGGCGACATTGAATGCGAGCAGGATTTGATTGAAGAGGTCGTACGGATGATCGGGCTTGACAACATTCCGGCAACTTCAATGAAAACGGCCGAATTTCCGAAACCGGTTTTAACGCCGTTGCAGAATAATATTGTCATGGTCAAGCATGAGCTTGCTTCACGTGGTATGTACGAAACGGTTACATTCAGCTTTACCGACAGCAACATTGCAAAATATTTCCGCAGAGGGCCGGAAGCGGTATTTATTCAAAATCCGATTATCAATGAGCTTGACGAAATGCGGCCGTCACTGTTGCCGAATCTGCTTATCGGCGCCAAAAACAATATTGCGCGCGGATACGGCAATTTGGCATTGTTTGAGGCAGCACCCGAATTTTTCGGCCGTAATCCCGGCGAACAGCGGGCTATGGCTTCCGGCATCCGGGTCGGAAAGACCGCGAAAAAGGACTGGACAAACTCCATGCGCGCTTATGACGTATTTGACGTCAAGGCTGACGCGCTGGCAGTTATTGCCGCGGCGAAAGGCCCGATTGAGGCACCACAGATTACGACCGACGCACCGTCTTACTACCACCCGGGGCGCAGCGGCGTTATTCGACTCGGCAAAAACGTCCTCGCGTATTTTGGTGAACTGCATCCGGCGATTCTCAAAGCGCTTGACATCAAAACCAATGTTATGGCTTTTGAGGTTTTCCTTGACAATATTCCGCTGCCGAGGGATGCAAAACCCAAAGCTAAAAAGAAGCTGGAACTTTCTCCTTTGCAAGCAGTTGACAAGGATTTGGCATTCGTCGTTGCCCGTAACGTTTCGGCCGTCAGCATAGCGGCGGCTGCTAAAAATGCAGACCGCAGCAATATTGCCGATGTACGGATTTTTGATGTTTACGAAGGCGAGAATCTGCCCGAAGACAAGAAATCCGTTGCTATCAGCGTTACGTTCCAGCCGAAAGACAAGACCTATACCGATGCCGAACTGGAAGCATTGATGAACAAGGTCATTCTGGAAGTCGGCAAAAAGACCGGTGCAGTTTTGCGATAGACCGTTTTTTAATAATCGGTATAAAGACAGCCGCCGGATTATTCCGACGGCTGTTGTTGTAATCTGAAGAATTACTGTCTGGGTCGCCGGGCTGTTTTTGGGAGATTTTGTCTTTGAATGAAATTTCTTATATTGTCCCTTGCGACTTTTTATTTTGCTTTTTGGCAAATAGATATTATCGGGCAGTTGTTCTTCAGAATACACAGTATTTTTGAAAACAAACATAATTCCCCCGCTTTCGCAGGGGATTACATTTTTGTGCCCGGAAAAGCTACTGCTGCAGATACTTCAGCGTTACGCCGTCGCCTTTCAGCTCAAGTTCTTTCCCTTTCAAACTATAGGTTCTGACCTTGTCCAGATTTTGAAAATAAGCATGTTCCTTTTTCATCTCGTCTTCAGGGCCGGCCATCATTGTAGATGCGACAGGACCAAATTTAATGTTATCCTTTTCTGCCTTGTAAGTACCGAAATAATTATTCAAGGCTTTTCCGTAAAAACGATCTTCCTTAGCATCAAAAGACAATGTGATATTTTTATCCGTTGCCAGTGTGAAGTTTTTCCCTTTCAATGATGCGGGGTCAGCCTCCGAACAGGCATTCAGCATAAACACGGCAGCCAGCGCCAGCAGTATTTTTTTCATATTTCTCTCCTTAATAAAATCATGACACGACTACTATATATGACAAACAAATCCGGTTATCAACAAAATTCTCGGCATATATTAATTTCTGCCAGAGGAAAACGCATTTTATTGAAATTATTTATTGACTTTTTAATATGTATTAATTATTATATATATTGTATATGATACATATTTTGGAGTCTATTTATATGAAAGCATTTTTTACCTTATTATTGTTTTTAACGGGAACAGCGGCAGAAGCTTTGGCTAATCCGGCCTGCATCGTTTGTACCGTTGCAATCGGCGCTTCGCTGGAAATTTCCCGCAAGCTCGGTATCAGCGACGACATTGTCGGTTTATGGACTGGCGCGCTGTTTTCTCTGCTCGGATATTGGACTATCCTCTGGTTTGAAAAAAAAGGGTGGTACTTTGCAGGGCGCAATGCAATTCTTATGCTTGCCTGTATTGCATCTTCCGGCTTTGTTTATTTGGGGCTGCTGCCATACACCCCGAAAATTATCGGCTTTTTATATATTGATACATTTCTTTTATCGGCATTAATCGGAGCATTTCTGTATATTGCATCGCAAAAACTGTATCAATATATGAAAAACAAAAACGGCGGACATGCGCATTTTCCGTTTGAAAAAGCGGTATTTCCGGTTGTTTTGCTGTTCGCGGCCAGCGTTATTTTAACATATTATCCATTATAATTTATCAAGGAGACAAATGATGAAAAAAGCAGAAAACGTCAAAGAATTCGTGGAACGGATTGACGCGACGAAGAAAGTTAATCCGAAAGACCTGTCATCGGATCAGGATTTGACAATTGCGATTATGAACCTGATTTCAATTGAAGAACATCTGGTCTTTTCCGGCGCAAAAACCGGCAAAACATCTTTTTACGACTTAATCGAAGACGTGCGCGAAACCCGTAAAAAACTGATGATGAAGATTATTCCGTCGTACGAGGGAGAAGTTTGGTGCATCTCCAAGCACCTGCTGGCCTCATCCATGCGGCTGATGGAAGTCGGCACCAAGCAACAGAGCCTCGGCAACAAAGAGCAGGCCTACGACCTGTTTAACAAGGCGTATGACCTGTATTGCCTGTTCTGGGGATTGAATATGAATATGCTGAGCGTGGATGACGTCAAATGGGTGAAAGACAGCGCGGAAGACGTCAAAAGAATCAGTGAGAAAGTTGCAGCGGCAGTACCGGCGGAAACCGGAACGGAAACTGTCCGCGAAACAGCGGAAGCCATAGAAACCGGAGAAACGGGCAAGGGCGAGCCGCAGACTGCGTTTGTCAAGATGAAAGCCTTTGTCCGCAAGGCTGTCGATTGTTGCATCGAATAAACAAGAAAGGAGAATATAATGCGTTATATTTCTTATTTGTTCATTATTCTTGCCGGATTATGGGGCGGAATTTTCCCTGCCCGGGCTGACGACGCCTTAGAGAGCGAAAAGATTTATTTTTTCACTTATGACGGATGCCCCTATTGCAGACAGGCTGACGAATACATAACCAAGAACCATCCGGCGCTGGCTATGGAAAAAATTGACATATACAAACCGGGCGGCATGTACTTATTTAAGAAATGCGCTGAAAAGTTTAAACTCGGCAGAAACATCGGAACACCGCTGTTTTGTATGGGAGATGACTATATTATGGGCTGGTCGGATGAAAATCAAAAACGGTTTGACGAATTAAGCACCAATTTTCAGAAATAATTTTTTCAGCAGTTTCCATCCTTATCCCCCGGCTACATAACCGGGGGATTTTTATTGCAAAGAGGGATTTTTTCTGCTATATAGACAGGCAGAGATTTTACAGACAGGAATTGTGTGGATTATGCAAAAACCGCTGCCAACCGAAATTATGAAAAAGGCCGTTAAAGGCATCAGCTATATTTCTCATCCGTTGCGGCTGCGCATCTTGGAATACCTTGATGTCAACGGGCAGGCTTCCGTTTCCGCCATTACTAAAGCGCTTGGCGCAGAACAGGCAATTGTTTCGCAAAGTTTGAAAAAAATGCGCGAGAACAGCTTGGTTAAAACGACAAGACGCGGCATATTTATTTATTACGACATTTGTGAAGAATATCCGGCAAGCATTTTTGTCTGCCTGCGCAAATTATATGCATATATGACGGACTGTTTCTTTTTTCTGCAGGACGGCGTCAAAGCGGTACTCCCGGCCGATTATACAATGATGACGGCAAACAGGATGAAACTGTTTGCCCACTATGACAAAATGCGCATTTTGGAATGGCTGACACTGAACGGCAGGCAAAACGTTACCGAAATCGTTAACGGAACCGGGCTGGAACAGCTCAAAGTTTCACAGTTTTTGAAAAAGCTGCGCGATGATGGCTTTGTTACCGCCGACAAGCTTGGCCGCTTTGTTTTTTACAACATTACCGACGGCGTACATAAAACATGTATTCAATGCATCCACAAACGGTATGACAGCTTAACCGACAAAAGCTGCTTCTGACTTTAATTTTCGGGAGTTTTCCCGTTTATTTCTGTTTTGTAAATCAAGAAAGCGATGCGGGCTATTATCTCTGCATTTTCTTTGTCGGATAAACGGGAATCGGCAACCATAACTGCCAGATACCAGACATTATTGCCGCTTTTTATAATAGCGACGTCATTATCGGCAATTTTTTTGCCATCAGTCAGACGGGATGATAATCCTGTTTTGTGAGCCACGGATACGAATGACGGCAGATATTTTTTTATTTTGTCGGTTCCGGTAGAGGTCTTTTCCATTATCGCCAGCAACTCCTTATGCAGTTCCGGCGCAAAAAGTTTCCCGCCGTCAATCAGCTGCAACAAGCGGATAATTTCGGACAACGGCGCTTTATTGGCATATTGCAACCGTACATTTCGATTCATTTCCGTTTCGGTTACGAGAATTTCCGTCTGGCGGAGGCCTATTTTACGGCTATAGGCAGCAACTTTTTTCACACCGCCAAGCCACCTTATTAAAATATCGCAGGCATTATTGTCGCTTTCAGCCACCATATAGCGCAAAAGTTCACGAAGCGGCAACGACAAATCGCGTACACCGTATTTTTCACGAAGAGGGCTGTATAAGTCCGGCTTAATTTCGGCAGAAGGAATCTGAATCCGAGAATCCAGCGCAATATTTTCCCTATCTGCCCTATCTAAAACGGCTACGGCGACATGCAATTTGAAGACGCTTAACAGCGGATACTGACGGCTGCCGTTTTGCCGGTATTTCTCTGATGAAGCATAGGCTACGCCGACATCAGCTCCGGCGCCATCGGCAATTTTTTCCACAGCTGCCGGGATATTTCCGGATTGTTTTTCGACAATATCCGGTACCGCTGCCGTTAACAACGGAACACAAAATATCAATAAAAATATTATACTGCGGATTTTCATTTCTTGTCCCTGCTTCATATTCCTGTAAAAGCAAAACTTCTTATAAAAGAAAAACCGTTTTCCTTATAAGAAAACGGTTTTTAATGGCTCCGACTGCTGGGCTCGAACCAGCGACCAATCGGTTAACAGCCGATTGCTCTACCACTGAGCTAAGTCGGAATAATACTTACTGGAGGCCGGTACCGGAATTGAACCGATGTACAAGGATTTGCAGTCCTCTGCATGAGCCACTCTGCCAACCGGCCAACTCAAAGTACCAACGTCAACGTGGTGATTTGTATATATACATAAAAAATTTTGAACGTCAACATATTTTTTTTTAAAATGTGAAAAATTTTTTATCTTGTGCATATCTGACATTTTCCTTATATTTAATACAAAGTTTTGCTAATAGTGCTGAGAAACAGAAAGGGAGGCGCATTATGAAAATCGCAACGGCTTCAGACCATGCCGGGCTGGAAATGAAAAACATCATCAACGACTTTATTGCCGAAAAAGGATATGAGGTTTTGGATTTGGGAACTTATGACTGCTTGTCTGTCGACTATCCGGCCTATGCAGACAAAATGGCTGCCAATATCCTGGCTCAAAAAGCCGATTTAGGCATTTTGGTCTGTGGTACGGGAATCGGCATTTCCATCCGGGCCAACAGGCACAAAGGCATCAGAGCGGCTTTACTTTATTCCGACGAGGTTGCCGAGATGGCAAAGAAACATAATAACGCCAACGTCATTGTCTTTGGCGGCAGGACGATGACCCCGGAAGATGTCCGTAAACGGATTGAGATTTTTTTGAATACGGAATTTGAAGGCGGACGTCATCAGAAAAGGCTTGATATGTTAGACTTATAACGGCAGGACAGCCGATGTATGCATCCGAGGCATAATTATGCATATCGCTTAGCGGAATGATGCGACAATGAAGCGCATAAACTGTGATTTATTACGGAGACAGAATGTACAAAGAAACTTTGAAAAATTTTGACAGCGAAATTTTTAACGCTATCAATAAAGAACTGAAACGCCAACAGGACAATGTTGAACTAATCGCGTCGGAAAATATCGTATCCAAGGCAGTTCTTGAAGCGCAGGGTTCCGTCCTGACCAATAAATATGCAGAAGGGTACCCGGGGCGGCGTTATTACGGCGGCTGCGAATATGTTGATGAAATTGAACAGCTTGCCATTGACCGGTTAAAGCTGTTGTTCGGCGCACAGTATGCTAATGTCCAGCCCCATTCGGGTTCACAGGCAAATATGGCTGTTTTCGGCGCTCTGCTTAAACCCGGCGACACGGTGTTGGGCATGAGCCTTGATGCCGGCGGACATCTTACTCACGGCGCTAAAGTTTCTTTTTCGGGAAAATGGTTTAATGCCATACAATACGGCGTTGAACGAGAATCCGGATTAATTGATTACGAGCAGGTCAAAAGCCTGGCCGTCCACCACAAACCGAAGCTTATCATTGCCGGATGTTCTTCATATCCGCGGCAGATTGACTTTGTCAAATTCAGAGCCATTGCCCATGAATGCGGAGCAATGCTGATGGTTGACATGGCGCATTTTGCCGGACTGGCGGCAAGCGGGCTCTATCCCAATCCGCTGACTTATGCCGATGTCGTTACCACAACGACTCACAAGACGCTGCGAGGTCCCCGCGGCGGAGCCATTCTGACCAACAATACCGATATTGCAAAAAGAATCAATTCTGCAATTTTTCCAGGTATGCAGGGCGGCCCTTTGGAACATATTATTGCAGCAAAAGCCGTTTGCTTTAAAGAGGCAATGAGCGAAGACTTTAAGCTTTACTCTGCACAGGTTATAAAAAATGCAAAAGTTTTGGGTGATACCCTGCTTAAGCGCGGGTTAAAACTGGTTACGGGAGGAACAGACACGCATTTGCTTTTGGCCGACCTGACGCCTAAAGGAATTAACGGCAAAGAATTAACTGAAGCGCTGGAACGTGTTAACATTACGGCCAACAAAAATGCCATTCCGTTTGACCCGCTGCCGCCAACGGTTACGTCCGGCATCAGGCTCGGCACGCCGGCCGGAACGACGCGGGGATTTAAGGAAGCGGAATTTGAACTTATCGGCAATGCAATCGCCGATATTGTCGATGCCCTGCATACGGACAAAGAAACGGAAATTATGTCCGGCGTTAAAAAACGCATTGCGGCTTTGACTGCGGCTTTTCCTATTTATGAGGCATAGTCCGACACCGCTAACCATGTCTATATTATCAAATGCCGAGGTTGCAAACGCAGAAATTGCAAACGCCGGGAGTTGTTTCTGATTACGGGAAAAATTTCAGGCGTTTTGCAGCCATGGCGCGAAGCCGCTTTTTATCTTCTTTGCCAACTCGGTACGAATCGCATATTTTGCTTATACTTTTACGGAAAACAAATTTATCCGGTACTGCTGTTTGTAAAAAATCTTCAACTTCGTGAGGAAATTTTACATAAGCTACGGAAAGAAACCATGCTGCCGCCATTTTATCATAAAACCCGACAAATACCTGCGAAGAGACAGCGGACAGCAGCTCCGGCAAATATTCGGGGGTGAGGAAATACATCAGCGCCAAAACATAAAAGAAGCGTATCTCATATTCTCGTGCACTATGCAGATATGTTTTGAACTCCTGATAAAACGGAGCGGGATTTTTACCGACTTCCTTTAGGTCCCCGCAGAAAATATCGCATACAGCCCAATTATTTATGCAGGGAACAAAATTTTTAATCATAGCGATTTTGTCGGGTTCGGGGATTTTTATCCCGGCTGTTAAGAGGGCGTAAAACATAAACTCTTCATGATAAAACAGACTCGAACGGGAAAACGCCAGATATTCTCCGGCTTTTCCCTCCTTGATCCATGATTTGGCCAATTGACGCAGGTGCGGAATACGGACGCCGAGCAGCGGCGTTTCCGAAGGCAGAAGTTTCCCTGAAAAGATACGATACGGCTCGTCCGCTTTCTGCCGCAGCAGCTGCAGAGCTTCAACGCGTAGCAACTGCTCCTGTTCAGTCCGGCCGGAGGCGGAAGAATGAGGCGAGTGAGGATTAGACATGTGAGTGCGGGATGAGTTTTCAGTAAGCATTGCGTTCAATATCTTTTAGATAAGAAACTGTTTCCTGCTCCAGCTTGGAGGCAGCATCCTCATCGCAGACATAAATCCCGTGGCGGTGCATCTGCAGAGCGCTGACAGCCCAGCGGTGATTGACGCTGCCTTCTATCGCAGCTCTGGTCGCTTCGGCTTTGGCGGCACCGGTCGCCAACAGCATAACTTCACGGGCATCCATAATCGTACCTGTTCCAACCGTCAAAACCGTATGCGGCACCTTGCTGATATCTCCCCCAAACAATTTGGCTTTAATTTTCATCGTTTCGGTTGTCAGGGTTTTGACGCGCGTATGAGAATCGAGAGAAGAAAACGGTTCATTAAAAGCAATATGGCCATCGGCACCAACCCCGCCGACAAACAAGTCTATGCCGCCTTTCTGACGGATTGCCAGTTCAAAATTGGAGCACTCTTTTTCATAGTTTTTGGTTCTGCCGTCAAGAATATAAATATTGGCGGCTTTGGTATCTACGTGCTTCAGAAGATATTCGTCCATATAGCTCTGACAACTCTGAGGCGCATTTTTCTCAAGCCCGATAAATTCATTCATGCAAAAAATAACCACATTGGCAAATGACAATTTTCCGGCACGGTTTAATTCTACCAGCTTTTTATACATTCCCTTTGGAGTGTCCCCCATCGGCAACCCTAAAACAAAAGGTTTGACCGGCGTAGGACGGGCACGGTTTATCCTGTATGCAATGTAGGTTGCCGCCCAATCGGTTACTTGTTCATAATCCGGTTTTATAATTACCCGCATGGTTCGTCTCCTTTTTGCAGAGGTTAGTTCTTTATGCTGATAATATACAAAACGATTAGTAAACTTTTTGCTAATTCCAATCCTGATATTCATAGCTTTTCGTACGCGGATTATAGCGGCATCGGTAGCTTTGATATTCCGGTTTCAGGATATACAAATCGTCGCGATTCAGCGGAATGTACATTTCGTTCAGCAGGTGCGAACTTATCCAGTGTATCGGATACTTTCCTATATCGCCGCGGTATTCGCGGTATGTGTCATAGTAATTTTTGCCGTAAATAATTTTCGGGCGGTATTTGCGGATAAGGCTTTCCAAATCCGCCGTCGGGCGGATGCCTATGGTGGCGGCGATAACATCTATCTGCCCTTTCAGATTCCAGATAAAATCAATATCTTTATTAAACAGATTGTAGCCGATGCGATATCCGTTTACGACATAATCGCAGGGATTTACCAACCGCAGGACAAATCCCGACGCACCATATTTGTAATCGTCGCCCACGGTTATCCGCCGACTGTATATATAGGCATAAATTCCCCCGAGTATGACAAAATAACCTGCAAACACCAACGCCAGCCACTGCCTTTTCCTTATCATTTCCGAAGCAGCCACGCCGGCCATCGTTGACGCTACGGCATGAAGAAAGGCAAAATAATAAACAAAGGGCGTGAAGTAATAAAAACGAATGATGTATTCAAACGCGAAAACCGCACCGATGATTTTTACATACAGGTTTCCGCTCCAAACGCAGCGTGCCAGAGCGTAAAAGGCCAACAGGAGCGGAACAGTCATCTCAAAGCTCGGATGAATAAAACGCCTAGTATAAAAGACATCGGGTATATGCGAATTCAGCTCAAAATTGGCTTTGAAATACATTGCCAAAACATCTTCATAGTACAAAAATGCAAGAAAAGCTGCATATAAAAGCACAGGCAATGCCGCCGCAACCAGACAGTCTTTCCAGACAGCACGCCCCGTGTACAACAGCCATAAAATAACCGCCCCCATGCCTATTAAAATCAATGCGGCTTTCTGCGTAAACATAAAGGCGGCGAAAAACAGCAAAAAGGACAGAACAAGCGCACTGACGTTACGAGACTTCAGATAACGGAAAAGATAGTAAATTCCGGCAACCAATGCCAGTGCCATAAAATTATCAGGCTTAAAATCCTTATTATATAAACTTTCCTGCGGCAAGGCACAAAAAGCCGCGGCTACCAGCCCGCCAAAACGACCGGACAGGAAATCCCGGTGCAGGCGGTAAATATAAAACAGCATCAGCAAAAAAGCCGTTACCGTCAGCATATTGACGGCATCAACCGCACGCAGACTATATTCGTAGAAACCGACCAGCGGCGCACCGACATACCATAAAAGAGGATTGTGGTGCTGGAAAAAATCCTTATACGGAATTTTACCCGACCAAACCAACCATGAGGAATGTACGTGCTCCAATGTATCGCCGTCACCCGATCCGCTGTATATGACAACCCAGTACAGCAAACCGGCACAAAAAAGCAGATAAATTCCGATAATAAGCGCCGCTGTCTTTTTCAGCCCCCAAGTCATCTGCCGACTGTCTCCTCTTTATTATAATTCTCTTTGTAGTAATAATCCCAGCTTCCGGTTTCCGCGTTATAACGGCAGCGGCGCTGTGCCTGATATTCCGGCTTTAAGATAAAAATATCGACAAAGGCCGACTGATTGTAATATTTATCCCGCAATTTCTTGTCTATCCAGTGAACCGGAACGTCTATATGCTTTTTGCGGAGGCGTTCATTCCAATACGGCCCGGTATAAATAATGCGCGGCAGATATTTCTGTACGGCGCCATTTAAATCCGGCAGCGGTGCCAGCCCGATTTTACTGCCGATAACATCCAACTGTCCGTTTAAATTCCAATAATACGTTACATCTTTGGAAAAAATACCGTAAGTCAACCCGTAGCCATTGATAACAACGTCGCAGCGGTTAGTCTGTTCAAGCACATATTTTGGCGTTACATAACGGTGGTAATACGGTTTCAGCCTGTTTTCCAGACAATAGTTTCTAAAGACCAAACAGCCGGACAGCGACAATACTGCAAAAACATACGCTGCAATCCGCCATTTTTTTATTATTTCCCACGCAAATGTACCGGCAAGCATCCCGTTGAATATTTGCAGCTGATAATAGTAGTGCCTGTCCAGCGAAAAATAGAAAAAGCGTTGCAAAGCTTCGAAAACCCACAGCAGACAAATTATCCGCGCGTATATGTTTCCCCGATACAATGAGTAAATGCAACCGCATAAAGCCAAGGCACTGACAACATAAAATTCCGGCTTGGTTTTCTCGACCAACCCGCCGTAAACATCGGGGATATGCAAATTAAAAATGTAATTGGCCAGCCAATAGCGCCCGACCATATCGTGCGCAAGAAGCCATGCCAGAAACACTATCCCGCCGATGCACGGCAGAATCAGTGCTTTCAAAAAATCCCGAACAGAAATTCTGCCGACATACAACTGATAAAAAACCACCGCAGCAAAAAAGGCCAGTAGAAAAATGACTTTCTGCATAAACAGGAAAGCGGTAAACATCGCCATAAAGGACAGCACCAAATCCCTAAGCTGCCGACGTTCCAAATAGGCAAAAAACCAATACAGCCCCAACATAAACATCAGGACCATGTAGTTGTCGGGACGGAAATCCTGCCCGCTGAAAATGACGTATGACGGAAATACAGATGCGATACATAGCACCCCGGCGTACCAGTTTCCTACCATAAAACGTTTTACTATCAATGCCGCAACATACAGGCTCGCAAACATAACGACGGTCGATATTATACGGACGACATCGAACAGAACCAAATCATAGGCAAAGTATCCGGCTAAAGGCGAAAACAAATACCATAACAGCGGATTGTGATGCTGAAAAAAATCAATATAGGGAATTTTTCCTTCATGCACCAGCCAGGCGGAATGCAGATGTTCAATATCGTCGCCGGTCTGCGGCTGATGATTATAAAGAAGCCAGAAAGCAAGCCATACGCCGACAATAACCTGAATTACAAAATAGACTAAGGGCAGCCAGCCATATACAGGCTTCAGCGCCGTTTTTCCTGCCGGTTCAGACATTTCCTCTCCACCTTTCGTACACAACGGTTATTTTGAAGAAACAAGAGTACGGTTTGAAACAACATTTCCGACTGTTCGCCGACAATATACCGCATTCGGGCTATTGTATTTCCTGCCGAATGTATTGCCTGCCAAAGTTTCTGCCGGCATCCGGCAAGAAACTACGGTTAAGCCTCTTCCGAAGCAGGAGCAGACGACGCATTACCAGCCGGGGCGTTTTCCTGCGGAATAACATCCGGCAACATGCCGATAGCCTTTTTGCGTTTCAGCTTGTTTACAAATTTTATAGACCGTTGAGCGTCCCATTTTTTCTTGCCTTCTTCCCGCTGGAAGATGTGTTTGTAAATTTCTATCGCCTGGTCAAATTCGGAAAGCTTTGTCAGACAGGAAGCCAAACCGTCATAAAGCTTATGATGATAACGCCCGTCGACCAAATTCTTGGCTTTATTGTAGCATTTCAGAGCATCTTTGAACTTAAACATTTTCTGATATACGAAACCAATGCTTATCCACGCCTGAATTTCAGTACTGTCAATATTCAGGATTTTGGTAAAGCACTTCAAGGCCGAATCGTTATCCCCCATCAGCTGATAGGTAACGCCGATACCATTCCAGGCTTTAACATTGGATTTATCAAGAGCCAGAACCTTTTTAAAATACCCGATTGCCCGTTCATACTGCTTCAGTTTTTGCAACGTAACGGCAATACTCAGCAATGTCTGGGGGTGTTTGGGGTCAACCTGATAGGCCTGTTGTAAAACATCAAGAGCTTCTTTGAACAAAAACATATGCTGCAAAGCAATCGCCTTGCCGTTCAAAGCCTCAAGAGAAGTCGGGTCATTCGCAAAAGCCTGTTCAAAGCAGGCAATCGCCTCTTTGTACAGTCCGCGCATGCTAAGCGTAACACCTTTATTATTCAGCACCTCAACCGATTTCGGGTTAATTGCCAAAGCTTTATCAAAACATTCGACAGCTTCCGTATATTTGCTCATCTTCTGAAAAGCAAACCCTTTGGAATTTATAGCTTTCCATGAATCGGGCTGCTGGGCCAAAAACTCATCAAACTGAGCTATTGCCTCCCTGCACATCCCTGAATCCAAAAGTTCCTGCCCCCTTTTATAGGCATTATTATCACTTAACTTAACCATATTCTTTCTCTACATAGTTTTACAAAATAATTTATGTTGCATTATATGGGAATATATTTGCTTTTGTCAATACAAAAAAATGAAAAAATAATATTTTACCCAGTTTTCTTCCCCTGAAAATATTTTTTTGCTCTCAGAAATATATTTCCTACTTTAGCAGTCATGTCTGTTATACATTAACACCGTAGTTTACGGATAAATTACCGGCGCGGCACCGATTGCTTTATAATATCTCCCTGATTTTACCGATACAATCCACTCTTGACAAAAATATGCTTTTGCCATAAAAAGGATATTCTAAAATTAATTTTATGTTTCACTATTAAATTTTATTGTTATGGATAAAAACAAAAAAAGATGCAAGTTATCTTATTTTAAGAAGCTTTTGATGCTTCGGGAACTTCAGCAGCAAGGAACGTTAGAAAATTTTCCGCCGCCGGAATGCCAACGGGCTTTTCTTAATGCATTGTCCGTTAAGGAATTCAGCAAAGTTTACCGCAACCTCAATCGATTTGAAGCTGCCGCCTTTGAAATTCTGCTTACGGACAAAAACAAAAAGAAATTTGACGAACATATTCAGCAAGGCTGTTCTCTGAGTTCTTTTAATGATGCTATTGCAGCCAAAGGCTCTGACGAACAGATTCTGGCTATGTTGTCGGTTTCTCTCGGATACATACCTCACAGCAGTCTCCTTATTGAGCAATCAGAGAAGTTTTTTCTTCCGGTTCTCAGAAAACGAAAAAGTTTGCCTCATTATGTCCTAGATAACATTATTGAGCGAAAACGGGAAGATCTGCTGATTGCCTATTTTGAAGAAGCCCAGCCGACAAGTTTTGACCGTTCGCTTTCCTATAAGCTTATGGAAAGTTCTTTGGACAAGGCTAAGGAGGCATATATTACGACTTGTCAGCACCTCTCCGAAAGTGCGGCGGTTTATGCCTTTAGAAAAGGCGATGCCAAACTTTGCAAAGAGGTATTGAGCAAAAGACTGATGGAATGCAGTCAGGAACTTGAAGCGCTTTTCAATCTGAACAATCCGGAATTTCTGCTTTTGGCTGTTGACAAACTGAACAAAGAAACAGAGGCTAAAACAGCCAACAGGGCTCACGGAGAAGAGAAAGACGACGCGGAACCGTATTGTTTTCCGGAACCGTATGAAACACTGCTGATGGAAAGCGGATGCTTTGAAGCCATTCGCGCTTATCTTTCCGGCCGCATTTTAGGCTATAATGCCGAAATAGCTCTGGTCAAAAGCAGAAACGGAGTTCTTATCAGATTGTACCTTGAAAGCAACGATTTGGAAGACGGGCTTATCAATGCAGCTGCTGAGATTATATTTTCCGGGCAGGATAAAGACCTTAAGTCTTTTTATCTGGAAAAATACGGACTGCCGTATACGCTGGAGGCAAAATTAATTTCTGACGGCGACTGCAATGCGCTATGTTCTTATATTTCTTCGCATCAACTATGCAGCATTAATGCTGCAAGGCTTATGGAATCCGGTTTAACCGAAGCAGCCAGACTCTATTGCGAAAAGCATGGCTTAAAAAAACTTGCAGCCACGGTTTTAATGAAGCGGGGCGATGCCGAGGTTCGGCATTTCTATGTTGACCGGCTGCTGGCAGAAGGAGAGCATCTGACTGACGATGCCGAATTCCACTTTTTGGAAAACGGCTGTAAAGAACAGGTTTTCAGGTATATCACGGTAAATAGCCGAAAGCTCAAGACCCAATCGGTTACAGCTTTGTTAAACCGCGGCGACCTTGAGTTGATTGAAGCTTACGCCGAATTGTTCGAAATTCCGACAGAGGCGCTTATACTGTTCGCAAAACTGGGGTCAAAGCGGGCGCTGGAAACCTATATCGCTTCCTATGCCCTGGCAGACGAGGCTGAGGAAGCTTTGGTCGAACGCGGCGACTGCGAATTGCTGATACGCTATTTTGAACAAAACGAATTATATTCCAAAGCGGAATGTAAACTCATGCAGTCAGATTTTGCCCGGACTGGCGCTGCCGTCCGGTTTTATCTGGACAAATATGACCTGTTTGAAGATGCGGAGGTTGAACTGGTTAAACGCGGAGACCGCGCAATGCTGGACGTTTATATTGCCAAACATCCGCTCGGGCCAGACGCCGAAAACCTTATTGTATCCGTTTTTTAACAAACGGATACGGCTGGGTATATTTTAACGCAATTAAAATCGTTTCCGGCAATGAGCCTGTTTCCTTTTCGGAAACAGGCTTTTTTGTTGACAAAAATTATAATCGTGTTAGCGTAGGCAGGCTTAAAATGAATTATGTCTAATCATTAATTTTTATCATTATGGAACAATTCAAAACAAAAAAGCCCTCGCGTTTCAATACCTGGTGCGCCATGGCTACATTCCGCCTCTGCGATGCGGAAATCGAAGAACAGCACCATTGCAACCTGATTCAGGGCAAGGGCTGCAGCCGTAAACAGTTCGGCCGTTATGTCGCGCAGTATCCGCTGTCTGACGAAGCTGTCGGAATGCTGATTGACGCAGCAGACAACAATATGCTGTTTTTCTTTTTGGAAAAAACTTCATTTGACATCAGCGACGACAATGAAGCGGAATTTGTGAAGAAATACGGAATTGTGCCGCTGGTCCGAACCGGCAGAATGTTGTCCGAACAATCAGAGCTTATCCTTGTCAATGGCAGAGATACGGCTCTCATCGGCGAATATATCAGAAAGCATGGCCTGCATTACATTGCCGAAGAAACGCTTTTTGAAACCGGCGATACGGATTTTTTAAAGATTTATGCCGCAACGCAGCAGCTTTGCGCGGAAACACAGGAATTTCTGATAATTAACGGCAAAGAGGATTATGTCAGAATCTATGCGACGGATAAAGAATTGGACGATGACGCCTATACGGAATTGTGCCGCAGCGCATCGGACGACCTGGTCATCTTTTATCTTGAGCACCGACTGACCTGCCCGACGGCCAAGGAATTCAAATTTCTGCTGAAACGGAAGAATCCTCAAATCATAAAGGTACTGGACAAGTGTTTCGATGACTTTTTCGATACGGAAATGCTGAAGCTCCTGCTTAAGGAAAATGATGACGGATTATTGCAGGCCTTTATTGAAACCAGAGCAGAGAGGAATGTCCCGTTACCCGATGAAGTGTGGCACAGCCTGTTTGCAGCAAAGGCGCGGAAAGAACTGCTGAAAGATACTTTGCGCCGTTTTTCCCTGCCCTCATATCTGGAAGTCAAACTGCTCTTGACGGGAAACAAAGAACTGTTGGACTGCTATCTGAAACACGGAACTTTACAGAATTTCGGCTTTGCCATTCTGCTGGCACAAAACGACCGCGGCAGGCTGACAGACTATCTAAAGTCCCATCAGCTGCAATGGCAGGAAGAATGCCTGCTGATTGACCAGAAAGACAATGAACTGCTGGAATGTTATCTGACACATCACGCCTTGAGTCCCTTTGCTCTGGGGTATCGGATAAAGTCTTCCGCTTTTGCCGAAGCGCTGAACATCGTACAGGATATTGAGGATTTCGACGACATGGTTCTCAGTGCATTGCTCTTTCATAACGAAAGGGAACTCTGGGAAATATATCTGAAGAAATGCGATTATGACTTTGATGAAGACTTCCTGTCGGACTTTTTGCGCAAAGCCGACAAAATGGCTGTTCTGGATTATCTGAACAACCATCTGGAAGACAATACGCTGGTTTTCTGTTTTGCCGACGGCAATATGGAGGACGAGGCATACAAAATATTGTTCAGACGACATGACAGTGACTTGGACGATTTTCTTCTGCAGCACGGAACATTTTCCCGCCAGACGGAAACTTTCTTAATTCAATATGCCGAAAGTCGTACGGTGCGGAAGTTTCTTGAAACTTACTGCAGCGGTGAAAACAGTCTTGGCGACAATGCCGAAAAAGCCCTGATTCTTCGCGGTGACGGGAATTTGATTGACCTTTATCTGTCTGAACATTCTCTGAGCAACGATGAAGCCGTGCGAAATCTGGCTGCCCTGCTCAACCCGGATTTGTTGGACTGCTGCCTGCAAAACGGCGATTACAGAAACAACTACAGATTAGATTATTATTTATCCCGCTGACAATTCTGTCAATTTTCAAACAAAGCCTTTCTCAATTGAGAAGGCTTTTTTCTTTGATTTCCTGCATTACTTCTTTCATAATTTTATTGACAAAAAATATTTTTCAACTATGCTGACGGCACTAAAAATAATTTTATGTCTAATCATTAATTTTTATCATTATGAAGAAAGAAGTACAAAAACCTTCGGCTTTGATGACAAAAATCGAAGTTTTAAAATTCAGGCTGAAGAATTCGTATCAGATTCCGGCCGCGCATCATCTGAACATGGTCTTATTCAAGGGGTGCAGCAAAACCGATTTCGTCCGTTATCTGAATTGTGAACACAGGCTATGCGACGAGGCTGTCCTGCTGCTGATAAAGACACCGAAATCGGAAGCTTTTCCGCTCTGGCTGAGATATAACCAATACAATCGTTTGTCTCCGGAGTGTGAAACGGCTTATATCAAGAAATTCGGCATTCTGCAACTATTGAAAAACGGATTTGTGCTGTCGGAAGAGGCTACCCTGGCGTTGCTGCAAAAAAACGGCGCCCAGCTGCTTCCCGAATATCTGGACAATCTCACAATTACCGAAAAGACCGAAGCTGCAATCCTTAAGCTGCATGACGAAAACTTTACAATTGCCTATCTGGGCAGGTACAGCGTTTATGAAGCGAATAAGGAGCTGCTTCTCACTTATGATAATCCGCTCGCTTATCGGGCATTTGGGTACAGAAACGGTATATCCGATAAAATCATAAGCGAAATTATCCGTAAAAAAACGTATGATGTGTTTGAAGCAACGATTGACGTTTATTCGTATACACATTTAGAGCAGACCGACGAAAAAGCGCTTATCGACAGAAAAGACGCGCGTTTTATTAAGGCTTTTCTCAGAAAGCATAATTTTTCCTCCGACGGAGAAAAATACCTGGCAGAAAAAGGAACCAATGAACAGTTTGCTGCTTTTGTCCGCAACGGATGTTTTGATGGCGAAAACAATACGGCAGTCTACGACCGCTTGTTTGCACCGGAAAATGCAGCTTTGCTTAAGGAGTTCCTGAGCGAGTACAGAGTTCCGGGAAAATATGAAATCCGCCTGTTGGAAGAAAACGACGCCGAACTGATTGATACTTATTTTGCCGACGGTATTGAGGTCGAACCGGAAACGATGGAGTGGCTGTGGGAACATGATTCCTCCGAACTGGCACAAAAGCTGCTGAATTCAGATGCGCAGCTCGGCTACCAAACGGAAACAAAACTGTTCCAATCCGGCGATTTGAAACGGATTAAGGCTTATCTCAACGAACATAAGCCGTGCGCCTTCAGCGAGGCGATGCTGTTTATGCATGCTCCGGCAGAAATTCTGCTGACATACATGAAAAGCAATGTTCCCGACCGTTTGGCGCAAATTGCTCTTATTCGGCGTAAAGATGCAGATATCATGCATTCGTTCTGGAAAGAGGACTATCGTTTTGACGAGGCTGCCATCCGGGTTTTTCTGGCTGAAGCTGACGAAGAAATGATTTTGGAATATTTCCGATTACTCTCTGACGGTGCTCCGTTTTATTTGTATGACGGCGCGGACAACGATGAAGTTTTGTGCAGCGAAATCCTTTTCCGACGCGGTTTAAAAAAAGCCGGCGAATTTTTTGTCAGAAATGGAGATTTTGATGAACAGGACGAAAAAAGTCTGGCGGTATACGGTTCACCCGAACTTGTGAGCCTTTATTTTGAGGAAAATACTCTGGAGGGAGAAGCCTGCTATGCATTTATTCTCCGCGGCGACAAAAAACTGATAAGGGAATATATCTCCCGGCATCAGCTCAGTCCGTCGGGGGAATATGCCCTTTTGTCCCTGCTTGATCTTGACCTGATTGTGTATTATGAAAAGCTGTATGGCTTCAGCGATTATGATGTCCTGACGGATCTTGGGCTTTAGCCGTTATCTCCGATGTTTTAACCAAAGGCTCCTTTCTTCTGGAAAGGAGCCTTTCTTATTGACAAATATACAAAATCTATTATAGTAATTTTTGTTTTTATAAACTTATGTCAAACTATTTAAATTATATCATTATGGTACAACAAAATGTTAGCACTGAAAAAGCTAAGCAGTTAAAAAAGGCCAGACGGGCTTTTATCCTAAGTTACTGGTTCGGCAGATACTTTCCGGAAGAGTACCTTTGTATGGCGGTTAATCTAGAATGCTGTTCCGAACACGGACTTAAGGGTTATCTTATGGATCACGGCCTGACTAAAGAATCCGAGCTTCTGCTGGGAGACAACTGCCTGACGGGAAAGCTGAACATACAGCTGCTGCTTGATTATATCAAGCAGTACGGGGTTTGCGATGATGTCCTGATTAAAGCTGCCACAGCCGAAGAGACCAATGTTTTAATGGAATATATAGAGTTTCGCAAAAATGACTATGCCCACTCTTATACCTATTTTACGGAAAACTTTTGGAAGAAGTTTATCCCCTTGCGTAACAGATACATATTTGACTGGCTGCTGCGCAAAGGCTGCGACCTTTATAGCACTTCAATTGAAGAAATCATAAAGCTCAATGATTTGGAAATGTTTCGCATTTACTGCCAAATAAGACCGTCTTCCACTAAAGGATTATCCTGTTCGACAGAAAAACTTCTTCTTGAAAGCGGCAACAAAGAAATGCTTAATCTTGCCTTTGAGGCGTTTCAGTTTTCAACCAGAACGCTACTTGCCTTGGTTAATGTCGGCAATGAAGAAATACTGAAAAGGTACTTTGAAATTCGGGGTCTAGAGAACTGGCAACAACAGGAACTTATCCGAAACGGGAACAAAAAAGCAATTGCCCTGTACTTGTCAAACCGGCCTTTGGATAAAGACGCGCAAATGCTGCTGGCTAAAAAAGAGTACAAAGACCTCTTAAAAATGCATTACTTAAAATACGGCATCCACGACGACGTTTTGGCTTATCAGGCTAACCTGAACAATTTTAAAAACTATATCGGCGTATAGAACAAGCATAACTCCGTTCTATGCCGATATAAAAAAACCTTCCTTAACAGAGCCCCTTACGGGAAATGCTCTGAAGGAAGGCTTTTTTTTACAGGGTAAGGACTGTTGAAGAACAGTCAATCCCTTTTAACATGTACGTTATCTGTTCGCATATTACGCGCGGTTCTATACAATCTACACTGTATATGTTTTTAGCAAAGCCAAAAGGTTTTTGGCCGCTTATATTCCGCTCGTTATGCAATATCCAATACAGCCCAGAGAAACAAATCCGCCATACAGTTTTGACAACATATCTGCCGCCAGGCGATTGCCGTGAAATGCAAATTTTCGTTTGTCCGGTACCGTCGGATATTCTACCAGAACCTGCAATTTTTCCATGGGAATCCGAGCCGTATCTTTTGCACCCGCAATATAAGCGGCCGCACCGCCGGTTTCGCTGCAGCCGATATACTGGAAATACAAAAAGTCTTCCCACTGGAAAACCAATTTTACTTTCATTTTCTGTTCAAGGCAGGCAATGAATTTTTGTTTTTGGTCTTGAGTCAGCATAATTTTTATGTTTTTAATTGGTATAATAATCGTTTTCTGTATAAAATTTACTCTCCGCAGATTTTTTTGTCAATCTTATTTCTGATTTCCGGCAAAAATATCGACCTGAAAATTACTCTCCCTTATGGTTTTATCTTTTGACTTTTTTATGAGCGGTGTTTATTTTGTATAGCGGACGGGCTGTTTTACGGCAAAGTTTCATGATAAAACGATACAAAGGAGGAGAAATGCGGCAAAAAACAGGAAAGGTTGCGGCGGCAATCGTCAGCGGCTGTGCCTTATATATTTTTCTCCTCTATCTGTTGCAAAACTGTTTTATCATTTTTCCGGACAGTTCATACATTTCCCCGCAGCAGGCGGGTATTCCCCGATTTCAGGAAAAGCCGTTTACGGCAGATGACGGAACAAAAATTATGTGCTGGTACGCCAAAGGAAACCCGGACAAACCGGCTATCCTTTTCTTTCACGGCAATGCCGGACAAATAGCGACATTTTCATTGCAGATGGCGGCTTACCTGCGGGAAGGCTATTCGGTTATGATGCCGGAATATCGGGGCTTTGCATCAACGCCGGGAGAGTTTTCGCAAGAAAACATTTATCGCGACGGCGCAGCGGCTTATGATTTTCTACACCGGCAACTCGGCCATTCAGACATCATCATCTTCGGTTATTCCATGGGGGCGGCGGCTGCGGCGGCCGTGGCAGCGCAGCGGCCGGCACAGGGGCTGGTTCTGGCGGCACCGTTTTATTCGCTGAAAAAAATCGTCAGCGAAAAACCGGTGCCCGGTGCAGCTTTAATATTGAAAAACGAACTGCCGTCTTACCGTTTTGTCAGTATGTTCAGGAAGCCGCTGTTTATTGTCCACGGTGCCGAAGACAGGCTTATCCCGCCCAGCCACGGCAAAGCTTTATATGGCCTGAGCCCAAGCAAAGACCGCGAATTGAAAATTCTGGCCGGGCAAAGCCATAACGCGTTATTCTTTGAAGATGACGGGCACAAAGCCATATTAGACTGGCTGTCCAGACATTAACGGATACGAATGCAGCGAACCGGGACGGCTGTTTCCGGGCAATTCAGAACGCGGATACGGGCAGCCCCTCTTTCCAATTCCGTTCAATCTGCTCCAGTGAGCGCCCTTTGGTTTCAGGAATATAGCGCCAGGTATAAAACAGGCTGAATATGCCGACGATACCGAATATGGCAAACGTTGCACTCTCGCCAATTGAAGCCAGAAGCGTCGGGAAAATAAGCGCAACGATAAAATTAAATACGAAGTTTGACATCGTGGCGATACTCATGGCCGTACCGCGAACCGCCAACGGCATAATCTCGGAAATCAGTATCCAGGCAATCGGCCCAAGCGAAAAGGCAAAACAGGCAATGAACGTTACAATACTTCCGACAGAAAGCCATTTTGTATCATATCCGTAAGTGCCGCCCAGCCAAAACGAAACCGAAAGAACAAACAGGCTCAGCGTTATTCCCGAAAGGCCGGCATACAGCAACGGCTTGCGTCCCAGCCGGTCGGTAAAGAAAATGGCGACGAATGTCATGGCAAAATTTACCACACCGACACCAACGGACGCATACAACGCACCGATATTATCCGTAAAGCCTGCCGCTTTGAAAATTGTCGCCGCGTAATAAATAATCGTATTAATGCCGGTGCAAATCTGAATAAACATAATGGCAACTCCGACCATTATCGGACGCAGCATCCAGCGTTCAAAAATATTCTTCCGATTGTTTCCGCTTTGTTTCAAAGTTGATTTTATCTCCCTGACCTGCGCCTCAGCATCGCATTCCGGTTCAATTTTGCGAAAAATAGCCTTTGCTTCCTTTTCACGGCGGCGGCTGATAAGCCAACGCGGCGTATCGCCAAGAAAGCTGATGCCGACCAACAGAATAACCGCCGGTATCAGTCCGGCACCAAGCATCCAGCGCCAGTTATATTCGGACAGAGCAAAAATACGGTTAATCAGGTAAGAAAACAAAATTCCGGCGGTAATCGCCAACTGGTACAGCGACACCAGCATACCACGGACTTTTTGCGGCGACAGTTCGGACAAATAAAGCGGAATAACAAAGTTTACCATACCAATCGCCAACCCCAGAACTATTCTTCCGGCAACAAGCCAGCCTATACCCGGCGCCAGACCACAAAGGACAGACCCCACGGCAAAAACTGCCGCAGTGGCGACGATAACCTTTTTGCGGCCGTAAACATCTGCCAAAACTCCGTTGACGGCAGCCCCTGCAACAGCGCCAACCAAAGCAGAACTGACAACCCACCCCTGCGCCAGTGTGCTAAGCGGCCAGGTTTCGTTGATGTATAAAAGCGCGCCGGAAATAACGCCAGTATCAAATCCAGACAGCAACCCGCCCAGCGAGGCTATAGAGGCAATGACGTAAAGCAAAAAATGTTTAATCCGGGGCTTGTTTTCGGAGATTTCTACGGACATGGCAGCTCCTTTCTTTCAGAGTTTATTTATAACAGAATAAATAATTTTAAAAGGGTTAAAAAAATCTTTAATATGGATAAAAAGCTTTCTTGACTCTGCTGTCAGCCATGATATCCTGCTAATGTTTATTTAGCGATATGAAAATTATTTATAACTGATAAATTATTGAAAAATGAAGAAATTGACAATTTACCGCCACGGCGAATATGACAAACGGCTCCATCTGCTGCCACAGAGCGCTTATGAACTTTTTTCACAAGCAAAAAAGCTTAAAGACGAGCTCGGCCCGGTCGAAGCCATTTATGTTTCTCCGGTTATACGGGCCTTGCAAAGCGCTGCAGTCATCCAGCTGGTTATGCAGGCAGAAACGTTCAAACGGCGACCGCAACTAGCTGACTATAATGCGGCGATTATGCGGCCGTTTGCCGAAGAATTTGCTGAAGACGTCAGACTTAATCATCCCGGTGCGGAACATATTCTCTGGGTAACGCATGAACCGAATATACATACCCTGTTTTGCAAAGACATTTATATGGGGGAGAGTTTTACGGTTCAGGCTGAGGCTTGGAATGACATTTTTAAGACCGACCGGCGTGAAATTACTACGCCTTTAAGCAGAATCGAAGCGCGAACCAAAGACAGCAATGAAGCGATGGAGATGCTAAAGGCTTTTTATTGCGATGATTGTACGGATGATGAACGCCGTATGATTGACGACAGATTGTCGTTTTTCACTTATTAAGTTAAGCCTCCCCGTTTGGAGAGGCTTTTTTTGAGCAGACAATCATGCGGAATGAAATTTTTAATTGAACTTGATAAAAATAATATGACGCATTTTACGGAGGGAGAAAATGAAAAACACAACAGACTATGCCGCTGCGGCACAAAAAAACGAAACCCATGCTCATGCTGTTATCCGAAAAAGCGGCATTATTCCGGCATGGAAAAATATCGGCGCAGAAATTAACCTTGTCGGATCGCTTAAAATCGGAACACTCGGCAAGCACCCGGATATAGACTTCCATACCTATACGCCGGAACTGGATATTAGGCAGAGTTTTGCAGTCATGGCGCAAATTGCCCAAAATCCGCAGGCCAGGCGCATTGAATTTGTAAATCTTGCCGATACCGAAGAGTGCTGTTTTGAGTGGCATATATGGTTTGATGACAATAACGGAACATTGTGGCAAATTGATATTATCCAGATTAAACGGGGTACAAAATACGACGGCTATTTTGAAAAACAGGCAGAGGAAATTAAGGCCGCAATGAGCGAAGAAATGCGGCAAACCATCATCCGGCTTAAATTTGAAACGCCGGACAATTTCAAGATTGCCGGCATTGAATATTACAAAGCGGTTATCCAAGACGGCATTACCAACTTTGATGATTTCCTGAAATGGCGAAAATCCCATAATTTTGAGGGAATTATCAAATGGTAACCGAACTATTAAGCGATATCTGAAACGTTATATCACCTGCTTGCAGACATCTATCCACCCGGCCGGCCCGACATAGCGTTCCAATTCATCCGGCGTAACCTCAATGGCGCTGTTGGAACTGCCACAAGCGGGAAAAACCGTCTGAAAACGTTTTAACGATACATCCAGATAAACCTTTGCATTTTCAGGAACGGCGAAAGGACAAACGCCGCCGACGGCATGCCCTGTTCTGGCTAACGCTTCGTCAGGCGAAAGCATTTTGGCTTTGACATGAAAAAACTGTTTGTATTTGGCGTTGTCAATTTTGCAGTTTCCGGCCATAACCACCAAAACCGTTCCGCCGCTGACGTCAAACGACAAAGTTTTGGCAATCCGGCAGGGTTCGCAGCCTAAAGCCGCTGCCGCCAATTCTACGGTTGCACTGGAAACAGGAAATTCCAAAATCCGGTTTTCAACATTAAATTTTTTTAAATACGCCCGAACGTTTTGAATACTCATCTTACATTCTCCCTACTTTGAATTTTATTTATCGGCTGTTAATTTTTACTTAATTGAGATTTTGCGGCAACGTTGTAAAATGCAAAACGCTTCTCACGTTTTTTCAGATGAATAATACGACGCTGTCTGCCGCCTAAGTTATTGTCTGAAAGATGCCGGATATGGCCTGCGGGATTTACCTTCCGCCGAAGAGCTTGCCGGAGGGAGGATGGACACGGCCTGCGGGACTTATCTTCCGCTGAAGAGCTTGCCGGAGGGAGGATGGATGCGGTATGCGGGGCTTACCTTCCGCCGAAGAACTTGCCGAAGAGAGGATGGACACGGCCTGCGGGGCTTACCTTCCGCCGAAGAACTTGCCGGAGAGAGGATGGATGCGGCAGGCGGGGCTTACCTTCCGCCGAAGAGATTGCCGGAGGGAGGATGGACACGGCAGGCGGGATTTACCTTCCGCCGAAGAACTTGCCGAGGCGGGAGGCGAACGATGAAACGGCGGAGTTGCCGCTGTCGCCCTGTCCCTGCAAGACCCGGTTCAATTCCTTTTCATACCCGCCGGAAACTGCCAGCTTTTTGCCAAGTACGATGACTTCGGCAGGCTGCGGGCGGGAGCTGCGGTCGGGGCTGAAGACCTCAAGCACCACGTTTTTGAATTGTCCCTGCTCCTCTTTGG
>OJPI01000186.1_pt1 | contig 52718 bp, 49 predicted proteins | sample 1598461 | NCBI WGS metagenome assembly OJPI01 (sample SAMN03922483, study PRJEB24848) | human gut metagenome | isolation source: stool sample | host: Homo sapiens | place: Germany | collected 2011-05 | reverse complement strand
TGTATAAGAGACAGAACCTATGTTCCGGCGGTTTCCATGACTCTGCCCACATTGGCAGGATTGGTATAAAAAAGAAGCTCGCTTGCGAGCTTCTTTAGCTTGAACCGGTGGGATTACTGGCTTTCCAGCCGGGAATAGTAAAGTACTCCGCCCAGAATGACAAGTCCGCCTGCAATCTGCAGAATGCCTGGAATTTCGCCAAAAAGAAATACGGCAAACAGGGCGGCAACTACAGGCTCGCACAGCTTGGAGGCAGAGACAAAGGTGGGGGACAGAAATTTCAGACACCAGCTGAAAATACTGTGCCCCAGAATTGTGGAAAATATGGCCAGAAGCAGCCCCACAACAATGCCGCTGGCCCCGTAGCCGGTCAGAGAATATCCCTGGAAGAGGGTGATAAGCACCAGCGCGGCTGCGGAAAACAGGTACACAATAAAGGTATAAATAGTGGTAGAGGTATTGGTTCTCGCTACCCGGCCAATCAATGTGTAAACAGCTACCACAATGGCTGCCAGCAGCGCAAGAAAGTCTCCGTAAAGGTGATTTCCCTCGGAAGAGGAATCAGACCAGGCAATGAGCATACTTCCTGCCAGGGTAATGACAATGGCCAGAACGGCTTTTGGAGACAGCCTTCCTCCCAGAAAAAGGCAAAAGCCCAGGGCAACCCAGATAACCTCTGTACATACAATGGTGGTAGAGCTGGCCACAGAGGTGTGGCGCAGGGATTCAAACCAGAGTACAAAATGCAGGGCAAGAAAGATACCGCTGACGGCGCAGAGAAGCGCCGTCTTTTTGTCTGTGGAAAACAGCTCTTTGCGTCTTGGTTTGGAAAAAAATACAACCGGAGCCATCAGGGCAACGGTCCACAGAAGCCGGTAGGCGGCAGTTACGACGGATGGCGCCTGGGAATACCGGACAAAGATTGCAGAAAGAGAAATTCCCATAATTCCGACAGCAATCATAATCATCGGATGCTTTTCTAAGTATTTCATAAAGAACCTCCTGAGTTTATGCTGAAAACAAAGGTTATTTTAGCACAAGCCCAGGAGTCTGTATATCCTTATATAGCTGTGATTTGAAAAATTGGTTTCAGCCCTGCATGGCTGAACTGCTGCAAAACTTTTATTATCAGAACTGATGTCCCGGCTGGGTCATGGACAGAAGATTCAGACCGTTTTCCAGCTGTTCCTGTGTGAGAAGACCGGAATTTTGTACCAGTTCCCGGACCGGAATGCCGGTTTCCAGAGACTGTTTGGCAATGTCTGCCGCCTTTTTATATCCGATATAGGGACAGAGGGCGGTTGCCAGAGAAACACTGGATTCTACCAGCTGTTCGCATCGCTTTCTGTTGGCTGTAATGCCAAGGATACAGTTGTCAATGAGTGTGCGGACAGCTCCGGTCATGGTGTCAATGGATTCAAAAATTTTGTAAAATACTACAGGCTCAAAGGCGTTTAATTCCAGCTGGCCTGCTTCAGCAGCCAGGGTAACCGTAGTATCATTGCCGATTACGTTGTAGGCTACCTGGCTGACTACCTCCGGAATAACAGGGTTGATTTTGCCGGGCATAATGGAGGAGCCGTTCTGTTTGGGCGGCAAATTGATCTCTCCGATGCCTGTTTTGGGGCCGCTGGAAAGAAGCCGCAGGTCATTGCAGATCTTCGACAGGTTGACGGCGCATGTTTTCAGCATGGAAGAAGTAAATACAAAGCCGTCCAGATTCTGGGTTGCATCGAACAGATCCTCAGCCTGGCTGCAGTCCGTGCCGCATACCAGGTTGATGTTTTTGATAATGTGGAACAGGTAAATGGGATTGACGTTGATAGCAGTTCCTACAGCTGTTGCACCTATATTGAGAACGCGGATCTCTTCTTCTACCTGCTGAAGGCGGCGGATGTCCCGGGCAATAACCGCAGCATAGGCTTCAAAGGACTGGCCCAGACGAATGGGAACAGCGTCCTGAAGCTGGGTACGCCCCATTTTAACCACATCATCAAACTCTATGGACTTGTCCATAAGAGCCTTGTGAAGGCGTTTTAATTCCTGAATCAGACCTGGCATCAGCTCCAAAATGGTCAGCTTTCCGGCGCAGGGAATCACATCATTGGTGGACTGCGCCATATTGACATGATCATTGGGGTGGACGATGGAATAATCGCCTTTTTTTCCGCCCAGAAGCTCAATGGCGCGGTTGGCAATGACCTCGTTGGCGTTCATATTGGCAGAGGTACCGGCGCCGCCCTGAATGGCATCTACAATAAACTGACTGTGCAGCTTTCCGGCTATGATTTCATCACAGGCGCGGATAATGGCCTGACCGATCTGCTCATCAAGAACATGGGCAGTCATATTGGTCATGGCTGCGGCCTTTTTGATCCGGGCCAGATTGTTGATAAAAGCAGGATGAAGAGGGCATCCTGTAATATTGAAATTATGCTTTGCCCGAAGACTCTGCACACCGTAATATGCTTTTGCAGGAACCTCCATAGTACCGATGGAATCTGCTTCCAGACGAGTCAACATAAGTAAATGCCTCCTTATATGTTAGATAAAATTGTAATAACAGCTCAGCCATGCATCTTCTTACCCATTTACCATGGAAAGGAAGGGGATGACGCCATGGCAGGGACTCTCTCTGATTGCAACATAACACTGAATTGAGGCAATGTAAATACCTTTTAGAAAAAACGAAAGAATGAAGATAATAAACAAATAAACGTATTTTTCTTAAAAAAATTAATACAAAACTTAAATTAATTAAGTGCTAAAAAGAAAAAAACGGAGAAAAAAGAAGGGAAAGGCAGTTCTCCAGTCCGAGAGCCGGAAATGAAAGGGGAAAATCTTGAAAAATGCTTGCAAAATCAAGATTTTCCTGTACAATGAAAGTGATACAGAGGATGGGGACAGCAGATGCCCCCATTTTTTCTGATGTCATAGGAAAACACCTGTGATATTAGAAAAATGCTCGCAGGCGAGCTTCCTTCTGATGTTTTCGTGAGAACAAAAAACAGATTGATTTGAGAGGAAGAAAGGTGTTAAAACATGATTAGTGCAAATGGTGTTACCCTCCGGGTAGGAAAAAAGGCATTGTTTGAAGATGTAAATATTAAATTTACAGAGGGCAACTGCTACGGCCTGATCGGTGCTAATGGAGCTGGAAAGTCTACATTTTTAAAGATTCTTTCCGGACAGTTAGAGCCCACCAACGGAGATGTGGTGATTACGGCAGGACAGCGGTTATCCTTCCTGCAGCAGGATCATTTTAAATACGATGAGTTTCCGGTTCTGGATACGGTTATTATGGGAAACCAGAGACTGTATGAGGTAATGAAGGAAAAAGATGCTATTTATATGAAAGAGGATTTCTCTGACGAGGACGGTATCCGGGCTGCAGAGCTGGAAGGTGAGTTTGCAGAGATGAACGGCTGGGAAGCCGAGTCTGACGCAGCGAACCTGTTAAACGGTCTGGGCGTTGATACCAGCTTCCACTACAGCCTGATGAAGGATCTGACTGGTGCCCTGAAGGTAAAGGTGCTGTTAGCGCAGGCGCTGTTCGGAAATCCGGATATTCTGCTTCTGGACGAGCCGACCAACCATCTGGATCTGGATGCGATTGCATGGCTGGAGGAGTTCCTGATTAACTTTGAAAATACGGTAATTGTCGTTTCTCATGACCGTTACTTCCTGAATAAGGTCTGCACCAATATTGCTGATATTGACTATGGCAAGATTCAGCTTTATGCTGGTAACTATGATTTCTGGTATGAGTCCAGTCAGCTGATGGTTAAGCAGATGAAGGAGGCAAACCGGAAGAAGGAAGAGAAGATTAAGGAGCTGCAGGAATTTATTCAGCGCTTCTCTGCCAACGCTTCCAAGTCCAAGCAGGCAACCTCCAGAAAGCGTGCCCTGGAAAAAATTGAGCTGGACGATATTAAGCCTTCCAGCCGTAAGTATCCGTATATTGATTTCCGTCCCGCACGCGAGATCGGAAATGAGGTTCTGAAGGTAGAGAATCTGACAAAGACCATTGATGGTGAGAAGATTTTAGACGGCCTGACCTTTACTCTGAACCGGGACGACAAGGTTGCCCTGGTTGGCCCGAATGAGCGTGCCAAGACTGTTCTCTTCCAGATTCTGGCAGGAGAGATGGAGCCGGACGAGGGTTCCTATAAATGGGGACTGACCACAAGCCAGTCTTATTTCCCCAAGGATAACAGCGCTGAGTTTGACAGTGATGATACGATTGTAGACTGGCTGACTCAGTATTCTCCGGAAAAGGATGTTACTTATGTTCGCGGTTTCCTGGGACGTATGCTGTTTGCCGGCGAAGACGGCGTAAAGAAGGTGAAGGTGCTTTCCGGAGGTGAGAAGGTGCGCTGTATGCTTTCCAAGCTGATGATTTCCGGAGCCAACGTTCTGATGCTGGACGAGCCGACCGACCATCTGGATATGGAGTCAATCACTGCCCTGAATACAGGTCTTGTAAAATTCCCGGGCGTGCTGATTTTCTCTTCCCGTGACCACCAGATCGTGCAGACTACGGCAAACCGCATTATGGAAATTGTAAATGGCCAGCTGATTGATAAGATTACTTCTTATGATGAGTATCTGGAAAGCGATGAGATGGCAAGAAAGCGTTTTGTATTCTCTGTATCAGAGAAGCAGGAGGAGGACAACTAAAAGCGACAGCCCTGTTCGATTTCATCATTGGAATGAAATGGAAAAGGGCTGTCCTTTTTCTCTTTGGATTGTCTGGGTTATTCATTGTTGTTATGCCTGAAAAATCCTTTCGATAGTTTTTTCTGCGTCCAGCTCATCCTGACCGTTAAAGAAAAACCGGAGAGTTTTGCCGTGGAATCGCAGGTTGCGAATCATCTCGTCGTAGCTTTTTACATTGACCTGAATATTGTCGCATTCTACAAAAATATCACAAAGGAATGCATTGGCTGTGTCAATGAGAAAAGAAAGCGGTACCGGTCTGTAGCGCCGGCATGTGTCAACCTGCCTGGATATCATAATGATTCCCCCTTTGTATGCAAGAATATCCTTCTGCAGAAGCTGGGTGAATGGGTTACAGTGCAAGTGAATAGGTTGCAGAAACGAAATGTAAATACTTCAGATAAAATCGATATAAGCAGTTTAACATAAAATCTTTTGGAAAACAATGTTTTTATAGAGAAGATGCATTAAGATTTTGATAAAAAATGACTAATAATTATAATTATCGCACAATGACGCTTTATTTTTTTAAGTTTTTGTCATATGTTGAAAACAAAGCTCCTGTTACAGGAAATACAGAGGGAGAGATACCACAATGAACTTAATTAATATTGAGAAAATAACGAAGGTGTTTGCAGAACGGAAAATATTTGACCAGGCATCATTTTTTCTGCAGGAGGGAGAAAAGGTTGGAATTATCGGCATTAACGGAACCGGAAAAACCACGCTTTTAAAAATGCTGGCTGGAATGGAAGAGCCGGATGAGGGAACGATTACAACAGCTAATCATGTGGTTATCCGCTATCTGCCTCAGCATCCGGAGTTTGATCCCGAGATGTCCAGTCTGGAATGCGTTCTGGCGGGCAATGTGTCTGAGGAAAACCGATGGACGATCGAAAGTGATGCAAAGACCATGATGACCCGTCTTGGAATCCGGGATTTTGAACAGCCGGCAGGTCAGCTTTCCGGCGGACAGAGAAAGCGGCTTGCGCTGATTTCCGTTTTGCTTTCCCCGGCAGATATTTTACTGCTGGACGAGCCGACTAACCACCTGGATAATGATATGGCGGACTGGCTGGAGGAGCACCTGAAAAAATGGAGAGGCGCGCTGATTATGGTAACCCATGACCGCTATTTCCTGGACAGTGTCTGCAATCGAATTGTGGAAATAGACAAGGGCGCAGTATACAGCTACCAGACCAATTATTCCGGCTTTCTGGAGCTGAAGGCTCAGAGAGAGGACATGGAGGCGGCCAGTGAGAGAAAACGCCAGTCTATTCTGCGGGTAGAGCTGGAATGGATGCGCAGAGGGGCAAGGGCCCGTTCTACAAAGCAGAAGGCTCACATTCAGAGATATGAGGAGCTGAGGGATCGGGAAGCTCCGGTACAGGAGTCAAAGCTGGAATTAAGCTCGATTTCCACACGTCTGGGAAAGACAACGGTTGAGCTGGATCATATCTGCAAGGGATACGGGGAAAGAAAGCTGATCGATGATTTCAGCTATATTTTCTTAAAGGGTGATCGGGTAGGCTTTATTGGCTCCAATGGATGTGGAAAGTCCACGCTGATGAAAATAATTGCAGGGCTGCTTGCTCCGGATTCTGGTCAGGTTGTTGTGGGGCAGACGGTGAAAATGGGATATTATGCCCAGGAGATTGCATCGGAAGTGCCGGAGGAGGACGCAGACAGCCATGGCATTGATTTTTCTTATATGAATCCGGAGCAGAGGGTGATTGATTATGTGAAAGATACAGCAGAGTATATTCAGACCGTGGATGGAGTTTTGTCTGCTTCGGCTATGCTGGAAAAGTTTTTATTTACACCGGAGAAACAGTACAGTCCCATTGGAAAGCTGTCCGGCGGTGAGAAAAAACGGCTGAACCTGCTGCGTGTGCTTTGTTCTTCTCCTAATTTTCTGCTGCTGGATGAGATTACCAATGATCTGGATATTGCCACTCTGACGATTTTGGAGGATTATCTGGATCGCTATGAGGGAATTGTGGTTGCCATATCCCATGACCGTTATTTCCTGGATCGCACTATGAAGCGTATTTTTGCCTTTGAGGGAGATGGAAAGCTCAGACAGTATGAGGGCGGATATACGGATTACGCAGCCAGAAAGGCAGCAGAGGCTGCCCTGGAAGAGGAAGGACAGGGCGGCAGCAGAACAGCGGCAAAGCAGGAAACGCCTGCAAAGGAAAAGGGACAGCGGACCCGCGGCCCGCAGAAGCTGAAATTTACCTACAGAGAGCAGAAGGATTATGAAACCATAGAGGCGGATATGGCAGCTCTTGAGGAAAAGATTTCCGAACTGGATCAGGCTATAGAGGCCTCTGCCCATGATTTTGTAAAGCTGAATCAGCTGATGGCGGAAAAGGAGGAGGCAGAGACTGCTCTGGAGGAGAAAATGGAGCGGTGGATGTATCTGGAGGATTTGGCTGCAAGGATTGCGGAGCAGTAAGGGGCAAGATGATGCAGGGCTGAACTGTTGCGAAAATGATAGAAAAAAGCAGAACTTGTGCTATGATATGCCAAAATTGGATGAATATAAAAGCAGGATTTTGATGAAAGGAACTGTGGAACCGTGTTAAAAGCATTTGATGAAAACAGCAGGCCTCTTGCAGAACGGGTAGCTGATCGTATCGGAGAATTGATTATTACGAAGGATATTAAGAGGGGAGAAAAGCTTCCAAATGAATTTGAGCTGGCGGAAAGCCTGAATGTGGGCAGGGGAACAATTCGTGAAGCAGTAAAACTTCTGGTTTCTAGAAATGTGCTGGAAATCCGACGAGGGAAAGGTACTTTTGTAGCCCAGGAGCCAGGCGTATCGGAAGATCCTTACGGACTCCGGTTTTATGAAGACAAAAAAAAGCTGATGAAAGATTTAATCCAGATTCGTTTCCTGCTGGAACCGCAGATTGCAGAGCTGGCAGCCCAGAATGCTTCTGAAGAAAATATAAAAGAGATGCAAAGGTTGAATCGGGAAATTTCTGAACTGATTCGAAACGGAGAACGATATATTGAAAAAGATATTGAACTTCATTCCTGCTGGGCCAGAAGTACACAGAACGAAATTATTCCTCACCTGCTTCCTGCAATCCACAGAGCGATCGCGCTGTTTTTCGAAACTACTGATAAACAGGAGTGGGTGGCTTCTACCAGAGCTCATGAAAAAATTATTGCGGCAATCGAGCAGCATGACTCCAAGGCAGCCAGAGAAGCCATGATAGAGCACTTATCCTTTACAAAAGAAAAAATAAAAGAAGAGAATTAAATTATATTCCCATTTGTTTTGAAAACAAAAGACATCTTATCTTTTGAAATTAAAACAAATGGGAATTTGTATATTATGCATAAAAAAGTAAAGAATAATTGTTTAAATGTACAAAAATTATAAAAACTATTGACGAAGTTAGAAAACAAATGTATGATGTCCTTATCACATAAGACGTATGACGACGTATGACTTGCAAGGCGATTAGTCAAAAATCAAATTATTTCATTTAGGAAGGGAGAGGGCATTATGAGAAAAAAGTGGAAGGCTGTATGTTTATCAGCAGTCATGCTTGCAGCAGTTCTTTCTGGCTGCAGTGCCGGTGGAACAACCGGGAAGGAGGAAGAAACAATACATTTGAAGTTTGGCATCGTCAATTCAGACACTACCAATTACTATTTTGGCTGTAAAGCGATTGCAGATGAAGTTTATAAGGCCACTGAAGGGAAAGTGGAAATTACCATTTATCCAAGCGGTCAGCTGGGAAATGAAAGAGATTTATATGAAGGAGCTCAGTTAGGCTCCATTGATATGTTTTATGCCGCAAATGCAGTTATGAGTTCTTTCATTCCGGAAATGACAGTGCTGGATCAGCCGTTTCTGTTTGACAGTGTAGAGCAGGCTCATCGCGTCATTGACGGCAGGTTAGGTGAATTGATTGCGGAAAAAGCGGAAGAACAGGGAATTCACATTGCAGGATGGATAGAATCCGGTTACCGAAACGTCTTTTCTAATCGTCCGATCCAGACGCTGGATGATTTTAACGGTCTTAAAATACGTACAATGGAAAACAGCCTCCACATGGAACTCTTTAACGCGCTGGGCGCTATGGCAACTCCAATGGCATCAGGAGACGTATTTACCGGTCTTCAGCAGAAAACCATTGATGCGGCAGAAAATGCAGTTTCGGATGTGCTGGCTAATAAGTTTTATGAAGTAACGAAAAACATTACCTATACCAATCATTTGTTCGTATTTATGGGAGTAGGGTTTTCAGAACGAGCATGGAATAAAATTCCTGATGAGTTAAAACCTGTCGTTGAGGAAGCCGTAAAGCGAGGCTGCAATACCCAGAGAAAGCTGCTGGCCGAGGCAAATGCAGCGGCTGAAGCGGAATTAAAAGAATTAGGGGTTCAATTTTATGAAATTGACAGAGAGTCATTAAAAGCGAAGGTACTTCCTGCAATTGAACCTTACCGTGCACAGATGCCGAAGGAATGGCTGGATGCCATCGAGGCCGATAAAAATAATCAGTAGAGGAGGACTTTATGAAAAAGCTATTTCAATATCTGCAAAAAGCAGAAGACGGAATTATGATAGGAACCTTTGCAGTTATGGTACTGGCCTCTTTCGCCCAGGTATTAAACCGAAATATCTTCCATTTGGGAATCTCCTGGTTTGAAGAACTAGCCAGATATTGCATGGTATATATGGCGCTGATTGCGGCAGAGGCCGGACTGAGAGACGGCACCCAGATTTCCATTACAGCTCTTACCGACAAGCTAAAAGGAGGGACGAAAAAAGCAGTACAAATCTTTGCGAAGCTGGTAGTAGTTGTATTCTCTGCTACAGTATTTGTAACTTCTTTTAAATTGCTGTGGATGCAGAATGTATCACATCAGATGTCTCCCGGCCTGCGGATTCCCATGCTGATTCCTTATTTTGCCATTACGTTAAGCTTTGCTATTATCACAGTGGTACAGACAGGTATGCTGGCCGGAATTATCTTTTCCAAAGCGAATGACTGTGAGGAGGAAAACAAATGACAACTGCAATTGTATTATTTGGTACATTAGCCCTGCTTTTAATTATTGGCGTTCCCATTTCTATTTCGTTGGGAGCTGCTACAATGCTGTCAATGCTTACTTATGACGTTCCCTTAGCAGTAGTTGGACAGAGAATGTTTACTGCCCTGGATTCGGTTTCCATTATGGCAATTCCATTTTTCGTACTGGCTGGCAATCTGATGACCCAGGGCGGAATTTCCCGCAGACTGGTAGACTTTGCCAATCGGATTATCGGCAATGTGCGGGGCGGTATGTGCTATGCAATGGTTCTGGCGTGTGCGTTTTTTGCAGCCCTTTCAGGGTCTGCGCCAGCTACGGTTCTTGCTATCGGCTCTATGCTGTATCCGGAAATGGTAAAACTGGGATATCCCAAAGCCCGCTGCGCCGGACTGCTTACGGTATCCGGCGGTCTTGGCCCCATTATTCCGCCAAGCATTATCATGGTTGTTTACTGTACCATTACTAACAGCTCGGTTGGAGATATGTTCAAAGCCGGATTGATAGCAGGCGCAATGATTGGAGTTGTACTAATCGGTATCTGCATTTACTTGTCTCACAAAGAACAGTGGCCTAAAAATGAAGAAAAAATCACATTTAAGGAACTCTGGAAGTCTTTTATTGGCGCAATTCCTGCGATATTTCTTCCGGTTATCATTTTAGGCGGCATTTATTCCGGTATGCTGACTCCTACCGAATCAGCCGCTACGGCGGTTGTATACTCCTTTATTGTCGGCGTATTCGTATATAAAGAAATTCATTTGAAGGATTTAAAAAATATTATTCTGGAATCTGGAAAGGGAAGTGCGATGATGCTGTTTATTATTGCCACCTCTACTGCTTTTTCCTGGCTTTTTACCTTCTCTGGAATTTCTACCCAGCTGGTAGATGCCATTGTAGGAATGAACTTGTCCGCATCGATGTTTTGTCTGATAGTGGCTGTGATTTTGCTGATATTCGGAACATTCTTAGAGGGTATTGCCACCTGCGTACTTCTGGTTCCAGTTCTCTGGCCCATTGCGTCCAGCCTGGGGATTAATGCTATTCATTTCGGAATGATTGTATCGATTTCCAATGTAATTGGAACTATGACGCCTCCGGTAGCAGTTAATATTTTCTCAGCTGCCAGCGTATCTAAATTAAAGATGGGAGAAATTGCAAAAGGAGAGGTTCCTTTCTTTATCGGGTATTTAGCTGTATTTTTTGCAATCGTGTTTATTCCGGCTTTCAGTACATTTTTTATCCACTGACAGCTGAAAATAAAAAACTATGGTAATTATCAATTCAAAAAAGAAAAGAGGAAGAAAGATGGCATACGATTATAAAAAGGCATTTAGTGTAGAAGGAAAAAAATGTATTGTAACAGGAGGCGCTCAGGGGCTTTCCAGAGGAATGGCAGAAGCTCTTTTAGAAAATGGGGCTGCCGTTGTCCTGATGGATGTGCAGAAAGAAAAGCTTGAAACGGTAACTGAAGAATACAGAGCAATGGGATATGAAGCTTACTGCGTATCCGGCGATTTATCCAAAAAAGAAGAAATCGATCGGATGTTTGAAGAAGCTATGAAATTATTGGAAGGCAGATTAGACGTGCTGATTCCGGCAGCCGGAATCCAGAGGCGGTATGAGCCATGGGAATTTCCAAAAGAAATGTGGGATCTGGTTATTAATGTAAACTTAAATCACGTATGGTTTATGTGCCAGAAGGCAATTCAGGTTATGAAGGATCAGGATGCTGTCGGCAAAATTATCAACATTGGCTCCATGTCTTCATTCTTTGGCGGAACAACCGTACCTGCCTATACGGCAGCGAAAGGCGCTGTAACTCAGTTAAGCAAGAGTATTGCCTCTGATTGCGCAGACCATAATATCTGCTGCAACGTCATTGCTCCGGGATATATGGATACCGAAATGTGTGCAAACATGACTCAGGCCAGAAAAGATGAGTGTACTGCACGTATCCCCGCAGGCCGCTGGGGAACTCCGGAAGACATGAAAGGACCGGTTCTTTTCTTAGCTTCTTCTGCCAGCGATTATCTGAATGGAGCCGTTATCCCAGTTGACGGAGGATATCTGGTAAAATAAAATTTAACAGTTCAGCCTTGCGGGGATTCAGTCAGGAAAACTCGCAAGGCTGAATTATTATACACGGCTAAAAAAATTGAAAAAAGTAATTGACAACAAACTATAATTAGGGTAAACTAACCTAAGTGAGAATAAATGAATGAAAAAGAAATGATTTTCAGTGTTGAAGGCTTTTAAAAGGAGTGAAGAGAATGAATCTGCTGAATGCAAAAGAAGGGGAAGAATATATCGTAAAGGATATTGCAACAGAGGATGAAGAACTGACCGCTTTTCTGTTTTCCTTAGGCTGTTACAGCGGTGAGCCGATTACGGTAGTTTCTCATCTGAAGGGCGGATGCGTCGTTTCTATTAAGGATGGACGTTACAATATGGATACTGATTTAGCGAAGGCTATTTCAATATAAAAACAGCATCAAGACTGTTATTTTTTTGGAAACACGGTTAGTGTATGCTAATTAAGGTTAGAAAATTATAATACCATAAGGGAGGCAGGATTATGAGGATTGCTTTTGCAGGAAATCCGAACAGTGGAAAAACCACCATGTATAATGCCCTGACCGGCAGAAATGAGCATGTCGGCAACTGGGCGGGAGTTACAGTGGAGCGAAAGGAAAGCCCGATAAAAAAGAGCTATTATAACGGAATGGAAGAGATTGTTGCGGTTGATTTACCGGGCGCCTATTCCATGTCTCCGTTTACGTCAGAGGAAAGCATTACCAGTGCGTATGTGAAGAATGAGAAGCCGGATGTCATTATTAATATTGTGGACGCCACAAATTTAAGCAGAAGCCTGTTTTTTACTACGCAGCTGTTGGAGCTGGGAATTCCGGTGGTGGTTGCATTGAATAAAAGCGATCTGGTGGAAAAGAAGCAGACAAAGATTGATGAAAAGCTTCTTTCTGAAAAGCTGGGATGCCCGGTTATTAAGACGGTTTCGACTTCTTCTGGTCATGAGGGATTGAAGGAGGCCGTTCATGCCGCGGCAGAGCTGGTTGGAATGGGGCAGAGAGCGCCTTATGTCCAGGCAGATATTGATTTGAAGGATAAGGCGGCTGTAGAGGCGGAGGATAGAAAGAGATTCGCTTTTGTGAACAGCATTGTAAAGCAGGCAGAAAAGCGAAAGGTATTTACGAAGGATAAAAATATTCAGGATAAGATTGACGCCATCATTACTCATAAGATCATTGGAATTCCGATTTTTGTGGCTGTGATTTTCCTGGTATTTTATATTTCACAGACAACACTGGGAACCTGGATTGCTGACTGGCTGGTAGGATGGATTGAAGCCTTCCAGGGCTGGGCCGGCGGAAGGATGGAAAATGCCAGTCCTTTGCTATATGCGCTTCTTGTTGATGGTATTATCGGCGGCGTTGGCGCAGTAGTTGGTTTCCTGCCGCTGGTTATGGTGATGTATTTCCTGATTGCACTGTTGGAAGATTGTGGATACATGGCAAGAGCAACCGTAGTTCTGGATCCGATTTTTAAGCGTGTGGGACTTTCCGGTAAATCTGTCATTCCGATGGTCATTGGTACAGGATGTGCGATTCCCGGTGTTATGGCCTGCCGTACCATTCGTAATGAAAGAGAGCGCCGGACTACGGCCATGCTGACACCCTTTATGCCCTGTGGAGCAAAGATTCCGGTTATAGCGCTGTTTGCGGGGGCGTTTTTTGCGGATGCATGGTGGGTTTCTGGTGTTATGTACCTGACTGGAATTTTGCTGGTACTGCTGGGCGCTCTGCTGGTGAAAAAGATTACCGGTCAGAAATACAGAAAATCATTTTTTATTATTGAACTTCCGGAGTATAAAATTCCAAGCCTGAAGAGAGCCTGCATTTCTATGCTGGAGCGGGGAAAGGCATATATTGTCAAGGCTGGAACTATTATTCTGGTGTGCAACACTGCAGTACAGATTATGCAGAGCTTTAACTGGCAGCTTCAGCTGGTTGAGGAGGGAGCAGAAGGAACTTCCATTTTGGCTTCGATTGCCCACCCCTTTGCCCTTCTGTTCATTCCGCTGGGATTTGGCGCATGGCAGCTGGCGGCAGCGGCAGTAACCGGTTTTATTGCAAAGGAAAATGTGGTTGGTACACTGGCAGTGGTATATGGTGTGACAAATCTGATCGATACGGAAGAGCTGGCACTGGTTGGAAGCGGAAGTGAAGTGGCAACGGTTATGGGACTGACGAAGGCAGCGGCTCTGGCTTACCTGATGTTTAACCTGTATACACCGCCCTGCTTTGCAGCTCTGGGAGCTATGAATTCTGAGATGAAGAGCGGAAAATGGCTGTTGGGAGGTATTTGTCTCCAGCTTGGCACAGGTTATACCGTGGCATTCCTGGTATATCAGATCGGCACATGGGTAACAACCGGTTCTCTTGGAACGGCGTTTGTTCCCGGACTGATTACAGTGCTTGCATTTGTGCTGATTGTTCTGTGGAGAATCCGTAAATCTGATAAGGAATTTGCTTCCGAATACAGCTTACATGCTGCACGTTCATAAGGAATAGCCTGCGGTTTTTTATGTCATAGGAAAGTGCGTCCTATGACATAAAAACGCTCCGCGAGGATCGCCATGGGTTGGAAGAGAATTGGGCTGATGAGACGACCCGCCGCAGGCGGAGAAGCTCGCGAGCGAGCTTCCTTTTTATTAACAGGAGGAAAATACGATGGAGAATCTGATTGGAGCACTTGTTTTATTGGCTTTGGTGGGAGGCGCAGCGGTCTATCTTATCCAGGCGAAGAAAAAAGGAGTAAAGTGTGTGGGCTGTCCTGCCGGAGGAGCCTGTTCAGGCTGTCAGAAGGAAAAAGATGAAGTAAAATTTTCTTGATGGATATATTGACTTTGAGAAATTAAGTTGCTATAATTTCTTACGAAAAGAAACGAGCGAAGGGGCTCTGCCGTATGGCAGAGCCCTGTCTTTATTTCATAGGAAATTGCGTTCTGTGAAATAAAAACGCTCCGCGAGGATCGCCATGCGGCGGAAGAGAATTTTGTCGCAGGGCTGCGCATTGTGCGCCAGTGGAAAATGGCTGTTGATACAGCTGTGCTTCAGCGCGAGAATGTACCGAGGCACATTCTTTCTTAATTTTATGGGAAATGCAAGGAGGAGAATGAAAATGTCCTATGTTGATGAGATCTATAACAGAGTTGTTGAACAGAATCCGGGCGAGCCGGAATTCCATCAGGCAGTAAAAGAGGTATTAGACTCTTTAAAGCTGGTAATTGATGCAAACGAAGAGAAATATCGTAAGGCTGGTGTTCTGGAGCGTTTTACAGAGCCGGAAAGAATTGTTTCCTTCAAGGTTCCGTGGGTGGACGACAAGGGAAACGTACAGGTGAATAAGGGATACCGTGTACAGTTTAACAGCGCTATTGGACCTTACAAGGGTGGTCTGCGTTTCCATCCGTCTGTAAACCAGAGTATTTTAAAATTCCTGGGCTTTGAGCAGGTTCTGAAAAATTCTCTGACCGGGCTTCCCATGGGCGGCGGTAAGGGCGGCTCGAACTTTGATCCCAAGGGCAAATCTGATCGTGAAATCATGGCCTTCTGCCAGAGCTTTATGACTGAGCTGTATCGCCACATTGGCAAGGATACCGATATTCCTGCCGGCGATATTGGTGTTGGCGGAAGAGAGGTTGGCTATATGTTCGGCCAGTATAAGAGACTGACTGGATTATACGAGGGTGTTCTGACTGGTAAGGGCCTGACCTTCGGCGGTTCTCTGGCAAGAACTCAGGCAACCGGCTATGGACTGATTTATATTCTGGATGAAATGTTAAAGCACAATGGAAAGACTCTGGAGGGACAGCGGGTTCTGGTATCCGGTTCCGGAAATGTGGCAATTTATGCGACAGAGAAAGCGCAGCAGCTGGGCGCAAAGGTTGTTGCCATGAGCGATTCCAACGGCTATATTTACGACAAGGACGGCATTAAGCTGGATGTTGTAAAGGAGATTAAGGAAGTACGCCGCGGACGCATCAAAGAGTATGCAGATGCTGTTCCGGGTGCTGTATATACAGAAGGCAAGGGCATCTGGACCGTTCCCTGCGACATTGCTCTGCCCTGTGCAACCCAGAATGAACTGAATCTGGATGATGCAAAGGCATTAAAGGCAAACGGCTGCTTCGCAGTTGCCGAGGGTGCGAATATGCCTTCCACCAGAGAAGCAACCGATTTCTTCCTGGCAAACGGAATGCTGTTTATGCCGGGTAAGGCAGCAAATGCAGGCGGCGTGGCAACCTCCGGTCTGGAGCAGAGCCAGAACAGCCTGAGAATGTCCTGGAGCTTTGAAGAGGTAGATGCAAAACTTCATGACATTATGGTAAATATCTTCGCAAAAGTGGATGATGCCGGAAAGCGCTACGGCGTAGAGGGCAACTATGTGGCAGGCGCCAACATTGCAGGCTTTGAGAAGGTTGTAGAAGCCATGATTGCTCAGGGTGTTGTATAAATCGGGAAGCATTTGTTTCCCTTGTCCCGGCAGAAGGTATTTTCAGTCTGCCGGGACAGAAAATTCTGCTGAATCCCCCATACCATAAGCAGAAAAAAGGATGAGAAATGGGCTGCGGAAAACAGTTTTTGTTTTCCGCAGCCCATTTTGCTTCAGATGATCCATAGGATAAGAAGGTCAGGAGGCCTGTTTCAAGGTCATATGAAACGAAAAACGGTGATTTTTTCGATCCAGGATTTCCTCCTCCTGCACGCAGGCAGAGGTACTGAGAAATCCGTCAAATTTCTCCATAAACCGATACCCCATAATAAACAGAAAACAAATGATTGCAATAATGATTACCGCTGCCATAATGTCACCTTCCTTTCCTGGCTTTTTTTACAGTGTCAGTTTCGCTGTTATCTTTAATTATATTATAAAGGATTCTGCATTAGTTTTGGATTGGCGTTTGGGCGCTCCTGTTAAGATTTTATAAATATGAAAATGGAAATTTGATAAGGATTCCTGATTTTAATGAAAGCTTAATGTCAGCGGCACAGATAGGGCGAAATACAGGATTTCTTCTGTGGGAGAAACGTGTTATAGTTATAAAAGAAATAAGCGGTGCAGAGGAGGAAGTATGGCGGCGCAGGGGTACAGAGGGGAAAGAATTACCAGGATTGGCGATATTGCAAAAAGCATTCTGCTTCTGGCAGCGGCAACGGGCACAGGGATGCTTTTTCAGAAGATAAATCTGCCGGAATCCAATATTATTATGGCCTATATTATTGGCGTGCTGTTTATATCTGTGGCAACATCCCGGAGGATTTACGGGCTTATTTCCTCAGTGTTCAGCGTACTGGCCTTTAATTATTTTTTTACTGTGCCGTATTTTACGCTGAAGGCCTACAGTGATGATTATCCAGTTACATTTCTGACCATGTTTTTGACGGCATTTATTACCAGTACGCTGGCAGTACGTATGAAGCAGCAGACAAAGGATGCGTCGGAGGCAGCCTACAGAACGCATATTCTTCTGGAAACCAATCAGCTGATCCAGCAGCAGGGGGAACGCAGAGAAATGCTTCGAGTGGTTGCAGGGCAGCTGGTGAAGCTTCTGAGGCGGGATATTATTTTTTATATGGCAGAAGCGGACGGCTTGTCGGCGCCGTATATATTCCCGGCAGAGCCGGAGCATGAGACAGGAAATCTGGAGCAGAAAATGCTGCGCCATGCAGAATACAGCAGCAAAAAGGAACGGCAGGCAGCAGAGCAGGCGTTTTGCAGCGGAGAACCGGCCGGGGCAGGAACAGAGATCATGTCACAGACACGGTGCCGTTACCTGGCAATTCGTTCTGGAGACAGGGTTTATGGGGCTGTAGGCATTCCGATTCCAGGTCCGGAGGAAGAGCCGGAAAAATTTGAGTACAGTATCACGATTTCCATTCTGGGAGAATGTGCTCTGGCATTGGAAAAGGAGGAGGCGCTGAGGGCCAGGGAGGAAAGTGCTCTTCTGGCGAAAAATGAGCAGCTTCGGGCCAATCTTCTCCGCTCGATTTCCCATGATTTGAGGACGCCGCTGACTACGATTTCGGGAAATGCGGGGATTCTGCTGTCGAATGAAAACAGTCTGGACAGCGGCAGCCGCAGACAGCTGTATGAAAATATTTATGATGATTCCCTGTGGCTGATTAATCTGGTGGAGAATCTTCTATCTGTTACCAGAATTGAAGATGGAACTATGCAGCTTCATTTATCTACAGAGCTGATGGATGAGGTGATTACAGAAGCGCTGCAGCATATAAATCGGAGAAAGACGGATCATGAAATTTTTGTGGTGCCGTCAGAGGAATTTTTCCTGGTGAAAATAGATGCCAGACTGATTATGCAGGTGATTATTAATATTGTGGACAATGCCATGAAATACACGCCGCCCGGTTCCCGGATTACCATATCTGCCAGAAGGCAGGAAAATTGTGTGGTGGTGGATATTGCCGACAACGGAAGGGGACTTTCTGATGAAGCAAAGGCCCGGGTTTTTGACAGGTTCTTTGTTGCAGGCGACGGAGTGGTGGACAGCAGGAGGAGCCTGGGATTGGGATTGTCTTTATGCAGGTCTATTATTATGGCACATGGGGGAACGATAGAGGCGCTGGATAATCAGCCCCACGGCGCGCTGTTTCGTTTTACATTGCCAGAAGAGGAGGTAACATTACGTGAATAAACCGTTGGTACTGGTGGTAGAGGATGACGGAGCGATCCGCAATTTGATTACAACCACCCTGGAGACAAGAGATTATAAATATTGCACAGCGGAAAATGGCGGGCAGGCGATTATGGAAACGGTATCGAGAAATCCGGAGGTGATGCTTCTGGATCTGGGTCTGCCGGATATGGATGGAGTGGATGTTATTCGAAAGGTGCGCAGCTGGTCGAAAATGCCGATTATTGTGATCAGTGCCCGCAGTGAGGAGACAGATAAAATTGAAGCTCTGGACGCAGGTGCAGATGATTATCTGACCAAGCCTTTTTCTGTAGAAGAGCTGCTGGCCCGCCTGCGGGTAACCTTTCGACGTCTGAATTATATGGCGGCAGCAGGTGCAGACAATCATTCTGTGTTTGAAAATGGAGATTTGAAGATTGATTATGCGTCCTGCTGTGTTTTTCTGAACGGAACTCAGCTTCATCTGACTCCGATCGAATACAAGCTGCTCTGCCTCTTAGCCCGGAATGTGGGAAAGGTGCTGACGCATTCTTATATTACCAAAGAAGTCTGGGGAAGCAGCTGGGATAATGATGTGGCGTCTCTGCGGGTATTTATGGCAACATTGCGGAAAAAGATTGAAAAGGATCCTTCGGATCCTCAGTATATCCAGACTCATGTGGGAATCGGCTATAGGATGCTGCGGGTGGAGACAGACGATTAGCTGCGGAGAAAGCTGAAGGAATGCGGGGAGGGAGCGGAATGCCCGAGCGGCGAGACCGGTCGAAGGTGCGGAGACGCGGAAGTCTGGTAATGCGGCGGTGAATAAGGAAAAAGCAAAGGTTACAATTGAAAAAAGAGAAGCTATCATGTATAATGATTGGGTAGATGTAAGGCGAAGGACTTTCTTCGCCTTTTCCTGACTCTGAAAATGAGAAAGTGAATGAAAAAGACAGCAGAAAGTGAAGGCCTTCCAGTAAGCGTTATTTTTTCGGTCAACGGAAGCGTCCGTAAGCTGGAACAGGCGGTAAGTTGGAAGATCCGGTAAGTGGAATTGACCGATAAGCTGGAACAGGCGGTAAACAGGAATAGCCGATAAGCAAAGAATGCAGAGCTGATTCCGTACAAAGAAAAGAAGGTGAAGGAATGCATAGATTTTTGAGAAGTGTTGGATTTCGTACTTATACAAAAAAGCGGGATATTGAGAAAATGCTTTCAGAGCTGGAAAAGACAGCTCTGAGACGGAGAATCGAGATAGATACCGATGAGAATCTCTGTGAGCTGAGAGCAGAGCTGGCTCCCGGTATGGGGATTGTTCTGGTAGGGGAGATGGATGAACAGGGAATATTCCATCGGGAGTTTTATTATCCCTATCTGAGCAGCAGTGATATATCATCAAAAGCAGAATGCTCTATTCAGAGGCACACAGAAAAGGAAACCTATGCCGGCCTTCTGGATGAATATCGAGTAGGAATTTCTCTGATTTTTTATTTGGAAAATGGTTTTGAATATCGGGAACGGAAGCTGAATAAATCATCCCGCCGGGTAGAAGCTGTGAATCTGACCGGTCTGGCGATGGATGGCAAAATTCTTCTTCCGCTTCACAAAACGAGAAAGCAGATTGAGCTGGCAAAGGTGGCAGCAAAGGATCGCACAAACCTGATTGAGGCGGCAAAAAACGGAGATGAGGATGCCATGGAGACCCTGACCATTGAGGATATTGATATGTATTCTCAGATCTCCAGGAGAGCCATGAAGGAAGATTTGTATTCCATTGTAGATTCCTGCTTTATGCCCTGTGGAATTGAGTGCGACCAGTATTCTGTGATTGGCGAGATTACCCATATTGAAGAAAAGAAAAACAGCTTTACAGGAGAAATGGTTTACGATCTGACGCTGGACTGCAACGATATGCTTTTTCATGTAGGTATCGGGGCGGAGGACCTGATGGGCGAACCGAAGGTTGGCCGCCGGTTTAAAGGGCAGATCTGGATGCAGGGAGCTGCAAAGTTTGTGGAAGGCTAGGGCAGAGGCAAAGTTTTTTTGAAATAGGGCTATTGCAATCCCGCTGGCTTTAGACGGTGGGTAGTTCATGTGAAAGAGGGAAAATAAGATGTCACTGGAAAAGGCAAAAAAGTATTTAGCAGAGCGAGGATTTCTGGAGCATATAATAGAGCTGGAGCATTCCACAGCTACAGTTTCTCTGGCGGCAGAGGCTTTGGGAGTAGAGCCGGGAATGATCGCCAAAACGCTGTCATTTTTTCAGGGAGAAACCCCTGTCCTTATTCTTGCAGAGGGAACAGCCAGAATTGATAACCGGAAATACAAGGATACCTTTCACATGAAGGCTAAGATGATACCTTTTGAGGAGGTAGAGGCGGCAACTGGCCATGCCCCTGGCGGCGTATGCCCTTTTGGTGTGAATGAGAACGTGAAGGTTTACCTGGATCAGAGCCTGAGACGGTTTGAGGTGGTATATCCAGCCGCCGGGAATGATCACAGCGCTGTGAAGCTGACAATTCCGGAGCTGGAACGGGCTGCGGATACAGTAGACTGGGTGGATGTGTGCAGGGAATAAAGGAAATGTGGGAAAACACCCTTGACGATCAGGGTGTTTTTCTTTATAATAAGCAAAGTGGGGATTGCCTTTGCAGTTCTCAGGATAGACTGGGACAGTTTCAGTCCCAGAAAAATGAATGGTCCAGATACCGATTTCGAAGGCAGAAATCATAGAAAATCTTGATTTTAAACTGAAAATCGGCATTAGTTTCCTTAGTTAAATGGATATAACAAGCGCCTCCTAAGCGGCAGATTGTTCGATTCCTTCGAGCAGTGAAAATTGCATAAATCTTAAAAATGTCTCAGTAGCTCAGCTGGATAGAGCACACGCCTCCTAAGCGTGGGGTCGGAGGTTCAAATCCTCTCTGGGACGCCAGAAAGCACCGCTGCAAGCCTTTTTCGGGGTTTGCAGCGTTTTTTTGTTCCTCCTTCTCCCGGTAATTTCACTTCCGTTACCGGGAGATTTTTATACGCCGCATGATGTATATTTGCTAATTGGACTCGAACGCTTTTCAGAAATTTGCTAAGAAAATTCTGCGTTTTGCTAATTCGATTTTTCGGATCACTTTGCCGGGGCTTGCGCCGCTATCAGGGCTGCGAGCGCACTCGCCAGCTCCGGCGACTTCTGAAGCTGCTCCACAAGGCTTTCAAGGTCCAGGGTCGCAGGCTCCGATTTTACCGGTTCTTCCGGCGGACGGACGTTGCGAAGATCAGGCTTGGCATAGAAGGCAGTCTCGAATTTCTGAGCATTGACCTTTCTATCCTCGTCCAGAATGTGAGCATAGATACTGGTTATCATGTCGATCTCGGCATGGCCTGTATCGCCCTGGGTGGCTTTCAGATCGCCGTGGTTGAGTTTCAGCTTGTAGGTGGTACTGGAATGACGGAGAGAATGAAAGACCACCTTCGGCAGCCCTGCGTCCTCACGGAGCTTTGCAAACTCTTTGAGGATGATCCGATCCTCGCAGGGCCGTCCATTGGGAAGTGCCACCACCAGATCGAAGTCCTGATACTCGTCACCCAGAAAGCCTTTTAACTCGTCCTGGGACTTCTTCCATTCCCGCAGGATGTAGGCAAGCGTTTTCGGCAGCCACACCTTACGGATACTGGAATCGGTTTTCGGCTTTTTCAGGATAATTCTTGTGCTGGTGTTCGGCATGAGCGGAGTGAAGATGTAATAGATATCCTTCTCACCCAGCGTTTCAATCGCCCGTTTGGAAGCCCTCGTCAGCTCCTTGTCGATGTAGACATAGGCGTTATCCGCCGCAATATCTTCATCGGAAATATGGACGTTCTCCCAGGTCAGTCCCAGGATTTCACCCATACGCAGAGAGCAGGCAAAGGAAAGATTCATTGCTACATAGAGCTTGCTGTCCGTGCATTTGTCCAGGGCAAGACGGATCATATCCGCTGTCCAGATATCCCGTTTCGCATACTCCGTTTTAGGGAGGATCACATTGTCAAAGGGATTTCTTGCAATGATTTCCCATCGTACCGCCTGCTTAAACGCACACCGCAGGAGCTTGATGATCTTTTCAATGGTCTTGTCGCTGACATAGGTGGTAACGGCCTTTCGGGTCTTGGTAGACACCGACTTGGTTTTCTGCAAGGTCTGGATATAACCGTCAACCGCACGGGGAGTAACCGCCTGTACCTCCATATCACCGATAATCGGATTTATATAATTTGCAATCAGCGCCGTTTGGCTGTCATACATGGACACACCCCATTTCTTTTCTCCGTAAAGAGATACGAAGTCATAAAGAAACTCGGTGATCGTCTGATTGCTTGGCGGGAGAAAAGTTCCCGTGTGCTGCTGATTTTCGATTTCCGCCTTGCGCTTCAAGGCCTCTTTGTGGGTATGCCAGGTTTCCCATTTCTGTTTGGTTTCTCCGTTCTCGTCCACATAGTTGTAAACAACGGAATAGTTTTTCTTTCGCTTGATTATAGATGCCATATCGTTCTTCCTTTCTTGGATCACAGGTCGAGGGAGTCAAGCCACTCGTCAAATGACCGCTTGGAAATGCGTATGGCGTTACCAATTCGCACGATTTTGAAGTGCCCTTCTTTTACAAGGATATATGCGGAAGTTCTTCCGATGCCCAGGATTTGAGCAATATCGTCAACCGTATACGTCCTTCTTTCAGGGGTTTCTTTCTTCGTGCCGTTCCATGTTTGAGACATGAGAACCCCCTTTCAGTTATGAAAAGGAACAGCACGAATATGTGTTGGTAATATAACTTCCACCATTATTTTACCGTGCTGCTCCGTGTTTGTCTGCTGCTAATTGAAAAGTTTACGATCTATCCATAAACTTTCAAAAAAGAAAAGTAGGCTTACGGACGGCTGCTGGCACAGCTCCACGGGAGTCTAACCCCGGCCCATGCTGATGGGTGCGGCGCACAATGCTTTGCGGGCGTTCAATGCGCGAGTATCTTTGACCCTGCCCGTGCGTCGTCGCCCGCAAGCCGCCACGCTTGCTTTGCGGTCTGGTGCTGTTCGCTCGCCCGTTACAGTGGTCCCGTCCTGCGGACTTGAAACGAGGTCATGGCGCACCGGTCGTATGGCTCGGCACAAACAGGAATGTATCCGTTTGCCTTATACTGCGGCGTTGGCCTCCCAACGGGCTTTCTTTGTCAAGGTGCTGTCTCCAGCCACGAAAGAGAGAAACAGGGAAAGGGTAAGCTGTTTCTGCTTTCAGACCAGGCTTGTCAACTCATGCTGACAATGGAATGAATGAGCTTGATCTCCAATCGGCGCTTCATGTACTCGTCCACTCGAACATGGGGTTGGCCGTCAGGATCGTAAAGCGTCCGGGTGCAGAGCTTATTGATATAGCCCTCATAATACCGGAGTACCTGATCCACAGCCTGAGAGTCCCCGTCATGGGCGGCGTCGATTACCGAAAGAGGAAGAAGCTCCTTGCCCTTGTAAGTGGGTTTCTTCATACCTTCAACCTCCCTTCGGCATGAGTGCGGCCAACTTGATCCGCAGCTCGGTCAATGATTTTGCCCTTCGCCGCTGAACGGCACTGCGAGACATTCCAACAAGGCGACCAACCTCCTGATCCGGCAAGTCCAGAACAAAATGCAGGATCAAAATACTCTGCTCCTGAACAGACAAACCAGCGAAGGCATCAGCCACAAGCTCGTTTTCAATATGTAGGTCATACCCGTGGGACGAGAATGTAAATCTGTCACTGGGGTAATGATCTACAACGCAGAGCTTGTCCATCTCCATTTGCGGAAGGTCGCTGAATGACAGTTCCCTGTCACGGCGCCTCTGCATTTCCCGGAGGTAGTCGATTGCCTCATGGTACAGTACCAGCTTGCAGTAAGCATCGAACTGGCACCGCTCGCCATAGTCATTGCGGGGGATCATATCCATCTTTTCACCCCCTTTCCTGGGGGAATGAGGTGGGTTTCTCCCTTTCCGCTAACAAGGCGAACGCAAAGCCGCTCGCTACCCGCTAAAAGCCTCCTTTTTGAAAATTTCTTAAAAAATTTTTTCGAGGCGGGATTGTCCTCGGAAAACAGCAAAAAGCGCCCAGCAAGTCGCAACGGACCTGCAGGGCGCAGAAATGTTTTATAAAGAAGATTGCTTACATGGTATAGTTCATATCCAAAGCCGGACGGCTCCGACGGAGGGGCTACGCTTTTTTTAACTGGTGCAGATCATGGATACTGCGAAATAAAAAGAAGGACACGGTAAATCAACCTCCAATCGGCTACCGTGTCCATGCAAGTCGTCATTGGTTTGTGTAAACGCAAAGAAACGGCGGCTCTGAAATTATCCTTCAAAACCGCCGATTGAGTTTAAACCTTAAAATAGCGCACGAAATTATCTGCCCCAGTCAACGGTTTTTTTCTTTCCCCGGACGGGGCAGATAACTTATTATGTAGAGCGGAACCGATGTGCGCTAATCGGTTCCTTGTACTTTCTCCTTCAGCTTTCGGAAAGATGTATCACTGATGGCGTGTTCGATCCGGCAAGCCTCCTGTTCTGCCGTTTCAAGATCAACGCCAGCGGCCACAAGCTGCTCCATAAAAAATCGGTGCCGCTCATAGATTTTCTCGGCAATCTCCCGACCTATGACGGTCAGATGAAGGAACCCATCATCATCCACGGTCAGAAAACCTCCATTTTTCAAAACGCCTACCGCATGGCTGATACTCGGTTTGCTAAAGCCCATGTGCCGGGCAAGGTCAATGGAGCGGACCATGCCCTGTTTCCTTTGAAGAACCAACACGGCCTCTAAGTAATCCTCGCCTGACGCATATAGTTTCATTGCCTCCTCCTTCCCACGGCTATTTTAGTTTCCATCCAATCGCTTTCTTGCGAATACCAATGAAATCTGCATAAATACCAGGCTGCCTTATCAAATCCTCATGTTTGCCTGTCTGAACAATGTGACCACTAGACAACACGAAAATTTGATCTGCGTTTCTGACTGTTTTTAGCCGATGAGCTATCATAATAACCGTTTTATTCTTTGTCAGTTCTGCAATAGCACCCATCAGAAGATTTTCATTTTCTGGATCGACGCTTGATGTAGCTTCGTCTAAAATGATGATAGGAGCGTCTTTCAGGATTGCTCTGGCAATCGAAATCCGTTGCTTTTCACCGCCGGACAATGTAGCGCCTCCCTCTCCAATTACGGTGCCATAACCATCTGGCAGGCTCATAATAAACTCATGGCAGCAAGCCTTTTGAGCTGCTTTTACAACTTCTTCATGGGAAGCCGCTGGATTGCCGAATTTGATATTATTTTCTATGGTATCAGCGAAAAGATATACCTTTTGGAATACTTCGCTAATATTGGTAAGCAGACTGTCCAGTGTGTAATCCCGCACATCTACACCGCCGATTGTAATTTTTCCTCCGTCAACATCCCAAAACCTGGCGATCAGGTTACAAAGCGTACTTTTTCCGGCACCGGACGGACCGACGATAGCCGTTACGGTTCTTTCGGGTATAGTCAGGCTCACATGATCCAGAACCTGGTGTTCGCCATAAGAAAAAGAAACATCATCAAAAACAATATTGTAATTTTCAGGCTTTACGGGTTTACCATGTTCGTCCATGACGGGAGTTTTGTCAATTTCGTTTACTTTGTCAATCGAAACATCCAGTAACCGCAGGAGTGCGGAAGTATTTCCGGCTGACTGAAGCTGACTAAAGAGCATAAATGATGCTACTGTCATAAGCAGGCAAATGGAAAGCGCCATCGTTCCATTCAGGTAAAAGTACAACCCCTCCACTATAACAAGAATACTTGTTCCGTAGAGAATGATTTGTTGCAGCATATTGTAAGGGACGAATGTACGCTCTAATTTCAGATTTTTATCCTTGCTGTCCAGAATTGCCTGTCTCATTTTGCTATTGGAATTTTGACCGAGATTAAAGGATTTTACAATCAGCATCCCTTGAACGTATTCCAGCACATTAGAAACGAGGGCCTCCTGGGCCTGCTGTCTTTGTGGCGAAACCGTTTCCGATTTTTTCTGTAACCGGCCGATGCACCATGTAAAAAGCAGAATCCCGCACAAAATCGTCAGTCCGATCCGCCAGTCGATACAGAGCATAACAATAGTAATAATCGCTGCATGGATATAGCCGCCTAATATGTTGGTTAGCACCATGGACGCATTATTTTCAATATCGCCCATAGTCGTAGTGACGACAGAAGTCAAATTCCCCAAATTGTGATCGTTGAAATACCCCATCGGCATATATTTCATGCGATCTCCAATATGAATCCGTTTCTCCGCGCACATAAAATATCCAATTTGCACCTTGCCGAAATCTGAAATGTAGCTGCAATAAATTTTAAGCAGCATACTTGCCAGGGTGATTCCAAATATCATCCAGATCATAGACGTAGTAAAACCGTCTGTTAAACCCGAAAAAACCATGGCTAATGCTCCAAAGGACATCATATCAAAAAGGGAGTGCAGGACAGAAAAAAGGATAGCTTTTTTCATTGTCCCCTGCATTTTCCCTGAAAACTGATAAATCTTGCTTAATGTCTTTATCATCTTCGCACCTCCTACGCCACATCTTTTGTGTCCATGTGCGCTTTCCACATTTCCTGATAGAGCGTACAGGAAGTCAATAAGTTTTCATGTGTTCCTTCGTCAATAATCTGCCCATCTTTTATGACAACAATTTTATCTGCATCGGTAATCGTAGAAAGACGGTGCGCAATCATCAGAACGGTTTTCCCGGCAATCACTTTTGCCATTGCCTCTTGAATTAAGGCTTCATTCTCGGCGTCAATGTAAGCGGTTGCCTCGTCAAGAATAACAATCGGCGCATTTTTCAGTACAGCGCGGGCAATCGCAATTCTCTGGCGCTCACCGCCCGACAAGTGACCTCCTGCACCTCCGACAACTGTATGGAATCCATTTTCCAGATTCAGAATGAAATCATAGCAGCCACAATCTCTGGCAGCCTGATATACTTCTTCATCCGTTGCGGATGGTTTTCCCATACGGATATTTTCTAAAACAGTTTCGTCAAAAAGATAGTTGTCCTGTGAAATATAAGCGATGTTATCCATAAGCTGTGACAACGGAATTTTGCGAATATCTGTTCCGTCTAACTTGACAGTTCCGTTTGTTACATCCCAAAATCCCGCAATCAGCTTCGTAATGGTAGACTTGCCGCCGCCACTGGGACCGACAAAAGCGGTAATGCTGTTTTCTGGAATAGAAAGGTTGATATTTTTTAGCAACGGCTTTTCGCTTTCATACGAAAAGCTGACGTTTTCTAACACAATATTGGAAGAATGAATAGACACCGGCGTTTCCGGGCGATCCAGTTCTTTTTCATCCAATACGGCGCACAATTCCCCGACTACTGATTTCATTTGAGAAATGCTGTCCGTAAAGTTCATGGCATTTAAAATTGGTGTGATAATACCCAATGACAGCACGATACAGGTAACAAATGCCGGAACGCTCAGGCTCCCGTTCCGGTACAGGACACAGCCAATAGGAAGAACACACACTAACACACTGGGCCAGATTGTAACAAGCATGGATTTGTAAAGCTGCACGCTTTTCATCCAGTTCACAGCATAGGCCGCATTATCTTCAACGGCATCTGAATATTTCTGGTAAGAATTAGCAGACTGATTAAACGCCTTAATGACTTCTATTCCGCCGATATACTCAACCACAGTGCTGGTCATTTTACGCACGCGCATAATAAGACCCTGGAATTTTTCTTCATATCCATTTGCCATTCCCTTATAGCACAACATACCAATCGGCAGGGTAATCAATGCAGCCAGCGCCATTCTCCAATCCAAAAACAGTAGGTAAATCAGAATACAAATCGGAATACAGAGATTCGCTGTCAGCTCCGGTACTAAATGCGCAAGGGTCGTTTCCATTCCCTCCACACGATCTACCAAGACATTTTTTAATTCTCCCGATGGGGTGTTAATCATATAGCCCATCGGAACCCTGGTAAGTTTATCTGCTAGTTTCAGGCGGATCTCCGCCAGAGTTGCGAAAGTGGCCGTATGGGAAACTAAAGTAGAGAAATTTGCAAAGCATACTTTCCCAAGGAAACCAATTCCCGCAATCAGACACCACTCCATATAGACGGCCACAGATGTCTCTCCATCCATCAAGAGAATCACAATTTTTGAAACTGCAAAAAACGGCAACAATCCGGCGGCAACACCCAGGATTGCCAGAATCACTGAAAGAACATATTCACCCTTATATGGAGCGGCAAGTTCCATCAGTCTGGACATGGGATTATCTTTCTTGTCCATTTCACATACGCTCCTTTTCATAAAAATAGAGGTTGGTTAAACAATTCTAACCAACCTCTATTATAGTCGTTCGGCTATTTTTCGCCACTCTGATAGGGCTTTAAACCCTCCATTTAGACATTTGGTTGTACTTATTCCACAGGTTGTACGTTGTTAATCTCAAAGAATTGCGCCACACTGGAGAAAGTATATCCGGCGATTTTTGAGGAATTATATACAACCATATCCTTAGAATAGGAGATTGGAAGGTCAATCACATTGTCATTGGAAATATTCAGTGCAGTAGCAATCGCATCCTGAACCACTTCGGGATCAGCAGAGGTGGAAAACGCATCGACTGCATCCGAATAGCTCTGGAAATCATCAAGTGCCTGCAGAGAAATAGCATGAGGATCGGCGCCAAGAGATTCCTGCAGGAACTTGTGCGGTTCCGTATAGGACCCTTCTGTATTCCAGGTTGTAATGTCATAATTACCGGCAACACCTTCAGTCCACCATGTCATCTGATCCTGACCGGTAGTAGTTACATCAATACCAACCTCTGCAAGCTGGGTCTTAATCGCAAGAGCCATCTCCTGAGCAAGAGAAAGATCAGTCCAATAGGTATAATTCAGGGAAAGCTGCTGTCCATCTTTTTCACGGATGCCAGTGCTTTCATTCATCACCCATCCAGCTTCATCCAGAAGCTCATTTGCTTTATCCAGATCATAGCTCCATGTGCTGTTATAAGAAATATCCGTGTAGGGCGCTCCGGGTGCGAACAGACTGGTAGCCGGAGTTTCATATCCATAGGTCAGTCCCTCGGTGATTTCTTCCTTATTGACAGCGTATGCAATCGCCTGACGAACTTTAAGATCGCTCAATATTTCGCTGGAAGCATTCAGAACAAGATTCCGGGTGAGGGTATTTCCATCATTGATTGCGCCCTCGATTCCATCCAGAGAAAGAGCCTGATTGTAGTCGTCATAGCTGAGAAGGTCAGCACCATAAATCAGGTCAACCTCACCGGTCTGTAATGCTTGAAGTCTGGAAGATGCCTCCGGGATATACTTTATGACAACTTCGTCATAGTAAGGAGCTTCACCCCAATAGTTTTCATTTCTGACAAAACGGGTGCAGTCGCCGGAAATCATTTCTTCGCGGATGTACGGACCGGTGCCGACAACATCTGTGAATGTCTGGAAGTTTTCAGCTTCAAACACATTCGGGGACATCATGCCGGCAACATTCTGGAAGCAGAAGTCATTGATATAAGAGAAGCAGGGAGCGGCATAATGAACAGCCACCGTGTACTCGTCAACAACCTCTACGCTTTCAATGTTGTAAATGCCTTTAATACCGCTAAAATTGGGGTTGGAGCGGTCAAAATCCAGAATTGCCTTTACGCTCTCCGCATTAAAAGCGGCTCCATCTGTAAAAGAAACATCCTGACGGAGTTTAAAGGTAAGGACAGTATTTGTGTCATCCCATCCCCATTCCTCGGCCAGTTCGGGAACAATTTTCCCGTCCTCGTAGGCAACCAAAGTCTCATAGACCAGACCGCAGGCGATATTATTCTCCTTGTTCATGGTCAGTGTCGTAAGGTTGTCCAGTTCCTTTGCTGTGACGATTGTCAGCACCTTCGCTTCGTTTTCATTAGCCGCTTGCGTCTGCTCGCTGTCAGTCTGCGTCTGCTCGGAGGTATCGCTCTGACCGCAGCCAACCATGGACAGAAGCATACTCACGCCCAATGCAGCGGCGAGAAGTTTCTTGTAAATCTGTTTCATGTTATCCTTGTCCTTTCTGGTTTGATAATTGATCTATTAGATAACCTTGCTCGGCGATCCGTCCCTCCTGCATGATGATAATCCGATTCGCAATACGCATTGCATCCTTTCTGCTATGCGTAATGAAAATGCAGGAGCTGTCGGATAGCTTCACAAAGTTCTCTACTAAAGTAAGTACGGCGTCTGCCGAAATCAGGTCAAGCCCGCTGGTTACTTCATCCATGATTAAGTAATCAGGTTCCACGGCAATCGCCCGAAGCAAAGAGAGCCGCCTCTGTTCGCCGCCCGAAAGCTGACGGACAGGCGTTTCCAAAAGCCCATAATCCATGTGTACGGCATCCATCAAATCTAAAATATGTTTTTTTCTTTCGGCTCTTTTCTTATCAGTTAAGTTCACCAGTGCTTCTTCTACATTTGCGTATGCAGACCTGGCAGGATTTAAAGTGCCGGAAGAATCCTGAAAAACGGCCTGTATTTTTTTACGGTGCTGTTTCCATGTTCGATAATTCCAACAGGTTATATCTTCACCATCCAGTAATATTTTGCCAGAAGTTGGTTTCTCAATGCCGATCAGAAGTCTTGCCAGCGTGCTTTTTCCCGATCCGCTTTCTCCCTCAATAGCAAGACTTTCACCTTTACAAAGGTGGAGGTTGATGTCCGAAAGCGCATTAAAATCTCCCTGATTCGCATTATGATATACCTGATTTACATTCTGGATTACAATTTCTCCCATTTCCATTCACCCCGACTTTCCCTATGGCTCAACGCGGAAAATTGTTTCATCCAGTCTGTCTGCGGACTTGACAAGAGTTTATCCATCGTTCCATGCTCAATAATTTTTCCAGCTCCCAGAACATAAACGTTCTGACATAAGTTTTTAAGTGCGGCCACATCATGGGATACAAATAATATGCCTTTGTCCTTCATTTGCTCCTGCATGATGAGAAGCAACAAATCCCTGTTTTCTTCATCCAATGCAGCGGTTGGTTCATCGGCTAAAACATAATCCGGCGACATTCCCAATAAGATTGCCGCAGCTACTCGTTGTAGCATTCCGCCTGATAGTTCAGACGGATACGCACCCAAAATCCGATCCGTGTCTTTTAGATTTACGGAAACCAGTTTCTCTTTCGCCAGGTCAGTTGCTTCACTTGTATTCAAATGCAAACGATTGACAAAGGTTTCCCGCATCTGATAACCGATTTTTAATCGGCTGTCAAAAGCCGTCATAGGGTTCTGGGGGATAAATCCAAGCTTCTTCCCACAAAGCTCACGATGTGACTTGCGGGAAAGATGTGATAAATCTATATCGTCCAACAAAATTTTCCCGACATCAATATGACAGCTTGTGTGAAGCATTCCCAAAATGCTCCGCAGCAAAGTTGTTTTTCCAGAGCCGCTTTTACCTGTAAGTCCAATCACACGGCCTGCAGGAATTTCCATAGATATGTCTTTCAGAAGGTAGCGGCCTGACCGTTCCTTGACATCTAACTGTTCAATTTTTAACATCACTCTGCCTCCTTCGTTGTCAACTGCCTGCCAATGACGTTAAAGCAGAGTGTCGATAAAATTACCGCCCCTATTGGATAGAGAATCATGGTCGGGTGAAGAACCAAAGCACCCCTTGCGTCTAAAATCATACTTCCCCAATCTACTACATTATCACCAAGCCCTAATCCAATAAAGGAAAATCCGGTAATAGCCAGAATCATATCCGCACAGGAAAGGCACAGAAAGCGAATCATTTCGGCAATCAAATTCGGGAAAATATGAATCAGCATGATTCTGAGCTTTGAAGCGCCGGAAGCGATTGCACACATGACATAGGCTTTTCCCATTTCCATGTCGGTACGGGTACGAACCAGTTTTATGTATCTCAAAATGTAAGACACAGTGAGCGCGACAAGAGTAGTTTTCGCTCCGCTGCCCCAGGCTCCAATAAACACAATTAAATACGCAATCGGGGGGATGGCTGTAACAGCGTTAATCAGGCCATCAATAAGTGCATTTTCTTTCATAACGGCCCGGCTTGTCACCATTCCGATAACAGTGCCAAGCAGAAAAACAATAAGAGAGCCTCCTAATACAATCCCCAGCGTTGTCCAGCCACCATAAAGAATCCGTGACAGAATGCAGCGCCCTAAAGCATCCGTACCAAACGGATATTCTGCGCTGGGATCAGCATATCTCTCCAACAAGTTTGATTTCATTGGATCGTTGGGTGCAAATAAAAATCCGGCAAAAAAGAAAATAATCACAAGGGTTGGAATGAAAATCGCACACCATTTCCGAAAACGCTTCGTTTTCATTTACGCCACCCCCTTTTTACGCCCGATTGCCCACTGCACCAAGTCAGCGGCAATGTTGCAAAGAGCAATCGCCAGCGCCAGAAAAAACACCTCGGCGTGTATCATGGGAGTATCGCGATCAAGCACATGGTTTACAATCAGATAACCAAATCCCGGAATTGAAAAAATGGATTCAATCACCGTTGCGTTAGCCAGTGCCAAACCAATGCTTTGTAAAAAGTTTGGAACTAAACCCATCGCTGCCCGCGGAAAAAAATGGCACAGCAAAAGCCTTTTTTCCGAAAGCCCACGGCAACGGGCATAAAATGCGTAATCCTCGTTGCTTTCATGCTCCAGAGCATCCATCAGAAGCGGCGTATAGAAAGAAGCCCCGAATACGCCAATGCAGATTGCCGGAGATATGTAGCTGAGTAGGGTTGTATTTCCTGCCACAGAAATTAAGGACTTTTGAACAGCAAAATAATCCAGATAAACGGTTGCCAAATAGAAAGAGGGTATGGACACACCCAAAATGCACAAAAGCCTGACTGCCTTTTTCGGAAGTTTCCAGGGAAGTAAAAAGGCAATACAACTAACGATTACAATGAAAACAACCTGAAAGATAGATGCCAGAGCTACAATTCCAAGCGTTTTCGGAAAGGCTGTGGCAATATCCGTCCAAACATCATGTCCATTTGCCAAAGAAACGCCTAAATCAAAATGCAGTAAGTCCCATACCCAACGGCCATACTGGACAAGCAATGGTTTATCAAACCCCAACTGAATCCGAATCTTTTCAATCTGTTCCGCTGTGGGGTTTCCGATCATCCTCTTTGCATAAGCTGTGGCTGGATCAACGGATGACAGTCTCATCAGCAAGAAAGACAGTAGAGTTACAAACAATAAAGTAAATATCAGCTCAACCAGTTTCCGTAGGATATATTTTCTCATATCCCGTTTCATAATACCGACTCCTTCGCGGGTTAGAATAATCTAACCTCTATTCAAAAAAAAGAGCGTCTGCACGACGCTCTTAAATCATCTGCTAGTACAGATGATAGTATATTGTATCTGGTATTTTGCCGCCACTCTAAAAAGGCCAAACATCCTCTATTTGGACAACTTTTTTCGGAACTCGGAAGGCAGTTCTCCAAAATCTTTTTTGAATGCTTCGGAAAATTTACTCGGATTATCGTATCCCATTTTAGCCGCAATTTCTGTTATGCTGTCAGAAGTATCCCGAAGCAAGATCGTAGCAGCCTGCATACGATAGGATTTCATATAAGCATAAATAGAACACCCATAAACGCCCTTGAAGCAAACCTTCATTGAGGTAAGAGGAATTTCAAATTTTTCTGATAGCTCCTGCAAAGTATAATGGTTGCGAAGATCGGCTGTCATATATTCCTGTACTTTCTTTATTGTTTGTACTTGATTTCTTGCAAAATATCTTCGTTCTTCCTGGTAATCCTGAAGCGAAACCTGATTCAGAAACATCAGCAATTCCAGTACTTTCACTTTCAAATAGTAAGCAATCATCCGAGGCTCCACCCGATAAAGTTCCGAAAAAATATGTTCGATTTCGCTTTGGGTTCTTAATATAACGCAGGTGTCATTTTTGCAAAATTTATCTGCAATCGAAAAGACATCTATATTCAGCCCACCAATCACACTTTCTATCCGCTTCATAGTTTGATCTGCCGTAGGCAGATCAATGGTAATAGAAATGCCGTGATAATGCGACAACGGAAAGTAAGTTGATGTAGTTTCGTTTGTCAGGCGGTTAATTGCAAGATCGCCAGCACCGACATACTGATAATCTCCATTAGCAAATTCGCATTCAAAACGTCCCTCCCGGCAATGATTGATTTCAAGTACATCAGAGTGCGGAAGCTTGTTTTGATTCTGTCCATCGCTCATGTGAAAATCATTATAGAATAATTCAATACCCGGAAGAATTTCATAACGAGTGATAACACCCTCTCCAGTTACGTTTTTCATTCTGTAAATGGAGCAGCCATCTTCGCTGACAATTTTTTGAATTTCCGGATCAAAAAAGTCTGTAAATTGCTGTTCGCTCATTTGTATTTCCTCCCTGGTTAGCATAAGCAAACCACGGTTAGTATAGCATATTTTCATGGCCGCAGTCCATGGATGTTTTTTGAATTTTGAAGTATGCGTGTTGATTCTCTATCCTTAATCCTTGCCTGAAAGCATCCGATGAAGCCGCATTGAAGCAAAATAAAAGTTGAATATAATCTTCGCAGCTTACACCCTGCACATTCATATCTGAAAAATAGTTCATTTTCCAGTCGGATACAACAGCACCTTGCTTTGTAACAACCTGTGAAATCTGGCCTGTTCCCATATCAGCCGGAATATCTATTGTCACTGTCTGCGGAGAGTTGGAGAGCAGATCGTGGTACAGCTTCGTCATGTATTGATTTGTCATTGTGTGCCCTCTTTTTGAGTTAGTTGAAACTAAGTATATAATACTTCATATTTGGTAGTCAGTCAAGGAGAGCAGGACATAACAAAGAATTATAAAATGTATGTGTGGTACATATCAAATCATTCCATGTGCAAACTATGAAATATAGAATGTATGTGGGTGATGTTGAATGGCAAAAGTTGAAGACTGCCCTGGCTTTGAAACCTTCGGTGCAGATGTAAAAGAAGCACGGAAGGCGAAGAACCTTGCACGAAAAGATTTAGCCGAAAAGGTGAACATTGATACCAGGTATCTTGCCAACATTGAAAACGAGGGCACGATCCCCAGCCTGCCGGTTATCATACAGCTTGTAAAAATCTGCGGCCTGCCGATGGAGAGATATTTCAATCCAGAGGTCATGCGAGAGGAAAGCGAGCTGCGCCAGCGGGTCGGACAGAAGTTAAAGCTCTGCCCGGAACAGTATTTGCCTATCGTGGAGGGTGCCATTGACGGGGCCTTAAAAATTGAAAAGCCGAATGAAGAAACGGAGGGTGTCTGAACATCCTCTGTTTTTCTTATTTTGCGGGCATTTTGAGGTTTCCGAAACGCTTTATAAGTAGGGATAAGATACGGTAGCAAGCACAGCAAGCGAGTACCCGCTTGCGAATTTTGAGATTTTCAGGTCCCATACCCGAAAATTCAAAATTGCTTGTTGGGATAGTCCCAAACCCTTATGAAGAACGGAGGCGGCGCATGGCAAACCGAAAGCGGAATATCCAAATGAAATTCTATGTTACGGAGGACGAAAAGCGGCTCATAGACGAAAAAATGAGCCAGTTACCCACACGCAGATATGGCGCCTACCTCCGAAAGATGGCGATTGACGGGTATATCATCTATACGGACACCGCAGATATCAAGGCATTTACCAAAGAGCTTTCTGCCATCGGCCGGAACATCAATCAAATTACCAAGCGAATCAACGCCGGAGGCCCTGCATATCAGGCCGACATGGACGAGATACGGGAAAGGCTGGACGAGATATGGCAGTTACAAAGACACATCCTATCAAGTCAACGCTGAAAGCGGCCATTGATTATATCTGCAACCCGGAAAAGACGGACGGAAAACTGCTTGTATCCTCCTATGGCTGTGCCGCCGAAACGGCGGATATTGAATTTTCCTGGACCCGCCGCCATGCCATCGACAAGGGAACGAACCTGGGCCGTCACCTGATCCAAGCCTTTCAGCCTGGAGAGGTCACGCCGGAACAGGCCCATGAGATCGGCATGGAGCTTGCAAAAGAAATCCTGGGCGGCAAGTATGAATTTGTACTTACCACCCACATAGACAAAGATCATGTTCATAACCACTTGATTTTCAATGCAGTCAGCTTTGCGGATCATAAGCACTATCATTCCAACAAGCGAAGCTATCACGATATCCGCCGTATCTCCGACCGGCTTTGCAAGGAACACGGTCTGTCCGTCATCATCCCAGGACAAGACAAGGGCAAGAGCTATATTGAACATCAGGCTGCACAGAACGGCACCAGCTATAAGGCAAAGTTGAAAGCTGCCATTGACCGACTCCTGCCAGCCTGTTCCAACCTGGAAGAACTGCTTCGCCGCCTGCAGAGAGAAGGTTATGAGATCAAGCGCGGCAAGTATATCTCTGCCAGAGCACCGGATCAGGAACGGTTCACCCGTCTGAAAACCCTGGGTGTGGACTACACCGAAGAAGCCATTGCCGCCCGGATCGCCGGACGATCCAGACCTTCCCGCCAGCCGAAACGGCAGGACGGAAAGATCAGTCTGCTCATTGATATCCAGAATAACATCAAGGCACAGCAGAACGCAGGCTTCACCCATTGGGCGAAGCTGAACAATCTGAAACAGGCCGCCAAGACCATGAATTTCCTGACGGAACACGGTATAAGCAGTTATGGAGAACTGGAAAGCAAATTGAACGCAGTATCCGCACGCAGGGATACCGCTCATGCAGAAATCAAGCGGATAGAAAGCAGAAGTGCCGAACTTGCCATTGTGATGAAGCACGCCGGCACTTACCGCCAGCTAAAGCCTCTTTATGACAGATACCGCAAATCGAATGATAAAGAAAAGTTCCTGCGGGGGCATGAGAGCGAGATCATCCTTTTTGAAGCGGCCGCCAGAGAATTGAAACGGCTGGGGGCTGTGCCGCTGCCGACAACGGAAAGCATGAAAAAGGAACTTGCCAATCTCACCGCAGAAAAGGAACGGCTCCTTGCTGAATACAAAGCCGCAAGAACCGAAGCCCAGGAATACGATACCGTTAAGCAGAATGTGGATGCGCTGCTGACCGTTCCAAAGGAACAGGAACAACAGCGGCGGCATGAACTTGAATAAATTTCTTTGAAAGACGCTGGGCGCAGCTCCCGGCATCCTGTATAATGGAACTGCGGAAGGAGGTTTTACCGATGACAAGAAGCGAAGCAATCAAAGCATTTTTCTTCAAAAGTGTCCTGCCCGTGATCGTGGCGCTGATCCTGTATTGTATTTTCAAATCCGCCTGCATGAAGAACGGAGAGATTGACTATGTATGGCTCTGGATACTCTGCGGGTTGCCGTTTGGCCTCCATCGGATGTGCCTCTGGATCGTGCCGGGCGGCGGCTCCCTGGGTGGAGGGATCGCCCTGTTTGCGTTGAACTTTATTATCGGTGGTGTGATTGGTGGTTTCGTTCTGGCATGGCGTCTGATCGTGGCGGTGTGGTATGTGCCCCTGACGGTGTACCGGCTGATCGTTGGATGATTTTTTGCGTTATGGAAATATGGAAAACTGCCGCTCGTGCCGATGGAAAAGCCATTCACAACCTGATGGAAAAAGACAAGCCTTTTCCCACAAGTCTGCAAACAGCTTTCCCACAGCCTCACAATCCTGGCAGTTTACACACATTCCCACAACGCCTACTGCGGCGGCTATCCATCCTTTCCTATCCAATCCTAATGAGAAAATACTATGGAAATTCCTTTTCAACGGAGGTACAATTTGTACCCCCTATTCAAACAACAGAACCGTGTTAAAGTAATTTGATGATAGCAAAAAGAAAAACCGGGAGTACAGCCAATCGGATGAACCGAAAAGCTGTACTCCCGTTTTGTGTATCAGAAAGTGTTTGGAATCGAGCCGTTTTCTCTATGTGCCAGCAAGCAGACCGACACATGAGAAATCATAAAGACTCCCTTTGAAAATGCGGATACAGGGAATTATTCTGCGGTTTTTCCACCCTTATCTTCACAAATTTTAGATCGTTTGGAATTGTAATACGGACAAGCGACCAGACACGCCCGGAAACTCTGCTTACAGCCATGAACACATTTTTTACAGATATGGTTATACTGCCGCCTGCCGTTCTCGCCCAGGAAGAACGCCCATTCCAGCCGCCACTTCTTGCTTCGGCTCATAGGCAGTCCTGCTCTGGCACATCACGACCGGACTTCTTGCCCTCCGGGGGCTTATGCTCAGCACATTCCCGTTTGGCATCCTCCAACCGCTCACGGATGGAAGTCTTCTCCGGCGTTGTCCGTTCTGCGTACTCCTGGGCTTTTTCCAATTCCTCGCCGCGTCTGCCGTTGTTGATAACACCGTCGATCATGCCGTAGTCATCCTCTAGCGTCATTTCAGCGGTGCGGAGAGGATTGTCCTTTTCCGGCTGCTCCGCTGCCACGGCAAAGGCCCGTGTACCGTTTCCCATGATAAGATACTTTCCATCATCGGAAATATGGTGGACACCATAACCGGCTGCCTCCATCTGCTCCCGGCTCATAGCCGTCACCTGAAAGCTGCCCCTCGGTGTCCGCACACGTTCGCCAGTTTCAAAACGGTCTGGCAGATAAGCGAGGTCTTGCTTCTCTGCCGGGACAGGGAGAACAACGATATTGCCATTGATCTGCATAAATCGTTCCGGCGTTTTGAACTGTTCCGTGTATTTCTGAATCAGTTCCGGGGACAGGGACGCAAAATCTTCCTCACCAAGTCCAACCACCAGGAAAGTCCCTGCTACGATATCATAAATTTCTCCATTTTCATCCCGCAGCCCACGGTTCAGATCAAGCCCTATGAGCTTTCCTTCATCATTGCAAACCAGCGCCACCGGGTCAGAATAGGGATAAGTTGCGCCAATGTCTCCGCCGACCTCCGCCTGCAGGGAATGAAGATCGGGGTCGATCTCCTTCACATAGGGTTCCTTCATAGGCTCCACTACAAGCACAGTCATCTTTTCCGAGGCAACCTTCTCCGCAGCGGACAGCATTTCATCCGCATGGGACTTCTCCGGGTCATCCAAAGCGGCCTTGACCTCCGCCGGATCAAAATCAAGAAATTCCTCATAGCCCGTGGCATCCTTGAACTTTTCAATCTCCGAAGGAAGATAGTCCTCCTGCGTCTGCCCCAGCGCCGCCAGCTTTTCATCCAGCGCAGAAATGCGTCCCGCCATCAGGTTTTCGTAAAGTTCTTCTTTTGCGGCGTGTGCCTCCGGGTGCTCCGCTGCATACTGCGGATCGTTCTGACGGAAAAATTCATCCATGTCAAAGGCGATATCCATAGCCCATTCAGATTTTTCTTCTTCGGGAAGATCGTCCTGAAAAGTCATCACCCGGTACTCGTCGGGGATACTGCCGCGCTCGCCGTCATAATACTCATGGAAGGCTTCTCTGGTATCCCACACATAGCCCTGATCGGTGAAAGTGCCGTTTTCCTCCAACGCCACATCCCGGCCATAGGCTTCATAGTCGATATAGTTCTGCAGGTGGGCGGGAACTTTTGAAACCTCCAGTTCTTCGAGGTAATAACGCCCCAGATCGTCATAATCCTCGATATTGGGGTAAATCTCATAACAATCCAGATTCTCGGTGAGGTTGATGATCTCCTGCAGGCTGCTGGTATAGTCGCCGATCTCCATAGCGGCCTGGAACTTCGCATAGTCGCTCTGGTCCATTTCATCCAGCTTCGATGCCAGATAATTCAGCTCGTCCAGATTCTCATATTCACCCAGCTTACTGTAAAGACCGTCCACATAGCAGTCATAGTCCGTGATGAACCATTCCTCGTAGGGATGGCCGAAGTCATCCTTCTGGCCGATCCCGATACGATTAAACACTTCTTTCAGTTCCTCGGCGGTGGTGGGAAACTTCACCCACTCGCCCACAAGCTCGCCCTCATTGTACTTCCCAAGATTGGTGATAAAGGCGGCAAAGGGATAATCCTTGTCGTGATCGTAATATGGCATATCAGCACCTCCTTACAGTTCCGGCGCAGACTTTTCCTTATGGGGCTGCGCCTTGCTTTTCTCTGCACATTCCTTCTTGCCCTGTTCCAGCCGTTCCCGGATAGAGGGCTTTTTCTCCGGCTCCGCAGGGCGTTCATGCACCCACTCGTCGCCGGAAAGAGAAATATATCCGTGTTCCGTAAAATGCCCCTGTTCCTCCTGCATAGCGTACTTGCCAAACGGAACAGGGTCGATCGCTTTCAGAAGTTCCGGGGGCAGCAGCATATCCATGTGCTGTGCCAGATACCGCCACCCCAGATCATTCAGATCGTGGATATTGGGCTCAAATACGAAATAGTCGATGTTGGCCGCAAACTCCTTGAACTGCTCCGGCGCTGTCAGCTTGAAGGGCGAGACCTGCACCGCCGCCAGCACCTCCCGGTCCTCCGGGGAGAGGGCAGCCACCGCCGCCCTCACTTCGGGTAAATGTTCCAAAGTCTTATTTTCTGCCATTGACACCTTCCTTTCTTTTCGGAAATTCCAGTTTGAAGTTGATGTATTTGCCGCCCGTGTCATCCAGGATCACCGCAGCGTCATAAGTGGCCTGTTTCTTTTCAGACCACATTCCTTTGACATTGGTGCGACCCTTTTTCAGAAGGTCCGCTGCCATCTTCTTTGTCAGCTCCTTCTTGCGGCTCGTCCAGAAGCGGTCATTTTTCCAGAGGACGAAACCGCAGGACCGATCCGAACACGCAAAGTTCTTCTTGCCCTCATAAACCGGCTGGCCGCAGCGGGGGCAGGTGCCGACCACTTCCTTCTCCGGGGCAAACAGCTTTTTGCCATCCTCGGAAATGCAGGAATAGGTGGACACGATCTCCTGGACCATCGTGCGGATACCATCCATGAATGTATCCGGGTCAGCGCCGCCTTTTGCGATCTCCGTCAATTTCTGTTCCCATTCCGCTGTCAGCATGGGAGAGGTCAGTGGCTCCGGCAGAATCGTGACAAGGTTGATACCGGCTTTTGTGGGGATCAGGCTCTTGCCCTTGCGTTCCACAAATCCGGCAGCCACCAGCTTTTCGATGATAGCCGCCCTGGTCGCAGGCGTGCCAAGACCTTTTCGCTCCGCCTCGTCGGGGATATCGTCCTTGCCCGCGTTTTCCATAGCGGACAGGAGGGTATCTTCCGTGTAGGGCTTCGGCGGCTGGGTGAAATGCTCGGTAACAGAAACCTCCGCACCGTCAAAAGTCTGCCCTTCGGTGAAGTCCGGGAGCGTGCCGCCGTCCCCATCCGCAGGCTTTTCCTTCAAGAAGGCACGGAAAATGCGGTCGATTTCCCGCCAGCCTTCGGAGATGACGCGCTTGCCCTTTGCGGTGAAGGAATGGCCACCGCAGTCAAAGGCAGCCGTGACCGCCTCATACACATACGACTCCGCCGACGCACACAGCAGCTTGCAGCAGACCAGCAGAAACAAATTGCGCTCGCCCAGGGGCAGAGCCTTGATATCCGCTTTTTCAATCTCCATCGTGGGAATAATGGCGTGATGGTCGGATACGTCCTTGTCGGAAATCATGGCCTCCACCAGCGGAAAGAAGTTGCCGCAGCCATCAAAGGGCGGCAGCTTTGCCGCCAGGTGGATCACACAGGAGGCCATTTCCGCCATGTCGGAGGTCAGATACCGGCTGTCCGTGCGGGGATAAGTCAGCAGCTTCTTTTCGTAGAGGCTCTGGGCGTAGTCAAGGGTCTGCTTCGCCGTATATCCGAACAGGCGGTTTGCCTCACGCTGCAAGGTGGTAAGGTCATAGAGCTTCGGCGGCTGTTCCTTCTTCTGCTCTTTCGTGACGGAAGTACAGGTGACGGTCACACCCTTGCACATAGCCGCTGCCTGTTCCGCCTCTGCCGGATCGGTGAACTTCTCCGACACTGCTTCGGCTCCATCCAGCGTCAGGCGCAGCAGATGATATTTTTCTTTGTGGAACAGCGTGATCTTCGCGTCACGCTCCGCCAGCATTGCCAGTGTGGGGGTCTGGACACGGCCCACATTCAAGGTGCGGTGATAGAGAACGGAGAAAAGGCGCGTGGCGTTGATCCCCACCAGCCAATCCGCTTTCTGGCGGCAGAGGGCAGATTGATACAGGGCTTCATAGTCGGCGCCGGGGCGCAGATCAGAAAAACCCTCTCGGATAGCGCTGTCCTCCATCGAGGAAATCCAGAGGCGAAGAACCGGCTTGCGGCAGCCGGTCATTTCATACACCAGACGGAAGATCAGTTCCCCTTCACGCCCGGCATCACAGGCATTGACGATGGTATCCACGTCGGAGCGATTCATCAGAGCACGGAGATTTTCAAAAGCGTCCTCCTTGCCCGGTGCCAGCACATAGCGGAACGGCTCCGGCAGAATGGGAAGATCGTCATAGCGCCATTTTTTGAAATGCTCGTCATAGTCGCCAGCATCCATCGGGGATACCAGGTGCCCTATACACCAGGACACAAGAAGGCCGCTGCCCTCATAAAAGCCGTCGGCCCTGGATGAAGCACCCAGGGCCGATGCGATAGATTTTGCCACACTCGGTTTTTCCGCGATAATCAGTTTACTCATTCTTTTCCTCCGTTTCCTCGTCCTCAGTCAGATATTCTTCTTCATCCTCCAGGTCGAAATCATCCAGATCAGCGGGAACTTTCTTTCCCTGCTTCGGTTTCAGCACCAGGAAATAGACCGCCGCGCCGCCTCCGGCTGCAAGGATCAGCAGCACCGCCAGGATCACCCCGGCATTGCTTTTCTTTTCGGGTTCCGGATTCTCCGGTTCGGTGGGTTCCGCAGCTTTCTGTTCCGTGCCAACACATTCACTAAGGTTCTTTACGCAGACCGGGCAAGCGGTATTGACCGCTCCGGCCTGACACTTTTCCGTACAGGTGCAGACAATGGGCGTTTCCGCCTTTTCCCCATCCTCCGTCAGCGCCATGAGATCGGCTTCATCCACCTGGTTCAGAAAATGCACGGTTTCCTCGCCCTCATCGTCACGGTCGATAATGAGATAGAACACATTGCCGTTCTTCGTTTCCACTGTAATAAACTGCTTGCCGCTGGCGGTCGGACTGCCGATATCGTCAATCAGCGAAAGGTTCCCGTCCGGCGTCAGGGCGGCACCGTCATTCAAACCACCGCCCAGCATCCCCAGCAGATTTTCCAGTGTTTCCGCATCCAGAGAGAAAGAACCTTCTCCGGGACCACCCTCGCCGTCACTTACCGTCATGTAGCCGGAATAGACATAGCCGACCTTTTCCGGCAGGATGACCTTCAGCCAGTCGCCGTCCGTGCCGATCACCTTCACGGTCGTTCCGTTAGGAAGCTGGGTGAAGGCGGTATAATCCATTCCGGCGCCAGTGCGGACATTTAGATTGCCGCCGCCCGTGGTGACGGTGCCGGTCTGCCCGGAGTCATTTTCGCCGGAACTGAACTGGATACCGTCCTCGGTGACGGATACCGTGACCTGGCTGCCTGCCAGAGCGGAAAGCAGATCAGAAACATCCCCAGCCGTTTCCTGTTCAGCCACGGACTCCGTGGTTTCCTCGCCGCCGCTGGCAAAGGCGGTGACAGAAAAAGCGGCAGTGCTGAGCACCACCGCCAAAAGAGCCGATGCCATTTTTGTCATAAAGTTATGCTTCATCCTCGTATCCCTCCGTTTCCTCATTCTCGGTGTCTCCCTCCTGCAGCATACCTTCCGGCAGGGAGATCATGCCGCTGGCATAGGCTTTCAGGAAAACGGTCAGCTCCTTGTTGTCCATCTTCACAGCTTTCACCATGCGGACGATTTCCAGATTTTCTTCCTCCGCAAGCTGGGCCTCCAGCGCACGAAGGCGTTTCTGCTGCTCCGCGATCTTTTCTTTGGTTTTCGCAATGTCATTGCGGATCTTCTGTGTCGTTGCCATAAATCAAATTACCTCCATATCGTTTTTTAGTTGTAGGGCGGTCGCCCGAAAGCGTAAAAGTGGGATTGCCAGTAGCTTGTGTTGATATCTGCATACTGAATGGGGTCGCCGCAATGCAGCATTTTTCCGCCGCCCACATAGATACCCACATGGGAAACGCCCGGTGTATCGTAAGTGCCGACGAAAAAGATCAGGTCGCCGGGTCTTGCGTTGGCAGAGGATACCGGGGTGGAAATGTTGTAGAGCCCCTGGGCTCCCAGCCTGCCCGTATTGCAGACACCGCTTTGTGTCAGCACCCAGGATACGAAGCCGGAGCAATCAAAAGAAGTGTTCGGATTGCTGCCGCCCCAGACATAGGGATATCCGATGTACTTCTCCGCCTCGGTAATGAGCGCTGCAAAGGTTTCATCTTCCAGTGCGGAAGGCGGAATATCATAGGTGGTGGGCGGTTTGGTGTACTTGTCTACATAGCCGGAGCCTGGGAACAAATCTTCCCGGTTCCCCAGCGTTGCCATATAGACCGCATACAGGGAAAGCGTTTCTTCGTCCATGATGTAGACCGGCACATGGGAAAGGTCGAAGTTTTCCAGCTTCACATTGCAAATATAGTAGTTGTATGGTACTTCCACGTCATAGTCGTTTCCTTCGCTGTCTGTCCGTGTCTCCGTCCGATAGCGCACCTCCACTTCCACGGTCTGCGTCAGAATGTACTGCTTTTCAAAAAGCATTTGCAGCTCCGCCTGAACCTCGTCGATGGTGAACACCCCTTCATGGAACGCTGTGAGAATGGAGATCAGCACATAAGGGTCATGCTCGATCTCGTCCAGATCAAAATGGTATTCGTCATATCCGGGGTGCAGAGCCTCATAGTGGTCCAGCTTATATTGAAGCTCCTGCTCCAGTTCGCAGTAGGCCGCCTCCGCAGCCAGCATATCCGCATCCTCGGAGAGATAAGAGGAAGTAAATACGCTACCTATGCCGGAGCCCGCCATCATGGAACAGGAAGATACCCCGCCAAACAGCAGAGCAACACAGGCGCCAATGCCGATCACCAACAGCACCGCCCGGCTATGGTGTTTGATGTAGAGGAATGTTTCCTTGAAGGCGTCCTTTGCTTTCTGCGCCGCACTTTTCGCCGTGGCCGCTGTGTTCTTTGCGGTTTTCTCTGCCTGTCGCAGCTCCTTTGCATAGTTCCGCTTGATTCGCTGTTTCTGCAGAAAGCGGGATACCGGGTTAGAAGCCGCCAATGCAGGATCATCATGCAGTGCCTTTTGGTAAAGGTAGTCGGCGTTTGCCTTAAAAGAAGCCTGCTCTGCCTTCGCCGCGTCACGCCAGGGCTTTGTGCGGTGATGGTGGACGGCAGCACGGACTTTACCTTTTCCGTAGGCAAACCCGCGTTCCGTCAACACCTCGCCTTTGTGTCCAGCCTCAACACCCACATTTTCCTGTTCCACCTCATGTACCTTCGCATGGGCGGCGTGGACGATCTCATGGACCGGTCGGGAAAGCGGATTGTGCCGTAAGCGTCCATTGGGACGTTTCTCCACTTCTTCAAAGTGAAGCTGCGTTTTGCCTTTTCCGGCTGTCTCGTCAAAAACACGCTCGGTACGGAGAACTTTCTTTGTGGGGATAGCGGCCTTTGCCGCGTCCAGCCTGTCCGCCGCACGGTCGGAACGGTCGATGTACTTTCCAAGTGCGGGATCGGCACGTTCTTCCTCGGTAAATTGCAGGCGGGAGGACGGGCGCTGCCTTGCGGCAGAACCATCCCGCACCGCCTGTGTGTCAGCCTTTTCCGCCTTTCGTGCGCTTTTCTTCTCATGGTGTTCCGCCGCACGCAGGGCAAGGTCAGCCGCAGCGCCAGCGGATTCTTCCGAAGAAGCGGACAGCTCCGTTTCCGGCTCCCGGCTGCTGATATGTTTCACCTCGCCCGTGGCAAGGTTTTCCGATACCGCACCGTCACGGGTCATTTTTTGCGTGATCTTATCGGTCGCTTTCAGTTCCCTCATAGGCAGTCACCTTCCTTTCCATAGGGGCAAAAGTCGCCGCAGGTGCCATTCTCAATCATGGCGATATAGCGAAAAATGGGATATGCCTGCGGCGGGCAGACCGCATTTCCCAAAGTTTTCAGCCGCAGCGCCCGGTCATCCATGCGCTCGGTCATGCGGGGGATTCCTTCCGGTTCGGCGGCCCAGAGGATACATCCGTCCATCCTTTCGGGAAGCCCATGAGCCATTCCACCCAATCCGGGTTCAGTGCTGCCGTTTCGGACACCGGCTGTTCCTGAAAGATGATTTGCGCCGACAGGTTCCCGTCCTTCTTCGCTGGATCGAAGGCCGACGGCTTCAAGGTCGAGCGGAAACCGTCCGACGCCACCGGGGTCAGATAGAATACCGCCGCCGACAGGCTCAGGCTCCAGATCGCCCCATTTCGGTTCCTCTTGCGGAATATCCCATTGTCCGACAGGAACACATCCAGGCTTGCCGCGTCCCTGGCGGTGTTGTTGTCGGAGGCAAGGGGTGTGGGAAACATCAGCCGCGACGATAAAAGTTCGCTGGCGCTCATGCCATGCGCCGACGCCGCAAGCCGGAAATACGAATGGGAGAACAGCGTATCCCGCTTTTGCCAGGTCAAAGATCGTTTTGTCGAGCCCCATATTGATGAAGCCAGCAACATTTTCCCCAAGCACCCAACGGGGCCGCAGCTCGGTAATAACGCGGCACATTTCCGGCCACAGGTAGCGTTCATCCGCAAAGCCCTTCCGTTTTCCGGCGGTGGAGAAGGGCTGACAGGGAAAGCCGCCTGAGATAACGGTAACTGTTTCAAGTCCTGTTTTTTCAAAAAACGCCTCCTTCGTAAAAGTAGTAATATCCCGGAACCTGGGAACATCCGGCCATCGTGCGGAGAGGACGGAGTGCGGAAAATCCGCCCACTCACACTGGCAGACGGTTTCAAACCCGGCAGCCTCTGCCGCCAGGTCCAGACCGCCAATGCCGGAAAACAGGCTCACATGGGTCAGTTTATTCATGGTCCTTCGGCGCACGGAACGGTTCGATCTCACTTTCCAGCTCCGCAAGGACCGCCTCCATATCCGCTGTGACCGCCTTGCTTCTGGCAATCAGCCGGTTCATCACATCAAAGAAGGTTTCGCCCTCCTGTTTTTCTTCCGTATGCAAATAGCGGGGATCATTCATGTTCGTTTTCTCCTTTCCCGGTTTCACCAAGTTTTGTCGTCATAATGCTGTAAAGTTCATTGTCCTTCGGGAAGTCATCCACAAAAGGCAGAATCACATTGCCGAAGAAGATCAGCCCCTCGCCGGGGCCTGCGTTGCTGATATGTGCCGCCTGCTGGTTGGAGATATTCAGGCGCTCGCAGAGGATTTTCCTGTCTCCGCTGGCCTGGTTCAGAAGGTACACAAAATCGCTGTTTTCAAAGATGTTCTCGATCTCCGGGGAGGAAAGCAGGTCCTTGATGTTCTGCGTAATTCCCGTGGGGATACCGCCCCATTTGCGAAAGCGTTTCCAAATCTCCACGCTCCAGGAACCAACCTCACCGCGCAGCAGAAGGTGGAACTCGTCCACGAAATACCAGGTAGATTTGCCCTGATCCCGGTTCTGGGAAACACGGTTCCACACCTGATCCTGGATCACCAGCATACCCAGGCTTTTGAGCTGCTTTCCCAGCTCCTTGATATCAAAGCAGACAATACGGTTGTTGATATCCACATTGGTACGGTGGTTAAAAACATTCAGGCTGCCATGCACATACAGTTCCAGTGCCGCCGCGATCCGCTGCGCCTCCGGCTCCGGCTGCCGTTTGATCTCGTCATACAAATCTTCCAGCAGCGGCATATTCTCTGGGCGGGGGTCTGCAATATAGGGGCGGTACACGATCCGCACGGCACGGTCAATGACCGTCTTTTCCACTGGCTCCAGACCGTTCCGGCCGCCTGCCGCCAGTTCACAGAACGACAGGATAAAATCGGATTTCAGCGCCAGCGGATTATCATCCTCGCTGTAATTGAGGTTGATATCCATAGGGTTCACATACTGCGTGCTGGTAGGCGAGATTTTGATGACCTGGCCTTCCAGACGGTTCACCAGCGGAAAATATTCCGCCTCCGGGTCGCAGATCAGGATATCGTCCTTTGTGTTCAGGAACACACCCACGATGGAACGCTTTGCGGAAAAACTCTTGCCGCTGCCGGGTGTGCCTAAGATCATGCCGTTGGGTGTTTTCAGCTTTTTGCGGTCAGCAAGGATCATATTGCCGGAAGTGGCATTGAGCCCGTAGTAGAGAGCTTCGCCGCCGTGGAAAATCTCCTGTGTGGTGAAGGGAACGAACACCGCCACCGCCGAAGTGGTAAGTCCGCGCTGTATCTTAATGCGGTTGACACCCAGGGGCAGAGCCGACACGAAGCCGTCCTCTTGCTGAAAGTCCAGCCGCACAAGGGAACAGTTATATTTCTGTGCCACGCTTGCCGCACGGAGAAGGTCATTCTCCAGCTTTTGCTTGCTGTCCGCAAAATTCACCACCAGAAAGGTCATCAAAAACATTCGCTCATTTCTGCTTTGCAGATCACGGAGGATATTCTTTGCCTCGCCTGCGTAGGTGGCAAGGTCGGTGGGGATGATATCCATATCGAAACCTTCCCGCACCGCCTTTTTCTGCGCGTCGATCTTCATACTGTCAATGTCAGTGATCTTCCGCTTGACCGTTTTGATTGCTTCGTTCTGATCCATGCTGCGGATATGGAGGCTGACAAGCAGCCCGCTGTCCGTATCCAGCAGCTCGGTGAGCATACGGTCATCCATTTCCGGTGCGCTGATCTGCAGAAAGGATACGGCACAGAATTTATCCGCCATCGTGAACTTCCGTGCTTCACCGAAGCGGAAAGAAGAAGGTGCGATAAAATCTTGGACCGACAGGCCGGAAGGGGCAAGCCAGCTCCATTCAAAGGCAAACCGTTCCCCGTCCGGGTGCAGGATGCCGTGGAGCATTTCCAGCCACTCCTTGCCGCCAAGCTCCTTTGCCAGAGCACCCATGACCTTGAAATGGTTGAGGGCGTCCATGACGATCCGGGAAAATCGTGCCCGTGCGGTTTTGCTGTCCCGTGCCTCGATGGTGAGGGTCAGGTACTTTGTTTTGATAAGACCGTTGTTGCCCCGTTCAAGCTGCTTGCGGAGCATTTGCGTGTAAAGCTCACGGATATGGTCGAAGTGATCTCCCTGCGCCGCGATCTCGATACGCTTCACAAAATCCTCCCGGTTCATGCGGCGGCTCACAAGAGATAGCTGCATCCCGATAGAAGCGTCATGGGCGTTATACATATCGCAGAGGGCTTCAAAGATCGCCGTCTGGTCGTCAGGCTTTGCAAGCTGATAATTCACATCCTCGAACTCGATACACTTCGACCAGGTGTGGTCATCCAGCTTGCACAGACCGTCCGGGTACATCTGGCGGAACGGTAAGGTGTCCTGTGCGGAATGTACCTTGCCGTCGCCTCTGGCGGTTTCCAGGATACGGCTGATCTCACGCTTTTCTGCGACGGTCAGCTTTACCGCGGCTTTTGCCGCCTGTCGTGCCTGCGGCTCTGGCTTTCGCTTTCTGAACAATGGCTTTCACCTCCTTTTCCGCCTGGGCCTGCCGCTCCAGGGCTGCGTAGAAATTGTTTGTCTGGTAAGGTCGTTCCTTCGTCCGCAGGAACATACAGCGGATGACCTGTCCGGCCACCACCTCCAGGGGTTGACCATGCCGCTCATACATGGCAAGTAGAAAGAACGGGAGCATGACGATAATCATGCAGAACGCGGCGGCACTGTTGCTGGCCGTGCGTCTGAGCAAAAAGAAAAGCGGTACTCCGATGAGTGCCGCCGCTCCGAAACATATAAGCTGCCGTTTGGTAAGCCCAAACAGCACTTTGGATTTTACTTTCGTCAAATCCTTTGGAATGGTTACATACGCCAATTTATCAAGCCTCCTTAATGCGCTCCGAACAGGCTCTTAGAGAGGCTGCCGGTCTTGAACAGGGCGAAGCACAGCAGGACCGTGTAGCCCATGCAGACCCATATCGCACCTGAGATATTTCCGTCCGTGGCGATACTCTGTACCAAAACAGAGTAGATTCCCACGCACACCATGATTAGAAATGCCTGGAACGCCAATGCAAACAGGGATTTCAAGTAGTTCTGTCCTGTATGGCTCCAATCCCGGTTTGTCATAGTGGCAAGCGGAATCGGTCCAACGGAAGTTGTCAAATACACCTCGATCATGCGGCCGTAGATGACAAGCATGATACAGATGGAAAGGGCGTTCATGGTAAGTCCCACAAAAAGGGACTGGAACCACAGCCCGAACAGTTCTCCCGTGCCCAGGGCTTCAAGCTGCGCCTCCATATCCGTGATGACGCTGCTGATATCAATGGAGGTATTCCCGATGATGACGCCTGCGCTGCTGTTCACAACGCTTTGCCCGACATCGAAGATACCCATGACGATATTCCATGTGTTCGTCACAATGAGAACGGCACAGAAGGTCTTGAAAATCCACTTGAAGAACATCCAGGTGTCTACATCGTGCAGATTATTTTTCTCTGTCACAAGCTGGATCAGCTCATAACACATTACGAATGTCAGGATAACCCCGGCGATTGGAACGATCACCGTTTCAGAGAGGTTTCGGATCATAGAAAAGACGCCGCTGTTCCATGCCAGCGGCGTCTGTCCCACTTCACCGGCGATCTCGCCTACTTTGGTATTGACCGTATCGAACATGCCCGACAGGTTTCCCGTGATTCCCTCGATGAGCAGCCCTCGGAGCCATTCATCGAGTTTGTCGAGTATGCCGCCCATAAGCGATCACCGCCGGACGATCAACCGAACAGGCCGGAGAGCAGAGGTACAAGGGTGATGCCGATGAGGGCGACACCGCCGCCGGCCATCAACTGTTTCATACCCTGGCTTTTGGAAGCAGGGTTGTCCTGACCGTAACCTTCCAGAAGGTTGATAACGCCCCAGATACCAAGACCTGCGCCCAGGGCCACCACGAGAGTCTGCAAAACACCAACTGCGCTGTTGAAAAATTCCATAAAATAATCCTCCTAAAAAATGTTTTTGATTTTGGGTTAAGTTGTTGCGTCAATCTCGTACACATCGAAGGTGTCCGTGGATTTTACCACGGCACGCTGCTTCTTCATGTACCGTTCCATGTCAAAGACATTTTTAGGGTCGGCGTCGGCCGTGTATCTGTAATTCGGGTGCCGGGTGAGGTCGTACTTGTCCGAAAGGAACGGGCGCACGCCCCGCAGCATGAAGATACACTTGCCGCCGTCCATCACTGCCAATTCGTCCTGGGTCATCAACTCCTTTCCTAATTTCTGATAACTGAGGCCGTGGGAAACCTGGCTGCCCCGGTTTTCGGACTGGTTATAGAGATCAATGGTCTCTTTCCCCAGCAGCTCCGAAATTTCCTTGAGGGTGGATTTCTCTTTGCCTCCCAAAAACAAGGTGCTGTCACAGTTACCGACGATGGTATCCGCCGCGTCCTTGTAGATGGTCTTTAGCTGACTCTGCGACTGCAAAATAATAGAAGCCGATATCTCACGGCTTCGGATGGTGGCAATCAGCTTATCGAAGTTCGGTATCTGGCCGATGTTGGCAAACTCGTCCAGGATCAGACGAACATGGACGGGCAACCGCCCACCGTAGAAGTCATCCGCCTTGTCGCAGAGCAGATTGAAAAGCTGACTATACATGAGGGCGGCCACGAAATTGAAAGTGCTGTCCGTATCCGAAAGGATCACAAACAGCGCCGTCTTTTGGTCGCCCAGGGTATCCAGTTCCAGATCGTCATATTCCATCAGGTCCCGCAGCTCCTTGATATCGAAGGGAGCAAGCCGGGCACCGCAGGAAATGAGGATGGATTTTAAGGTCTTGCCCGCCGCCATCTTGAATTTGCGGTACTGCTTGACGGCAAAGTGGTCCGGCTCCCGTTCCTCCAACTGAGAAAAGAGCAGGTCCACCGGGCTTTGATAAGTTTCGTCATCCTCTCTGGCTTCACTGGCATTGATAAGGTCCAGAAGTGTGATGAAGTTCTTTTCTTCCTCCGTGGCCTCATACCAGATGTAGCCGATCAGTGCGGAATAATAGAGGCGTTCTGCTTTGACCCAGAAATCTTCCGAAGATTTTTCGCCTTCGCCCTTCGTGTTCATAATCAG
>OJPI01000182.1_pt1 | contig 53332 bp, 56 predicted proteins | sample 1598461 | NCBI WGS metagenome assembly OJPI01 (sample SAMN03922483, study PRJEB24848) | human gut metagenome | isolation source: stool sample | host: Homo sapiens | place: Germany | collected 2011-05 | reverse complement strand
CCTTAAGCTTTTTTGCAGTGTTTCGAGATATTCCGGAAGGTGATGGTCACAGCCGTTTGCTACCCATGAGAAAAGTAAATCATCATATTTTTCTATTTCACCCTTGGGCATCTTCATCAGGATCTTCTCAACTGAGAACGAGACATATTCGTCTTGATAATGATGGCTTAAAATATTTTTTAGAAGGAGAAACGTTTCATTAATATTGGCGATATCATGTTTTTTAAGAGAAGAAATGATGTCTTTTTTCAGACTTTCATGATTGGGCCAGGAAAATTCCAGTACATTTAACCAAAAATCAGTAATTTCCTTTGGATGAGGTTCATAAAATTCACCGGCTTGATGGACCATCCATCCGAGCCAGCTTTCATCCTGTGACTGGCAAATCGCATCAAACCAGTCTCTTCTCAAAAACAGGAACCATTCATATTGCTTGATGTTTCTGAAGAACAACAAAAACAACTCATTTTTTGACTGGAACAGGTAACGAACCAATGCTTGATCATTGGGTTCCGGAATGACCTCCGCAAGAGAAGAAACCATCAGCCTTTTCAAATGGAAGGCGACCTGGTTGGAATCCAGAAGTCCTCTTAGTTCCTGTCGGAATTGTTCAGGGTTATGACTTCTGAGGTAAAAGAAGTATGTTCTGACAATGGGCCGTACAAAGGGAACAGGAGGCAGTTCTCCTGCGTATGCAGGCAACGTTTTTCCTTGCCGGATGGCGTTACGTACCAAAATGAGATCCAGATAGGTTTGATGGCCGAATCTTAGCTTGGAATGCCCTGATTTCTCAAGAATATGGAGGCTTTGCAGAATACGAATATCTTCCTCTTGTAATTCCGTTTCCTCTTCCATGATTTCCATTCTGTGCCGGGCCAGCATTCTCAGCGCAATCTTATGGAGAGATTCTTCGATTCGTTTGCGGGAAGGTCCTCCCATTTTTTCATTCAGGGAAAACTTCAAATATCCGGACAGAAGGTCGATGTCATTCGATTGAGTAGGGACCATTCCCTGCTGACGAAGTTCATGATAGATCCAAAGCATATAGGGCGATGAGAGAAGACATTTCTGTCTGTCACCCACTTGAGAGGCATTCCAGCCCCATTTCTCAAAAAGCGGAACAATCTCCTCCTTCCAGTCCCAGGGTTTTACGGAGATACGTTTTTCCCAGGGAATAGCCCGTAGCCGGGAGTCATAAGCAGCATCAAAGGTTCTACAGGAAGCGACGATGAAGATATTGGGAATATTTCTGAGTTGATCAATCAGGGCAGAAAAGTATCTGAAGGCAGCGCCGCCTGTTGAGATGGCGATGACGTCAAGAGAATCCATGGCAACGACGACGGGATGACATTCTGCAAATCGGGCTATTTTGCGGGGAAGGTCGTGATCCAGTTCTTGAGATATCCTGTCTGTGCCATTCCCGATTCCGTCAAATTCCTTGGTTTGAAGGTAAATAACTTGGTATGGAGCGTCTGTATCTTGTTCCAGTTGATCGACAAGATTGAGGAGAACACAACTTTTTCCGGCGCCCGGTCCTCCTTCAAGCAACATAGTTTTGCTTCCGTCATCAAGATGCTGAAGAATTTCTTTCACTTCCGGCCGTGGAATTCTTTCCCCTCCTATTTCCCTGAGAAAACTACTTCGGCCAATGGCAGAAATTCTCTGGATATCTTCTCTCAGAATTTCTATGGGATACCGGGGAGCCAGGCATATACCGTTCTTTAAGAATTTTTCCAGAACATCCTGGCGGGTGATGAAGGAAGAATCGGTCCATCTTGATTCCAATCCAATTTTTTTCTCCCGGGCGTTGGCCTTTGCAACCAGCTCCAGCACTGCGTCCAGAGCTGCATCCGCATTGGTCGCTATGGAAGAAAGGTGCAAGAGGGTATATTTCCTGATAGTTTCCTGTTCAATGGTTCTGAAGAAAAGCGTTTTTAAGAATTTCCAAAGCTCGGTGTCTTCTTCCTGAACATCCAGGACTTCTTTCAATTTTTGATAAATGGCGTTTATTGTTGCATTGGTATTGATCGCGGTGTGGATGAATGAGTGTACATCGGGATAAGAACGGGATTCTTCCGCCAGTTTTCCCACGCCACCGAATCCGTCTTGACAGTAAAAATCAATGGATTCGATATCATCAGCGCTTTTGAAGAGCTTCCATGCCTTATTCAGTTCTGCCCCCAATCCGTGGATAGTCCAATCCTTGCGGGCTGACTGATTTTTTTTACACTGGCAGTAGGTTTTCCTGCCCGATTCATGATGAATAATAAAGTCTTCTACTTCTATCGGGCCGCCATCCAGGACGCGTGTTGATTCAATTTCCATCCGGACGATTTTTTGTCCGCTCTTTTCATCCATCATCTCGGCAATGTATTGGGCGGCCAGCAAATTCTGATATCTGTCACCCTTATGAGATTCAACTGCGCTTCTACTCATTGTTCTCCAATATTTTCTATACGCAATCTTCCTGATCAACAAAAAGGAATCAATATAATTCTGTTTTTGCCAAAAAAAGCCGTGGCTTGTTCGCCACGGCTTGAAGAGCGGATTAGTTATTCCGCATCATAGTTTTTAATTTTTTCAAGTACTTGCTGCTATCGTCTGTCTTCCGTGTGTTGTTTTTTCATTTTTGGGTCCCTTTTTGGATCCATGAGGTTGGTAATAGTGGCAAGTACTTTGGTCGCCATCACGGGTATATCAACATAATGGAAGCGTCAATATAGTGGCAACTGCAATATGCTGTTCCAGCATGACGTGTGAACTATACTTTTCACGATACATTCATTACCAATATGTTATAGAAACAAATATTGTTATATTAGTATTTGATAATAGGCATTAAAGCCATATTGACGGGTCGGTTTTCGTCAGCCGTCGGAACAGAGTCGGATGCATCAAAAATTAGGTTACCGGTAAATTTGGTCGTATATTCGGTATGACCCGCATATCTTTGATTGGAACCTGTTGTTTTTGAGAATACGCCAGTTCCACCTGGGGAACCAAGTTGAATATATGTTGACAGCTTCCCTGTAATATTGCGGATAGCGTCTTCTTGCATGCTGCCTACGGCTCTCTCTATAGAAGTTGAACGGATGAACAACCCGTTATCTCTTGTTAAGTCGGGAAGGGTGAAGGTAGTTACGCCGTCACCGCCGTAGGTCGTGCCGATTGCCGCGTATAATTCCGGATATTGGCTGATTTGCAGGGTTGTCCCATTGCATTCCAGCCAGCCGCTTGGCGCTGTGCTGCCGCAAAACCACATGAAACAGCCCGGGGCTACGCTGGAACCGCGCGGACCTTCCGGACCTGCATCCCCTTTATCTCCCTTGTCCCCTTTGGGGCCTTGCGGGCCGGCGGGGCCCTGGATACCGGGATCACCCTTGGGGCCCTGGGGACCTTGTGGCCCGGGATCACCCTTGTCTCCTTTACTCCCTTGACCGCCTGAGTTCCATTTTTCCTTTTCCTGTGCCGTGACGTGAATGCTTGCGTTTCCTGCATGAGCGGAAAATTCATTCTGCGTGGTCATCAGGATTCCGTTAATCGTGATAATCTCATTCATGATTGTTGTCTAATTGGTTCGGGATAACCCCGGCTGGTGAACATCCTGTTTTTCCTTGGATACATATCTCCTGATTACTCGGGAACCTGTTTCAGGACAGACACCTTGCGAAAGGAATTTGCATGTATTTCAAAAAGAAGTCATCCCGCATGCAACGTCAGGCGGAAACGCCAAATGGGCAGAATACAATGATTCCACGTGCTTTTCTCCTTTTCCTAATTTTTCCGCATTGACGCGGGCTCATGGATAGAAAGACCCACATCCCCATGATGTTGAGAGGCAGGCGGACGGCAATTATTTCAATATGCCTGAAAATGAAAAACCGCCGTAAGCTTTTCAACTTACAGCGGTTAAAAGTGGTCGGGTTGACAGGATTCGAACCTGCGACCCCCTGCACCCCATGCAGATATTGTCATTAAAGCAAACTAAAGTGTTTTCATATATCGTTGTATCATCAGCAAAATAGAAAATAGGTATTGAACCGTTTTAGGAGGTTTTAATCATCATGACGTGTGGCTGGCGTGTGGCTTTCAGTTTTCGCACGAATCGAGCGGAGGACAATTTCACTAGGCGGCTATCTCCTCGCTTGCCGTGCTGGGTCAGAATCCATGGCATGGAAAGAATCTCCTGTTCATAAGAGAGCAAGTTCCCAATGTCCCCCGCCAGAAAATGCAGATGCCAGGCATCGCATCGTTCCGGTTCAAACCGGCAACGGACATCGACAATCTGCCGGAAGGAGGCGGAGGAGTCCACCCGGCGCGCCATCAGGACAAGTTGCGGCGTAAAGACGCATACGTCCTGATGGTGTCCGTCTTCCTCCATCTCCTCCTTCCTCCTGCCCGCGGCAAGGTAGTAGGCAACGGCATCTGATAGAGCATTTTTCCTCATATCAAAGAGCAAGCGAACTGGTAGGCGCGTTCACTGCGGCTCAACCATCCCTTTCCGAAGACGGAGAACTGCTTGCAGGAGCAATAAAATGCCTTACGCTTTTCTTGCAGGCCAGCCAAAAACACTGCTTCATCTGTGCCGTCCAACTGGTCCTGTAGTTCTTGCTGGGTCTTGGGACCAATAATGCCGTCCACCGTGAGCCCGGCGCCGTGGATGTTCAACGCGCGCTGAAGTATCTTCCCGGTGTTCTTGCTACCGGAATTGAAATAATGGTCCCGCAGGATGAATTCCGTAGCCGGGTGGGCATCGGAGCCAATCCAGGCGCGGACCGCGGCGGTATTGTCCAGGACGTACTGAAGGCAGCCCTCCCAGCCTTCTTCCTGTTTTCCGGCGTCAAGCAAGGCTTTGAGGCGGTTGAATACGGCGGGTTCAATGCCGTCACAAATGCCGCAAATTTCCCACTTGCCGCCCTTGTCAGCGGCAGGGAGTCGGGAAACGCGCAGGGATTCCGGCCCGGTCACGCGGCTGTCTTCAAAGCGGAGGATGGCCGCAGCCATGTTTCTTTCAATGGTGTTCATGTGAGTTATAACTTAATTTTGTTAGAATTGGTTAGAACTGTATCCAAAATGGAAACAGTTCATTTCCTGGCGTATTGTTCGAGGTTGGAGAGGCGCATGTTGATCTCCGTGAGGGCCTTCGTCTGGGCGTCCATATAAGCGCGCATGTCGTGGTACAGGAAGCCACAGGCAATAAAGCCCACGAACATGACCAGTTCAGGCTTGTACTCCCTCAAGAGGTTCAAATATCCGCGGGCTTTAGTGCACATGATTCTTACTTCTTAGTGGTTTGAACGACGGGCGGCGTATCCGTGGTGGGCTGGGCCTGGCTGTAGGACAGGTGGCCCGGTTCCAACACAAGGCATGAGCCGTCCTTGCATACCTCGGTGCGGCCTGGGGTCACGTCTACGGAGTGACCGCAGCCTCCCAGTATAGCGGACGCCGCATAGGCCGCCCCCGCCAGGACCACCCACAAAAGGCGTTCCCACCATTTCAGGCCGGGTTTAGTTTTGCTTTTTTCGTAGGCATCTTTCATGCCCTGCTTCCCCGCCTCAAAGGGGGCCTTTTTTTTCGTATTAGTCATATGCGTATGTTATTGGTTATGTCAGATAGTCGTAGAAGGGAGCAAACGCCTGTTGTGTGGTATGCTACATGTGGTAATCAGGGATGCGTGCCAGTCGTCGCAGGATTGCATATAATCTGTAGAGTCATAATGCTTCCTGTCTGATTTTAAGAGCCTTTCCTCGCTGGCCAACCACACCGTAAATGAGCCATGTCCACCGCGGTGCTCCTGTTTCGTTGGCATCAATATTCAGGGTTAATTTGTTCATGCCGGAAGTAGGCGCAGGCGTTGAGACCCACTCGTCTAAAGCGGCTCCATCTACTTGCATCTTTGCCGGATAGTTCAGAGACCATTCGATGCTCTCTCCTTCCGGGGCGGCGGTGTACTCGTCTCCGTCGCAGCCCAATGTGACATCGGCCTGCTCCGCAGGTTGCCTGTAGGCGGTGAGTTCGTGAAGAACGGGAATGGCGAGACCGTGGGGCTGCAGGTTGTTAATCGTACAATACTTTAAAACATCATTGCTCTTGCTCTTCATGTAAAAGCCGCCACCCTGTTCCTCCGGGAATTCTTTCACCGGGTAGGCCTGCACTGGAGCAAAGAAACTATTATTGATAAAAAAGGATAAATAATTCTGATTGGGAGATTTGTCTCCCGCCACCAAAAATCTTATATAAGAAGCACTATTTATACTGGAACAAGGCAAAATGGCAGCGTATAAGAGTGATTCGTCACGCTGATCCATCACATACACAAAACGTCTGCACCGACCTGCAGAAAGATCCGATTCGGACAAATTGTAATTGTTAAAGTAGGCGAGTGCAGAATGTTTCCAATGCCATCCGCGACTCCCGCCCGCAGTAACAGACCATGTGTGCGCACCGGGCTTAACGTGGGGAATATCCTCCATTCGCATTCCTAAAAATGACAAAAAGCGCCCGCCGTACGTATGGATCGAATATAAGCCCAATTCCGAGCATATTGAGAAATTCCCCGGATCGACCGTTTCCTTTTCGCCGGCCACCCCATCATATCTCGGAACCTCAACGAGGCGATTGTATTCAGAGTACGTCGTTTCTACTGGCAGTTTCCCGGGAATTACACGAGTATCGGCAAAACCATCCCAGGCATAAATAGCAGCCTGGGAAGCGGCTCGCATCTGGAGCCGTGTTGGAATGGAACTGTCACCGTACTCTGCGAGCTTGGTCGTTACCCCATTAAGAATAACAGGGCCACTGAACGTCTCAGTACCTGCGTGCGTATTATCACCCGTGAAGGCATTGGATGCTCCCGGAATAGCCGTAGCCTCATTCCAAGCAGTGCGTTCTTCTTCCGTAATATGGACGGTCGTGTTTTCGGTATGCTCGTCGAGTCCATCTTGCGTAGCTGTCACCACACCCTTCGTATTCCGCGCATTCCATTTCTCCTTTTCTTCCTGGCTGACATGAACCGTCGTGTTGGTTTCATGAGCCGTGAACGTGCCCGTGTCAACCTTGCCGGAGAGGGCGGAAGCATCCGCCTTGGCATTCCAGGCAGCGCGTTCCTCCTCTGTGAGATGGATTGTCTTATCTTCTGCATGGCCGGCAAAGTCACTCTGCGCCGCTACCAGAACTCCGTTTACTGTAGTAATTTTATTCATGATTATTCTTTGTTGTTTATCGTGAAGTGATTGAACAACGCCACTGCCGCCCCGTCCACGATCGTGAACTCCAAATAATCCTGACTGGTGAAAAGCCTGCGCCCTCCCTGGGCATTGACTGCTTCCACGGTCAACGCAACCGCATCCCTGGATTCTGGAAATACTTTCCCTTCCTCCGGGAGTGGGCTGACGGTGACTTGTTCCAGTCGCACCCAGACTTGAAGCGCTTTCCATTCGTCGGATAAAACGGCAATGCGTGTTACCACTTCATTGAAAGTTTCTGCCTGTTCCTGGGAAATATCATCCTGTGTGAAGCGTCGAGATTGGATGAAGCCATTCTTGTTTGGGAATACGGCCGTCAGGATAAGCTTTCTCCAGTTGCCGGGTTCGGGAAACTGTATCTGTATTTCTGCGTTGTTCATATTTTATGTTGTCGGTTGTTCCGGGTCGGTGTACGGCTCTTCCGTTTCTTCGGTAATCCAAGATTTTTGATAGGGCTCTAGTCCATATCGGACATAGGTATTACCACCTACACCGTTAATGATTGTTGGAGACTCTGCGCTGATCACCCCCCCATAGAGACCCGCCTGTGCGTCAAGATAAATAACAGGGGCATAGAGCACATGATAGGTATCCCAGCACCTGATGTCTGCCAGCTTGATAATCGTATCATTGGACAGCCCCCCCATCATCAGCCACACTCCGGCGGCCAAGGCGTCTCCGTGGCCAATTTCGGATTGAGCAATGACAACTCGATAGGTGGCTGAGCATGGATTGCTGTTGTTGTTGTAATTCAGATCGGATAACGTCGTTCGTACCACATATCTCTTGGGAATGCCGATGCCAATCAGCTCGCGCACGCGGGCCTTGTAGCCATTATCATAATAGAGAGTCACATCAACCAGCCGCGTTATATCCGTCACACTGCCGACCACAGGGCGGAGCCGAAAATCATCTATGCCCGCATCCGGATACTCGCTGAATTGTCCAGATCCCCCGATAAGCATGGAAAGCTTAAATGCGCTCCCATCAGACCCCCCACTAAATTTGATTGGCAGAGAATACCCCGCTATCTTGCTATAATTTCCTCCTCCGAGCGCACCGGCAGATGGCAGTGTGACGGATGTCCGGATATTGGCTGCCAAGATGGCCTCACAGTAGCAGCCAGGAGCAATATGATTGATTGCCACCCCATTAGTAGCCGTGCAGGAGGATGTGGCCCAGTAGGTGCGCGTCTGGTGCATCATGGCCGTGTGGGCCATCCCCAGGGCATAAGCCCGGCTGACGGCTGTGGTATCTGTAGCGGCCCCGGCATCCAGCGGGATATTGATGCCGCCGTTAGCGTTGATTGTGCCCGCAAAAGTACCAGAATCCGCCGTCAGATTCTTCAACACCGCATCTTCTCCCGGCTGGATGCCGCTCCGGGCAGACGATCCCGGAGCGGCAGCTTTAAAAGTCTGAGTCACCAGTGCATGTTCATCAGATACCTCCACCGCATCCGTGGGAGCCACAAAAACATACTGTCCAGCCGAATCAGCTTTTAGAATGGTAATAGGGGAAGAATCGTCCTTGCATACTGCTTTCACAGTACAAGCCGCGGTACAGGTAAGGGCGTAGGATGCGCCCGGTATGGTATTCACTTTCATTATAATTTCCTTCTAACGTCCCGTCAGCATGTGACGGTCATATACATCGTTGGCATGCTTGTGATTCGGATGATCTGGATTGATGTAAGCCTCATGTAATGGATGGGTGGGATCGGATTCAATGCGTCGGCATTCCCCGGCTCCCCCTTGCATGTCGATGGACATATTCAATCCAGCCGCTTTTGCCTCCCGCCGCATTTGAGAAATCGTATCCATCAGCTTAATGACGCCTGGATGGCCGCCGATGGCAGGGTCGGACAGGAAGCTATCATCAATGCCAGCGGACGCGCACAGAGACTGCGCCGTTTTAGCGGCACCCTCAAAGCGTGCTTGGTAATCGACTCCCCATTCCCGTTGTAATGCCTGAATCATCTGCTGGCTGCGTGCAGTTTGTTCAGCGGCGGCCAAATCCTGGTAGTGTGCAGCATATCCTTCAGCAAGACGCGCTGCGGCTCCCGGAGCAATCCCTAATTCATGCCCGGCCTGCTGCAACCATGATGCCGTGGGTGTTGGAAGTTGGAATCCATCGGAAAACGTCAGCTTGTAATCAGCCAGTTGTTCCGGGATGCCCATAGCCTTTCGGTAGGCAGACTGATCGGCGCCATCATCCAAATAATGGCTGAAATCAACTTCCGTTGTGGCAGGGACCGTCTTATCTTCCTGCTGGGTGGGATTCCCAGGTGCAGCAGTAGTGTCGCCAAGCGTCACGGACGACGGGGGAGGATTACCACTTCCACTATCTCCTCCATCAGCAGGGGCTTCATCACGCATAAACCGATTATGATATAATCTATTGATATACATATTTTAATATTCGTTTTCTTGTTTGATCTGTTTCCCAAGCGCTACTTCGCGCCGCAGGAAAAGAAAGACTTCGCGGTAGGCATCCCGCCTCATGGCGTCCAGGGGGTCATACTTTCCAGATTGTCCCTGGAAAACGGGAAGGTCTGTTTCAAAATGATGTTCCAGCCATTCTAAAAGTAGTTGGCCTGATACCGTATCAAAATCATGGAGCAGCCGGCGCCGTATCATCCGGCGTTCCAGCCAACGGACCAAGGGAGCCAAGAAAAAAGATGGCCTCAAAGCATCTACTGGTTTCCTGCCCTTGCCAAACAGGCGGTACACACAACGGCGTACCTTGTCGCGTTCATCTTTAATACTCTGGTCAGTATGCTTCATTTTCTACTTCCCTTTCTTGTTAAGCAGCGACAAGGCAGTGGCTCCATCTTTGGCCGCGGCGGCGCCTCCTTGCATGGCTGCCAGTTCTTCTTGAGCTTTCAAAGCTTCCTGTTTGGCCTTATCAATCGCCTTGAGTTCCTGGTCAGTGGTGATGTGTTCCTCTTTCATTCCGGAGGTGCGCAAATAGTCCTTGAACAAATCTCGAACCTTTACAATATCAAGTAATTCAGGCCATGCTGCGGATGCGTCAGTCAAAGGCTGCAAGGCCATCATGGAGGATTCCGTTTGAATTTGTTCCAGGGCGATTGCCAATTTACCCGTGAACCTCACCGTAGGCAGAGCCATCATCAACTCCTTGGTGATGGCATTCTCTTTCATCAAGGATGGCGGCGGCGGTGGAAACTTATCTGCACGGGCAAGCACGCCAAAAATGCGCTTGAAGAAATAGGACAGGTCCGAAGTATATAAAGTGAAGGTGGGGGAGAACATAGTCAGCTTTTCTCCTTCCCTGGCTCTCACTTCCGTGGCCGTCATTTCTCGGTCTATCTGCGAAATAACCTGGAGCATATCGCAGTAAAAAGCCTCCTGAATCTCGCGCTTCTTAATCTCTATTCTGTCTTGCCCTACATCATAACGGCCTCCGCTGGCCCATTCCCGGGGGAAATTCTTATCTGCCGCCTCCCGGCTGATTGTGGTGCGGCCCCCAGCTCGGAAATCAACCTCTCCCACCTGATTAGCCAATTCCAAGATGCGGGGAAAGGCTGCAATATCCGCCAGGGTGTCCATGTTCTCATTAAGCCTAATTAGGCTCTTCATGGCAGGAATAACGGCTTTACCAGGTGCCAACCCATAAGGGCCATTTCCCCATTTCAGGAACCTGGGAACGAAATATGGGAATTCATGATACCCATCTTCTTGAAGGAGCGTTTCGGACTCTTCGCAGATATAGATGGACTCAAAAGGGCGCTGCTTCCCGTCATATTCCGCCAGTCGTAAATCATAGACTTTCCGGGGCTGGACGAGATGGACAATCGTAAAATCCGGATCGTACTTTTTGCCAGCGTCCTCATAAGCTGCCTGTATCTTTTCACAGGCAATCTTCCCGTTGCGACCAAACTTTTCCATGGCTTGGACGGCAGAAAACTTGAACCATCTTGCCAGGGTATTGATACGCTTATCCTTGTCTTCCGCTACGCCGAACGTGCCGCAAGGCACTTGAGTGAACGTGAGACCTCCATTTTCCCAATCCGGGCAGTACATACAGCCAGTACCCAAGGAACAGTCATCCAAATCGGCTTCATGAATCTCCGTGTAAAAATTGGAGTTGGCAATGGATTCCTGAACGATCCTTGTCACGTCGCCACACCAGGCTTTGACGTCATCTTCGGAATCTACTGCGTCGTGTTGAAAAGCAAACCAGGGACGGCGGGATGGCGTAATATACTCCATGAACCCGGCAGCCAAACGCATGCAGCACTTGGAGCCTTCCGGGCAATGGCTGTATTCATCCGCATCCGCATTGCGCCGTGGAATCAGCAAATCCCTCAATATATCCCAGTCGCCGGACCATTTGTCTCTCTGGGCACGTAGAGATGCACATGTCCGCAACCAGCCTTTGACTCTGGTATCATCCATTTCCCAACGTAGTTTTTAGGGGTTGTGCCTGTTGCTGTCCGGCGCCCGCACCAAGGCTGGGAAGTCTGTCTATCGTAGAATTCAGAGTCTTCTTTCTGCGGCGCTTACTGTCCAAATTGGTGTCCGCCTGCTTCTCATTGGCATCTACAGTAACGGTAGGTATCTCCGGGGCAGGGGCAGGAGTTGACGGTTTCATGAATCCCATGCCTCAACCATGGCACACCGGCATCAAAATAAATACCGCTCTAAATCAAGTAATTACCTTTTTGGTACTCCCAATGCTTGTTTTCTCTTGAATTTATAAGGGTTGTGCGTATTGCCATAAATGGGGACAAGCCCTCTGGCGTGGGCTTCCACGTAAATTCGGAAGGCATCCGCGGAGTCGGAACAGACATCATGCAGTGGTTTGGGGCGCATTACGCCATTGCGGCCAGGTGGCTGCACCTGGTAATTGGATAGAGCATCAATACCGGATATATACTCCACATCCTTGACCACAATCACATCTCCGCACCGTGCATGGAAAATGCAGTTCGGCAGAAATTCTCGTACCAAGTCCACACCTTGCCAGACATCCTGAACACGAGGGACAACCACCACACGAAACCCGGCAGACCGAATACGATCTTCATAGCTCAACCCATCGCTGCGCTCCCGGTTCACGGCATCGTGAGGGAGAAACACAGTATCAATCTTCCCATATTCGGTTTCCCATTGTCGTAATTTCTCCACAAAATGAGCCACAACTTCGCCGGACGCCCGGTAATGCTCTACGACCCGATGTTCGGTCCTTAACTCATTGAATAGCCACACAACGGTAGAGTCTGCCATGCCAATATCAAACGCCACATTCAGGGGCGCCATGCGGTCTACTTCAAATCGGCAATTCAGTTTCCGATCCATCCGCATGCGGGTGATGATGCTCCCGTAAATCGCACCTTCCACTTGTACGTCAAACGCTTCGTCGGGGGTACTAGGATACTCCTGCGTCATCTTTGCGCCCATGGTACGCTCCATGGACACATACCAGGCTTTCTGCTCGTCGGTCAGATGGATGTCTTGGGTCTCCAAAAGCGCAAAGTATTTGGTCATGCGGTCATCCAGACGCAGTTTCACTCCCTCGATTCTGTAATCCGGATGTTGATGCCACGGGAAGAAGAAAAATTTGAAATCTAAAGGCGTCAGTTCATTGCCTATGTTTTCAATAGATCGCTTCGTCAGTTCGTAATTCAGGCCATACCGCCCCCCTTCATGAGTTGTTTCCCGTATGACGATGCATCCGGATGCTACTGTGTTAATCGCCCCGGTCACGATTTCAGAGGCATCCTTAGGTCTGGTATTGGCAACGTGGGCCAGCTCGGAGACGTGGAGCATCTGAAGCGTGCCTCCACGCATGGACAAGGCAACGCGGATACGGCTACCGTTGCCGAAAACAGCCGATTCCTCTTTGAAGCGTGCCCGGCACCGCCTCTTGATGGCTGCTCCGATTGCCGCCAGAGCCTCGTCTTCCTCCGTGGCGCCGTCCTCTGGGACATAATCGAGCATCTCATAAGCCAGTCGGATTTTTCTCAACTTCTCCTGGGCGTCCGGAAGTGCCTTATCAATGATGCCCGCCTTAAATCGGGGGCGGAACAGGCAGTAATCCAGCATCAGCATGGCTACATAGGTGCTCAGGCCAAGCTGACGGCTCTTCAAAATATCGTCCCGGTACCAGAACTCCTTCCAGAAGGCGAGCTGGGCCCAATTCATCCGGAAACGCACAAGTTCCCCGGTCTTTGTCTCAATCCAGTATAAGTGATTCAGGCGCCAGAACTCGTCTGCCAGCATCTCCTCAAGCCTTTTCTCCGCGTTGTCCATCCTGAACCTTGATAGGTTTGTCGTTAAGCTTTGATAGAATAGCATCTACACCAAGAACAGTGTGCTCCACCTTGTCCGGTTCGTAGGCCCCGTCCATCTTGTTGAGCTCGGCAATGGCGCCCAGCTTGGAGGGCATCTTGATTTTTGTTGAGCAACCGTTGGGGCCACTGGTTTCCGTGAGTTCCTGGCACAAATCGGATTGGTCATCTACATCACGAAGCGGCGTCCTCACCACGCGGGAAAGCCATTCCATCCGCTGCTGTTTGGTCAGGACAAGCGGGCTTTCCGCTTTTTCATTCAATCCGGCAAGGTACTCCTGAACCTTGGGGTTTTTTAGGAGCTTGGATGACTCCGTGGCACAGGTTGATTCCTTTAATGTCTTTCCCTTGCCGTAGGAATCCATGTAAGCCTTGGTGCCATTCTTACACTCAAAATAACACCGGGCAAACTCCTTCTGCTTTTCTGTTAATTCTTTCATCATGAGAATATATCAATAAACAGTTCACGCCCTTTTGGAGTCAGCCGATAAATGCGGCCGGGGCGCCCAACTCCTGCGGTTTTCATGCCAACGACTTCCACCTCACCAGTACTGATCAATGCGCGTAACGCGGCTTGTGCATGAGATTCGGATATGCCTGTTGCAAGTAGCATGTCGGAAAGGGATGCCACACCATCCAGAGACCCTATCGTCCACAATACTCTCAACTGTCCCATGCGCATGCCGTGACGGCTGATACCGGAGAACACACTCTGCATGTAATCTTTTTTCTTCATGCCTCACCTCCCAATCCCATTTCTTTTCTCAATTCCCGGATTTCCGCCGCCGCCGTGTCAGTGTCCACGACGGGCCCTTCCGGCTGCTGCGGGGCTTGTTCGGGCTTCGGCTTCTTGCGAGCGGCTGCCGACTTCCAGCGCGTTTCCTTGGCCCAGCGGTCCGCATAGGCTAACACATCCCCGAAGCACTCCCAGAACTTGCGCCTGCTGTCTGGCCGCCAAAAAGCCTTGTTGCTCCGGTCATGCGTCAGCCCGGAAGCGTAGTAGGCCCGCAGCATTTCCATATCCCGCGGAGTAACCCGGCCCTGTGCGGAACGGTACGCCTCAAGCGCGGCTGCCGTCTCAATGGCGGTTGGTATCGTCCGACCCCAGGACGGGTTGATTTCAAGGGTGGCAGCCATGAACCGTGCAGCTCCAGGGGAAGCCCCCAGGTCCGCGTGATTGTCGGCGCAGCGCATCCCCCGGACATCGTTCAATCGTTCCCGATCCGGAAAAGAAGGGGCAGGCAGTACAGGAGCAGCGGGCGATTCTCCCCACGGTGTACTGTTCACCGTAGTAGTTTCTCCCCCTATATTCCCTTTCTTTTCTTTTCCTTTCTTTTCGCTTTCCAACGGAGCGTCATTTGCTATCCGAGGTTGGTTTCCTACGTCGGAACCGACGTTGGTTTCCGGTATCGGTTCCGAGGTTGGTTTCCGGCCTCCCTTCCGTCCGTTGGCACGTGCGATTTCCCTTTTGCGCTCAATCTCTCTTTGAGCGTCGGCAGGGTAAAAAGAAATGACAAGGTCGTCCCCGTCCCAGCGGTACAGCCCGCAGGACTCGGCTACCTCGGAAGCCATGACCCCGCAAGACTGCATCCAGCGGCGGTCTCCCCAAGTCCTGGCCCCAGCAATGCGCCCCATGTTCTCCTGGTCGCAGGACCAGGCTACCAGGGAAAGCCACGTGGCCCGCTGGGTGGGATCGGCGCCGATGTACTCATTGGACCGGATAACGTAGAGTGGTATATTGATATATTCCATACCCTTTAAGCATAATTTCAATTGTCCTTTTTCTTACTCTCCGCGGCCTGGATGGTAAATATGGAGGGTTTCATAAAAACGAGGAAGACAGTCTTCCCGCGGCGGTGTCCGAACAAAGGCTCCTGGCTGGCCAGTTTCAACACTTCTGCGGTTGAAATCTGATCCTCACACCATTTGAACACCAGAACTCCGCCCGGTTCCAAAACCCGGAAACACTCACCGAATCCGGCCTTCAAATCCTCCCTCCAGTTCTCCCGGTCCAGCTTGCCATATTTCTTGGCCAGCCAAGACGATTCCCCGGCGTGAATCAAATGCGGAGGGTCGAACACGACAAGGCGGAACGTCCCGTCGCTGAAGGGCATCTCCCGGAAGTCTCCGACGACGTCCGGCTTGATTTCCAGGGTGCGCCCATCGCAAAGCGTGTGCGTTTCCTTCCGGCGGTCCATGAAAACCACATCCGGATTTTCCCTGTTGAACCAGAACATGCGGGAGCCGCAGCAGGCATCAAGCACGGCTTTCATAACACTGCCACCTTTCCATAGCCCTGATTTTGCAGCGTGTACAGCAGGGGCGCTTCTGTATTATCCCACGCCACAAGGCAACTTGGCGCGTTGGGCTGGTTTCCAGGAGTCTCGCCATCCGGGCGACAAAAGCGGATGCGGCCCCGCCACAAGAACAGATACCGGGCACGGTGCAGCACGCACCGCTGGAACCAGCGTGTGTCCGACCGCATGAAAATGAGTGCCAGCCCTCCGCCCTGGTGCATGCTCATGCGCTCCATGAATGCCTCCGCCTCGTTGCCGTAGGGAGGGTTCAACCACACGCGCCCCTCCCAGGGCAGCAGGAGGCCGTTATCAGCCTCCGTGTAGTTGACGCTGGCACAATCCCACGGGCGCACGGTAGCGGCGCAGGGGTCCACATCAAAATGTCCCAGCAGATCCAATACGTAGCGCGGAGTGAGCCAGACGTTGGTTGTTTTCTCGGTTTTGGCAGTGTTAAAGGTGTTCATTCCCCCTCCTTTCAAACACGATTTCCACCTGTCCGGCACGTTTCAGATCGTGAACCCGGTCAATCCCGGCACAGTCCAGTGTCCGGTCGTCAATGCCCATGGCCTTGCAGGCTCCGTCCATGTACGCCTTGCAGCGGGCAAGGCAGTTGTCCGCGTCCGGCTTGTTGCCCTTGTAATACCAGATCACCCGGTAATGCGTCGGCTGCATCTTGTGGCCCTTCAGGGCTTCCAGCGTCACGGCACCGGCCATTGTTCGGGCGCGGCTCTTGGCAGCCGTCTTCTTGTAACCGGCCACCAAGGCCCCCCTGGGAGTGAGAGGGGCCTTGGCGTTGGGAGACAGGCAGCGCGGTGTGTGAGGCAAGGTAATGGTCAGCGTGGTCATCATGCTGCACCTCCTTCCCATTCCTTCTTGAGCTCCCACCGCGGGATGCGGTAATACCGCGGCAGGGCCACGGCCCCCGGATAAATCCCCGTCGCCACGCACTCGGCGTACTGGCGCAGGGCGGCCATATACTGCCCCCGGTAATGCTCCAGGGCCTCCTGGTCCATCCGAACTTCCGAAATGCAGTAAGGGGCCACAGACTCCATAAATTCGAACATGAAATCACGGCGTATGCCAAAGATCGCCTCATACAAATCGCAGTACAAGGCAGCCTGCCAGCCGTACCCGTAGCGGGCCATGTCCCTGTCAATCAGGCCGGAATCTTCCACGGGCGTGGAGGTCGTCTTCATGTCGATGATCGGCAAATCGGTATCGTGGGGCAGAATGTCAATCATGCCCGTGATCGTGATAGGAACCGGCGGCTTGTCCGGTGCGTACTCAATGAGCAGCGTCTTGTACATCGCCACCTGGGATTCAAACGATTCCCCCAGCACCAAGCCGTGTTCCGTCTTCAAATAGCCGTTGAAAATCCCCACGGCTTGCTGTGCTTCGGCGTATTCCCCCGGAGTCAGGACGGCTCCCCCACGGTCGGCAAACGCCGCCCAGCGAGCTGCTTGCTCGTCGTCCTGCTTTGTCTTGGACACGGAGCCGTTCTTGTTCACTCCCGGCAGCCACTCTTCCACGAGATACTGATTCTGGAACTGCTCCGGAGTCAGGGCCAGACAATCCACCAGGGAACCGAAGCGGAACCCCAGGGAAACCTTCTCAATCCCTTCATCCTGCCGGTACTTCCACTTGAATGGATTTTTTGCGAAATCCATCAGCATGGACTTGGAAACGCAATGGGGAATGCCCTTCTTGGAATCGTGGTACGCCTGGGGGTTATCCACCCGTCCATAGGCCACGCCGGAAGCCGCAAAACTCGATAAATCTAAAACATTCATGGTTAAATGCCCTTTCTATCTTGTGCTCTTACTTCCCGGAGGCTCCCACCCAGGCAACCACCTGGTTGAAATTCGCTACCAGCCATTCCAGCGTCTTGGGCGGGAACGTCTCTTCCCGGCTGGCTCCCTGCACGTAGTAAATCTGCCGGCTCTGACAGAACTTCACCACCTGGGGCATGCTCACACCATGGGCTTGCAGAAGCTTTTCCAGGTCTGCCACGCTCACGGCAGATTCCGGTTCCAACTTCAAATCATCGGTGGCAGGAGGGGGAGAGGAAACCACTTCCGGCTCAAGAGGCTTTTCTTCCTGCTTGGGAGCCGCCGCCACTGGCGGAGGTACAGCAGCACCCGCAAGAGGATTACCGACCTTCGGCTTCTGCGTTCCGGGTTCCGGAGCGGCATTACGCATTTCTCGTCCGTCTTCCACCTCACCATCGGAAATAATCGTGTCGGTCAGGTGGGAATAAAGCCAAGCCTTGGCCTTGCGTTCCGCCTTGCCGATGATGGCATCCTGGGTCATTCCGTTATTCACGCGGATACAGAACTCAAGAGTCTCGGAATCCGGAACTCCTTTGAACTCCCAGCTCATATCTACTCTCACCAATCCTTCCCGCTCAATCTTCTGGTACTCTTTACCCTGCTTGCTGATGCCGGAAGTGGAGGACTCTTTGATTTCGGCGGGATGATAGACCATTTTCAAGTTGGTCAGGCCATCCAGATTTTTCAGCAGGTAGGTCATGCCTTCCTTGGTCACATACGTGCGACCGGCAAGGATGTTCCACTGATTGCCTACTGGAGAAAGCCCCATGCAGGTGGCTACAATCAGGCATTCCCTGACCGCATCAACGTTATAGGAAATGCCCTCCTTGTACTGTGTCGGCTGGCATTCATCGGTGCGGAAGCCGAGCTGGGAGCCTTTCAGCTTCATGATGGATTCCATGATGGGGGGAGTCAGGGCGTCGCGCAGCCGGTTCATGGCAATGCCCATGTTGATGGCCTTTTCAAAGCTGCCTTTGCAGCTCAATGCCTGCTGGGCTTCCAGGGCCAGATTGTCCAGGCTGACGGCCAGCTCGGTGGACTTGGAGGGAGCCATTACTTTCTCTTGCCGCGTGGCTTCACTTGGTGTATTCATAACTCGTTACTAATTGTAATTTTGTAGGTTGCATTCGTAACAGGCCGGGGACCAGTTGGCGCTGGCCCCGGCCAACTCATTTTTATTGGTTGATTTATCTATTGGTTATTGCTCCTCATACCGTGAGGGCGGGACGGTTTTTCAAAGCCGTCAAAAGCTTTCGAAGCGGGGCAGTCAGGAGAAAATCCGGAGTGCGGACTCTTCCCCGCCTGCAGCTCGTCGTTGTCCTGGTCAAAGGCTGTGTAAAACATCCAGCCCCACAACGTGCCGCATGCGCAGGCTCCCAGAAATTTGAAAAAGGTCTTCATGCTGCAGCCCCCTTTCTCTTCCTGCGGGGAGGCAGGACATTCATATTCACCCCATTCACTTGAGGCTTGGCCGCCACATTATCCTGTTGGTGAATATACCGCCACACGGACAGGGCAGGGAACTCATACGGGCATCCGGCGCTTCCGGTTCCAGGTAGTGCTTCGATGCTGCCTTCTTGAATCAGAGCAAGAATGCGGTCTCTCCCCCACCCGGTCATGAAACGCACGTCATCCAAAGTGACAACTACCTTGCCGCGGAATGCAGAAATCGCCTGCGCCTCGTCGGAGTCAGGCAATCCCGCGGCAGCAGCTTCCGGAGATGCAGGTACCGGGGCAGATGCCAGCTCTCTCAACACTCCGGCAATGGCTTCCAGGGTGTCCGCCAGAGTAGACATCGTTTTTCTGTTTGGGGTCATCTTGGGAAGAGGGGGGTTAAAGCTCGTGCCAGCCGAGCTGGATAAATTCGTTAATCAGGGCGTCTCCCATGGTTCAGTCGATATGGCCGTCAGGGTTTTCCGTGGTGGCGTGCTCCCGTTCGTACTGCATCAGGGCGGCTTCAAGGGCTGCGGCTGCGGTTTCGTGCTCGTTCATGAGCTGTTCGGCTTCTTCACGGCTCACAGCCACGTCGTTCACGCGGATGCTGTGGTCCTCTTCGTCGTATTCGATGATCATGATTGTTTATTTGTTAGTAATTAATATTGATTGTTATTGCTTAAATAAAAGTGGAGAGCCTGCCAATGTAACGCCTTAGCTTTGAAACACGCGCTATGCCTAAATTCTTGTGCTCTGGCTCGTTTTTTGTATTATGGTGTCCTATGCTCAATGATAAAGATATTCAAAGGATTAGAACGGCGTTGGAGTCTATTAATTTAGCCTTGTACACAACACGTAGCAGTATGATTCCCACTCCTTCGGTGGCTCAATCTCTTGATGCGATTGCTAAAAACTTGGAAGCCATTAACAAATCCATAGAGGATAATACGGCGGTACTCAGGCAGTTGAACCAGAACTACGTTATTGTTAGTGACCGAGGTCTACAAAAAACAGAAAAGTAACCCCGTCTTTGTTCACGGTTTTTCCAACTACAACACCCTTTTGGCTTCCATTCCAAAAGGGTGTTTTGTCTTCATCTGTGAGTTCTGCTTCCAGCAAATAGTTGCCGCACATTACTCTGGTGAACCCATTGGCCTTCATGTCTTCGTAAGCCTTTTGGCTGATTTCTATATAGATGTTCATAGTATTCATGCCGCGGGCTTCTTGGGTTGGGTTTTCTTGAGTTCTGGGAGGCCGTACTGAACAGCTAGGCGAATCAGCGCGGAGAAGGGGATGGACGTGGTAGCAGACAGAGTTCTTAATTCCTGATTGTCTGTCTCTAACAGTCGCATTTGAATTGGCTTTGATAGCTTGCTCATGCTTTTCATCGTATTGTTTTCAATTACTTTGTCAACATATCTCTGTAGTGTTTAGCATTACATATCCATATTTACTTGTAATGCAATTCATTACAAAGTACTTTTTTTTAATGCGTCCGATTGATAAGAACAGCCCGTACACAACCCCCGTGCAAATTCGCTTCACCGAGAAACAACTTTCCAAGATCGACGAAGTTGCCAACCAGTTTGAAATGAGCCGAGCTGAAATCATTCGGCTGTCCTGCAATGCCGGACTGGTAGCCCTCAAAAAACTCACCCCAAATGGGTTGACGCAAGCCGTAGCCCGTCTGCTAACGGAAAAGTAACTCATGCCGCGGGCTTCTTGGGTTGGGTTTTCTTCGCTGTGGCATCTTTGGCGAGTATACGAAGGGTTTGAACAATGGCATCTCCCAGTGGAAGTCTATCCCTGACGGAGATGGTCATAACGGATTCGCTGGCTTTCGGAGATTCAGCGAGTTTTTGAATTGGTATTTGAATGTTATTCATGGTTTTGATGGAGTAGTTATCAGTTGATGAGAATTTATTATCAGCAATTGCTGAATGTGTCAATAAATATTTCAGCATAACGTTATTATTTTTATCTTGCAATTATCAGCAATAGCTGATAATCATTTGGTCATGTACACAAAGGAAGAGATAGACCAATGGCTCAAGGAAACCGGGAAAGATCGTAAATGGTTAGCAGAGCAATGCGGTGTTTCTTACGGACAGGTCAATAACTGGATGTCTAAAAATAGGGATATTCCTAAAAAGGCCCACATCATTATTGACAAACTCATGTCTCAACCGCTGGTGGTGACAGCAACAGAAGTATCTATCCCTAAGTTTGATATTACTCTCAAAGTACCGCACGATAAATTTGTGGAGTTCGACAGCTATGCCAAGTCTTGTGGGATGAACATTGTGGATTGGATCATTTACGTTCTGGAGTTTGCCGGAGAAAACAAAGAACTCCTTCTTAAGCGTCTCCAAGAAGAGGATTCTGCCAAATCTTCTAAATAGGAGAGCGGATGCGATTGTGTAAATTGCTTTCGTAACTTGGTTTTTTATTTGATTGCGAAAACATTTTTTCCTACATCTCTAACAAAAGTCAATAAATATTTCTTGTTGACGAAAATATCCAAGAAAGGACTTGCCAAGATTTCCTGTATGCGAAAAATGCATGCATGGACGAACTCAAAGCTAAAATCAGGATATTTCTGAAAGACACCCGCATGACTCGGGAAGAACTGGCACACCGCTGTGCTGTCAAAAAAGGCATGATAGACAAATGGCTCTCTACAGTTCCCATTCCCGCTGACAAGCAACGGCTGCTGGACAACCTTATTGATAGCCACTATGCCAAAGTATACAGGGAAACAGACGTCCATATCAGGGTCTCCAACGAGCGTTACCGGCTTATCCAGATTGAGGCTGCCAGACGGGGACTCACGACAGAAGAATGGCTTGATGCTACGTTGCATCTTCACACGGCTATGCCATATCGGGGACAATAGTTTCTTTTCCTTTACGGAAGAAGCTTTGTGTGGAATCTAGGGGGAGACTTTTGAGTTTCGCCCGAGCGAACAATGTATCTAATTTTTAAATATGTTAGATTACTTTGAAATTATTAAGCAATATACTTACAATTAATAGGTTGTAGATCGATGTTGCGTTTCTTTCCAAATCGGAATGTAATATCTATTACATGAAAGCACTCGCAATCATCATCACAGCAGTATCCTTAGCTACCTTAGCCAACGCTCATTCCGGGCGCACCGACAAGAACGGCGGTCACCATGACCGTAAAAGTGGCACATATCACAAGCATATGTTTGACACATGCCATTCCGGCAGGCTGGATTCCAATGGTGGCCACTATGACCGCAAGACGGGAACTTACCATCGTCATAGATAAGCTACAAAACTTTCAGGCCGCCTAATGGGCGGCTTTTTTTGGAAATAAACAGAAACATAGCCTCTTGTTTTCTCTTTTCCGGTATGATAATTCTAGGGAATGCACTCGAAAAGTGACATCAAGAAATGGCTCAAGGAAACTGGAAAGGACTGTAACTGGCTCGCCGAACAATGCGGAGTCAGTATTTACACCGTCTATGGCTGGATGTCAGTCCGGAGAAAAATACCAGCCAAGTCACTTGCCCGCATCCGGGATCTGATGAGTGAAACGGCGTCATCCCTGGGAACCATCAAAGGAGTGGAACAGGGGAGCATAGAAGCCCTGCAACTGGAAAACACCATTCTCAGGACGTGGATTGCGTTGCACCTGAAGCCTGGGGAAGCGGTAGATATTGATGAATGGGTGAGAAAGAAAATGGAATAATCGTAGAATGCTTCGCCCCTTGACCTCCGGGGCCAGGGAGTTAAAAAAGCTTGCCTGCTTTGTTGATCTTTTCTAATTGGTCGCAATAGTGCTTAACGTCTAGCTGTTTCGTCTCAGACGGATTGTACGGAGTAGAATAATTCCTGTCCCGATAAGACTTCATATAAGCATCAACGGTATCTTTTTGCCGCTCTTTAATGACTTTATCCAGATAATGCAGGGATGGCCTTTCTCTTTTTAAATCATTGATGACTTCCTGCATTTGCTCTTTCTCCTTGGGGGATAAATTCATTTTCTCCAAATCCTGGGGCGTCAAATCGCTGACGGCATTCATTTGTTGAATGAAGGGAGATTCGTTGTTGTGTTTAGTATCTGCACTCAAGCAGTGCACCGTAATCCCAACACCAAAAACCAACAGGACAAACCCTACCAGCTCAATCATTTTGACTTTCTTCCTTGGACGATTGCAGACCGCTATCTTCTTTTCTGATTCAGGCCTTGGAGTTTTGGAGACGGCCTCTACCAGAATTTGATCCGGTGCCATGGCCCCCTTTCCCGGCTGCTCCTCTAGAAAACTATTCTCCTGCAGCACTTCAGCATCTCTGCGATTCTCGAAAGCCTGCTCAGCCTTCTTCCGTGCGCCCAGCTCCCTGATAATCCCAGAGACAATCATCAGTACCATCACAGCCCCGGCAACTACGACCAAGCCCCCCAAGATGATTCCTTCCGCCTTACATATACTGTCCACTCCCATCACGACCATCACGCCGAAGAACTGGGCCAGCCATAAGAACACACGGTGCGGTTTGCTGGCTCGCATTCTCCTGACGGCCAGCCAGACAAACGCGGCGCAAAGGACCAGGCAGAATAAGGCAGGGAAGAGGTAGGCGTCCATGGCATGGAGCATAGACTATCAAAGGTGGTCGGGCAAGCATGTGATGTTGTGAGTCACAGAGGCATCGGGAGAAGAACTGATTGAAAAACGGGCGCGAAGGATATCATTTTTTTTACCAAATGCTAGCATATCTTTAGTGCTCGCTCTATTTGTTGGTCTTTTTTGTATATTATTCATTTATAGTTCATTATATTTATGTGTTACGGTATCACGCGTAATAAGTGGTTGATTTCATTGAGTATATGAGTATAACTGTGTGCATGTCCAAGATTCATTTGCTGCTGGTCTTTTTCGCGGCTCTTGTTGCTGTCCCTGCGCAAGCCCATCCGGGGCGTCTGGATTCTAATGGCGGTCATTGGGATCATAAGTCTGGAACTTATCATCGACACAGATAGCTATGTTCTTTTCTTGATTTTTAAACTACAGGATTTTTGATGATCTTGTTTTGTTGTATTATCGGGAGCATATAAAGATGGATATGAAGATGACAAATTTCGATTTTGATGACAGTTATAAACTGTTATTTGAGGCAACGAAGTTGTGGACTATCTACTCTAATATAGAATACTTCCAAAAAGATTATCTTCCCAATTAAGAATTCTTTCTATTTATTATTTTTAAAACCCGCAAAGTAATCGCCATGAAAGGGAGCGAACAGAATATTTCTGAAGAACAGGTCTTAGCACCTGTAAAGGAATGTAAGCAGCGAGATGAGGAAGCTTTAAATGACTTTGCTAATAAATTAGAGTGGGCAATGTCAAATGGAAAGCCTTTGAAGATAAGCAATGACTCTAGAGACCATACTGCTATCTTTATAGAAAAATCTCTTCAATATGCAAAAAAATCAGTTTGTTTACTTTGTAATAGTTTGCGCACAGAAGTGTATGGAGATAGGGACATAATTGATAGTTTTGCAGGAGCGTTAGCAAAAGGAATAAAGATAAATATTTTAATTCAGAAAGAGAAGCCTAATGAGGAAATTGTTTATTTCTATAAAATTCTCTCTTTTTGGAAAGACCAAATATCCTTTAAGACGGTTAATCATATAAAGTTTTTTCATAATAATGATAATTATATGATTGTAGACTGTCTGTTTATGCGCTTTGAGAATGATCAGACCGATTTAAAGGCTGATGTTTATGTAAATGAATCAAAAAAGTTTATTTTGAAAAACTTTTTGAAATTTTTGGTTATGAAATTTCAGGGGAAGTCTCTTTTTCGGAAATATCTAAAGTCCTGCTGATTAACATTTCATTCTCTCTATGTGCTACTTGCTCTCTTATGTGCAGGAATGTTATTCTTGCGCCTGCAATCTCGTTGATAGTTGTACCAGTCCTTGGAAGGGCTCCGAAAATTTTTTATCTATTTGTATAGGTGTGGCTTTTTTGTCTTCTTTTTTCTTTGGTATAAGAGATTTTACTCTAAATACTCTACATTGTTTTACTGAACGACGGAAAAAGATTTGTATTTCTACAATAAAATCCCATTGTCTAGAAGATCCTAAAAATGGTAAAAAAGATTGGATTTTGTCGCCGTATATAAATTCTGATCGTGAATTATTAAGAACTATTTTAGACGGTTCTTGTAAGGCATTGGAAAGTGTCGATAAGCATGCATCAAAATTTAATAATATGGGTTTACGTACATCTGCACTATTTTTCTTTATCAGTACATTACTTGCTATATGTGGATTAGTTTTATTATTAAAATGGGAGGGTTCCACAGCCACACATCATCATTGGAATATAGGTATTATTATTATTATTCCGCTTATAGCATATATTATAATTTTGGCATTTCGATATTATACTAACAATTATAGACGTCAAATTAAAAAAATTTATAAAAGTTTAAAGAAAAGCAAACTATTAATAAACGAATAGAAAAATCATTATCTAATTATATATTCCACAGTCTTCACCGGGTTCATCAGCGCGGATCCCAGCGTCATATACTGCCCTGCGGCCTGCACTCCCTTATTCGCCATCCCGCTGGCAACCCCTCCCACAGCACCGAACACCCGGCCAAGCCGGATCACCTGCTTCATGTAATCCCCGGCTTCATGGCCTCCCTCCTGCATCATCTCGCCCAGTTTCCAGGCGGCATTCCAGCCTGAGCGGAAATCAATCAGGGCGCGGCCGGCGGACCCCGTGTACACCTTGGCCCCCAGCAACTCGGAAAACAGCCACTCCACGGCTTCGCCCACCAGCGGCATTCCGGCAAACGGCCCGGTCAGCGCGGCGTAGAGATACCCCTTCCAATCCCGCTTCTCCCATTCATCCTCATCGTCCTTCATGTAATCCAGCATGGCGCCGATGATGGCATTAAACGTTCCGTAGGCCAGCCACACTTTCCCGGCCTTGGACAGGGAAGCCCACCGCTGCCTGGGCGTCACCCCTGGGGCAAACCCGGCCCGGGCCAGTCCGTAAATAGCGGCCGTCTTGTTGTAATTCTCACTCATCATGTAGAAAATGGCGCGTCCCCAGGCGCCGCGGTGCAAGCCGCCAAACGACTTGTCGATCCACGTCTGGGGCTGGGCGGAATGCAGCGCATTCCTCACCGCCTGCCACGCCTCGTCTTTTGCCCTCCCTTCCTCCACGCCCGCCTTGACGGCTTGTCGGTACTTGATATTCCAGAGCGCGGCGGACCCCACAGCATTGAAAAACACATCCGTGTACTCAATCCCGTTCATTCCCCACACCAGCGCGGCCTCCGCCAGCGTGTAGGAGGAATCATCCTTCAGGCGGGACAATGTTTCCACGTCAATCCGGTCGTTCAACCGCGCCTGGAATTCGGCGCTCTTCAGCATCTTGATCACCCCCATCTCCGCTGTCCCATTGCGCATCTTCGCCATCGTGCCCAGGTAATCCCAGAAGCCGATGCTCGGATCGCCAATCCACGCGTTCAGCACAGCGGAACCCTGTTTCAGCAATGTCTCAAAACGGAACGCCAAAATTGCCTTCGCCTGCCCGGAATAAACGGCATTGAGAAGTTTGTCCAAGGAACCCACCGCCTGGCCCTGGACAACACCGGCCCGTTCCAGCAGGTCCACCCAGCGGCGCAGCCTCACAAAATCATCCTTCCCCAGATTCGCCACCAGGCTCTCCGCCACCTCCCGGCGCCGAAGCAGCCCGCGGAAGTCCGCCGTAATATCCTGCGTGTAATACCAGTGGTCGGTAATATCGGTAGCCTCCCAGAACACGGAAAGCGCTCCCACGCTCGTATCCAGCCTCCGGTGGTGCTTCGTCCTCACCTTCTGCCAGCCCTGGTTGCCTCCCTTCGTGCTCGGCATGCCGGAAATCATATCCGCCGCATCCGCATCGCTCATGGCGTCCAGCGCCCAGAACCGGGCAGGGTAGTAATTCTCCACGCGGGGGAAGGGGACGCCTGTCACCTGCTCGTAGAGCTTCCCGATCTTATCCCCCTGGGCTTTCAGCATCTCCCTCAGCCCGTAGCCAATCGCCATCCCTTCCTCCCCCACGTACTCCCGCAGGGAGGCAATCACCTCCGGCGTATACCCCTGCTGTTTCATCATCTCCCGGTAGCTTTCCTGCTCGGACTGCAGCACCAGGTACAGGGCATTATCCCGGCTCAACACCAGCGGGGAACCCTCCTCCCCCTTGAAAGACACCTTCGCCGTCACGTACTTCCGGTAGCGCGGCCTCTTGCCCTCCGCCTTCGCTTGGGCCGCGGCCTCCTCATGCTCCTTCAACCGGGCCAGTAGAACATCCAGCGTCTCCTCGGAAAAATACTCCATTCCCTCCTCCCAGCGCTTCTTGATAAACTCCTTCCTCTGCTGAGCATCCATCTCCCGCACCTCGCGGGCCTGTTCCAAGGTCAGTTGTGCCGTCTGCGTAATCCATCCGTTTAATTGGACGCCCGTATCATGGCTCGTCTTGAACCACGTCACCCAGCCGGCCAGGTTCCCCACCTTCCGGCCTTTCATCACCTTCTCTGTGATATGCTTCTCATACAGGTTCTGTACGGCCGCCGCTCGCAATCCGCGGGCATCCCGCATCTGCTGGAACGCATTAGTCAGCCGACTGCGCATATCGACCGTGAACTCCTGCAGGGCAGGCATGGTTCCCATGCGTGTCAGCAGCTGGTCCATGTTCTCCATGAAATCGCCGAAATTCTTGAAACTCACCTTCCCGTGGAACTTCTCGTTGGCGGCGCGCAGCGTGTTCTCATCGGCCTTCTTCCCGGTCTGGTTGAACTTCTCTACAATCCTCCTGCCAATCGCATTCAGCCGTTCGGCCGCATCCTCCTGCACGGCGGCCCACTGTTCCTTCTCCGTCCGGATAAACGCTTCAATTGTCCTGGCGGCGGTCTCCGCCTCATCAACGCTCATCCCCTTCAGATTCCCGTACAGGGCCAGACGGGTCAGTTCCTCATTCAGCTCCTCCATCCGGGCCGCGGCCTCGCCGTCCATCTGGTCAGGGTTCTCTTTTTCCGAACGGCTCCACTCGGCCTCAGCCTCCCGGATGGCCGCTTCCTTCTCCTCCGCCGTCATCCGGAGCAGGGGAACCACCTGTTCTTGGAGGTATGTATAAGCCTCCATGGAAATCTTCCCCTTCTGCTGCTTCCCGTTCTTTTTACGGACCTTCAGTACCTGGTCCAGCATCCTTGCAATACCGGCGGAAATCCCGTCCTTGGCCAGTGCTTCCAGCTTCCCGGCAGTCTTCTCCATCACCTCGGCCATCAGCTCGTGCAGACGGTTTTCCGCCCAAGCCTTGCGAACCTTATCCATTTCATCCTCAAACACTTCCTTGGTGAATTTCTGGGTGGGACCACGTCCGGTCATCTTTCCTGCTACGCGGGCGGTAATGCCGGCAGTCTCTTGGGCTTCCTTCAAATCCTCCCGGGTAGCCTCAGCCATCTCCCGCTTAATCTCCCGGCGGGCAAACGCGTTCACTAGCCTCGTCTCGTCTATCTTTCCCTTGGCCGCCAGCTCCGACAGAATCTGCAACCTGTTGATGTAGGGCTTCACGGCCACGCGGTATCCTGCGGGCAGGTGCATCAGGGCGCTCTTCACCAGGGAGACATTCCGGCCCACGTTCACCAGGAATGCAGCCTCATCCGTCTTTCCGGCGTAGCGTCCCCAGGTGGCGGCATCCGCCCGCAGGTCGGCGGCAATCCGGTGGACCACCTCCAGATTCTGCGTTCCGCGGCTCACGGCCAGCGGGGAATCTTCGGACAGGGAAAGGGAAACGCCGCCTGTCGCGTTATTCCCTTCTTTCCACTTGACAACATCTTCTGGCTCTAATACGTTGGACTTGCCCTTCTGGGAGGCGACGCCAGGCAATTGGAGCCTGGCAGAACGTGCCCATGCAAGGGCTCTCTTTTTATTGAGGAAGCGCGTGTGGCCAGCCTTCATCTGGTCGGTGATCATGGAGCCGTTCTTTTTGCCATAAGCGCTGGCAATTACGTGATGCGTCCCTCGCATGGTATTCTTGTCCAGATGCAGAGCCACCAGTACATTCCCCTCGTCCGTCCGGATGGCCGTCAAAATCGCCAGTGAATGGGCCTGTGTGGCGGAATCCACAATCAAAATCGGATTGTGCAGGGCTTCGGGAAGCTGTAGCATCTGCTCCCGGGTCAGATCGTGCTTTCCGTGCATCACTTTTTCAACCACCCCTGGACTCATCACCAGATTCCTTCCGGCAATTCCCATAGCGGAAAGAACATCTGGCATGGAACACACCTTCAGAGGAGTGGTGGGATCCTTCGTTCCATGTTCCAGAAACTCGTTCAGGGAACTGGCCCATGCGGTCTGATCGGCCTTGAGAACGGAAGCGTTGTACATCTCGCCCCCGGAAGGGGATAAAGACATGGAAACCCCACTGCCGGTCACCTCCTGAGCAATTCTCTGGGCGTCGGCTTCTCCCTGCCGCGCCCCCTCCTGCATCCAGTAGGATTCCAGGTTATTGGAAAGAGCATACACCGTCTGGGCGAAATCCGCATCAATCGGCACACTTTCTCCGGCCAGCCGGCGGCGCTCCATCTCGTGCAGTCCCGTTCCCAAATCCAGCAGGGCTTTGGCGGAGGAAACCCACTGGCGCACCATCTGTAAAAAATCCTTCATCCACTGGGGCAGCCTCATATCCGCAGCCCGGGCCAGCACATCGCCCTTGGCCAGCATACTCATCCCCTCAATCACATCCTTCACGGATACCTCCCCATCTTTCCGGATCAAATCCTTTCCCTTGCCCAAATACCCCTCCTTCTGCAATGCATCCTGAAGGGCCCGCAGGTTGGACGTGTACCAATCCAGACTGTGCTTCGTGTTCTCCATATCCTCCGTCAGATGCGTTTCCAGCACCTCTTCCAGAAGCTCTGGCACCGTCACCTCCCCCTTATGGAAGCGGATCAGCGTCTGCCCGTTCTTCATCGCCACGCGGTACGCATTGCTGCGGGCCCGCTTTGCAGTGGAAATCTCCCCGCGCTCCACGCCCAGCTGCACGCGGCCCTTGAACGTCTCATCCATGGCTGCCGCTTGCCTGTACGTCATCCGAGTTCCCAGCTCTGCGGCCTCAGCATTCACATCCGCCCCATCGGCAATGCGCAGCCGGGCGCCCTCAGCCAGCTTCCGGGCCGTTTCCATCGTTTCGGCATGGCCCATCTCCTCAAACACGTACCTCCCGGAACCCTCCAGTTGGGTGATCGTCTTATCCACGGCAAACGCCTGCTGTGCCTCAAGCATCCGCAGACGAATCCCGTCGTGCAGGAGGGCCTGCATCCGCGCCGAGGCATCCTGTTCATTCAACTCCAGAACATCGTAGGAATCCTTCCCCTCTGCATCCCTTATCGTGGTGGTGAACCTCCAATTCCCGTCCCCTAAATCTTCCACGCGGGGAAGGTTCAGAAGCTCTACCTCTGCCTGGTAGGCTTCCTGCCGGGCCAGCCAGGAAAAATCCTTTTTCATGGAAGAGAAACCCTGGCGCACATTCTCCATCTGCGCCGCCCGATCGGACATGCTCAGCGCGGCCTGGAAAATCTCCCTGTTTTTCTCCACGGGGTCCACAATATTGGCAATCCTCTCCGCTTCGGCGCGCTCCACACCCAGCCCCATAATCTTCGGAGCGCTCACCCGGGAAACTTGAGCCTCCCGTGCAAACACCGGAATCTGGGCTCCCCCGGCTACGGCGCCGAACGCCACCATCTGCAAGGCGAGCATGGGATCGGCAGCTGCCCCCAGTTGTTCCTTCCAATCCTCAACCGTCATCCCGTTCTGACTTCCAAACAAACGAGCAAGCCCTGCGTCCAGCGGAGCTTGGAGGGTTGGCTGAATCACTTCTTCCAGCCATTCGGAACCGCCGGAAGCCAAGGAGGCCGTACCGTAGCGTGCAGCGGCGCTCTTATACAGGCCCCGCCTCATCATATCCGTGGCGCTCCCCATATACCCGGCAAACCTGCTGGCAAACGGCATCTTCAGCCCAACCAGGCGCAGCGTCTTAAACAAGCTCTCACCGCCCAACCGTTCCACCAGCACCTCCGTTCCGCCCGCGGCGAACCCTCGGAACGTTGCTTCCATTTCTCCAACACCCTGGCCCCGGAGCTCCTCAATCCGGTCATTGCTCAAAGCCGCAAACGTGCCAACTCCCTGCGTGCCTACAAAAAACGCTGTCTGGGCTGCCATCCTGCCCAACCCGTCGCCGAACCGTCTCCACCAGGAAGCCCCGTCCGGAGACTCGGCCACGGACTGCTTGATGTCCCGGATTTGACTGATCACCTCCGCCTCCTTATCGGAAGTCCTGTCGGAAGCCCTGCTCGTGAAATTCAAATCCGTGGCAGCATTCATGGAGGAATTCATGCCGGCGGGCAGCCCAGCGGACCTTCCCGGACCTTGGCCCAGGTCCCGGGTAAAATCCCAGGAACTCTCCATCATGCTCGCAAACGTGCTGGCAAGAGGGGACAGCACCGCCGTGCCGCTATTGCGTTCCCTGTCTATCCTGGACAGGAGGGAACCAACGACGAAATTGAAAGCGTTCTCATTGTGGGCCTTCAGCTCCGCCAGTTTTTTGCCGAGCTCATAGGCTCCATTATTGAAAACCATCTTGTCTGCCTTCTTTTGCCGTTCTTCGTCGGACAACCCGTATGGATGAATATAGGCGTCGCCACTGCTCCACGCTCCCCAGCCTTGCGCTTCCATCTTTTTCATCTCCTCGTCGGAAACCATCAGTTGAATTCCGTTCTTTGCCGCCCACTGGCGGGCATCCTCCACATCCTCAGCGAACTTGGAGCCATACCCACAGTTGGTAAGGAGGAATATCTTGGCGGAAGCATCCAGCTCCGGCGTTTTGTCCAGCACCTGGATCATGGAATTTCCCTTCCACAACTCCTCTGCTATCATTGGGAGCTGCTGTTCTACGGAATGGGCGGAACGAATGGCGTTGGCTTCTTCATCCACTGCTGCCTTGTTCGACGCTTGGAAATGCCGCCAAATTGCAGCATCAGAAACAACGTTCTGATCCCAAAGCCCATTCCGGGTTTTATACTCTCTGAACCCAGCTTCGGAATCATCATCCCCCAGAATCATTGTCAGCCGGGTTCCTAATAATTCATCCCGGTCCTCTGGAGAGGCCTTCTGCACCCGTTCAATAAATCCTTTCCCCCAGCGGGCCTCTACGCGTTTGCGGGCTGGTTCGTCCGTGTTCCAGTCGCGCAGCAGGTCCAAGCTATCTGAGGCTTTTTTCCTGCGGATCTTCTCATCCGTCTCTGCGGCAGGGTCCCGGTAATTATCCAGAATAACCCTCTGCCTGTAAGAGGAAAGATGTTCGGCCAGCAGTGGCCGGAATTCGTCTGTCTCCGGCAGTTGGGAAAAATCGTTGAGCCGTTCAGCAAACTCTTGGTCATTCTGAATGTTGATACTCTTCTGAACCTCTGTATCAACAGCCGGCATCTGCAGGCTAGGCTCCGGTTGAAAAACGGGCAAGGAAACATTACTGTAATCTGGTTCAACAGTTTGGTTGTTTGAAAAAATGGACATAAGAAACTCTCTTTATATATTGTTACACTAAAAATTAATTCAATGGAGGAAGCACGGTGAGATCGCCATTTAAGTAGGCTCCGCTTACGGGTTCAGCGGTTTCCACGCCGTTGTCCGGAACAAGGCCAAAATCGGGAGAGGGAGCTTCACTATCCGCCTGATTGAGAAATTCTCTCTTGAAAAACTCCTGCATCTCCTTTCCGGCAGGAACAATCGACACATGCGTGTTCATTCGTGAGGAAAACGTCATCCGCAACTTGCTGGCTCCGGACAAGGTCAGTTGGGGAGAAGCCGCTTTGGTGTACCCGACAACCGGTAAGGGCCTTCCTCTTCGGGAAGACGGGGAAGAGGGAACCAGGGCGGCAACATGGGAGAGGTCATCTCCAAATCTCTTCTTCATGCTTTCAGGCAGCAAGATGCCTGCTGGAGCATTCGTCTGCACCGTATCCACGGAAAGCGTAGCGGGAAACGTGAAGGTTTTTTGAGGGATGAGACGCTTTTTTGTCTGATCATCAGCCAGCTTTGGGGCGCTCTTCTTGCGCTGGCGATAAGCATTTTCAGCTGCTCTATCGGCTTCTTTAACTGCTTTATCCGCCTCTTGACCAAACTTTCCCGGAAGGGAAAAACTCTGATTACCGGTAAACTGGCGCAGGAGCGTTTCAAGCTTGTCTTCCTGAAGAGTGATAGAAGGCTCCTTGTCTCCATGATCCTGCTTGTAGGCATTATGCCAGGTATCGAAAGCCACTCGAACCTTGAAAACCGTCTGGTTGGTCAACTCGTCCTCAAGGGCATTAATGGAATCATGTGCATACTTCTCTCCCCATTTGGCGCGATCGGGAACGGAGAAACCTGCATTCTTGTAGGACTCCTTAACTAAGGCATAAGTACTATTCGCAGCCTGATTTAATGAACCAATACGCTCATTATACAACGCAGGATCATACAGCTTTACATTACTTCCGGCGGTTGCATTTTTAACATACTCCACCGCATTCAACTTCGGATACTCCGCCCGTCTCTTAGCGTTCTCTTCCATCCGTTTCAGCAAGCGGGACTTAGTATCGGAAGGTATCTGATAAAAAGTGCACTTCCGGGAAAGATCAGTCATCTTTCTTTCAAGGGAATCCTTCTCTTCTCCCGGAGCAACATCATCGGCCAGACTATGGAGGAAATTCTCAATCTCCGGCATGCAGGCCGCAAAGTTTTGATCACGGTTGTAAACGGAAAGGAACTTCAATTCATCTTCGTAAGGGGAACCAGCCAGCAGAGCAGAAGCCATGGCCTGCCTGTTATCTTTTCCCCTGGGCTGTGAAACGGCTTGGTTAATCAGATCCGTCAATCTATCATCATCATGGTTGCGCAGTGAGCGCATCATCTGTTCCTGTTCGGCGGCGGAAAAATACCCGTCCAGCTCCCCGCGGTTGATTTTTTCAGCAGCAAGATCGGGGTTAGTCGCCGCTAGATTATTAAAATCTGCACCTGCTTGCTTCTTGCTCATCGACTGCGCAAAAGCATCTCCTTCTTCCGGGGTTTTGAAAATTCCTACGCCTGACCCGTAAATATCTGCAGCGCCCCGAAAATCTCCGCGTTCCACGGCTGAATTCACATTTGCCTGCCAGCTACGTTCCGAATCCCGCATCCGGCGTTCCGCCGTCCCTGTTTCCACGGACGCATTAAACTTGGCAATCCACTCATTCCGCCGGGCCTCGTACTTCAGCAGTTCCTCTTCACTCCCCCAATCATACCCGGCGCCCCACTCTTCAGCCCGTTTTTTCAACTCCCTGGCAAGCGTGATGTGCTGGTCGTAATTCATGGGATCCTCTGCCACGGCGGTTTTATACTCGGCCTGCTGGTCAATCAACCAGCGGTCAAAATCATTCTGCTGCCTGAAATTATTGATAAGCTGCTCATTCTGGGCATATCGCTGCCAGGTTTTTCCCGCCTCATCCACTCCTTCCGCTATCTGCTGCAGAGAGCGCCACGGCATGCTGGCTGCCTCCGGAGAAACCATGGCGGCCCGCTGCGGGCCACCTCCATAAAGGGGAATATAACCGTTCATCACTTCTTAACTGTTTGAGTTGGCTTTCTCTGTACTCCGGCGCCGGAGCTTCCATAGAGCGATCTACCGGCAGATGCCGCGGACCTCAACACGGTTCCCAGGGCAACCACGTTTCCGGACCGGTGCTGCTGGCCTCCCTCCCACCGTGTCAAATCTGCCTGGTGCCGCAGAGAAGAGGCTTCCCGCTGGGCCTTGGTTCCCATATCTGCAATATCTGCTTCCACGCTGCGCATCACCACCTGCTGGGCGGCGCTCCCGCTTCCCTCGCCGGTCAGGCCGGAAGCCCCGGCGCGGGCTGCCTGTTCCGCTACGGCTGTATTCTGGTTGCGGCGCTGGCGCAACATATTGGCTGCAGCATCGGTTTCCACCTGCGAGGCTTGCCGGTCCATACTCTCCGCATTGGCGGAGGAAGCCTTCTTGGCTGTCTTCCCCTGCATGTGTGAGCTCAAGGCGCTTATACCGCCGGCGGCCAGTGTCGCCCCTGCTGCTGCTAAACTAATTGGATCAAAACCCATACTGATAACTCTGTTAATGTTTTAAGTAAAAATAGCCTTCACGCCCGCCAGATGCAGATCGGTATCATCGGTAACGCGCACGCCCACACAGAAACCGTCATCCCAGGTAGCGGAAGCCGTCATATTCACCCAGCCATTAAGGCCGGCATGCCTGGCCTCGGCAGAAGGGACCACCCAGGAAACACCGTCATTGCTCACCAGCAGAGAACGTCCATCCCCGGCAATGAAATAAACAACCACCGTTGCATTATGGCGCCGGGTTCCCAGCGTCTCCGAACTATCAAGGGAATTGGTAATCAACTCCGATATATAGGGCGTCCCATTCAGGCCGTCAGTAAACGGATTCCCGTCTTGCTGCACCTCCAGGGAACATACCCCCTGGCGCTCGACGACCCACCAGCACAAATCTCCGCGCCCCTCATCATCCTTCGTCACCGCGACGCCTCGCAAGGCCCCGTCCGTCTCAATGCGGCTCCACGCATTCACGTGGTGTTCATCATTATAAGTCATGGCTGCACCGGTACCGTCCGCCAGTACCACGAAGAGCTCAATCTGCGGCCTCTTACGCGCGGCCATGGCAACAGCACGTCCTTTCAGCACATGTTCCGCATAAACTGTCAAATCAGTAGAAACATACCCGTCACGCTCATAATTGTAAGCAAACTGCCGCATCCGCTGGTTCCCTTCCTCCGTGTAGAGAACCGAGGAACTAAGCATCAGGCTTGGCAAACTGGAAGAACCTATCGCAGAATGGGGCTCTGCGACTTTCTCCGTAGGCGTAATGACGCCTTTCCCGCTCGCGGCGCCGGAAACAACCCACTCTGCATCATCCGTTCCAACATACAGCTTCCTTTGCTGGCTCTCCATCCAGCGCACGGTGGACTGGCTGCGGGTTGACAGGGTAATCACGATGGGCTTGTCATCATTCGTCCCGGCCCGGTAATCCTCCAAATCATCAGAGCCTGAAAACCACAATGTCTGCGGTCGCGCCATCACACCGCCAAACACCAGGCGGGACTCATGAAGGGCCATACAGGAGGGGTACCCTTTCGATCTGCTCCATGCCTGTAACTCCCATCTATCCGTCACCCTGCTGCTCAATGTCCGGTAGGGATACGTGACCGAAGAACTATTGTTTTGGGTTAAAAAATAGCCGCTGGAATATATCCGCGTAATCTCATAATCGAAAACCGCGGTATACGCTTCAATAGTGAACCTGGCCTCGATGCTCAGGAAAGATGAAATCGTTGTTGAATCCTGCAAATACCTCAATGCAACGCGCATCAACAGGAGGTCCCCGTCATTATCACCCGTCACTGTCACGTTGGAAGACCTGCTCTCAACGCTGGGATTGAACACCAGCCTGTTGGACCACGTAACCCCGTCGTCGCTGCTCTCCTGCACAACAAGCTCCGCATCAATACTGCTCTGTCCGCGGTACAACTTCCAGCCGCCGGCGGACCAAAACATGCCGGACACGTCGAGTCCTGCCCGGAAAAAATCAGGATACTCGGAAGGAGAAGGGTTGCTGCTTGTCCCAGTCGCATACTCCGGTTTCCACTCCTTGATGCACTCGTAAAAATAATTGATGGAATTGCTCTTGTAAAAAACGAACTGGCCCGCCGTGTACTTGGTGCTTTTCAGCTTGGATTCTACGACACTCCACGGGAACCGCAGGTTATTCACCGTGGCAGGAATCGTATCCTTCACGCATAAAAACTCACCCAGGCGGAACTCATGCCCTTGAAACGTTCCGGCCACCATGACGCCATCCTCCTCAACCATACTATCCCAGGCATCACACACACGGAACGCATTCAGACCATTGGAAAGCTTCAAGGGAAAATCCTGTTTATACCCCTCTGTTGTCGGAACGGTTCGAAGAACTATTTCCCCCAAATTCCACACGCCACCTGTACGCTTCATTACGTGAGGCATCACCCGTTCGTTGAGCAGGTAAATCGTATCATTGATAGGGTAAAAGCGCGGGGCGCCTCCGCGTGCATCATAGGCGCCGCTGAAAATCACAGTCCCATCCGTGGCGCGAATCTCCACAGCATCATCGTAAACCAGCAGCAGAACGTTCGCTCCGTCGGACAACGTGGCAGAGGACATGCCAAGAGGAATTTTATCCAAATTACTCACATGACGCATCCCGCGGCGCCTTTTGGCCCCTCCGGTCTGCAGCAATTCCATATTCAACACGCTCCTGCACCCGCGCGTGTGTGCTTCCAGCTCGACACGCACTGCAATATACGGCGACTGTTCGCCACCATTCAGAGCAAAACGGGTTACTTCCATGGTAAACCCCTCCTCCTTTTGAGACTCATGCCCCGTATCAAATCCAGGGGGTCCTGGTCATTGGAAGAATCCTGCACCTTATTGGCGAACGCAGCGTCCGGGAGCACCACTTTCAGAAACTCTTCCATCAATGCCTGCCGCAACTGGGGGCGCCCTGTGATGGACATGCACACGTTAATAGCCAAACGGCATGCCAGGGCATCCACAAACAACGGGTCGAATAAATCCACCTCTTTAATATCCCGGACATAGGAAATCTTCAACACATCCCCCGCATCCTGACCGGTGAATAAAACCCGTCCACCCAGCACAAACCGATCTGCCGGCACATCACACACCCGCAGGCAATCTTCCGGAAGGTCGTAGGCTGCCTCCATGGCGGCAGGTATCACGGCGTTATTACTGGACCTGGGAAGCAACGCCCATCCCATAGCAAAAGACCATCTGACGCGCACCAGCACATCTTTTCGCGCCACCTCATAATTGCTCGCAAGCGCCCTGGCAGACGGGGAAGGGGTGAAATCCCTATTTCCTTCCGCGGGAACTCCCTTTGCCTGGGCATACTCATCGTCGCTTACAGCCCGTTCCCCAAGCCGGTCCAACGCTAAATTGCAAATCTCTACCTCCGTCATAGCTTCTTTCCGTGGGTGGAAATGCGGCGGGAGGAAAACCAATCAACCTCCCGCCGCCCTACTTCCTCTTTTCCTTCCCGATTTATGGAAGAATGTATGCAATACAGAACACGGCCTTCTTGCCGGCAGCCGCCGTTCCGCTGACTACCGTGGCAGTCATCCAGCACGGTTCCTCCGTCGGCACAGGAGCCATGGCATCCGTGCCCCCCGTAAAACCGTTGGTCGTTTTAGCCGTGGAGATGGGCAGGGAACTGGCGTAGCGGGAAGAATCCCGTCCATCCCCGACTTTCACCGTGAGGCCCGTCGCCTCGGATGTCACGGAACACAAATTGGGAAGGACAACCACGTGCTTGGGAAGACGCACCAAATTCATCACGTCACCGGTTACTTCGGCCCCGGTCAAAGTCACTACGGCACGGGCCATCACCACGTTGCCGCTTACACTCTGGCCGGATGCCGTCAGCGGGCCCGTTCCGTTAATGATCTGGTTCTGCTTACCTGCAATGTCGGAAAAAAATGTAGTCATTGTACTTGATTCCCTTCCTTAGTTTGCAGATTCATCACACAGGATTTTGACGAAGCCTTCTTCCTGGAGACGGGTGGCGCCGCAGGCGAACTTGGCGCGGATCTGGAGGGCTTCCTCCATGTCGTCGCGAACGGAAAGCTTCACCTTGAAATCTTCCCAAAGTCCGAACTTCGCCTTGCTCTTCACCCAGGCCAGGCAGGAGCGTGTCTTTCCGTCCTCATCCAAAGGCAGGCGCTGGGTGCGAATGAATTTGAAGCCAAGGAGGGTATCAATCTCCCCATTCACCAATGCCTTCACATTGACGAAATCAGCGGAAGTTGCCTCCGTCGCGCGCAGCAGGCTCATGATCTGGGAACTGGTCACAGCAATCACTAGCTGATCGCCGTAATTTTCGGAATCTTGACCCCACGCCTCTTCCTCCTGGAACCGTTGAAGGGCTGCACGCAGCTTGCCGATTGTCAGGTTGGACGCTTTGGCGGAGCCTGTCTCTACGTAATTGGCTGCCACAATCTGATCAGAAGGAAGCTCTACTGCCGCCATACCGTCTTCACCGATGTAATTCGTGCCCAGGAAGCCGGAAATCATTACGTCGTCCATGCGGCGTCCGGCGGCGGCCCGGAGACCTTCGATTGTCTTGCTGACGGGAACGTCGATATTGCCGAGTTGCGTGCCGTCAAATTCATCATAGCCGATGGCCTTGGTGAAAATACGCGGACGCATGGAGCGGCGGTCTGTCGGCGCCTCATCAAGGACAGTCTTGCCAAGACGGGACGTCTTTTCATCGAAGTCCAGCAAGCCGAACTGGTCCATGAAAACAACCTTGCCGGAAAGTCCTGTATCCGTGCTCGTGTAATTTCGGAAACGGGCGATCGTCTGTTGAAGCAGCGTGCCCCACTTATTTGTGTACTTGACCTGATATTGGTCTGGAATTGTCATTGCCATGCCTCAACCATGGCACACCGGCATCAAAATAAATACCGCTCTAAATCAAGTAATTCAGAAATGACTGTCAGAACTTGAGTTTTGAAGCTTGTTCTTTGCTATGAGCATCCCGGAGATGGCCGTATACCCGCATGGCAAGGGCACCTCCGTCCTGGTGTCCTAGCCACTTGGCAACCGTCGGAATATCCACCCCTTGTTCAATGCACGTTGTCGCGAAGAAATGGCGCAAATCGTGAATACGAACGTGAGGCAGCCCCAGGCGGATGCAGGCATTCGTAAGAGCTTTCCTTGGGTTCTCAATAACGAAAACAGGGGATGTCGCGGCCAAGTTATTCTTTGTTTTTTTCATCCTCTCAATCACCTCCCGCAACGCTGGATTGATATACAATATCCGTCTTTTGACTGCATGTTTAATCGCCGGGACAGATATGGAGTCTGTCCCAATATCACCCCATACCAGGCGCCGGGCTTCTTCAATCCGGAGACCAGAGTAGGCCAAAAATGCCACCATGTCTGCCGCTGGGGAATCAAGCCCCTTTTCCCGGTACTTTCGCAGTACCGGAGCACGCCTGATTTCTTCCACAATCCGGACAAATTCTTCTTTTCCCGGGATGAAGAATTCAGTCGGTTTCAGACTCAATCTTTCCAGTTTGGCGGTAGGGTCCGAGATTGCGTACCCGGAGTCCGTGAGCATGGCAAATATTTTCCGTACTGCACCAAGAGCCCCATTGGCCGTTCTTGGCGAACAACTCTGTGCTTTTTTGGCCCACCATAACCGGCACATATTGGATGTGATGGCTTCCGCTGCCATGTCTTGCTCAACCAGCTTACGGGCGTGCTCCGCAAAAAGCAGGGAGGATTCAAGAGCCCTGGGCTTAAGATTGGGCCGCATCTTCTGGTGAGCAATGTAGGTATCTACTGCCACATACCAGGAGATATTTCCGATGGCCGGGGTATTCGCCCCCATCTCCTGCAAAAAGGCCGCCATTTTGGCAATAGCCTCATTCAGTTCCTTTGTTTTAAGCGAACGTCTTATCGTTTTTCGACCGCCTTGCCTGGAATCCACACGAGCATAGTAAATGCCGGAATTCTTTTCCCGGTACAAGTGAGCGTAATCGGTGGGTTCGAAATACTGGCGCATGTCCATCTCTTGCCATTCCTGCGGCCCCAACACAACATTTTTCCACATTGACGTGTGGCCTGACGTGTGGCTGTTCTAAAAATGAGGCGAAACAAAAACCGCCGTAAGCTTTTCAACTTACAGCGGTTAAAAGTGGTCGGGTTGACAGGATTCGAACCTGCGACCCCCTGCACCCCATGCAGGTGCGCTACCAGACTGCGCTACAACCCGATAAAATCGGACCGACCGAGGCCGTGTCTTGCGACGGCGAGGTGTATATAGGAAAACTTTAGTGTTGGCAAGAGTCTTTTTTCATAGCATACCTTTTTTGTCATGAAGCAAGTTCAAGTTGCAGTCGTCGGGGCCAGTGGCTACACCGGACAGGAGTTGTTGCGCATCCTGTTGAATCACCGCGGAGTGAAGCTGGTGTGCGCTACCTCCCGCCAGTATGCCGGACAGCCGTTGTGGGAGGTGTTTCCCCGTTTCCGGCAGGTTCCGGGTTCCGACCTGAAGTTTACGGATTCCGATGTGGACGCGATTGCCGCCACGGGCGCGGAGGTGGCTTTCCTGGCGCTGCCGCATGGCGTGGCCGCTTCCTATGCCCGCGGCCTGGTGGACCGCGGCGTGCGCGTGATTGACCTGAGCGCGGATTTCCGCCTGGACAGCCCGGAAGTGTACGAGGAGTATTACGGCAACGCCCATCCGGATACGGCCCTGATGCAGGAGGCCGTGTACGGGCTGCCGGAGTGGCGCAGGGAGGAGATTGCCCGGGCGCGCATCGTAGCTTCCCCCGGCTGCTATCCTACCAGCATCCTTCTTCCCCTGATTCCCCTGTTCAAGGCCGGCATTCTGGAGCCGGAGGACGTCGTGGTCTGCTCCGGAAGCGGCGTGAGCGGCGCGGGGCGCAAGGCGTCCATTCCCCTGCTGTTCTGCGAGTGCAATGAGAGTTTCCATGCCTACGGCGTGCCGAAGCACCGCCATTTGAGCGAGATTGAGCAGGAGCTTTCCCATGCCGCCGGGGAAACGGTGGTGATGTCCTTCACCCCGCACCTGATTCCCGTGAATACGGGCATTTGCTCCACCATTACGGCCAGGGTGAAGAAGGGAGCGGATCCCGAGTCTGTCGGCCGCCTGTTGGAAGAAGCTTATGCGGCGGCTCCGTTCGTGCGCCTTCTGGGTCGCAACCAGCCTGCGGATACCAAGAATGTGACGCGGACGAATTGCGTGGACATCGGCTGGGCCTATGATCCCCGGACGAACCGCGTGATTCTGATGAGCGCGGAGGATAATGTGGTGAAAGGCGCGGGCGGCCAGGCCGTCCAGTCCTTCAATATCATGTGCGGGTTCGATGAAACGGAAGGCTTGTGGGTCCTGTAGTTTTTTGATACGCTGGAAGGCACTTCAAGACGATGAATGATTCATCCTATATTCCGGTTGACGGGGGCGTTTGCGCGCCCCAGGGCTTTGTGGGGAGCGCCGTAAGCTGCGGCATCAAGAAGCCTGCGGCCACGCGCCTGGACCTGGCCCTGGTTTATTCCACGGAACCCTGCGTTTCCGCAGGCACGTTCACGACCAACCGAGTGCAGGCCGCCTGCGTGAAGGTGAGCCGGGAGCACCTCCGGAAGGGGAATATCCGCGCCATCGTGGCGAACAGCGGGAATGCGAACGCGTGTACCGGAGCCCAAGGGGTGGAAGACGCCAGGGGTGAGTGCAGGAGCGTTGCGGAACTTCTTGGGCTGAAGCCTGCGGAAGTGGCCGTGTGCTCCACCGGCGTGATCGGCCTGCCGATGCCCATGATGCGCATTTACCCGAAGTTCCCGGAATTGGCGGAAGGCCTTTCCCGCGACAAGGGGCACGAGGTGGCCCAGGCCGTGATGACCAGCGATACGAAGGAGAAGATCATTGCCATTGAATTCATGGTGCAGGGCAGGCCCGTGCGCATCGGCGCGTGCTGCAAGGGTGCGGGCATGATCAATCCCTGCATGGCTACCATGCTGTGCTTTATTACGACGGACGCGGGCATTTCCCGCGACGTGCTGGAGCTGTGCGTGCAGTCCGGCGTGAAAAGTTCCTTCAATTGCATCACTATCGACGGCGACATGAGCACGAACGACACGGTGCTGGTGATGGCGAACGGCGCTTCCGGCGTGAAGCTGGAATCCCCGGAAGATATTTACGCGTTCCAGCAGGCTCTGGCCCATGTGATGCTGGAGCTGGCCAAGCATATCGTGCAGGACGGCGAACGCGTGACCAAGTTTGTGACCGTGCATGTGACCGGAGGCCGTACGGAGGATGAAGCGAAGAAGGCGGCGGAAGCCGTCGCCAAGTCATCCCTGGTGAAGAGTTCCTGGAACGGGAACGATCCCAACTGGGGGCGCATTATCCATGCCGTGGGCTATTGCGGTGCGAAGGTGGATGAAGAGAAGATCGACATCGACATCGCCGGATTGGCCGCCTGCCGCGGCGGCATGCAGGCGGATACTCCGTCGGACGATTTGCGGCAGGCCGTGCAGGTTCCCGCATTCCAGGTGGATATCAATTTGAACCGGGGCGAATTTTCCCATACGGTGTACACCACGGATTTGTCTCCGGAGTATGTGGACTTCAACCGTTCCGAGTACGCGTATTGGAACCAGGCGAAGGCCGACGGCCTGACGCATTAACCGCCGCAGTCATGGCGCCGGGAAAGTGCCGTCATGGAAGAGCGGACGGAGCTGTTCCCTCCGCTGAAATGCTGATGGAAGTGCGGCGCCTTCTGGATGAAGGCGTTCTCCGGGCTTCCCGGGCGCAGCGTTCCTGCACGGGCGTGGCGGACTGTTGCCGGTTCCGGCTGACAGGAGAGACGCCGCATGTGACGCTGGGGGAGGCGTGGATGGCCTGGAAGGCGTGGCGCGCCGCCGGACGCACGCGCGTGGAGCTGCCGCCGGACGGAAGCTGCCCATTTCTGAACGGGCAGGGGAAGTGCATGATTTACCAGGGAAGGCCGCTGGCGTGCCGCACTCATTTCTGCATGTCTGCGGGTGGGGCCTTGCCCCGGCGGGAAGTGATCGATCTGATTCGCGCTCTCGAGGATATTGACGTCGTGCTGGGCGGCGATGGCGCAACACGGCTGCCGGAGGCGGTGGAAAGGTTGTCCCGGAAAGGCCCGGCGGGCGGTGGGAGGAAGGGGCGGCGGTGATGGAATGCGGCGGCTTCTTGATGAAGGCCGGGGGCCTTCAATCCCAGGCGGACGTTTTTTCTTTAAGCCATGGGGATATGTTTTTTCCCTGCGTTTTTTGATGGCTGCTGCGCTGCGAAAAGGGATTCTTCGATTCTTGTAAAAAGAAGAAGCGTTTTTTCAGGCCTCCGCATCCGGTTTTTTCTCTTTTTCCTGCTTGGAGGCCAGGTGGCGCAGGGCGCTGGCGGCCTTTTTGTTGCCGTGCCTGACGGCTTTCTGGTACCATTCCGCCGCCTGTTCGTCATCCTGCGGAATGCCGTAGCCGTGGGCGTAGCAGTTGCCCACATTGAACATGGCTGTGGCGTTGCCCTGTTCCGCCGCCTTGAGATACCATTTCAAGGCTTCCTCCCGGTTGACGGGCGTTCCCTTGCCGTTCAGGTGGCACCACCCCAGGTTGAGCTGGGCCGTTGTATGGCCCTGTTCGGCGGCCTTGGTGTACCAGTGGACGGCTTTGGCCATGTCCACTTCCATGCCCCGGCCGTTGCCGTAGCACCAGCCCAGCGTGTATTGGGCCGTGATCTGGCCCTGGAGGGCTGATTTGTGGTACCATACCAGCGCCTTGTCGATATTCGGCTGCACGCCGAAACCGTTTTCATAACACCAGCCCAGGTTATACTGGGCCGTAGCGTGGTTCTGCATGGCGGCCTCCTCATACCAGTAGGCGGCTTTTTGCGGATTCCGGGGAGTGCCACTTCCATTGCCGTAGCACCAGGCCAGGTTGTACTGGGCACGGGGATCCCCCTGTTCCGCGGCCTGCTTGTACCAGTACACGGCCTGTTCCCAGTTTTTCTGGCTGGCGCTGTTGGCGTAAATCCAGCCGAGGTTGAGCTGGGCTACCGCGTGACCCTGTTCCGCCGCTTTTTTGTACCAGGTGATGGCCTGGTTTTCGTCTTTTTCCACGCCCAGCCCGTTGATATAGCAGAATCCGAGGTCGAATTGCGCGGTGGGATGGCCTTGCTCGGCGGCTTTCCGGTACCAGTAAAAGGCTTTGTCATTGTCCTGCGGGGCGCCTATGCCGTTGGAGTAGGCCCAGCCAAGGTTGAGCTGGGCTGTCACGTGGCCCAGTTCCGCCGCCTGCTGGTAGCAGTAGAAGGCTTCCTGCTGGTTTTCTGCTACCCCGCGCCCCTGTTCATAACTGATCGCCAGTTGAAACAGTGCCTGGGCGTCTCCTTTCAGGGCTATCTGCTGAAGGGTTTCTATGTCGACGGAATAGGTCGAGACGGTGCTTTCCAGCTCGCCGTGGTTGTTGGAAGCGTCATTCATTTCACAGGTAACCGCACTGGAGAACATTGGAACAATTCATGCTCTTCTGAACTTATGCGTTTCCCGATTCTGCACATTTCCCCGGCAAGAATCAAGACCCGTTTTTGAGAGAGAAGGGAGTTCGGATGGCCTTACCGCAGGATGCGCCTGCGGCGGGACACGGCAAGGAATACGCCGCAGAGGGAGAGAATTCCAGTGCCGGGTTCCGGAATCCTGAGGTCTCCCAGCGGGGCGGTGAAGCTTTGAAGTTCGCCCAGCCGCGTGCCGGTCAGGCCTGCTTCACCGTAATTATAGCCGTACACGTTGTTTTCACCGTCCACGCTGGTCAGATAGATGTGTTTCTCATCGTCCACGATAACTTTCTGCCGGAACATTCCCAATGCATAGTCATCGGAATCCGTCAGGTAGATAATCAGGTTCCCGTCCGCGTCCATATCATAGCCCCACATGGTGATGGCGTGGCCGGTTCCGTACTCGCCGATGCTGAGCGTGGTTCCCCAGTTGTTGTTGATGCTGTTTTTCAAAACGCTGTAGATTCCGTCCCTGGTATCGCCCTCCCAGAAGGTGTAGGAATTGAACAGCGGGGTGTTGTCCGGCGTTCCCCACTTGTCGTAGGTCACGGTCAGGTTCAGCTCTTTCCAGTAGCCTCCTTCGGAGGAGGGGTTGTCCCTGATCGTGGAGTCGGTCCCATAAAAGGCGGAGGGAAGCATTCCTCCGTTGAACCACCAGTTGTAAGCCTGTTCCACGGACCCTCCCTTGTCAGTCCAGCTCGTCGCCAGGGTTTGGTAAATGCGCAGCTGGCAGGCTTCCGGCATGTTGCCGTAAGTGGAGGATTTTCCGTTGGGGGTCGTAGGTGAGAGGTCGCTTCTGGTATTCTGCCACCATTGAAGAACGTTGGAGGCCGCCGCTGCCCAGCAGAGCTGGCTGTCTACGGGATTGTCCGGGCTGTAGTAGCCGGAAGGACGGTCTGTCATGGAACCGCTGCCCCACTTCCATTTGGTTTTCTTGTTGCAGTCATACCATCCGCCGGATTCGGAGACGTTTTCAAGGAATACGGGCGTGGCATGGAGTGTTTCAGGAAGAAGAAACAGCGCCAGCAGCGCTAGGGAAAAGGAACGGGGATTCATCGGAAAAGCAGAGAGGAATTCCCATATTGCTAGATAAAAGCCTGAAAAACGTCAAGATAATAATAATTATTCTTCCTTAACGGGCGAGAAGCCACGGCGCCGTGGGGGCTTCCGGCATGGCTGCTACGGCGGCGGGCGTTCCTTCCGCCACGATGTTTCCGCCATGTCTTCCGGCTCCGGGGCCCATGTCAACCAGGTAGTCCGCGGCGTTCAGCAGGTCCTTGTGGTGTTCCACGCAGAGGATGGTGTGCCCGGCGTCCCTCAGACGGAAAAGAGCCGTCAGAAGAAGGGCCACTTCATTGAAGTGGAGGCCGCTGGTAGGTTCGTCAAGAATGAAGAGGGCGCGCTTGCCGTCCTCCGCCAGTTTCCAGGCCGGGGCCTTGGCCAGCTCCGCGGCTATTTTGATGCGCTGGGATTCCCCGCCGGAGAGGGTGTCTGCCCGGCGGTTGAGGCTGAGGTATCCCAGGCCTACGTCCTGCATGCTTTTCAGGATAGCGGCGGCCCGGGGCAGGGAGGAGAAGAATTCCGCCGCTTCATCCACCGTCAGCGCCAGCGCCTGGGCGATGGATTTTCCCTTCCAGGTGACTTCCAGCGTTTCCCGGTTGTAGCACTGGCCCTGGCAGGCGTCGCAGGGCATCGTGACGTTGCCCAGAAAGTTCATGTCCACTTCAATCATGCCCGTGCCCAGGCACCGTTCGCAGCGCCCCCCGCGGATGTTGGGGGAAAAGCGCGCCGCCGTGTATCCCCTTTGCTTGGAAAGAGGGAGCTGGGCGTAAAGGGGGCGCAGAACCTGGAGCAGTCCGGTGGCTGTGGCCGGCGTGGAGCGCGGCGTCCTGCCGATGGGCGACTGGTCGATGACGACGAGGCGGTTGAAGTGTTCCGAGCCCTGCACGCGGCGCGGAACGCCCTTTTTCCCGGGGATGTCCTGCCTGACCGCGGGAATGAGGCAGTCCCGGACAAGAGTGGATTTTCCGGAACCGGAGGGCCCGGAGATGCAGGTCAGCGTGCCTACCGGGATGTTCAGGGTGACGTTGTTGAGGTTGTGCTTGTCCGCCCCGGCCAGGACCAGATGCCCGGTGGGAACCGTCCTGTGTCCGGAGGCGGGCATGCTCCGTTTGCCGGAGAGCCATGCTCCGGTAGGGCTCTCGGCGTTTTCCAGAATTTCCGGAAGGGGACCTTGCGCCAGAATACGGCCGCCGTGGGTGCCGGAGCCGGGGCCCATGTCCACCAGATGGTCCGCCGCGTTCAGAATTTGTTCGTCGTGCTCCACTACCAGGACCGTGTTGCCCTGGTCCCGGAGCGTCCGGAGCGCGCGGAGCAGGCGGTCCGTATCGGCGGGGTGAAGTCCGGCAGTAGGTTCGTCCAGGATGTAAAGGACCCCGGAAAGACCGCCGCCCAGCTGGGAGGCCAGGCGCGCCCTTTGCAGTTCCCCGCCGGAAAGAGTGTTTGCCTGCCGGTCCAGGGAGAGGTAGGAAAGGCCCAGTTCGTTCAGGAAGCGCACGCGCTTGTTGATCTCCTTCATGAGCGGGTCCAGCGCCGCCGCCAGGGAGGCGGGCGTCTTCAGCCGTTCCAGCTCTCCGGCCATGTCTTCCAGCGGTAGAGCCGTCAGTTCCGCCAGGTTATAGGCGCGGTCCGGCGTGTGCATGGTGACGGCCAGCGCCAGGGGGGAGAGCCGCAGGCCGCCGCAGGCGGAGCATGGGCCGTTTTCCCGCTCATTCAGGCCGGAGCCCTGGCAGGAAGGGCACGCGCCCAGCGGAGAGTTGAAGGAAAAATGGCGGGGCGTAAGCTGGGGAAGCAGGAAGCCCGTTTCCGGGTTGCGGTAGCGGGTATGGAAGGCCTGGACGGTAGTTTCTTCCCCCGGCCTGGTGATGATGGCCCGCACCTCGTCCGGATTGATCCGGAGGGCCGTTTGGAGTGAGTCCGCCAGGCGGGAGGCCGTGTTTTCCCCGCGGACGATGATGCGGTCGATGACCAGGGCGGCATCCGGCGGGGGAGGAGCCGGGGAGCCTATTTCCTCAATATCCTGCATCCCCCCGTTCCAATAGACCCGCAGAAAGCCCTGGCGCTGGAAGTCGCCCAGAGTCGCCGCAGGGTCCTGGGCCAGCAGGGCTTCCGCCGGAGCGGCCAGGACCAGGCGCGTCTGTTCCGGCAGGGAGACGAGTTCCTCCGTAATCTGGTCCGGGCTTTTGCGCACCAGTTCCTTGCCCGTTTCCGGGTCATGGGGAGTGCCGGCAGCCGCATACAGGATGCGCAGGTAGTCCAGAATTTCCGTGATGCTCCCCAGCAGGGTGCGGGAACTCTGCTGCCTGGCGGATTGTTCCAGGCACAGGGCCGGGGGCAGTCCGGTGATGCTGTCCACCTCCGGCTTTTCCGGCTGTTCCATGCCCTGCCTGGCCCGTGCCGAAAGACAATCCAGGAAACGCCTGCGGGATTCGGAGAAGAGCGTGTCGAACGCCAGGGAGGATTTCCCGGAGCCGGAAGGGCCGCTGAACACGATCAGCTTGTTGGATGGAAGGTCCAGGTCCAGGTTCCGGAGGTTGTGCTGGCGTGCGCCGCGGATGGAGATGGGAAGGTTCATGTCACGTAAGCCGGGTAAAGGAGCCTTGGTGCGCCCCCCCTTCCTCAATGATGAGGCGGCGCGCCGTGATGTCCCCCAGGAATTTGGCATGCCGGTGGATGGTAACGGTTTCATCCGCCGTGAGCGTTCCTTCCAGGGAACCCTGGATCCAGATGTTTTCCACCTGGATGGCTCCTGTGACCAGCACCGTCGTCTTTTTTTCCACCACCAGCCTGCGGGCGGAGATGGAGCCGGAGATGTGCTGGTCCGTTTTGATCTTGCAGACGCCCCGGCACAGAAAATCGCCGGACGCCCTGCCGTATAAGACCAGGTCCCGGCATTCGATGTTCAGTCCCTTCAGGTCTGCATTGGCCTGCACGGTGACGCTTCCGCAGGTCTGCACCTTCGTTCTGTGCGTCCTGCTGTGCAGGATAACGTCGTCCAGCTTGATGTAGGCGGAGCAGTGCCCGCATCTGGCGGAAACGGCCGTGACGGGAACGGAAGTGTTTTTGCGGCAGGAAAAGCATTCTACCTCCCGGGTGGGCGCAGGCCTGCTTTCCGCGGCTGCCGGGAGCGTCCAGGGCGGGGCCGGAGCGGGACGCCTGATTTTCCCGGAAGGCGCGCTGCTGGTCCGTGGAACGGGATGGAAGGAGGGAGTCATGGAACAAAGAGGGCGGCAAAAGAACGATCCGTTCCTTTGACGCCCCTGAAAATGGCTGGTGGAAGGTTTTTCTTATTCCGCGTCAATGTCCAGCGTGCTCTGGCTGGTCGGGGCGGGGGCTTCCGGTTCCGGAGTGAAGGTATGAACGGGGGCCGCTTTCTTCGCGGCGGAGGCTCCGGCGGTGCCTACCGTGGGGGCGCCTACGGTGGAATGGCCGATGAAGATCGCGCCGCCTTCAATAGCCAGGGAGGCGGCCTGGATGTCGCCTACGAGTTCCGCGGTGCTTTTCAGTTCCACGCGGTCCGTAACCGTTACATTGCCGATGACCTTGCCGTGGATGATGACGGACTTGGTGTTGATTTCCGCGCGGATGACGGCATTTTGGCCTACGGAGAGCACCCCTTCGGAAGAAATGTCGCCTTCAACGGTGCCGTCAATCAGCAGGTCGTCGGAAAAACGCAGGGAGCCGACAACCTCCACGTCGGAGTTCAGCACGTTGCGGGTCAGTTGCTGGACGCGCGTAGTGGGGGCGTAGGAAGCGGGGGAGGGTACGGCTTCCGCAACCGGTTCGGGGGTGTCCTGGCTCTTGGCTACGTCCATCCAGCTGGGGGTGGATTCAGGATTCTTGTTGCCCTTGGGGGCGGGAACGGTGGTGAATGATCCAAACATGGCGTTAAAAAGAGGGAGGGGTGAAAGGTAAGGTGGGAGTTCTTGAAACTCGTCCGGTTTAATGTACATCACCCGCTTGTGGATGTGAAACAATTTTCTCCGGAAGGGATAAAAAAATGTGTCTGTTTTTTATCGTTGCGTTACCCTTGGCGTTCCGGTAGTGTTTGACCATCCTTCCGCAGTTGTTTTCTGTGGGTATTTCCGGTTTAAAATGAGTGATTTATCTGACAATAAACCGCCCCTTTCCCCTGCCGCGCGCAGGAGCGGCGGAAAAGCGGGCGGCGCGCTGGGGCGCATTCTTTCCGTCATCTTCTTCATGATGGCGCTGGGGCTGTTTTTCGGCGGCCTTTTTTTCTGGCTCCAGAAGCGCCAGGCATCCCGGGATTCAGGGGGCGCCGCGCGGATTTGCGCCACGCCGGAGATGCTGTCCGGGGAATTGCAGGCCACGCTGAAGGACAAGGTGGACTACAGTTTCTGGCCTCCCTGCCACATCCCCCCGATGGAGCGGCAGGACCTGCTGCGCAATTGCCTGGTGGAGGCGCAGAAATATTTGAGCGCTCCGGACGTGGTCCAGAAATCCTCCTTCGTGTGGAATTCCCTGCAATCGCTTCCTTTGATGGTCAGGCATTACGCCGTATCTCCGCCTGAGGTGATTGCCAGCAAGCCCGTGGGGCCTAAAAGTTTCGCCGTGCTTGAGGTGGAGGGGCATCCCTGCGCCCAGCTGCTAATAGGCTTTGAAAAGACGCCCGACATGGAATTCTGCTTTTTCAAGGATGGACAGGATGGCGCCTGGAAGCTGGACTGGCAGCAGTTCGCCCGCTACCAGCCGGTGAACTGGGAGGATTTTGTCCGTGGAAAAGGGGAGGACATCGCGGAATTCCGCGTGTGGATGATCCGGGACCGCATGTCGGAGAATAAGGACAACTACGCGTTCAAGCTGATCGCTCCCGGAATGAACGGGTCGGAGGAGCGCAGCATTGCGCGGCCCATGGTTTATGTTCCCAGAAAATCGGAAACGGGCAAGCGACTGTTTATGCTGTTTAAAATCAATGAGGAAATGGAGCATTCCCCATACCGGGTGCTGAACGCTAATGACGAACTTGACATGCTCCGCGTGCGCGTCCTGCTTTCCCGCAGCAAGGAGCCCAACCGCAAGGGGGAATATTCCTTCACCTTGGTGAAGCTGCTCGGGGAAGGGTGGTATGGCCTTTCCGTTGCAAATAAATAGTAACTTGCTTAGAATAGGGGACTGCCATAGGAATACGGCAAGTCCCCTGATATTATTTACCTTAGTTGTTGTGGAGATATTGTTACATCTATTCGGTTAGATGTTTTGACTTCTTGTACTGGTCTTCGCGACCAAATAGCTTTGCCATTACATGCTGCTGAGGCTTTGGGCCATTTTTTAGGATCGGGAGAAAATGCCTCAACTTTGGGGGTGCGCACTTTAGCTATTGGAGTCTTTTCATCTGCCTTCTCTGGAATAAATCCTGGAAGAAACCACTCATATTTTAGCTCTTTCAAATTCCCTTTTTTCTTATCGTCATTTTCGCGCTTCATGATAGCTTCATAAGGATATATTGTATCTTGTTTACAGATATTTGGCCCTGATAACCGCATTTCATATGCCATTACAGTTGGGATTGACAAGAATATGATACATAATAATTTAGTCTTCATTTTCTTTTGTATTTCTATTTTTGTATGATTTCGAGATTTCTTCTATAAGTTTTTTCTGGTATTGATTTTTTAATTTATCTAGTTCAGCTTGGCTCATAGAAGAAATTTTCTCTTGCAGTTCTACCAGTTCAATTTTTGGTTTAACTTTACTGTTTGGTAGATAACTTTTCCAATCGAGACCCATGTATTCAATTACTTCGCATTCATCTACAGTGAGAGGTAATGTTCTAGGACTAAATGGAAAGAATTCTTGTGACCTGTATATAGCATATTCATCTTGTTTGTGATACCACTCTTCCAAGAATTTTTTTTGCACTGCTTCATGATCTTCCGATGTCCATATATTCAATATTTTTTTAAATTCTGTTTCTTTTTCTATTGCATTCAAGTGGCGGTATAAAGATAAGAGAAAACTTCTTTCTTGAGAAATTCCCTTTGGTGTAATCGGGATTTTTTTATTAAGAAGAAAAACATCTTTATTATTAAATATACTATTCATTTTTTCTTTTAAAAGATCCATGCGGCTAATGAAAAGCCCGTTTAGTATAGCATCGCTTGAATAATTATTAAGAATTCGTATGCTGTAAGTTTCGGGACCGGACAGAATGAATGTTTTGTAGACACCACTACCATGGAAATCCTTCACTCGGCTACGTGCAAGAATTGGAGCCATTTGAATTTTTTCTCCTTCATCAAGTTTTCCGGATCTAACTTCAATAATAAAATCCCTCCAAGTTCCTATATTATGATCTTTACCTTGATAATTATAAAAATACAGTGAACAAGAATGGTATCCTTCTGGTACTTGTATACTTGTCCAAATATCGGGCCCATCAAATTTAGATGCGTATTCTTCTCCATTATCGGACCATTCTGTTGCTATACGCGTACCTGTTTTCGGATTAAATAGTACATTAGGATTTAATGACGCATTATCATTATGGGGACGTACAGACAAAGAATCTTCTTTCTGCTTATGAAATCCTAATATTTGATTGCTATCAATTTTAACATCCAAATTGGCTATAATATCATTTCCCATATTGCAGGTCCCGCACAGGAGAGCATAATCTTTGCCGTAATATCCATACCAATCTCCTTTTGTCGCCCAGTCCTCTTTCCATGCGACAGCATAGGGGATTTTTTTTACCTTATGGTTGTTTTCCTCATCAACAACTTGGTTAAGTTTAACTGCTTCTTGATTCAGTTCATCACGAGTTTTAATAGAAGGAATAGGCGGGAGAGATGGAAAATCCTCTCTCTCAGCGACTTTTAATTGATTTCTTTTCTTCTCTTCGTGTATTTTGATAATGCCATGTCCATACGTTGCTGCATATACGCT
>OJPI01000164.1_pt1 | contig 54961 bp, 44 predicted proteins | sample 1598461 | NCBI WGS metagenome assembly OJPI01 (sample SAMN03922483, study PRJEB24848) | human gut metagenome | isolation source: stool sample | host: Homo sapiens | place: Germany | collected 2011-05 | reverse complement strand
GCTAGGTGGTGTGAGAGGTCGGCTAATCAATTAATGATTAGCCTCCTACTCGATTATGTTAGAAAAAGGTAATATGATATTCTTTACAGATTTTTCGAATTTCCCATATGCCGATAAGAATGGATGCAGCGCCAGTTAAAATGTTGCTGATTCCCATAACAATTCCTACGCTGATGCTTCCAAGATCCGTAAAATTCTGAAGGAACCACAAAACCGGTATGCGGAAGAGGAAGACGCGCATGAAGTTAATCACCAGGGTCAGTCGTGTTTTTCCAAAGCCGTACAGCAGGGAAAGGACAGCGGCATTGATGCCAAGAGGAACAGCACCCAGAGCCTCGTACCGGTAGATGGAGGCAATCATCTGAAGAAATTCTTCATCAGAGCCGGCAAACAGCCAGCTGATCTGACGGATGAAAACCAGAGACAGGGTCATAAAGAAAAAGCCGATAACGGTGTTAATTACCAATACGCACTGGAAGGCCTTCAGGGCGCGCTTGGGCTCCCCAGCTCCCAGATTCTGGCTGATTATAGCAGATCCGCCCTCCTGAAATCCGTTTTGAGGCATGGTAGTAAAGCCGCCGATATTATTGGAGATTCCAAGGGCTCCTACTGTCAGGGGAGTGTAAATGGTACTCATGGAGTTTACAATCACCTTTCCAAAGGAAAAGGCTACCTTTTCTATAATAACCGGAATGGACAGGGTGATCATGGGTCTGGTTACATCTGCCTTCATGGAAATGGAGGACAGAGAAAAGCCAAAGGCATTGTCCTTCTGATTCAGATTTTTGAAGGCAGCTGCCAGAAGGAAGGTCTGAGAGATAATCGTTGCAACGGAAATCATATTGATTCCGCAGTTAAGGATATAAACGAAGAGGGCTGTCAGAGCCAGCTTTAATCCAATAACCACCATATTCAGATTCAGAATCCGTTTGGAATTGCCCCGGGCCCGTTCAATGGCAATGTAAACATTGTTAAAGAAGCTGATAACCATTCCGAACAGCTCCAGAATAAAGTACTGGGTTCCTCCTGCAATAAATTCCTCCGGCGTTTTTGCAAGACGAAGAAACTGGGGAGTAAAGGGAACCAGAACCACCAGAAGGGTCAGTCCCAGAATCGCACACATGGCAAACAGAGTGCTGACCCGTTTTTTGACCAGCTGAAAATCTCCGGATCCATAGGCCTCGCTGATTTTGATGCTGGCGCCGACAGCAAGACCGCCTCCCAGGGCAGAAAGCATCAAATTGATCTGGGAGAGGTAGGCAACAGTGGATACGGCAGTGGCGCTGATATGAGCGGCCATCATGGAATCAAATATTTTAAACAGCTGGGTAAGGCTCTGGTACAGAGCCAGTGGAAAGCCAACATAGAGAACGACTCTCCACATATTGTCGTGCAGGGAAAAATCCCGGAACTGTTTGTCCTTGTCTGAAAGCTGCGCTTGATTTTTCATGTCTGTTTCCTCATTTCTCATAGGATAATTTCGAATCTTATCCTATAACAAAAAAAGGATATTTTTTACAGAATAAACGTCTTATATGAAAAAAACTACAGATTATTTGTCTGGATTGCAGGATTGTGATACAATAAAGGAAGAAGAGGAATAAAGAGGCTGCAGAGAGAGGCGCTGCTGGGAAAGAGACAGTGTGGCAAAAGAAAAAGGGCAGCAGAAGCAGTGCAGCCTTTTCAGAAAAAAGGAGTTGGAGCGAATGGATACAGAAGAAAAAGGAATTTGTCAGGGATATTTTGACGTTCAGCAGGATGAGGAGCTGCAGGATAAGCCTTCGGGAGTATTTGCCAGCAGAAAACGGCGCCCAGTAGATTTTTCCATGACAGCGGATCACAGCCACGGCTATTATGAGCTGTTTTATCTGGCAACAGGGAGATGCCGGATTTTTTTAAACCATACCATATATCATTTGGAGCCGGGGGATCTGATCCTGATTGAGCCTCAGGCGCTTCACCGGACCATCTATGGCCTTACCAGGGAAAATGAACGGATTGCAGTGGGGTTTGCACCTGAACATATGAAGCAGCTGGAAATACAGTGGGGAAAGGACTGGGCGGGGCGTCTGAGGGGAAAGCCCTGTATTTCTGTAGAACCGGGACGGCGCAGATATGTGGAAAATCTGCTGGAAAAAATTCTCTCAGAACAGAAAAACAGAGATGTGTTTTCTGATGTGCTGATTCGCAATTATCTGTCGGAGCTTCTGGCCTTTTGCGGACGGTACCGGCTGGAGCATCAAAGCCCCAGAATTCAGGATGTGGCAGAGTCGGCAGCTCAGGAGGCTGAAATTCAGGAGGCGGCCTCTTATATTTATCACCATTTTAGGGAACCGCTTACCCTGGAGCTGGTGGCAGGACGGGTTCACATGAGTCCGGCTTATTTTTCCAGGCGATTTAAAAAGCTGACAGGCTTTGGATATAAGGAATATCTGAATTATGTCCGTTTGAAGGAGGCGTCCCGGATGCTTTTGGAAACAGAGCTGTCAGTGGCTGATATTGCCCAGCTGTGCGGATTTTCTGATGGAAATTATTTTGGAGATTTGTTTAAAAAGGAAAAAGGGATTTCTCCCAGAGTATACAGGAAAAATCCCCAGAGGTTTATTTGACGCCCAGATAACAAAAAAGCTGTTTTAAATAAGCAGAGAGACTGTCCGGATTCTGAAGACAGACATCAATCAGGGCAGCATAGGAGCATTTGTCCCTTCGCTCTTTTTTCAGGGCTGGTTCCCATACGGGAGTAAACTGAGGAAGGAAAACGCCCTGCTCTCTGGTGTAGCAGTTTTTTGCAGTGGCTTTGACACAGGCACTCTGGTTGTACCTGATTGCCTCTGCCTTAGGAATCGCCTGATCCTCCTCAGGCAGGTAATAATAATCCTGATAGTTGGAATAGAAATTCTTCAGCTCTCCTTCAAACAGCGTAACCTCCAGGGTCAGCTGGTTCTGAGAAACAAAGCAGGATACCGGCTCAAGGCAGAAGGAAAAGGGGACGGGAACAGCGCAGGGACTCTGGCAAATCAGCTCCAGAAGATGGCGTTTGCTTCCGTCATTGCAGACTTCTGTAAGAATCTGCTGGCTTTTCAGAAACATGTTGCCTTCGAAAAAGTCCGGGTAATGGAGGATGGGAAGGATGGACGGCATGCCCTTCAGATCATCTTCGTTGTGAAGGATCAGCAGATCATACAGCTCATCGTCATGGTTCCTCAAATAGGTACGGTATACATCAATAAGCTGGCCTCCGGAGTACTGATCTGTCCGTGAAATGCCAAGAAATGTTTCGATGGCTTTCTGCTTCATGCTTTCCAGTCCCAGCAGTTTTCGGTATGGTCTGATTTTTTTGTAAATATCAATGCTTGTAACAGCAGAAAAATCATAATCCTTTTTCAGATGGCGGCACCGTTTTAACAGATAGGGAATGTCAAATCCGTCTCCGTTAAAGTGAATCAGGATTTTATAATTTTTCAGAAAAGAAAAGAAGCTGTCAAGCAGCTCCGGTTCTGCAGCAGCCGTATCTGCAAACCACTGAATCAGATTCCAGCAGCCGTCCTGAAAATAGGTGCAGCCAATGAGATACAGATTGGATGAATCACCGGAAAATCCGGTGGTTTCAATATCAAAAAACAGAAGCTCAGAAAGAGGGCCAATCCGATCAAGGGGGTAAGTATCAGGCAAATCCAGTTTTTTCGTTATTGTAATCATAGTGTTCCTCCTTGTTCGATTATAGAGGGACAGAAAAAGAAAGTCAATGAAAAAACACCAGGCAGGAATCCCTGTGAGAAGGAGAAAATAAAAAGAAATCGAATGTCTGTTCGATGACATATTGCAATCAGGAGTTTCTTATGGTATGATGTCCGTAAAGTGAACAGCAGGAGGAATTTATCAGTGTTTTCATATATAAAAGGACCCTTGGTGGAAGTATGGGAGGGCGGAATCGTTGTGGAAGCAGGCGGAATTGGATGGAATATTCTTGTTCCTCTGTCCGTGCTTGACCGTTTGCCCAGAATCGGAGAGGAGCTCAAGATCTATACTTCTTTTCAGGTGAGAGAGGATGCCATGACTCTGTATGGCTTTTTCAACAGCCAGGATCGGAAGATGTTTAACCAGCTTCTGGGAGTCAATGGGATTGGCCCAAAGGCAGCTCTGGGGATTCTGTCTGCGCTGCAGCCGGATGATTTGCGAATGGCGATTCTCTCAGAGGATGCAAAAGCCATTGCCAGAGCTCCGGGCATTGGCCCTAAGACAGCCAAGCGGGTGATTCTGGATTTAAAGGATCGGATCCGGATGGAGGATGTGCTGCCTTCTGCTTTTGGAGCCGAAATGGAACCGGCAGAGACGGCTGGATCCGGAATGGAGGGAACCGGCAGAGAGGCTATAGAGGCGCTGGTGGCATTGGGATATTCCCTGACGGAAGCATCCAGGGCTGTACGGAAAATCGAGATCACAGAGGATATGACAGTAGAGGCAGTTTTAAAGGCATCTCTGAAGTATCTGGCAATCTGAGTGCGGGACAAATACAACAAGTGTGGAGAGTAAGATGGAGCGGAGAATCATAACAACAGAGATTACCGAAGAAGACAAATATATAGAACCCAGTCTCCGTCCGCAGCTGCTGGACGAATATATCGGGCAGGAAAGGATCAAAAGCAATCTGAAGGTGTATATGCAGGCTGCAAAGGCCAGAGGAGAGTCTCTGGATCATGTGCTGTTTTATGGTCCGCCGGGACTGGGGAAAACCACCCTGTCCGGAATTATTGCCAATGAGATGGGCGTTCATATGAAGGTGACGTCGGGACCGGCTATTGAAAAGCCGGGGGAGATGGCGGCGATTCTCAATAATCTGCAGGAGGGAGATGTTCTCTTTGTAGATGAGATTCACAGGCTGAACCGTCAGGTGGAAGAGGTGCTTTATCCGGCGATGGAGGATTTCGCTATTGATATTATGCTGGGCAAGGAGTCCTCAGCCCGTTCGATCCGTCTGGATCTGCCCCATTTTACCCTGGTAGGAGCTACAACCAGAGCGGGACTTCTCACAGCGCCTTTGCGGGATCGGTTTGGGGTGATTCAGAAAATGGAATTTTACCGGCCGGAGGAACTGCAGATTATCGTAGAACGGTCTGCGGGTGTTCTTGGTGTGGAGATAGAGCCGGAGGGTGCAGCGGAAATTGCACGGCGTTCCAGAGGAACCCCTCGTCTTGCCAACCGTCTGCTGAAACGTGTTCGGGATTTCGCTCAGGTGAAATATGACGGGGTCATTACGAAGCAGGTGGCTGATTTCGCCCTGGACATCCTGGATGTGGATAAGCTGGGCCTGGATAACAATGACAGAAATATTCTGATGATGATGATTGAAAAGTTTGGCGGGGGTCCGGTAGGTCTGGATACTCTGGCAGCGGCCCTGGGAGAGGATGCGGGAACTCTGGAGGATGTGTATGAGCCGTATCTTTTGATGAACGGATTTTTGAACCGGACGCCAAGAGGACGGGTGGCGACAGAGAGTGCATACCGCCATCTGGGAATTCCCTTTGGAGAGTGACGAAAAACAGGCTGTGGAGTTTTGAAAATTCATGAGAAAAGTTGCTTGTTGATTCTATGAGGATATGGTACACTGTTACTGTATGCCTGTATTCCGGAAGGAAAACGGGCCACAGAAGCGATGACAGGTGGAATAAGGAACAAAAGAATCGGGAGCCGAGAATATGAGTCAGAAAAATTATGCGGAAGTTTTGATAGATGGTGTGGTATATACGCTGGGCGGCACAGAAGATGAGGCCTATCTGCGGAGAGTTGCAGCATATTTAAATGAAAAAATAGGCACAATTAAGAAGCAGAGAGGTTTTTCCAGGCAGAATGCGGATTATCAGAACCTGATGATTCATCTGAATATTGCAGATGATTATTTTAAGGAGCAGGAGCGGGCAGATATGCTCAGCGGCCAGAAGGCGCTGCTGGAAAAAGAGGCCTACAGCCTGAAGCATGAATTGATTACCATGCAGATGCGGATGGAGGCTATGGAGAAGGAAATGCAGGAGGAGAAAGCCAGGGCAGAGGAACTGGTGCGAAAAGCGTCGGAAACAGCTTCTGACGCAGATAGTAACAGACACAGAAAATAAAACAGCAGGTGAAAGCTTCAGGGGGTGCTCTTTTTTCATAAGGGTCATCCTCTGCTTTATGTTATAACTGTTCAGGAGGAATCGTGTGAAATTACCAGTAGAAATCCTGGCTCCGGCCGGGTCCGTGGAAAGCATGAAGGCAGCGGTAAATGCCGGGGCTGATGCAGTATATATGGGAGGAAGCCGGTTTGGAGCCCGGGCGTATGCGGAGAATCCAGAGGGAGATCAGTTTTTAGAGGCTCTTGATTATGCCCACCTTCATGGCTGCAGCCTGTATATGACGGTCAATACATTAGTAAAGGAAGAGGAGCTGGGACAGCTGTATGATTTTCTTATGCCCTGCTATGAACGGGGGCTGGATGCAGTGATTGTTCAGGATATGGGGGTTTTTTCGTTTATCCGAAAACATTTTCCGGACCTTCCAATTCATGCCAGCACTCAGATGACGGTTACAGGATGGCGAAGCGCCGCTATGTTGAAGGAGCTGGGAGCCAGCCGGGTGGTAACGGCAAGAGAGCTTTCTCTGGCAGAGATTGCTCAGATCCGGGATCATGTGGATATTGAGATTGAGAGCTTTGTTCACGGCGCTCTCTGTTACTGCTATTCCGGCCAGTGTCTGTTAAGCAGCCTGATTGGCGGACGAAGCGGAAACAGGGGACGATGCGCCCAGCCCTGCAGGCTTCCCTATGATGCGCCGGGACAGGCCCTGTCCTTCAGGACAGGCTCAGAGCGGGGAGCAGGAAGAAAGAATAGAGAGAACGGCGGAGAAAAGACTGGGGGAAAGAACAGAGAAAAGACGCAGCAGGAGAAGGATAACCGCTATCTGATGAGCTTAAAGGATCTGTGTACGCTGGATATTCTTCCTGATATTATTGAGGCAGGCGTCTATTCCCTGAAGATTGAAGGGCGAATGAAGAGTCCCCGGTATACGGCTGGTGTGGTCAGTGTGTACCGCAAGTATGTAGATCAGTATTTGGCCAGGGGACGGGAGGGCTACCGGGTATCCGATGAGGATCGGAAAATGCTTCTGGATCTTTTCGATCGGGGCGGACAGACGGAAGGATACTATCGGCAGCACAATGGCAGGGATATGATTGCACTGAAGGAAAAGCCGGCGTTCCGACAGGGCAATCAGCAGCTATTTGATCGTCTGGATGCGGAATATGTTCACAGTGGAAAGCAGGAGCCGATTCGGGGCCATGTAACAGCCAGAGAAGGGCAGCCAGTGACTTTGTATTTGGAAAAAGCTCCTGTGTCTGTGACGGTTTCCGGAGAGGTGGTTCAAACAGCTCAGAATCAGCCGATGACAGAAGAAAAGCTGTTAAAACAGATTCAGAAAACGGGAGGCTCGCCCTTTTACTTTGAAGAGCTGACCGGGCAGGCAGAGGGCTCCTGCTTCCTTCCGGTACAGGCATTAAATGGACTTCGCAGAGCCGGATTGGAGCAGCTGGAGGAGGCAATCCTTTCTCCCTACCGGAGAAAGGCAGAGCCGGAGGGCGGAAACGAAGAAGGAGTCACTGAATGGCCAGTTTCTGCGGCAGCAAAGGAAGGACAGGAGCGAAGCTTTGCAAAGTCAGGAAAAAGTCCAGAATTTTTGGTATCTCTGGAATCTCCAGAGGGACTGTCTGTAGCAGCAGCGCACCCGGAAGTGGACGGTATTTATCTGGACAGCACAGGCTTTGGACCGGAGCTGTGGAAACAGGCAGTAGAGCAATGCCACCAAGCAGGCAAGTTTTGCGGACTGATTTTCCCTCAGATTTTCCGTCAGGAGGCAGAAGGATTTTTTATGGCTGCTGCAAAGGAATTGAGAGAGGCCGGTTTTGATGTTCTGGTAATCCGTTCTATGGAGGAGCCCCGCTTTTTAAGAGAGCTGGGATTGGGGCAGGTTCCTCTTGTGTTTGATTCCAATCTATATGCCATGAATCATCAGGCGGCAGCACAGATGCTCCATATGGGCGCAGGAAGGCTGACCTTCCCTCTGGAGCTAAATAGCAGAGAGCTGGAACAGCTGAAGGAGGCATCAGAGGGCATTGGCTGGGAGATGACCATTTATGGTCACTATCCGGCTATGGTTTCTGCCCAGTGCATGGTGCGTACTACAAAGGGGTGTACGAAAAAGCCAGAGCTGCTTTTGATTCGTGACAGAGTAGGAAAAGATCTTCCGGTGAAAAATCACTGTCGGTTCTGCTACAATACCATTTACAATCCCAGTCCATTGAGTCTTCTGGGACAGGAAGAGGCAGTCCTCAGGCTGCAGCCGGAGGGATTGAGGCTGGTATTTACTACAGAGACTCCGGATCAGATTCAGGAGGTTATGGATGCGTTTGCGGATCACTTCCGGTATGGAAAGGATACGCCATCGCCAATAAAGGATTTCACAAGAGGCCATTTCAGACGAGGCGTGGAATAGGAGATTTATGGTTAATGTAATAATTGAGGTGTCAAAGTATCTTCTGATTATTTTGATGGCGCTTTACACCTACTGGAATTTCCGGTATTTTCGATATCAGGAGGTCTGGCAGCAGAACCGGGTATGCGCAAAGCAGAATGCAGTGATGTTTCTGATGCATTTGCTGGCTTATGCTGTTTTGTATCTGAAGTCTGAGGATGAGAGAGTGGTTCTGTTTTACCTGGCTCAGATGGTATTTTTTGCTGCCTATATGGGACTTTCCCGGTATTTTTACCGTAATCTGTCCAGGATCCTGATGAACAATATGTGCATTCTTCTGATGATCGGGCTGATGATTCTGACCAGGCTTTCCTTTGATAAGGCAGTCAGACAGTTTTTGATTGTGGCTGTGGCGGCTCTGATTACCTGGATTATTCCCTTTGTGATGGATCGGGCCTGGCAGCTGGCAGAGATTCCCTGGGTTTACGGAATCGGCGGTCTGGCAGTTCTGGCCCTGGTGTGGGTTGTGGGAAATAACAGCTTTGGGGCCCAACTGTCCATTACTGTTGCAGGGATTTCTTTTCAGCCATCGGAATTTGTAAAAATTACCTTTGTATTTTTTGCCGCCGCTATGTTTTACAGGTCAGTGGATTTTAGAACTGTGGCTGCAGTGACAGCGGTGGCAGCCGGTCATGTGCTGGTTTTGGTTCTGTCAAAGGATCTGGGAAGCGCTCTGATTTTTTTCCTGACCTACCTGACCATGCTGTTTGTGGCAACAGGGAAATGGCTTTATCTGGGAGCCGGGCTGGGCTGTGGCTGCGGGGCGTCTGTTCTGGCCTATTATCTCTTTGCCCATGTGAGAACCCGGGTAGTAGCCTGGCGGGATCCCTGGGCGGATATTGACAACCGGGGATATCAGATTACGCAGTCTCTGTTTGCTATAGGAACAGGAGGCTGGTTCGGAATGGGGCTTTATCAGGGGATGCCCTACAAAATTCCTGTGGTGGAAAAGGATTTTGTATTTGCGGCAGTATCAGAGGAGCTGGGCGGCATTTTTGCTATCTGCATTCTGCTGATTTGTCTGGGCTGCTTTCTTCAGTTTATGATGATTGCAGGAAGAATGCAGGCTCTGTTTTATAAGCTGATTGCCTTTGGATTGGGAATGGTTTATGGAATCCAGGTTTTCCTGACTGTGGGAGGCGTGACAAAATTCATTCCCTCTACAGGCGTGACCCTTCCCTTTGTCAGCTACGGAGGAAGCTCTATCCTCAGCACCTTTATGGTGTTTGGAGTGCTTCAGGGACTGTACATTCTGAAAAAGAATGATGAGGAGGACTATGAATAAACAGACGCCTAATCCCGGGGAGAATAAACATATTCTTATGATTACCTATGTGGTGGTGGGAATGTTTGTATGCCTGATGGGATATTTTGGTTATTTTCTGCAGGTGCAGAGCGAGACAGTGATTAATAATTCTTACAATGCCCGCCTGGACAGCTTTTCGGATCGGATTATCCGGGGAAAGATTTTAAGCAATGACGGAAGAGTGCTGGCAGAAACTACAGTACAGGAGGACGGTTCAGAGGTGAGAACCTATCCCTACCAGGATTTGTTTGCCCATGCAGTGGGATATTCAGATCATGGAAAGGCGGGACTGGAGGCTCTGGCTAATTTTTATCTTCTGTCCTCTCATATGAATCTGGCAGAGCAGACGCTGAATCAGCTGGCAGATCGAAAGAATCTGGGAGATAATGTAATTACAACCCTGGATGTGGATCTGCAGCAGGCAGCACAGGCAGCTCTGGGAGATCGAAAAGGGGCTGTCGTGGCCCTGGAACCGGATACAGGGAAAATCCTCGCCATGGTTTCCAGACCGGGATTTGATCCGAACACCCTGGGACAGGAATGGGAAACGCTGATTTCCGGTGACAATACCCAGGCCCAGCTGTTAAACCGGGTATCTCAGGGGGTATATCCGCCAGGCTCTACTTTCAAAATTGTGACGGCTCTGGAATATATACGGGAGCATCCCAATACCTGGCAGGAATTTTCCTTTGACTGCGACGGTTCCTATGAGCATGGGGATTACACGATTTCCTGTTATCATGGCAACGCCCACGGCCATCAGAATTTGCCTCAGGCCTTTGCAAATTCCTGCAATGGAGCCTTTGCCAGCCTTGGACTGGAGCTGAATCTGGAGCAGATGCAGAATCTGGCGGAGCGTCTTTTGTTTAATGGACAGCTGCCCGTATCCATTGCCTACAGCAAAAGCTCCTATGCCATGGGAACGGGGGCTTCAGACTGGGAACGGCTTCAGACTGCCATCGGGCAGGGAAATACCCAGATGACTCCTCTTCACAATGCGCTTCTTACAGCATCCATTGCCAATGGAGGTGTGCTGATGAAGCCCTATCTGATTGACCGGGTGGAAACATCAGAGGGAGAAGAAGTGAAAAAGTTTCTTCCTGCTACTTATGGAGAACTGATGAGTGCATCGGAGGCAGATGCTTTGTCTGGAATGATGCGCCAGGTGGTAACAGAAGGAACGGGTTCCGCTGTCCGTACAGACGCTTATGCAGTGGCAGGAAAAACAGGTTCTGCAGAGTTTGAAAAGGGAAAGGAAAGCCATGCCTGGTTTACAGGCTTTGCCCCGGCAGAGGATCCGAAGCTGGTAGTGACTGTTCTTGTAGAGGAGGGCGGATCCGGAGGACGGGAGGCTGCGCCGATCGCAAGAGCCTTATTTGATTTGTATTTTTCAAAATAGCTGCAATTGTTTCACGGGAAGCAAGCTTGACATGGATTTTTCTGCCAGTGCTCCCGTTGTCCTGAATAGACAAAAAATAATGAAAAAAGAAAGGGGATATCCTGTGTTTCGAGCAAACGAATATGTAAAGGCAGAAAGCCTGGAGGAAGCCTATCAGCTGAACCAGAAAAAGAGCAATGTGCTTCTGGGCGGTATGATGTGGCTGAAAATGGGAAGTAATTACAAGTCAGCAGCCATTGACTTATCTGGTCTGGGACTTGACTACATTGAAGAAGATGAAGAGGAATTCCGCATTGGCTGTATGTGCAGTCTGAGAAGTCTGGAGCTTCATGAGGGGCTGAACCGGTATTTTGGCGGAATTTTCCGGGAGTGTACCAAAGGTATCGTAGGTGTACAGTTTCGAAATGGGGCTACAGTAGGCGGAAGCGTGTTCGGGAGATATGGTTTTTCCGATATTCTTACCTGCATGATGATGCTGGATGCCCAGGTGGAGCTTTATCAGAGAGGAAGAATTTCTCTGGAGGAATTTGCAAAGCTGCCTTACAATCGTGATATTCTGGTTCAGGTGATTCTGAAAAAGGATGGAAGAAGAGCGGCTTATGCCTCTTCCCGCCGTTCTAAAACGGATTTCCCTATCATTGCCTGCGGCGTGGCAAAAAAAGGGGACAGCTGGTATGTATCTGTAGGAGCAAGACCTGCAAGGGCTGCCCTGTATGTGCTCCCTGCCGGGAATGCAGCAGTTAAAGATCTGGCAGAGAAGGCCGCTGAGGCATTTTCTTACGGGGACAATATGAGAGCTGGAGGCGAATACAGAAGGCATCTGGCGCAGGTTTCTATCCGGCGTCTGATGGAGCAGATATCCAGGGAGGAAGAAAAATAAAATGCGGAGTAATATGGAAATACAGTTTATTTTAAATGGAAAGATGCAGACAGCAGTGATTGCGGCGGACACCCTGCTTTTGGATCTGCTGAGAAGTCTGGGATGCTACAGTGTGAAACGGGGCTGCGAAACCTCTAACTGCGGTCTTTGCACCGTATGGATGAATCAGAAGCCGGTTCTTTCCTGTTCCGTTCTGGCTGCAAGGGCAGACGGCTGTGAAATTACAACTCTGGAGGGCCTTCAGAAGGAGGCGGAAGAAATTGGACGTTTCCTTGCAGAGGAGGGAGCGGATCAGTGCGGCTTTTGCAGCCCGGGATTGATTATGAATCTGCTGGCAATGGAACGGGAGCTGGTAAGTCCTGATATGGATGAGGTTCGGGAATATCTTTCCGGAAACCTTTGCCGGTGTACCGGTTACGAAGGACAGATGCGGGCAATTGAAAAATATCTGAACCGGAATAAGGAGGGCAGAAGCTGAGATGGAGAAAAAGAAAACCTATGTAGGCCAGTCAGTTGTAAAGCGGGACGCTATGGCTTTGATGACAGGAAAGCCAGTGTATACCGATGACATCGCTCCGAAGGATTGTCTTATTGTCAAGGTTTTGAGAAGCCCCCATGCCCATGCATGGATTGAAGAGATTGATAAGACGCGGGCGTTGTCTGTTCCGGGAATTGAGGCTATTTTAACCTGGGAGGATTCTCCCCAGAAGCGGTTTACTATGGCTGGACAGACTTATCCCGAGCCCAGTCCTTACGATCGCCTGATTCTGGATCGAAGAATGCGTTTTGTGGGAGATGTGGCTGCTATTGTGGCAGGAACCTCAGAAGAGGCTGTGGATCGGGCGTTGAAGGCAATTAAGGTGAACTACCAGGTTCTGGAGCCGGTTCTGGATATGCGGACAGCCAAGGACAACCGGGTTCTGGTGCATCCAGAGGAGAACTGGGAAAGTCTGTGCCCTGTAGGGGCTGACAATCAGCGCAATCTCTGCGCATCAGGAGATGACATTCACGGAGATGTAGAGGGGGTTCTGGCTTCCTGCGCTCATGTGATTTCAAAGACCTATCATGTAAAGCCGAACCAGCAGGCTATGATGGAAACCTTCCGCACCTTTACATCTATGGATGCCTATGGACGGCTGAACGTAACCTCCTCTACTCAGGTGCCCTTCCATGTGCGGCGGATAGTGGCTCATGCCTTGGATATTCCCAAGTCCCGGATCCGGGTGATAAAGCCCCGAATCGGCGGTGGTTTTGGGGCCAAGCAGACGGTGGTTTCAGAGGTATACCCGGCTCTGGTGACCTGGGTGACAGGCAAACCGGCTAAGATGGTTTTCAGCCGGTATGAATCTCAGATCGCCTCTTCTCCCCGTCATGAGATGGAGGTAACGGTTCGCCTGGGAGCTGATGAAAATGGTGTATTTCAGGCGATCGATTTATATACCCTGTCAAATACAGGCGCTTATGGAGAACACGGTCCGACAACAGTAGGTCTGTCAGGGCATAAATCGATTCCCCTTTATTCTACTCCAAAAGCCTTTCGCTTCCACTACGATGTGGTTTATACCAATACTATGTCTGCAGGGGCATACCGGGGCTATGGAGCGACCCAGGGAATCTTTGCCCTGGAATCGGCAGTCAATGAGCTGGCAGCAGAATTACATATGGATCCGGTTGCTCTTCGGGAAAAAAATATGGTTCATGAAGGGGATGTGATGCCTGCCTATTACGGTGAGACGGCCAACAGCTGTACTCTGGATCGGTGTATGAAGCGGGCCAAAGAGCTGATGAAATGGGATGAAAAATATCCCTGTCGTGTAATGGACAATGGAAAAGTCCGTTCTGTCGGAGTGGCCATGGCCATGCAGGGCTCTTCCATTTCCAACTGTGATGTGGCTGGAATTACCTTAAAGCTGAATGATGATGGCTTTTACAGCATGATGATTGGAGCGGCCGATATGGGAACCGGCTGTGATACGACTTTGGCGCAGATTGCAGCAGATTGTCTGGAATGCGATCTGGATAATATTGTGGTTCACGGTGTGGACACGGATGTTTCCCCCTATGATTCTGGCTCTTATGCCTCCAGTACAGCATACCTGACCGGTATGGCAGCGATAAAAGCCTGCAAGGCCATGAGGGAAAAGATTATGGAAAAGGGTGCGGAGTATCTGGAACGGTCTGTAGATGAAGTGGACTTTGACGGCAGCCAGGTATTTAGCAGGGACGGCAGCAGTGCCATTCGTTTAAAAGATATTGGAAACAGAGTGATGTGCAACAATGGGAAGGCCCTTGAGGTGACAACGTCTCATTCTTCTCCGGTTTCTCCGCCGCCCTTTATGGTAGGTATGGCAGAAATTGAGATGGACATGGAAACCTATGAATACGAGCTGATTGATTTTGTGGCAGTGGTTGACTGCGGAACTCCGATTAATCCCAATCTGGTGCGTGTCCAGACGGAAGGCGGACTGGGACAGGGCATCGGCATGGCGATGTTTGAGGACGTGACCCGCTCTCAGAAGGGCCGTGTATTTGAAAATTCCTTTATGCAGTATAAGCTGCCGACCCGTATGGATGTGGGACACCTTCAGGTGGAATTTGAAAGCAGCTACGAGCCGACAGGTCCTTTTGGCGTTAAGTCCATTGGAGAGGTGGTAATCAATACGCCTTCTCCGGCGATTGCAGGGGCTGTGGCTAATGCATCCGGCGTATGGATTCGGGAGCTTCCTATTACGGCAGAGAAGATTTTTACAGAAATGAAGGAAAAAAAGAAAGCAGTTAATTAAAAAAATAAAACAGAGGATTCGGAAACTGGGAAGAAACAGAATAAGTTATAGACAACTCAGGGAAACTTCATCTTGCATCTTCTATCAAATGGAGTTATACTAAAAACAGTCTGTGCGACACACCACCGTGGTGCTGATCCAGCACTGCGCGACCAGGAGGGATTGCAATGATAGAAGCAACGAGCTGTGGAGGTGTGGTTATATTTCGCGGCAAGATTCTGGTTCTCTACAAGAATTACAAGAACAAGTATGAGGGCTGGGTTCTGCCGAAGGGAACTGTAGAAGCAGGAGAAGAGTACAAGGAGACGGCTCTTCGGGAAGTAAAAGAAGAAACCGGCGTCAGTGCTTCCATTATCAAGTATATCGGGAAGAGCTCCTATTCCTTTAATACACCGCAGGATATGGTGGAAAAGGATGTTCACTGGTATTTGATGATGGCTGACAGCTATTACAGTAAACCACAACGGGAAGAGCATTTTGTAGATTCCGGCTATTACAAGTTTTATGAGGCTTACCATCTGCTGAAGTTTTCCAACGAAAAGCAGATTCTGGAAAAGGCTTATAATGAATACCTGGATTTGAAGAAGGCGAACCTCTGGGGCAACAAAAAATATTTCTAGGTTTTACATGAGACAATGGGGAACGGTCTGAGAATTTCAGGCCGTTTTTCTAATGTCTTTATTATTTTGTGTATAAAAAGAGGAGGATTATTGATGAAATCATCGAACGAACTGCGCACACTGCTGCGCTCCATTGACCGGAAAAGCTATCCGGCTTATAAAGCTTTGTCAGGGGCTTATCAGTTTGGCGCTTATGTGCTTGTAATTGATCATGTACAGGGGGATCCCTTTGCATCTCCCTCCAGTGTCCATATAGAGGTGTCTCTGAACCAGGCAGGATTTCCGGAGACCTATTATCAGGAGGCCTGCAGCCGTATTGCGCTGGAGGATTTTCTTACCAGAAGGTTTGGAAGTCAGGTGGAAGCCTACAATTTTAAAGCTGGAGGTTCTGGAAAAAGCGGGCTGTTGTCTACCGCCAGATGCGGGCAGGAGGTTTTGGAGAGAAGCGCCTGTCAGATTGGCGCAGGAAAGATTACTGCCAGATTTCATATTGGATTTCCGGCATTTGGAAGAACTATAGATGCAGGCGGACTGGAAAAAATACTTTTTGAGTATCTTCCTGCATGTGTGGAAAACAGTTTTTTTTACAGGAAGCTGGATAAGAAAAAGACAGAGGAGGCAGTATATCTGGCGGAGGATCAGAAAGCAGTGCGCGATTACTTAAAGAAGGAGGGGCTGGTGGCTTTTGTAGCGAATGGTTCCATTCTTCCAAGAAAAAGCGGAGTTTCTGATCTTCCCATGAGGGACTGCGTTCCCTTTGCTTCCCCGTCTTCTATGGAGAAAACCATTACCCTTCCCCACAGGGGGCAGATGAGCGGAATGGCAGTTCCAAAGGGAATCACTCTGATTGTAGGAGGCGGTTATCATGGAAAATCTACGCTTCTGTCGGCGCTTCAGATGGGAGTTTATAACCATATTGCAGGAGACGGCCGGGAATTTGTGATTACGGAGGAGACGGCAGTGAAGCTGCGGGCAGAGGAGGGACGGGCAATCCGGAATGCTGATATTTCCCTTTTTATTAATGATCTGCCCAATAAAAAGAATACCTCTTCTTTTTCTACGGAGGATGCCAGCGGAAGTACCTCGCAGGCCGCCGGTGTCGTGGAGGGGATAGAAGCAGGAACGAAGCTCTTTCTCATTGACGAGGATACCTCTGCAACAAACTTTATGGTGCGGGATGATTTTATGCAGGAAGTGATCCAGAGAGAAAAGGAACCCATTACTCCGTTTCTGGAACGGGCCGGAGATTTGTATGAAAAGGCCGGGATTTCTACGATTCTGGTAGCTGGAAGCTCTGGAGCCTTTTTCTATATTGCTCATAAAATTCTGCAGATGGACAGTTACCGTCCAGTGGATATTACGGAACGGGTAAAAATGCTGTGTCGGGAACACAAAGCTCCGCGGATTCAGGCGCCGGGATTTTTCCTTCCGGAATTTCAGACGCCTCTGGTTTTTCATAATACAGAAAAAAATAACCGGGACAGGGGATTTTCCCAGAGAGGTAATGCAAGGGGCGGAAAGTATGGCCGCGGAGGCCAGGAAAACGGCTCTGCACGAGAGCGAAAGAAAATAAAGACCTTGGGAAAGGATATGTTTTCGATTGATCGGGAAACGGTGGATCTCCGATATGCAGAACAGCTGGCAGACGGGGAGCAGACAGCGGCCCTTGCTTATTTGCTGCGATTTGCCTTAGAGCAGGGCGCGGAGGGCAAAAAAACAATGCGTCAGACCGTAGAGCTTTTGTGGAAAACTCTGGAAACCAGGGGATGGGAGCCATTTTGCAGCTCTTATGTACCCTGCGGTCTTGCAAAGCCGAGGAAACAGGAGATTTTTGCCTGCTTAAACCGCTATCGGGGATAAAAAAGAAGGATTCCGGTAAAATAAAACAGAATCAACAGAAAAGAAGGAGAAATCGAGGCAGAGCATATGAGTGGGGAAAACAGAATGAAGAAAGATCAGAAAGAAAAAGGAAGAGCTTCTGGCAGTGCATGGGATCGCCTGGTGCCATATCTGGAAAAAGCTATGGCATATCAGACAGCGCTGACACTGTTTGAGTGGGATAATGAAACTTTGGCTCCGGAACAGGCTGGAGCCTATACGGCCCGGGTACAGGGAATTTTAGCTGCTTCCTATCAGGAGATAATGACAGCGCCGGAATTAAAGGAGCTGCTTTTGGAATGTGAGCAGGAATTAGGGAATAAGGAAAACCTGGAAAAGCAGGCTATTCTTCGAGAAATCAGAGAAGAGGCAGAGCAGCTGGAGTGTATTCCGCCGAAGGAGTATCGCGCCTACCAGGAGCTGGTGGCAGAGTCTGCCAGGATTTGGGCCAGAGCCAGAGAAGAGAAGGATTTCCAGGCATTTGCGCCTACTCTGAAAAAAATCATATTTTGGCAGAAAACCTTTGCCGGATATCGGGCGAAGGCGGGGCAGAAGCTGTATGATGTAATGCTGGATTCCTATGAAAAAGGCTTTGGAATGAAAGAACTGGACGAGTTTTTCGGACTGCTGAAGAAGGAGCTGGTTCCATTGCTTCATCAGGTTATGGAAAGTCCGATACGGATCTCCGATGAATTTCTGACGGGGGATTATCCTGAGGACCGGCAGAGAGAGCTGGCAGAATACCTGGCAGAGTATGTGGGCTTTGACTTTAGAAAAGGCGTTCTGTCAGAAAGTGCCCATCCCTTTACGACCAGCCTTCACAATCATGATGTGAGGATTACCACCCACTACAAAAACAGCCTGGACAGCTCGCTGTTTTCGGTTATTCATGAGTCTGGACATGCCATTTATGAAATGGGAATCGGGGATCAGCTGACCCAGACTCCGGCAGGCCAGGGGGCATCTATGGGGATGCATGAATCTCAGTCGCGGTTTTTTGAAAATATCCTGGGACGCAGCGAGTCCTTTTGGGTTCCTGTTTACGGAAAAGTAAAGGAATTGTTTGGAGAGCAGCTAAAGGGGATTGGGCGGGAGCAGTTTGTCCGGGCCATCAACCGGGTTCATCCCGGACTAATCCGGACAGAGGCCGATGAACTGACCTACAGTCTCCATGTGCTGGTACGGTATGAACTGGAAAAGGCTCTGATTGAGGAAGATCTTCCGGTAGAACAGCTTCCCCGGCTGTGGGCAGACAAATATGAAGAATATTTGGGGATTCGCCCGGAAAATGACGGAGAGGGAGTTCTTCAGGATATTCACTGGGCGCAGGGTTCCTTTGGATATTTTCCTTCCTATGCTCTGGGCAGCGCTTTTGGAGCGCAGATGCTTGCTTCCATGAAAAAGAAGATGAATATAAACCAGATGCTGGAGGAAGGGAATCTCGGGGAAATTCGAGAGTATTTAAAACTCCATGTACATCGGTTTGGAAAGGTGAAAACCAGCCGCCAGATTCTTCAGGATATGACAGGAGAGGATTTCCGGCCCCAGTATTATGTGGATTATCTGAAAGAAAAATACGGAAGACTGTACCAGCTGTCTTTAGATGGAACAAAGAACGGATTCAGGGAATAGACTGAATTACAACAGGAAGCTGGAAGGCGGAATGCGGCGTTATGGAAAACCAGAAGCTGGAAAATCTTTTGAACCTTGCCCTGTCTGTGCCAGAGGATATGCGGGCCCGATCACAGGAACTGGAAATCGGCTATCATAAGGAGGATCAAACCTGGGAGCTGATTGTAAAATATTCCGGAAGTCTGGAGCCCTTGAGGGAAATGGGGATTCTGACTGAGGAAATGCATAATGAGTATGCTGTTTTAACAGTACCGGAAGGCATGATTGAAACGGTCAGCCGTCTGCCGCAGATAGAATATGTGGAAAAGCCAAAGCGTCTGTTTTTTTCTATGAATCAGGCAAAGGGAGCTGCCTGCATCAATGCAGTGCAGGAGGCTCCCTGGCGGCTGACCGGGCGGGGAGTGCTTGTGGCGGTTCTGGATTCCGGAATTGATTATTATCACGAGGCATTCCGGGACAGTTCGGGAAAAACAAGACTTGCTGCCTTGTGGGATCAGAATCTGAACCAGGTATTTTCCAGAGAGGAGATTGATCAGGCAATTCAGGAGGGAAGCAGGGAAAAGGCGCGGCGTCTGGTTCCCTCTTTTGATGCCAGCGGTCACGGAACAGCTGTGGCAGGAATTGCAGCCGGAAGCGGACTGGGAGATCCGGGCCGGGCGTATCGGGGGATCGCATATGAAAGCGAGCTTTTGGTTGTTAAGTTGGGAAATCCGAAAAATGAGGGCTTTCCCAGAACAACGGAACTGATGCGGGCTGTAAATTTTGCTGTGACCCAGGCAGTAGACAGAAAAATGCCTCTGGTGATTAATATCAGCTTTGGAAATACATATGGTTCCCATGAGGGAAACAGTCTTCTGGAAACTTATCTGGATGATATCAGCAATTACGGAAAAACTGCGATTATTGTAGGAAGTGGAAATGAGGGCGCATCAGCAGGTCATACCTCCGGTATATTTTCGCCAGATCCGGGAAGAAAGACGAGGCTTCGGATGGATTCCAGACAGAATGCAGAGCTTTCCGTAGCGCCTTATGAATCAGGCGTGAATATTCAGCTGTGGAAAAACTATTGGGATGAAATGGAAATCAGCCTGCTGACTCCTTCCGGGGAGGAAATCGGTCCTCTTTTGCAGCAGCTTGGGGCGTCCAGGTTCCGCTATAGGAACATGGAAGTTTTGGTGTATTACGGAGAACCCAGCCCCTACAGCCAGGCTCAGGAAATCTATTTTGATTTTGTTCCAGATGCCGGAACTTATGTGGAAAGTGGGATTTGGACATTTCGCCTGACTCCCGGAAGAATTATTACGGGGGAGTATGATTTCTGGCTCCCTTCTTCAGGAATTTTAAATCCATCTACCCGTTTTCTGCGACCTACTCCGGACACAACTCTGACTATTCCCTCTGCTGCAGCCAGCGTTATCACAGTGGGCGCCTATGACAGTGCTTCCAATTCCTATGCAGACTTTTCAGGACGGGGATTTACCAGAAGAACCAACCAGGTGAAGCCAGATATTGCTGCTCCGGGAGTGGGGATTATGACTGCGGCGGCGGGAGGCGGATATAAGCCGGTTACAGGAACCTCCTTTGCGGCTCCATTTGCATCTGGAAGCGCTGCCCTTATGATGCAGTGGGGAATTGTTGACGGGAGAGATCCCTTTCTCTATGGGGAAAAGATTAAGGCCTATCTGCGCCAGGGGGCCAGAAAGCTGCCGGGAATGGGGGAGTATCCCAATCCACAGGTGGGATATGGGGCGCTGTGTGTGAGAGACAGTCTGCCTCAGTACAAATAAAATTCTTTGCCAGGATTGCTCTTTTCCTCTTTTTTCGCTAAAATAAGATTTGCAGAATTACAAAAAAAGGAATACAAAACAAATGAAACAGGATCTTACTCAGGGGTCGATTACCAGAACGCTTCTCTGGTTCGCCTTACCTATGACTGTGGGAAATCTCCTGCAGCAGCTTTATAATATTGCAGATACACTGATTATCGGACAGTTTGTAGGAGCCAATGCCCTGGCGGCAGTAGGCTCCTCCTACACACTGATGACCTTTCTTACTTCGATTTTGCTTGGACTTTCCATGGGAAGCGGCGTGGCGGTGTCTATTGCCTTTGGGCAGAAGGATTGGGACAGACTGAAACGGGGAGTTTTTCTTTCGTTTTCCGGCATTGGACTGGCAGCAGTGGGTTTAAGCGGTCTGGCCTTTTTGGGAATTGATGGAATCATGAGGCTTTTGCAGGTTCCAGAAGAGATCTACGAGCTAATGCGCAGATATTTGCTGGTGATTTTTATGGGAATCGGAGGTACATTTTTATATAATTATCTTGCCTGTCTTCTGCGGGCTATCGGAAATTCGGTGACACCTCTGATTTTTCTTGGAATATCTGCGGTGCTGAATGTGGTGCTGGATTTGCTGTTTATTCTGTCGGCAGGCTGGGGTGTCGCAGGAGCAGCTTTTGCGACAGTGATTGCTCAGTGGCTGTCTGGAATCGGTCTTCTTTTGTATACAGTCAGGAAAGCGCCGGAGCTTCTTCCAGGACGCTGCCATATGAAATGGAATAGAGAAGAGGCGGCGGGGATTTTCCGGCTGTCGATGATTACCAGTGTTCAGCAGTCCATTATGAATTTTGGAATTCTGATGGTACAAGGGCGGGTCAACAGCTTTGGCCCGGCAGTTATGGCGGCTTTTGCGGCAGCTGTCAAGATCGATTCTTTTGCCTACATGCCGGTTCAGGATTTCGGCAATGCCTTTTCTACGTTTATTGCACAGAATTACGGAGCGGGAAAGGAAAAGCGCATTCGTCAGGGGATTCTCAGTGCAGTCAAGACTTCTATGGTCTTTGGTGCGGCAGTCAGTGTGGTTATCTGGATTTTTGCAGAACCGCTGATGCGGATCTTTGTAAATGGACAGGAGCGAGAAATTCTGGCTATTGGAGTGCAGTATCTGCGGATTGAAGGCGCCTTTTACTGTCTGATTGGACTGCTGTTTTTGCTGTATGGATTTTTCCGGGCGATTGAGAAGCCGGGGATGTCTGTGGTACTGACGGTTATTTCGCTGGGACTTCGGGTTGTGCTGGCCTACAGCCTTTCTGCGATTCCGTCTCTGGGGGTAAAAGGAATCTGGGTATCCATTCCTGTTGGATGGCTGATTGCAGATGTGGCGGGAGTAATTCCCATGGTACGCTTTTATCGAAAAATGGAGGTAGAGGAAGGATGACAGCTTTCAGTACATTATGTTATATTGAGCGGGACGGAAGTTATCTGATGCTTCACCGCACAGTGAAGAAAAATGATGTGAATAAGGATAAATGGATTGGAGTTGGAGGTCACTTTGAGGCAGAAGAAAGTCCTGAGGAATGTCTGCTTAGAGAGGTATATGAAGAGACCGGATACCATTTGACTGCCTGGAAATTTCGGGGACTTGTCACATTTGTTTCAGGAGACGGAGTCACAGAGTATATGTCATTGTTTACGGCAGATGAATTTACCGGAGAGCCGGTTGCATGTGATGAAGGAGAGCTGGAATGGGTTGATAAGCAGGAGGTCTTAAAGCTAAATATCTGGGAGGGGGATAAGATTTTCTTCCGTCTTCTGGAGGAGCAGCAGGAGTTTTTCTCTCTGAAGCTGGTTTATGACGGAACCGATCGTCTGGTAGAAGCTGCGCTGAATGGAAAGCCTATGGAGCTGTTTGATATCCGAGATGAATATGGACAGCCGACAGGGATTGTCAGGGAAAGGGGCGTAGCCCACCGGGATGGCAGCCGCCATGGAACGGTTCATATCTGGATTGTGCGGGAGAATGAAAAAAGCGGGTTTGATCTTCTTTTGCAGAAGCGGAGTGCAAATAAGGATTCTCATCCGGGCTGTTACGATATTTCTTCAGCAGGTCATGTGGCGGCAGGAGATGATTATCTGCCCTCGGCTGTGCGGGAGCTTTCGGAGGAGCTGGGGGTTTTGGCAGAGCCGGAGGAATTGGAATTTCTTGGCTTCCATGAGGAATACAGGGAAAATATCTTTTACGGAAAGCCCTTTAGAAACCGGGAAATCAGCGCTGTTTATGTATACAGAAAATCAGTGAAGGCAGAAGAACTTTCGCTTCAGCGGGAAGAGGTAGAGTCTGTGTGCTGGATGGATTTTTCAGAGTGTCTGGAGGCTGTAAAAGCTGGAACCATACCAACCTGTCTGCATGAGGAGGAACTCAGACAGCTGGGGCAGTATCTGGAAATTGACCTGGATCAGGGCTAATCGCGCTGATCCGGTTCTCTGGGATTTAAGAATCCCTGTTCCTCCAGATAGCAGTTGATTTCTGCGCCGATAAAAAGAATACAGATGCAGAAATACAGCCACAGCATCAGAAGTACAATCGCAGTCAGACTTCCATACATATAGGAAAAATTGCTGAAATTTGTAAAATAAAGAGAAAACAAATAGGAATACAGCAGCCATCCAATGGCTGTGAAGACGGCCCCGGGAATCTGATTCCAGGGGTTTTGTTTTTTCTTTGGAAGGATCGTGTAAAGTCCCACGAAGGTGAACAAAAACAGCACTGCTGCTAACAGGCTGCGGAAGCTGATGAGATGTCTGGTAATGGTTTTCAGCAGAGGAAACATTCGGATAAAGGTATTTTGAATCGCGCTGCCGAAGACAAGAAGAACCAGAGAAACAATACACACCACCATGAAAATTAACGTATAAAAAGAGCAGACTAAACGCCGGAGAATGTAGTTGCGCTTTTCTAAGGTGCCATAAATCCGATTCATTCCCCGCTCCATGCTCATCATTCCCCGCGCAGCAGACCAGAGGGCCGTAAGCGCGGTTACAGACAGAATGGTTGCCGGAGATTTTACATAGAGATCATCTACAATGCCCATAACCAGAGCGTCCAGCATATCCGGCATAAGCCGAATCAAAATAGCCAGCAGATCCGATTTGCTGACCGCAGGAATAAACTGGATCAGACTCAGGAGAAGCATAATAAACGGAAAGAAAGAGAGGACAATAAAAAAGGATGCCTGAGCCGCATAAACGGTAATTTCATCCTCTACGTACTTGTTCCATATTTTTCTACAGTTTTTGATAAATGCAATCATCATCGCTCCTGACTGCACCGGAAAAGTCTGTTCCGGAATGCAAACGTTTCTTTAAATTTATAAATAGTATCCTATCATGAGAGGAGAAAAATAGCAAGGAAACCTTGCGGCTGTTTCTTCAAAATGTTATAATCTGACATAGCAGTTCGGGACGACAGATTTTTTGAACGGATTTTCCGGTGAGAAAGGTAAGCCGTCCTGTAATATTGCGCTTTGATATGCGTGATGCAAAATACGGAGGCGAAAAATGAAAGGATTGCTGAAATATTTAAAGGATTATAAGGTGGAAAGCGTACTGGGGCCGCTGTTTAAGATGCTGGAAGCCAGCTTTGAGCTGTTTGTTCCCCTGGTAGTAGCCAGTATGATTGATATAGGAATCAGGAATCAGGATACGGGGTATATTTTGAAAATGGCCGGAGTTCTGGTGCTTTTGGCTGCCATCGGACTGACCTGCTCCCTGACGGCTCAGTTTTTTGCAGCAAAGGCGGCGGTAGGCTTTTCTACTGCGCTGAGAAATGCGCTGTTTGCCCATATTAACAGCCTTTCTTATTATGAACAGGATAAAATAGGAACGGCGACTCTGATTACGAGAATGACCAGCGATGTTAATCAGGTACAGTCAGGACTGAATCTGACCCTGCGTCTTCTGCTTCGCTCCCCCTTTATTGTATTTGGTGCCATGGTGATGGCATTTACGGTAGATACAAAGGCGGCTATGGTCTTTACCGTGGCGATTCCTGCATTGAGTGTGGTAGTATTTGGCATTATGGCAGTCAGTATGCCCCTGTATAAAAAGGTGCAGAGGCAGCTGGATCAGGTGACGCGGTCTGCCAGGGAGAATTTGACCGGTGTGCGGGTTATCCGGGCCTTCAGCCGTCAGAAAAATGAGATGGAGCATTTTGAAGCGTCCAATGATCAGCTGGTAAAGGTTCAGGTGTTTGTAGGAAAAATTTCTGCACTGATGAATCCGGTTACTTATGTGATCATCAATCTGGCAATTGTAGCAGTAGTCTGGATTTCCGGAAAGCAGGTTGATGCCGGAAGAATTACCCAGGGAGAAACGGTTGCCCTGGTTAATTACATGTCGCAGATTCTGGTGGAACTGATTAAAATGGCAAATCTGATTGTGTCAATTTCCAAGGCGCTGGCGTGTGCCAACCGAATCAGCCGGGTATTTGAGGAAAAAACTTCCATTGAAGATCCGGTTTCCTTTGCTCATAAGGAAGATGTCGGTGCCAGCACTGAAACAGGCAGCGGTCTTCAGAAAAATACCTCTGAGATTGGGGAGAAGAGGAGCAAGATCTGTTTTTCTCATGTAAGCTTCGCCTATAATGGTTCGAAGGAGGATTCTCTGACAGATATCAGCTTCCAGGCAGAGAAAGGACAAACGATTGGAATTATCGGCGGAACCGGTTCAGGAAAAACGACCCTGGTAAATCTGATTCCCAGATTTTACGATGTCCGGGAGGGAAGCATTCTGTTAGATGGAAGAGATGTCCGCACCTGGCCGCTTCGCGAGCTGAGAGAAAAATTTGGTGTGGTTCCTCAGAAGGCAGTCCTGTTTAAGGGCAGTCTGCGGGAAAATATGAAATGGGGAAAAGCAGATGCCTCTGACGAAGAAATTTATCAGGCGCTTGCCATAGCTCAGGCCTGGGATTTTGTGGAGGCCAAGGGAAAGGGGCTGAAGCTTTTTATAGAGCAGGGAGGAAAGAATCTTTCCGGCGGCCAGCGGCAGCGGCTGACAATCGCCAGGGCTTTGGTGCGCGAGCCGGAGATTCTGATTATGGATGACAGTGCATCTGCTCTTGATTTTGCTACTGATGCAAGACTGAGAAAGGCTATTCGGGAAGAAACCAGGGACATGACGGTATTTCTCGTATCCCAGAGAGTAGCTACTGTACGCGGAGCAGATCAGATTATCGTTCTAGACGATGGAAAAATAGCGGGGATAGGAACTCACAGACAGCTTCTGGATGGCTGTCAGATTTACCGGGAAATCTGTCAATCTCAGCTTTCTGAGAAGGAGGTGTGGTAGAATGCCGAAATTACAGTTTGCAAAGCATAAATCAACCATTCGACGGATTCTTAATTATATTGGCGTTTATAAATGGCTGGTTCTTTTGTCCGTGATTCTGGCGGCAGTCACTGTGGCTCTGACTCTGTATGCGCCGATTCTGGTAGGAGAGGGCGTAGACTTAATCCTGGGACCGGGCAATGTGGATTTTCAGGGACTGCTGGCTGTTCTGAAAAAAATTGCGGTTGTTGTAGCTCTGACGGCGCTGACTCAGTGGCTGATGAATCATATGAATAACCAGATTACCTACCATGTAGTTCAGGATATCCGGGTCAAGGCTTTTCAGCATATTCAGGAGCTTCCTTTAAAATACCTGGACAGCCATCCCTATGGCGATATTATCAGCCGTCTGATTGCGGATATTGATCAGTTTTCAGAAGGACTTTTAATGGGCTTTACCCAGCTATTTACCGGGGTGCTGACGATTATCGGAACTCTGGGCTTTATGCTGGCAGTCAATCCAGTGATTACTGCGGTTGTAGTTCTGGTTACTCCGTTGTCTTTGTTTGTTGCGGCTTTTATTGCCAGGAAAACCTTTTCCATGTTTCAGCTTCAATCCCAGACAAGGGGAGAATTGACTACTCTGGTAGACGAAATGATTGGCAATGAAAAGGTGGTTCAGGCCTTTGGATATGAGAAGGAGGCGCAGGCACGGTTTGAGGAAATCAACGAACGTCTCCGGGGCTACAGCCTGCGGGCGATTTTCTTTTCTTCTATTACCAATCCGGCTACCCGCTTTGTAAACAGCATGGTATACGCCAGTGTGGGAGCCGCAGGAGCCTTTGCGGCAATCCGTGGGTTTCTGTCAGTTGGCCAGCTTTCTATTTTCCTCAGCTATGCCAATCAGTATACCAAGCCGTTTAATGAGATTTCCGGTGTGGTAACAGAGCTGCAGAATGCTCTGGCCTGTGCGGCCCGGGTTTTTGCTCTGATGGACGAGCCGCCCTTTGAACCGGAGGACGAGGATGCGGTGGAATTAAAACAGGCAGACGGAAGCGTAGCTTTGGAAAATGTCAGCTTTTCTTATCAGCCGGAGGTTCCCCTGATTGAGAATTTGAATCTGGATGTAAAGCCGGGACAGAGAATTGCCCTGGTGGGGCCTACGGGGTGTGGAAAAACTACGATTATCAATCTTCTGATGCGTTTTTATGATGTGCAGAAGGGAGCAATCCGTGTATCCGGAACAGATATTCGCCACATGACCAGGGAAAGCCTGAGGGAAAGCTATGGAATGGTGCTGCAGGAAACCTGGCTGAAATCGGGAACAATCCGGGAAAACATTGCCTATGGAAGACCGGATGCCTCGGAGGAAGAGATCATCCAGGCGGCAAAGGATGCCCATGCTCACAGCTTTATCAGAAGAATGCCTCAGGGCTATGATACTGTTCTGTCAGAGGATGGGGGGAATCTTTCCCAGGGACAGAGACAGCTTTTGTGTATTGCCCGTGTGATGCTCTGCAATCCGGCGATGCTGATTCTGGACGAGGCTACCTCTTCTATTGATACCCGTACAGAAATCCGGATTCAGAAGGCATTTGCAGCTATGATGGAAGGAAGAACCAGTTTCATTGTAGCACACCGTCTTTCTACCATTCAGGAAGCGGATGTTATTCTGGTTATGAAGGATGGGCATATTATAGAGCAGGGAACCCATGAGTCGCTGCTGGCGAGACATGGGTTCTATACAGAGCTTTACAATAGTCAATTTGAAGGATAAAGAAAAAGAAAGACAGGCAGAAAAAACGGATACTTCGTATTGTGTTAATCATCATACCGGGAATCCAGTTTTTTCTGCCGTTTTTCTTCTATTTTTCTGTAGGCTGACTGAGCCAGAAGAAAGGATACAAGAAAAGAGACGGCAAATCCAGCCAGAGAAAGAAAATCGGTCTCTGCATTTTGAGAGCGCCGGACAGCGGCAAATACAAAAAGACCGGTCAGGAGGCCGACAGCAAGACCAGTACGGCGGCGAAGCCGGGAAGTCTCCTGAAAAATCGGTGCCTGGGTGACACCAAGCATTCTGGTGCGGACAGCCATATAAACTGGCGATCCGATCAAAATGAGAAACTCCAACAAGCAGTCTTTCATTGATTGATGAAAAAGTATGAATTTGATCAACATGGAAATACAGCAGACAGATAAGGTAATAACAAATAATTCTGCATAAATTCTTCGATAGGTTTCTTTAATTCGTTCATCCATGGCTATTCCTCCCAAAAAAGTTCGTCCAGTGTTTTGCCCAGAGCTCTGCAGATTGCAAGGCAAAGCTTCAGGGATGGATTATAGTCTCCGGCTTCAATCATACCAATGGTCTGCCGGGTGACTCCGGTTGCAGCAGCCAGATCTCCCTGGGACATATCCAGGGCGGCTCGGGCTGCTTTCATCTTCAGATTTTTCATGGAAAATGTAGGGTCCCTCCATTTCTTTTGACAGCAGATCGAGAAAAGGATCGGCTAAGGTATCTTTGTTAGGCTTTTATTATAAATTATAAATTGCAAAATGTCAAATATATATTACATTTTGCAAGAAAGAAAATACATTGCTTGCATAGAATTTCTGGTGCTGTTATAATAAAACCAGCAGTAAAACGATATTTGACAGAACAGAGAAAGGAATTGTTTCTATGAATTATGCAACGATAAAGCCCGTAGATATTGCCAATGGACCGGGAGTGAGAGTGTCTTTGTTTGTCAGCGGCTGTACCCACCGGTGCAAAGGCTGCTTTAATGAGGAGGCCTGGGATTTTCAGTTTGGAAAGCCTTTTACAGAAGACGTTCAGAAGCAGCTGCTGTCCAGCCTGGATCATGATTATATTGAAGGACTGACACTGCTGGGGGGAGAGCCGATGGAGCCCTCCAATCAGGAAAGCCTTCTGCCTTTTATCAAGGCAGTTCGGGAGCATTTGCCTGGGAAAACGATCTGGTGCTTTACTGGCTATGATTTTGAGAAGGACATTCTGGGAAAGATGATGAAAACATCAGCAGTTACCAGAGAACTGATTCCGCTGTTTGATGTGATGGTGGATGGAAAATTTGTGGCGGAGAAAAAGAATCTGAGTCTGAAATTCCGCGGTTCAGAAAATCAGAGAGTGCTGAATGTGAAGAAGTCCCTGGAAGAGGGGCGGGGTGTCTGGATGGAGGAATTCCGTTAGGAACTAAGTACTGGTTCAGCCTGGTACTTTTTGCCTGCTGTAAGCAGAAAAGAAGACGCATAGATGAGTTGTTAGGAATCCAGCGATTCCTGTTTGCTAAAAGATTGACAAATACATAAGATAATGATACGCTGATAGAGATGTCTTAACGAAAACGTAACGTAACGATTCAGGATGGCAGGAAATTTGGCGGAAAAAGCCGAACAAGAAGATGCTCCGTCCTGAACAGTTATAAAGTAACAATAAAAATACAGGGAGGAACATCAATGAACAAAGGAAATATCATTGGATTGGGCGTAATGGCGGCAGCGGCGGCAGCAGTAGTAGCTGTGTCTGGTCCGGCATATGAGGCAATTCAAAGCAGCAGACTGAAGGCGGCGGCTGACGGCGCAGAGATTACAGTGGTAAATGGAGAAGCAGAGGGCTTTGGCGGTCCGGTTCAGGCTGAGGTGACTGTAGCTGGTGATAAAATTATTGCTCTGAGCTTGAAGGGAGAGGGAGAGACTCCGGAAATCGGCGGAGCGGCTATGTCTTCTTTGACAGAGGCGATTACTGCAGCTCAGACCCTGGAGGGAGTAGATGCAGTATCTGGAGCAACGATTACCTCAGAAGCAGTATTTTCTGCTGTAAAATCAGCAATGGGGATAGAGACTGTGGAAGCAGAGACTGAGCTGGCTCAGGAAGAGACAGAAACGGAGAAAGCTGAAGAAGCAGAAACCAAAGCAGAAGAAACCAAGGCAGCTGCTGTGGAGGGTGCTTTGACAGGAACAGCCAAGGGCTTTGGAGGAGAGATTCAGGCTCAGGTGGTTGTTGATGAAAGTGGAGTGATTACAGATCTGCTTCTGACGGGAGATGGAGAGACTCCGGAAATCGGCGGAACCGCTATGGAAGATCTGACCAGCGCGATTCTGGAAAAAGGAACCGTAGAAGGCGTGGATGCAGTATCCGGAGCGACCGTTACCTCCGAGGGTGTGTTTGCTGCAGTGAAGGCTGCTTTGGAGCAGAAATGATAAGAATTGCGGGGGGAGTTGTTTTTCAGTAAGAACAAGACAGGAGTTTCCCGTACCTGCCGGATTTTGGAAAGGACGGGTTTTCCTGTATAGAAGAAGGAGAAGGAAACATTATGAGTTTATATTTGTATTTGATATTTCTTGGGGTAAGCTTTGGAGCATCTGTAGTAGGGGCTATCTGTGGAATCGGCGGCGGCGTACTGATTAAGCCAATTCTCGATGCCTTTGGAGTATTGAGTGTAGCCAGTATCAGCTTTTTATCAGGCTGTACGGTTCTGTCCATGTCCTGCTATTCCGTTTTGAAGGCACGGCTCAGCAAAGAGTCTCTGGTTGATTTAAAGACGGGTACTCCTCTGGCGATAGGCGCAGCTATCGGCGGCGTTACAGGAAAAATGATGTTCCAGTATCTGTCTGATATGTTTACAAATAAGGATCAGGTGGGAGCTATTCAGGCAGTCTGCCTTTTGATTATTACTCTGGGAACTATGATTTATACGCTGAAAAAAGATCAGATTAAGACGCTGCATGTTCAAAATCCGCTGGTGTGTATCGCGATCGGCCTTGTTCTGGGAATCTGTTCCTCCTTCCTGGGAATTGGCGGAGGCCCCATCAATCTGGTGGTATTGTTTTATTTCTTCTCTATGGATACTAAGACAGCAGCACAGAACTCCCTGTATATTATTTTGTTCTCCCAGATTACCAGTCTGGTGAATACGCTGATTACCCATACAGTGCCGGAATTTGAGGTCGGACTTCTGATTCTCATGGTAGGCGGAGGAATTTTTGGCGGAGCAGCAGGAAGAATTGTCAATAAACGAATGGACGTTAATATGGTAAATAAGCTGTTTATCGGTTTGATGGCAGTGATCATGCTGATTTGTGCATACAATATTTATCAGTTTATGTAAGAGTTCGTAATAAATTCGTCAGAAAGTTTCAAATATTTTCAGAAACCCTAAGGGAATGGTAAAGTCTTACCGGAAATTTCATGGTAAAATAGTTTTGTAAGATGAAAACGAAGAAAACCATGAAAGGAGCGGTGGACAATGATAAAGAAAATAATTGGATATGTGGCAGCGATGATGATGACTGCGGCAGCCTGTACCGGGTTCACCGTTGCCGGACAGGGTTATGAGATGTATCAGGCAGCAGTTTCAGAGACAAGTCTGGAGAGTATGGTTGATTCCATTCGCAGCAAAGAAGGCTATACGACTCTGGAGGAGCTGCCGGATACCTATCTGAATGCAGTGGTTTCTGTGGAGGATCACAGATTTTACAGTCATTTCGGTCTGGATCCGATTGCTATCTGCCGTGCTTTGGTCAATGACCTTCGGGCAGGACGGTATGTGGAAGGCGGAAGTACTATTACTCAGCAGTTGGCCAAGAACCTGTATTTCAGCCATGAAAAAAAGATGGAGAGAAAGATTGCTGAGGTTTTTGCGGCACTGGAGCTGGAAAGAAAGTATAGTAAAGACGAGATTCTTGAGCTGTATGTCAACAGTATTTCCTTTGGTGAGGGATACCATACAGCAGGAGATGCCAGCCGCGGATATTTTGGCAAGGAGCCCTGGCAGATGAATGAGTATGAGTGCACACTTCTGGCTGGCGTTCCCAATGCTCCTTCCAGATATGCGCCTACCAGGAATCCAGGTCTGGCAGCTCGCCGTCAGCAGCAGGTATTAAGAAGAATGGAGGCCTGCGGTCATCCAGTCTCTTCTTCAACAAAAAGCCGCGCGGCAGCCTATGCGTCTCAGACTGCTCCTGTACAGACAGAGCAGAGGACAGGCGGGGTCAGAGCAGTTCCTGTTTTAGGATTTGCAGGCGGAATCTAAAAAGTGAGAGTCGGCTCGTTACAGAGCCGGCTCTTTTATCATACAATATTGTTTTAAAGAAAAGTGGGCTTCTACAATGTCATACAGCTGGAAACCGAAATGGTGATAGAATTCCAGATTTTTTTCATTATGGGTCTCCAGTGAAATCATCATCTGATGACGGTTTGCATAGTTGATGGCATCATCCAGAAGAAGAGCTGCAATTCCATGATGCTGCATCTGGGGATTGACAGCCAGATAAATAATGTGAAGCCTCTGATTCTGATGAAGGCGCTCTGTCCAGCGGGAATTCAGATAATCCTCCCCCTTTAAAAAATTACCGAAGGTTTTAAGCGTCGGGTCCTCCTTGATGAGATAGGTATCTGTCTGGAGAAGGGCCTTGGCTTCTGACAGATAAAAATGAATAAAATTATAGGGCTCTGCTTCATCAGAAACCACAAGTATGCCGTTTAATTCAGGGCTGTCGGCAAATATTTCACATGTTTCATAAAATTCAGTCATATCGCAGTGGAACAGCTCCGGCATCAGGCGGGCCCGGATATCCGGGTCCGGTATCAGAGTTTCATAAAGGGGATCGTGGGCGAAACACTGATTCAGCAGAAGTTCCAGCTTTGGTAAATCATCTCGGGTTACGCGGTATAGCGTTGTACTGTCCATAAAAATCCGGCAGAAGATTTGTCTGCCTTTCCTTTCTGAGGTATTTCTGTAATTGTAGTTTCGTTGTTTTCAGTTCCTGTTTTATTATACAAGAAAGGCTTTCTCTGCCAGGGCTTTTAACCGCTCCAGAGCCATGGAAAGCTCCTCCAGCTGAGTGGTGCGGATACGGGTAAGAAGGCGGATTTCCCCCTGGAAATCAGAAGCTTTTGTTTTTTCCTTTGCCAGAAGAGCCTTTACCAGGTGGTACAGATTCTGGTGGGGAAGCAGCCGTTGATAGCCCCATTTCAGGCGTTCCCGCGGCTGGTGGAAGGCGTAATCGGTAAAGTGATTGTAAACCTGTTCGTCAAACATAAAAGCATAGGCATTGTTGTCCAGCTGATACAGACTTCCCAGAGCAGTTTTTAAATCATTCTGCTTCAGGCTCTCAATCGCAGTATCCAGAAGGGACAGCCGTTTTATGAAAATTTCATGGGGATAAAACACATTGCCGTACCAGTCAATCCGGACAAGCTCATCCTGAGCCAGCAAAAACAGTTCTAAGGCATGGCTTTCGACTTTCCGGAAATTTTCAAAAAGCTGTTCTGCCTCCGAAAGGTGTCCTTCCTGCAAAAGGGTACGGTACTGGCGATTTATGTTCGCAATGGTTTTGTAAGCATCTTCCGCAGACAGCTCTGCCTGAGAAAGAAGCTTCTTCAGTGAGGAAAAGCTGACGGAAACCTCCTTAGGCCCTTCGCATTCAAGAGCCTTTGCGGCCCGCCGCATGACAGGGGCAAAATTCAGAGGAACAACGGCAGTCTGATCCAGCCCATGGACAAGGAGAAGAAACAGCTCGTGGTGGAGACGGTACACATCCTCGTCATAATAATCATCGTTGTCAAACTGAGAGTGATAGTGGGTTTCCATAAAGCTGCCGCCTGTAAAATCATTTACCATAGAGGGGATGCCTGCGATGGCAATGGAAAAATCGTCAGACCAGGTTTCGATGGGGGCCGTTACACTGGTTTCATCTGGATAAGCCTTCGTAAGGGGCGGAAGCTGCCGGAGGAATTCATTCAGATAGCTGGTGTATTCGTAGCAGCTGCGGATTCTTGCGCGGGTTCCGTGAGCCAGAGCAGGAAGCTCAAAGTTCAGATCAGCAATGACCTTTCCTGCCCATTCGGGATGAGCGGTGAAAACCTGTTCATAGGCACCGGTGGACCAGTCAAAGCTGGAGTCGGCAACTCCCCATTCCTCTGCGGCCATGGCGCAAAACACAAGGGTGTTCTGGGGCTGATAGCCGCTGCGAATCAAAGCTCTGGCAATTCCAAGCATCATGGAAACGGCAGTATTGTCATCCTGAAATCCACTGAAATAAGAATCGTAATGGGCAGACAGCAGAATCATCCGATCCGGGTGACGGCCGGGAATGGTGCCGGTTATGTTGTAGGTAGTGCAGCCGCGGGTAACTTTTGTATCGGCATCAAGCGTAACCAGAATTTCTCCGGGACAGTCTGTATTTTCGTTTGCCGCCAGCATGGCCTTTAAGGGGGCGGCGTCTTTTCTGGAAATGGAAAAGGCCGGTGCGTTTTCCGGTCCGGCAATATCCTGGGCATTAAGCGCTTCATCGTCGATCTCTCCGTAGCCTCCGCTTTGAACAGCGATTAGAGCCGCAGCGCCCTTTAAATGAGCCTGGTAAACGGGATAGTTGATCCACCATTCATCTCTCTGATTGATTTCTACCAGAACCAGTTTTCCCGACACGTCTCTGCCTTCGTAATCGGCTTCCGTGCCCTTGCCCAGATATAAAAGGGGGTATTCCCGGGGGCCGTCTGTGACCATGGTGGTCTGATAAGCACCTAAGAGAACGGAGTGTTTTTCGCCGTCCTGGGCAGTGTAGGAGAGAAGAGCCTTTTTAAATTCCCAGCCGTCTGCCGTAACGGGATCTTTGGTAATTGCGGAAAGACCGATCCGTTCCATTTCCTCTTTCAGCATTTCTCCTGTCTGAAACTCCGCCTGGGAACCTGAGGTCCGATACCCCAGCTTTGGATGAGTGCGGAACTGTTCCATTTTTTTGGCCAGCCGGTAAGAATAATCTATGTCAAGAGCATTCAGAAGTTCTTGTTGTATCTCCATTTTGATTGCCTCCCTGTCGATTAATCGGCTTTATTATATCACTTGCAGAAAAGAAAGCAAGCAAAAAACGGATCCTCTCGCAGAAGCACTATGTTCTGCGGAAGAATCCGTTTTTATGAATCAGCCGGTACTGACGCGGAGTCATGTTGCACCGTTTTTTAAACTGACGGTAAAAATAGCTGAGATTTTCATAGCCTACATAAATGGCAATTTCCTCAACCCGTAGATCTGTCTCCAGAAGCAGCTGAACAGCCATCTGAAACCGTTTCTTCATCAAGAGCTCCCGGAATGTATGTCCCGTCTCTTCTTTGATGATTTTACTCATAGTGGACAGAGGCTGATGAAAATCATCGGCCAGCTGGCTTAAGGTTACAGTGCTGTAGTGGGAATCGATACAGCTTAAGGTTTCGCGTATAATGGTATCTCTGTGACCATGGAAAAAATTGCTGCTGATACAGTGGGAACTGTCTGTCAGATGGAGAAAAATCAATCCCATGGTATACTGGTATAAAGCAAGCTCGTTGCCAGTTTTTTCACAGGAAATCTGAAGCAGATTATCCACAAGATTGTGAATCAGCCGAAGTCCATTGGTGTGCAGCAGGAGATACTGGGAAACAGGATTGTTCTGACGCAAAGAATTCACAAGAAAAGCGCGGATTTCATTTTCTTCTGAAATCATCTGAAGGGGAATATCGAAAAATTCCGGACGGATAATAAAAACAATTCCGATATTTCCTTTTTCTCCCGGAGCTCTGCTATGCTCCACATATTGGTTCATCAAAAGAATATCCCCTTCATTCAGAACCACATCAGTTCCATTAAGGTGATGGGTAGTGGAGCCGGAATAAGCGTAAAACATTTCAATGTATTTGTGTTTGTGCAGGGGGATTCCGGATTCTGTATCCAGCAGCCGTATGGCAATCATCTGCCGGTTATTAAAAAATGGCTCAAATTCAAGCTCCGCTGCAGTATGTTCGTCTGCAAGCTGGAATTTCTCTGTCAGATACTGTTCTTCTTCCGCAGTCAGGCAAAGAAGTTTTTTCAATTCTTGTTCTTTCATATTCTGTCGTTCACTTCTTTCTTCTGCACCAATCTGTTCTGGCTGCAGATATATGGTACTTTCATGGAAACTTTTACACTGTTTTTCAGTATATCAGAAAAAAAGGGAATTGTTTAGATTCTGGATTTACAAAAAACTATCTTGTTTTTCTGTCATAGTATAACCATAAAAGTCAGAACATATGCAATATCCACAAATGCATGAAGTGAAAAACAGTCAGTTCAGGTATGCGGCTTTCTGTTTAAAGTCTCGCAGGGCGGAAGGGATACAAAAGACTTTACAGCTGGATGGGGAATGCTTGCTTTTCAGAAAAAAGTATGTTATGAATGAAGAAAAAGAAAGACTTTGAGGGGGATTTCCGGAAGGAGGAAGGGGTTTGGCAGAGAAAAGAGAATTTCATTTTCTGTCATCAGATAGAAAAACAGTGATTTACGGAACGGAATGGATTCCAGAGGAGGGAAGCTGCAGGGCGGTTGTCCAGATTACTCATGGAATGATAGAATACAGAGAACGATATCAGGAGACAGCCAGTACACTGGCAGACCAAGGCTTTGCAGTGGCAGTCTGCGACCAGCTGGGCCATGGAGACTCCGTTATTTCTGAAGATATGCGGGGATATTTTTCTGACGAGCCGGGATGTATCTGCCTGATTTGTGATATGCATCAGGTGAGAAAGCAGATGGAAAGCAGGTATCCGGGGCTTCCTTATTTCATGTTGGGACACAGTATGGGGTCGTTTCTGACCAGGTGCTATATAACCAAATACGGCAGAGGGCTTTCTGGTGTGATCCTGGCGGGAACGGGAAGAATTCCCACATGGATTGCAGGGATTGGGTTGATTCTTTTAAGGATTACAGCGGCAGGACAGGGATGGCATACGTACAGTCCGCTGGCAGAAAAGACTGTGTTTTCCGGGAAATACAGCCGGTATGATCTTTCTGGAACGAGGCCGGAAGACAGCTGGCTGACCAGAGATACCGAACTGGCAAAGGACTACTATGCAGACCCCCGCAGTCAGTTTTCGTTTAGCCTGAACGGGTTTTACGGACTGGTAGATGCCGTTTATTATGCCAATGACAGGCTGCTGATGAAACAGATACCGGAAAAACTCCCGATTCTGCTTTTGTCCGGAGGAGAGGATCCTCTGGGAGATTTTGGCCGGGGAACGAAAAAAGTGGCTGGACTTTACAGGAAGGCAGGAGTAAAGAATACAGCTTGCAGAATTTATCCGGGGGCACGCCATGAGGTTTTAAACGAAATCAACCGAAGACAGGTTTATGATGATATCCTGGGCTGGTGTGAGCAGCAGCTTGGCTCAGGAAGGATAAAAGAAAAATTAGAAGAGGCAGGAGAGTAAAATGGATATCAGGACAGACAGAATCATCCCCATTACGGATTTTATGGCGCCGGAGCTGGATGTGTACGCAAGGCTTTCTGAAAACCAGCTGTACCATCTATATGAACCGGATGCAGGGATTTTTATAGCAGAAAGCCCCAATGTAATCGAACGGGCCCTGAACGCAGGTTATGAGCCTCTTTCTTTTCTGGCAGAAACAAGAGAACTATATGGAGATGCACAAAGGATTCTTATGCGGTGTGAGCATACGCCAGTGTACACAGCTGAATTTGAGATTCTGACCCGTCTGACTGGATTTGCGCTGACCCGCGGACTGCTCTGTGCTATGAGGAGAAAACCATTGCCGACTTTAGAATCTGTCTGTGCCGGAGCGCGGAGGATTGCCGTTATGGAGCGGGTGATGAATCCGACTAATGTGGGGGCGATTTTTCGTTCTGCAGCCGCCTTGGGAATGGATGCAGTGCTTTTGACTCCTGGCTGCAGCGATCCGCTGTACCGGAGGGCTGCCCGGGTCAGCATGGGAACCGTATTTCAGATTCCCTGGACCTTTCTGGATGAGAAAATCTGCAGCTGGCCGGAGGAAGGGCAGAAGATCCTCAGGAAGCTGGGATTTCGAACGGCTGCCATGGCGCTGAGGCAGGACTCGGTCAGTGTGGATCACCCGGCTCTGATGGCAGAGGAGCGGCTTGCCATTGTGTTGGGAACTGAGGGTGACGGGCTGTCAGAAAAAACGATTGCCGACTGTGATTACACGGTGATGATTCCCATGGCCCATGGAGTGGATTCTCTGAATGTGGCGGCAGCCAGTGCTGTGGCTTTTTGGGAACTTGGGAAAAGAAAATAAAGTAAAAAATTAAGAAAATAAAGTTTTTTTAATCAGACAAAAAAATAATTGACAAATGAATTTACTGGGTGTATTATCCTCTGCATAAAGGCAAAGGCGTCTGTGAGATACAAATCTCAGAGACGCCTTTTCTTTTATATCATTCAGCAAAGGCAAGGGCGTCTATCATGGAGAACATGACAGGCGCCCTTGCCGCTGTAGGCGGAAGGAGAATAACAATTATGAAAAAGATTCCCGAGTATTTTGGATGTAAGGTATTTGATGACAGAGAAATGAAAGCCAATCTTTCTGCAAAGGTATACCAGTCTTTGCGAAAGACCATTGACGAGGGCGCTAAGCTGGATATTACCGTAGCTAATTCCGTTGCTGCAGCAATGAAGGACTGGGCTGTAGCCCACGGAGCAACCCATTATACCCACTGGTTTCAGCCGCTTACAGGCATTACGGCGGAAAAGCATGACAGCTTTATTTCTCCCTCTCCAGCAGGAGGAGTGATTATGGAGTTTTCCGGGAAAGAGCTGATTAAGGGAGAACCGGATGCCTCATCTTTTCCTTCGGGAGGTTTGAGAGCAACCTTTGAGGCCAGAGGTTATACAGCATGGGATCCAACTTCCTACGCATTCGTGAAGGGAAAGACGCTTTGTATTCCCACTGCCTTTTGCTCCTATGGCGGTGAAGCGCTGGATAAGAAAACACCACTGCTTCGTTCCATGAAGGCGCTGAATAAGCAGGCTCTTCGGATTCTCCGTCTTTTTGGAAATAAGGATGTGAAATATGTGTCCACGTCAGTTGGACCGGAGCAGGAATATTTTTTGATAACAAAAGAAATGTATGATCAGAGAAGAGATCTCCGGTTTACCGGACGTACCCTGTTCGGAGCAAAACCTCCAAAGGGACAGGAAATGGATGATCATTATTTCGGTGTGATTAAGCCGAGAGTAGAGGCTTATATGGAGGATTTGAATAAGGAACTGTGGAAACTGGGAATTCTTGCCAAAACAGAGCATAATGAGGTGGCTCCGGCACAGCATGAGCTGGCTCCTGTGTATACAACAACGAATATAGCAACGGATCATAACCAGCTTACCATGGAGATTATGCAGAAGGTGGCGGCGAAGCATGGTCTGGTCTGTCTGCTTCATGAAAAGCCCTTTGCAGGTGTCAATGGGAGTGGAAAACACAACAACTGGTCCATTTCCACAGATTCTGGAGTCAACCTCCTTTCTCCAGGAGACACCCCTTATGAGAATGCCCAGTTTCTCCTTTTCCTTTGTGCGGTGATCAAGGCGGTAGACGATTATCAGGATCTGCTTCGCCTTTCTGTAGCAACAGCAGGGAATGATCACCGTCTGGGAGCCAACGAAGCGCCGCCGGCAGTCGTATCCATTTTTTTGGGAGATGAATTAAACGCTGTGCTGGAGGCCATAGAAAAGGATATTCCCTATGCAGGGACCCAGAAAACCCAGATGAAGCTGGGGGTAGATGTGTTGCCGAAGTTTAACCGGGACACTACGGATCGGAATAGAACCTCCCCCTTTGCTTTTACGGGAAATAAATTTGAATTCCGTATGCTGGGATCCTCCAACAGTATCGCCTGCGCCAATATTATGTTAAACAGCGCTGTGGCTGAAAGCCTGAGAATTTATGCGGATCGTCTGGAAAAAGCAGATGATTTTGAGACAGCTCTTCATGCCATGATTCGGAAAACCATTCAGGATCATAAAAATATTATCTTTAATGGAAATGGCTATGACGAGTCCTGGATTCAGGAGGCAACCCAGAAGAGAGGTCTTTTGAATTACCGGACAACGGCAGACTGCATGCCCCATCTTCTGGACAAGAAAAATGTAGAGATGCTGACTTCCCATAAGGTATTTTCTGAAGCTGAGTTAAGATCAAGGTGTGAGATTATGCTGGAAAACTATTGCAAAACAATAATCATCGAAGCAAATACCATGACTGAGATGGTGCAGACAGAGATAGCTCCCGCAGTTTCCGCTTATTCCCTGGAGCTTTCCAAAACGGCAGCGGCGAAAAAAGCGTTGGATGCTAAAATTTCCTGCAGCTACGAAAAAGACCTGGTAAGCCGTCTGTCTGGTCTGACAGATGAGATGGCGGTTAAAAGGGAGGAGTTGATTCAGGCTTTGTCAGAGGTTCAGCAGGCGGAAAATGTGATTCAGGAGTCAGCTATGATTCGGGATGAAGTGCTTGCAAAGATGGAAGAGCTGCGGGCTGTCTGCGATCAGGCAGAAATCCTGACGGCAAAGGCATACTGGCCATTCCCCACCTATGGAGATATTTTATTCAGTGTCCGCTGAGATTAAAAACAGAATAACAGGAAAGAAGGGATTCTTATGACATACAGTGCTGTAAATACAATCTGGGTGCTTCTGGGCGCAGCTTTGGTATTTTTTATGCAGGCAGGATTTTCCATGTGCGAGGCGGGATTTACCCGGGCTAAAAACACAGGAAATATTCTGATGAAGAATCTGATGGATTTTTGTATTGGTACGCCGGCTTTCTGGCTGATTGGTTTTGGTATCATGTTTGGTCAGGGTTCTGGATTGATAGGAACCGTGGATCCGCTGATTCGCAGCGATTACAGTCACATTCTTCCAGCAGGAGTTCCCCTGTGGGCTTATGTGGTATTCCAGACAGTGTTTTGTGCAACTTCGGCAACGATTGTATCAGGAGCCATGGCAGAAAGAACAAAATTCAGTGCCTACTGTGTTTATTCTGCCGCGATTTCCCTTCTGATTTATCCGATTTCCGGACACTGGATCTGGGGCGGCGGATGGCTTGCGCAAATGGGCTTTCATGATTTTGCAGGTTCTACGGCAGTTCATATGGTAGGCGGTATCTGTGCCTTGATTGGAGCGAAAATTCTTGGACCCAGAATTGGAAAATACGATAAGGACGGAAAGCCCTGTGCGATTCTTGGTCATAACCTGACATTTGCTGCTCTGGGTGTCTTTATTCTCTGGTTCTGCTGGTTTGGCTTTAACGGAGCTTCTACTGTCGGAATGGACAGTGATGCCCTTATGGAAACAGCGGGAAGAGTGTTTTTCAACACCAATATGGCGGCGGCGGTGGCCTGCTGTACCACTCTGATTTTTACCTGGATCCGTTATAAAAAGCCGGATGTGTCCATGACGTATAACGCAGCCTTGGCTGGTCTTGTAGGAATTACTGCAGGCTGTGACGCAGTAAGCCCGGTGGGTTCTGCAGTGATTGGGATTGTTTGCGGTATTTTAGTTGTTCTGGCTGTTGAATTTTTTGATAAAGTTGCAAAAATTGATGATCCTGTAGGCGCAATTTCCGTCCACTGTGTATGCGGAAGCGTGGGAACCATTCTTACCGGACTGTTTGCAACAGGAGTAACAACACCGGCAGGTCTTTTTTACGGCGGAGGAATGGAACTGCTGAAGATTCAGGTAATTGGAGTTTTGTCAGTTGCCTGCTATGTAGCGGTGGTCATTACCCTGGTTTTTGAGGTTATCAAGCATACCATCGGGCTTCGTGCTGATGCTGAGGATGAGATTGCCGGACTGGATGTTTCCGAGCACGGTCTTCTGACCGCTTATGCAGGCTTTTCCATGCAGCCGGATACAGCGGCGGCAGAGGCGGCCAGCATCCCGTATCCGGAAGAAAAACAGGCTGTTCCGGTTTCTGAGGCTGTTCCAGTAAAGCGGGTAACTGCTCCTGGCGAGGGAGCTCCCAAGTTTACCAAGATTGAAATCATCTGTAAGGAATCGAGATTTGAGGCTCTGAAAAAAGCAATGATGGATCTGGGAATTACGGGAATGACCGTATCTCATGTGCTGGGCTGCGGAATTCAGAAAGGAAAACCGGAATATTACCGGGGCATTCCTGTTGAGGCATCGCTGCTTCCAAAGGTTCAGGTGGATATGGTAATCAGCAAAATTCCTGTTCGAAGTGTTATCGAAGCGGCCAAGCTGGCTCTTTATACCGGTCATATCGGAGACGGAAAGATTTTTGTCTATGATGTGGAAAATGTTGTGAAGGTTCGCACCGGAGAAGAAGGCTTTGACGCTCTGCAGGATGTAGAATAGAGAAAATACGGCGATAAAAGCCGAATAAGAAAAGAAGCACATACAGGCAACCACTTGCAGAAGCTGCAGGTGATTGCCTGTATGAATTACATTGATTTTGGAGGAAACTATCTATGTGTTCAATTATGGGATACTGCGGCGCCAGCGCAGACTATGAGCGATTTATGGAGGGCTTTGAAAAAACGATATCCAGAGGACCGGATGACAGCCGTGTTGTGGATACGGGAAACGGCTACCTGGGTTTTCACCGTCTGGCAATTATGGGACTTACCCCATCGGGAATGCAGCCTTTTAGCCTGGGCAGCAGCTATGTAGTCTGCAATGGTGAAATCTATGGATTTGAGAAGTTGAAAAAAGAACTTTCTGATAAATACACCTTTGTGAGTGAGTCTGACTGCGAAGTACTCCTGCCCATGTACCGGGAATACGGAACAGACATGTTTGCTATGCTGGATGCAGAGTTTGCCTGTATCCTCTACGATGGGGAGACAAATACCTATCTGGCGGCTAGAGATCCCATCGGAATCCGTCCTCTGTATTATGGATATGATGAGGATGGAGTGATTGTTTTTGCCAGTGAAGCAAAAAATCTGACATCGCTGGTGGAGCGGATTATGCCGTTTCCTCCAGGATATTATTATAAGGACGGAGAGTTTGTCTGCTACTGCGATATTTCTCATCCGGAGTCTGCATGCCGGGACGATTTGGAAACGGTTTGCCGCAAAATTCATGATAAACTGACTGCGGGTGTGGAAAAGCGTCTGGTAGCAGACGCAAAGGTAGGCTTCCTTCTTTCAGGCGGACTGGATTCTTCTCTGGTCTGCGCCATTGCAGCCAGAAAAAGCAAGGAGCCAATTCGAACCTTTGCGATTGGCATGAGCGAGGACGCCATTGATTTGAAATATGCGCGTCAGGTGGCAGATTATATTGGAAGTGATCACAGAGAGGTATTTATGACTCCGGAACAGGTGATTTCGGAGCTGGAGCATGTGATTTACCTGTTAGGAACCTATGATATTACTACGATCCGGGCATCTATGGGAATGTATCTGGTGTGCAGAGCCATTCATCAGGAGACAGATATCCGCGTTCTTCTTACAGGAGAAATTTCTGATGAGCTGTTTGGATACAAATATACTGATTTTGCGCCGGATGCAGAGGCATTTCAAAGAGAGTCGGAAAAGAGAATTCACGAGCTTCATATGTATGATGTTCTCCGGGCAGATCGGTGCATTTCCGTCAATTCCCTGGAGGCGCGAGTTCCCTTTGGCGATTTGGACTTTGTAAAATATGTGATGTCAGTAGAGCCGGAATTGAAGATGAATCACTACGGAAAGGGAAAATATCTTCTTCGCCGTGCTTTTCAGGAGGATGGATATCTGCCAGAGGAGATTTTATGGAGAGAAAAGGCAGCGTTTTCCGATGCAGTCGGACATTCCATGGTTGATTATCTGAAAGAATATGCAGAGAAGAAATATACGCAGGAGGAGTTTGAGAAGAAAGCGGCAGAGTATTCTTATGCCCGGCCTTTTACCAAGGAGTCACTGCTGTACCGGGAAATGTTTGAATCTTATTATCCTGGTCAGGCGGAAATGATTGCCGGCTTCTGGATGCCAAACAAGGAATGGAAGGGCTGTGATGTCAACGATCCCTCGGCTCGTGTGCTTTCTAACTACGGAGCCAGCGGGAAATAGCAGCGATGCGGGAATGAGAGTAAAAGAAAGGAAGCAGCAATGACAAAGTATATTTTTGTAACAGGAGGCGTGGTATCCGGTCTGGGAAAGGGAATTACAGCAGCGTCTCTGGGAAGACTTTTAAAGGCGAGAGGGCTGAAGGTGGCGGCACAGAAGCTGGATCCCTATATCAATGTAGATCCGGGAACCATGAGCCCCTATCAGCACGGTGAAGTATTTGTCACAGAGGATGGGGCAGAAACCGATCTGGATCTGGGACATTATGAGCGGTTTATTGATGAGGATCTGAACCGGTATTCTAATCTGACTACAGGAAAGGTCTATTGGAATGTATTGAACAAAGAGCGCCGGGGAGAGTATCTGGGTTCTACGGTGCAGGTGATTCCCCATATTACAGATGAGATTAAGGAGTTTGTATACCGGGTGGGAAAGCAGACAGACGCAGATGTGGTAATTACAGAGATAGGAGGAACCATCGGCGATATAGAGTCCCAGCCGTTTCTGGAAGCAGTGCGCCAGATTTCTCTTGAGGTTGGACGGGAAAACAGCATGTTTATTCATGTGACCCTTGTGCCGTATTTAAAGGGATCCGAGGAACACAAGTCAAAGCCAACCCAGCATTCTGTGAAGGAACTGCAGGGAATGGGGATCAATCCTGACATTATTGTTCTGCGCTGCGATGAACCGCTGGAGGAATCTATTTTTCAGAAAATTTCTCTGTTTTGCAATGTCGGCCAGGACTGCGTTATTGAAAACAGAACACTGCCTAATCTGTATGAAGCTCCTCTGATGCTGGAAAAGCAGAATTTTTCTGATGCAGTGTGCAGAAAACTTCATCTGGATCCGCCAAAAGCGGATCTGCGGGAGTGGGAGCAGCTGGTGGAGAGAATTTGTAATCGGGATCAGGAGGTTTCCATTGGTCTGGTGGGAAAATATGTGAAGCTTCATGATGCTTATCTATCTGTGGCAGAGGCGCTGAACCATGCAGGCTATGCTTATCATTCTCATGTAAGGATTCATTGGATTGATTCTGAATCCATTACCAGGGAAAATGCCGGGGAAATCCTGGCAGGGCTGCAGGGAATTCTCATTCCCGGTGGCTTTGGAAGCCGTGGAATTGAAGGCATGATTCTGGCAGCAGAGTATGCCAGAGAGCATAAGATTCCTTATCTTGGTATCTGTCTGGGAATGCAGATTGCTGTAATCGAGTATGCGCGGAATAAAGCAGGACTTCTGGATGCCCACTCCGGAGAGTTTGATGAGCAGTGTGCCAATAAGGTCATTGATTTTATGCCTGGTCAGAGTGAGAATCTGGATAAGGGAGGAACCCTTCGCCTGGGAAGCTATCCCTGTCTGATTCAGGAGAATACAAAAATGGAAGAATGTTATGGCGCCGATCTGATTTATGAACGCCATCGCCACAGGTATGAGTTTAATAATACGTACAGGGAGAAACTGGAGCAGGCAGGTCTGAGAATCAGCGGAACCTCTCCTGAGGGACGGCTGGTGGAGACAGTGGAACTTTCTGATCATCCGTTTTATGTGGGCGTTCAGTTTCATCCGGAGTTTAAGAGCCGTCCCAATGAACCCCATCCCTTGTTTTGCGGTTTCATAGGTGCTGCCTTAAAACAGGACATTAGGAAATAAGATTCAGGAGGAAATCGGATTATGGCTGTTCATGAGGAATGCGGTGTGTTTGGGATCATAAGTCCGAAGCGGGAAGCGGTGGCGGAAATTGTCTACTATGGTTTGTATGCGCTTCAGCACCGGGGGCAGGAGAGCTGTGGGATTGTAGTCAATGATGACGGCATATTTTCATCTTATAAGGATTTGGGACTTGTTAACGAAGTATTTTCGAAGGATATCCTGTCTCATCTGCCGGAGGGAACCATGGCGGTTGGCCATGTGCGATATGGAACTACAGGAGGAAATACACGAAATAATTGTCAGCCCATTGAAGTAAATCACCAGAAAGGAAAAATGGCGCTGGCACATAACGGAAATTTAAGCAATGCGCTGAAGCTGCGGGATCAGCTGGAGCTTTCCGGTGCGATTTTTCATACAACCAGTGATACAGAAACCATTGCCTACATCATTACAAGAGAGAGGCTTCGCACAACCAGTATTGAGGAGGCTGTCAGCAATGCAATGAATGCTTTGGAGGGAGCTTATTCCATAGTTTTAATGTCTTCTGCAAAAATGATTGCAGCGCGGGATCCCTTTGGGTTTCGTCCTCTGTGCTATGGGAAAATGCCGGATGGCTCGTGGGTGGTTGCTTCGGAAAGCTGCGCGCTGTCAGCGATAGGGGCGCAGCTGGTCCGGGATCTGGAGCCGGGAGAAATTCTTGTTTTTCAGGATGGAAAGGTAGTATCCCGCAGAGAACACTGTGGAAAACAGGGGCGAAAAACCTGTATTTTTGAATATATCTATTTTGCAAGGCCGGATTCTGTCATAGACGGGATTTTTGTCCATGAATCCCGAAAAAGAGCAGGGGAACTTTTGGCAGAGGCCTATCCTGTTGAGGCAGATATCGTAATCGGTGTTCCGGACAGCGGACTGGATGCGGCTTTGGGATATGCAGAGGCATCGGGAATTCCTTATGGAATCGGACTAATCAAAAACAAATACATTGGAAGAACTTTTATTTCTCCGGGGCAGAACAACCGTCTGGATCAGGTGCGGATCAAATTAAGTCCGGTGGAAAGTGTAATCCGTGGGCGGAGGGTCATTATTATTGACGATTCCATTGTTCGGGGAACGACAAGCAAAAGGATTGTGAACCTGCTGCGGGATTCGGGTGCCACGGAAATCCACATGAGAATTTCTGCGCCTCCATTTCTTCATCCCTGTTATTATGGAACGGATATTGATTCTGAGGAGAACCTGATTGCCTGCCATCATAGCATGGAGGAGATTGCAGAGATAATCGGAGCGGATTCCCTGGGGTATCTGCCCATGGAATCACTTGATCGTCTGACAGGCGGTGAAAACTACTGCGCAGCCTGCTTTAACGGAGAATATCCTACAGCTGTGCCAGAGGATACCAGAAAAGACCGGTTTGAGCGGAGATTATCCCAGAGGGATTTGTGACAGAAAGAAAAGGAAAGCGAGAGGAAAGCGGAATGATACCCAATACAAATTATAACAATTTAAAAGATTCTTATTTATTTTATCATATCGCCCAGAAAACAGGAGCTTATCTGGAGGAGCATCCGGGTGCGCGCCTGTATCGTATGGGAATCGGCGACGTTTCCCGCCCCCTGTGTGGTGCGGTGATCCGTGCACTTCACGAGGCTGTGGAGGATCAGGCAAAGGCAGCGACTTTTCACGGCTATATGCCAGAGTGCGGAGATCCGGCTCTGCGCCGCAGAATTGCAGAATATTATCAGAACAGGGGCGTCAGCCTTCTGCCGGAGGAGGTTTTTGTATCCAGCGGAGCAAGTGATGAGCTGGGGGATATTCTGGATCTGTTTGGCAGGGACAAGACGGTTTTAATTATGGAGCCGGCCTATCCTGCATATGTGGATGCCAATGTTATGGCAGGAAACAGGATTCTCCATCTTCCGTCGGGAAAGGAAAACGGATTTTTGCCGGTTCCGGATCCTTCGCTTCAGGCTGACATTATTTATCTCTGTTCCCCAAATAATCCTACCGGTGCTGTTTTTGATTGTGAAAAGCTGAAGGTCTGGGTGGACTATGCGCGAAGCACAGATGCAGTGATTCTTTTTGACGGAGCCTATGAAGCCTTTATTGAGGATGAGAGCTTGCCCCACAGTATTTTTGAAATTGATGGCGCAAGGGAATGTGCAATTGAAATCTGCTCTCTTTCCAAAACAGCAGGATTTACAGGAACAAGGTGTGGATATACCGTGATTCCTCGGGAATTGATCCGGGGAGGAATGAATCTGAACCAGATGTGGGTGAGAAACCGTACAACCAAGACCAATGGCGTTTCTTATGTGATTCAAAAGGGGGCAGAGGCAGTGTTTTCGGAGGAAGGACAAAAGCAGATCCGGGAAAATATCAGGATTTACAAGGAAAATGCAGCATGTCTGATGGATGCCCTGGATCGGCTGGGAATCTGGTACTGCGGTGGAAAAAATGCTCCCTATATCTGGATGAAATGCCCGGATTCCATGGGAAGCTGGGAGTTTTTTGATTATCTTCTTCGGGAACTTCAGATTGTAGGGACTCCGGGAGCGGGATTTGGAGCCTGTGGGGAAGGGTATTTTCGATTTTCCACCTTTGGCTCTCCGGAAGATACCAGGGAGGCGGCAAGGCGGCTTTTAAGTGCGGAAAAACTGAAGAAAAAATGAACCACAGCGGGATGGAAAAGTGCCTTATACTATAGAATGCAGGAGAGGTGCTTAAAATAGGATACTTCGGAAGCTGAGGGAAGGCGGAAAATAGGGTTGTAGAGAACAATAAATCATGGTAAACTGAGAGAAAATTCAATAAAAACATAACATACAGGGGAGAAGAAGCTATGCCAGTATTTGATTTTAACCACATGCCAGATGAAAAAAATGACCAGGCAGTGTGTACCTATACAACCTTTCTGTCCAGTGAATCAGAGGCGTCACCAGAGCAGCCGATTTTGATTCTGGATAACCGGGAGAGAAAGTGGGAGCATCATTCTTGCGGGATCTTTACCAATCCTGTAAAGAGAACTTCGTTTGAATTTAAGGAGGAGGACGGTGTGGCTGCAGCGGATATCAGGAAACTGGATGCCCGTTTTGTAAGCCTTTTGAAGTGGCTGGGAGAAAACCATATTCCGGTGCGTCTTTCTGGAGAAAACAGAGAGGAAGGATACTGTGTCTACCGGATCCGGGAGACTGCCTTTGGCGGCGGAACCAAGCTGTCTGCAGAGGACGGATTTCTGCAGTTTATGATTGAAAGGCTGTTTGCCAGCCCTGCGCCTGTAGAGGAAGCAGGAGAAGAGGAGCAGGAAGAGGATGGCGATGACATGAAGCTGACCAGTCTGCAGAGCATTACAGACTTTATGACCTGCGCTGGAAAGACTCTGCCGGATCATATCCGTCTTTGGGCAAGAAGGAATCTTGCGGTTGCCCGTTCCAGCGAGGTTTCCCCGGAAGAGCGGCGCCACGCCCAGAGAGCTCTTTCTATTATGATGAATATTCAGTGGAAGAACCACTATTTTGAGTCTATTGATCCGAAAGAGGCCCGCAGGATTTTAGATGAGGAGCTTTACGGACTGGAGCGGGTGAAGCAGAGGATTATGGAGACGATTATTCAGATCAACAGAACTCATACGCTGCCAGCCTACGGGCTTTTGCTGGTGGGGCCTGCGGGAACAGGAAAATCTCAGATTGCATACGCGGTTGCCAGGATTTTGAAGCTTCCCTGGACGACTCTTGATATGAGCTCTATCAGCGATCCGGAGCAGCTGACTGGAAGCTCCAGAGTTTATGCCAATGCCAAACCGGGCATAATTATGGAGGCATTTTCTATGGCAGGAGAATCCAATCTGGTGTTTATTATTAATGAATTGGATAAGGCTACATCTGCCAGAGGAAGCGGAAATCCGGCGGACGTGCTTCTGACACTTCTGGATAACCTGGGCTTTACTGACAATTATATGGAGTGTATGGTGCCTACCATGGGCGTGTATCCCATAGCAACAGCAAATGATAAATCACGAATCAGCGCGCCTCTTATGTCGCGGTTTGCTGTGATTGACATTCCTGACTATACGGCAGAGGAGAAAAAGATTATTTTTTCTCGATTTGCGCTTCCTAAGGTACTCCGCCGCATGAGCTTAAGGCCGGAGGAATGTGTGATGACAGAAAGCGGACTGGATGCAGTCATCCATAGATTTGAAAATACCAGTGGTATCCGGGATTTGGAGCAGGCGGCAGAGCATCTTGCAGCCAATGCCCTGTATCAGATTGAGGTGGACGGTGTGTCCTCAGTGGAATTTGACAGGGAGAAGGTGGAAATTCTGCTGGGAGAAGACTGAGTTTGGAATGGAATAAAAAAAGCCTTGAAGCTACGGTTTTAAAGTAAACCGTAGCTTCAAGGCTTTTTAGTGGAGCTGAGGGGAATCGAACCCTTATAAAAATCTTGTATTTACAAGGTTTTTGTAGGGTTCGTGTGATACTTTGTGTGATATCGTGTGATATTATTCGACTTTTAACTTTTCAAAATGGCTGTTGATAGCCTTGTTTTGTCGGGCAGATTCTAGGTCGATAACATTCCGATAAACAGATTTCATGATGTTGTCAGAAGCCCATCCGCCACGCTGTAAAATATACTGGTCAGGTATTCCGATAGCGTGCATAATGGATGCTGCATAATGGCGTAAATCATGAAAGCGAAAATGCGGAACGTCAAGCTGCTTTAATTTCCGGCCGAACTGCTGTGTTATCTGGTTGGGGGTGAGGTTTACAACTCGCCCCTTTTTTGTGGATATTTTCTCCATCACAAAAGTGGGCATTTCGACAGTACGATAACTGCTTCCTGTTTTTGGCTGCTTAATTACCCAGATCTTATTTTCATCTAAGACCATGGAGGACTTGACTGTCACTGTATTTCCTTTTATGCACGTTGCATCCAGGGCGGATATCTCCCCGCGCCGGAGTGGTGCAAAGGCAGCCAGCAACACGGCTTTTTCCAGCTCTGTTCCCTGAATGCTCTGCAGCAGCTTCTTTATGTCCTCATCGTTGGGACAGTACAGATCAGGCCGCCGGGCAGCAGGAAGAGTGACTTTCAGCTGCAAGCCGGGGGCAAACATATCCAGGACAGCAGATAGCAGCCCATAGGCATTTCTTACGCTTTTAGGGCTTAATCTTGCAGCCAGGTCACTGACCCATACTTGAACAGTGAAGCTGTCAATATCTGGAAGCCGTAAATTGCCGAATTTGCCGTTTAAATAGTTCCGCTTTATCTTCTCATACCCTACGACGGTAGAAGGGGAAATAGAAGGCTTTTTGATTGCAATATAGCGCTCTGCTGCCTCGTATACGGTCATATTCTGAGGAATAATTCTCTTGTCCTCTTTGGCCGCTTTCCATTCTGCTGCTGCCATTTTAGCAAGTTTCTTTGTGGGAGCCGTAAAGCTCTTATAATGCTTTTTCCCTTCCAGGTCGGTATAGTCGTAGACCTGAACCCGGACATTGCCGGATGGAAGGGTGTTTTTCTTTCTGGCCATGTGTCATGCACTCCTTTCTTTACCAGGAAGGGAGCAAGACAGATAAAAGAATTTATACAAAAGAGCAGAAAAGCCCCTTGTATGCGTTTTAATATGTCTCATGCAAGTTCCTTCCCTTTCTGGCCGGGCGGGGCGCATGGATGAGGGAAAGAAGCGATGCTGAAATATATTGAACAAAATTATTTTATTAGTTTTCTGGTAGATGCATATTGATTCATTAACTCATTAAATTTTCTATGAACATCAGCATTTATACTATCAACAAGAGTTACCCAATCATTTATAGGGATATCGTAGCTATATCCATAATGAACAAGACATTGATAGTTATTAGGGGCAACAGGATGATCCTTGAACTCATACCCAAGTATTTTGAAATAATCCATCAAAGGCCTGTCTGCTCTTCCAAAATATTCCATAAAATCAAAATGGGGATCTGATTCTAATAATTCTGAAATGTCAAGCCCTAAACAAGAGCATATCTGTTCTAAAACACTCAAAGGAGCTTCAACTTCGCCACTCTCATATTTTTGAACTGTGCTTTCAGATTTGTCTATCATAGTGGCTAACTGCTTTTGAGTTATCTTAGATTGCTTGCGATACTTTTTTATTGCTTCACCAATTTTTTTTTTGTCCATCAAATTAATCTCCTTTTTCTGCCATCAGAATAACATAATACGTAATTAAAATCAATAAAAATATTGACATTATTAATCTAATTATGTATTATAACACATAGCACGTAATTTAATTACGTATATTTCAATTTCACGGAGGTGAAGATATGAAACTTAATACAATAAAAGTTCGTCTGCTTATGGCAGAGCAGCTGATTAACCAGAAAGAGCTTGCTGATAAAGCAGGAGTTAGCCGCCAAACACTGTCAGCAATAATGAATGGCCGGAGCTGCAGACCTGAAATTATCGGAAAAATTAGCCTTGCTTTAGGAGTGAAACCGGAAGAAATCATCGAATAATGCGCCGGGCGGGGCGCATGGATGAGGGAATAAAACTATAGAGAGGAGCTGAGAACATGAAAGCACCATCATGGGAGATTGATTTCAAAGTGGATTTATACGCTCTCAAAGAGTACAAAGGCTGGACTGATGAGGAACTGGGAAAGCGCCTGGGGGTATCTGCCCGTACTGTGGGCAATATGCGCCGGAATCCCAGCAGCGTAAACGGCGCGCTGATTCTTAAAATACAGTCCCTGCTGAAAGAGGCAAAGGAGAAATACTGATTTGAGACATACAGGAGAGAATGGCGGTGAGTAAATTATGGCAAATCCTCAGCTCGAAAATGGATATACAAGAATAGCAAATGAATTGATGGACGCAATCGGTCAACTGGATCTGAATGGGACAGAATATAAGGTTTTGCTGTGTGTTATGCGATATACTTACGGATTCCAAAGGAAAAGTCACAAACTTTCGGCCAGCTTTATTTCTGAGTGGGGGAACTGTAGTGAGCGAACAGTAAAGCGAGCATTGAAAAGGTTGATAGCCCTTAATATTTTGCTGGTGACAAATGAAGGGCAAAAAGGTGTGACTTCGGTTCTGGAACTTAACAAGAATTTTGATCTATGGAGAACCGGTGAACAAATGTATACCAGTGACAGAATTGACACCAGTGACAAGGTTGACACCAGTGACAAGGTTGACACTACACCAGTGACAAGGTTGTCACCACTACCAGTGACAAGGTTGTCACCCAAGAAAAGAAATAATATAAATAAAAAATCTAAAGAAAAATATATCGGTGATTTCTTCGAAAAAGCATGGCAGCAGTATCCCAAAAAGAAGGGCAAAAATGCAGTATCGAAAAAAGCAATGCAGGAGCTTTATGAAGCCGGAGAAGATAAGGTGATGGCAGCCATTGAAGCATACTGCAAGGAAGTAGAGGGGAGAGAGGAAAAGTATATTCTCAACGGAAGTACGTTCTTTAATGGCCGATGGAAAGAATATGTTCCACCAGAAGAAAAATCAGAGCCAGTTTCACAGCGGCAGGACCTGGATGAGCCGGAAGGATATCGAGGGCTGACAGCGGAAGAATATCAGGAGCTGCAGGAACTTGGAATCATTAATGAGCACGGAGGGATAGATTTCAGCATAGCCATTGATTGCGGAAAGTACGAAATTTTGAGGAGGGCCGGAATTGCTGTATGAGTTTAAAGAATCGGATGCATGGGATTTTCAGCACTTTATTGGAATACCGGCCAAACAGAGGGGAGACGAACTGCAATTTCATATTTGCCCGTATTGCAAAGGTGGTGGCAGTAAAGATGCGGGGACATTTTCCATCAATCTGAGGACTGGACAGTTTAAGTGTATGCGGGCTTCCTGTTCGGCATCCGGTAATATGCTTACTCTTTCCAAAGACTTTGGTTTCAGCCTTGGCACTGTAGTAGATACGTACATGAACCAGAGGCGAAGGAATTACAGAGCATTCAAAAAGCCTGCTGCCCCGATTCAGCCAAAGCCTGCTGCCTTAGAATATTTAAAGGGGCGGGGGATTTCAGCCGGGACTGCTGCCAAGTATCAAATTACCGTGAGAAATGATAAGCCGGATGTGTTGGTATTTCCGTTTCTGGATGAATCCGGTCAGATGCAGTTGGTGAAGTATCGGAGAACGAGGTTTGACCCAAAGCGGGATAAAGGCAAGGAATGGGCAGAAGCAAATTGCAAGCCGATTCTGTTCGGTATGTATCAATGCAATCCGGAAAATAAAACCTTGGTTTTGACAGAGGGACAGATTGACAGCTTATCGGTGGCAGAATCCGGAATTGAGAATGCTGTGAGTGTTCCAACTGGGAAGAATGGTTTCACCTGGCTCCCGCATTGCTGGGACTGGTTGCAGAAATTTGATACCTTGGTTGTATTTGGAGATTGCGAGCGGGGAGAAATTACACTTCTGGAAGATATGCGGCGAAGATTTTCCGGAACAGTAAAAGCTATCCGGCAGCAGGACTATAAGGGGTGTAAAGATGCAAATGAGCTTTTGCAAAAGTATGGGCCGGAAGCGGTTAGGAGGGCAGTTCAGCAGGCTGAGGTTGTACCGGTTCGACAGGTCAAGGAACTGGCAGACGTAAAAAGCGTTGACCTGTTTTCACTTCCCAAAATTCCTACCGGTATAAAAGCTCTGGACACGGTTTTAAGCGGCGGTCTGTATCTTGGTCAGGTAATGATACTTTCCGGAAAGCGCGGCGGCGGCAAGTCTACACTGGGGAGCCAGATTCTTGCAAATGCTCTGAATGCAGGAAAGAGCATCTTTGCATATTCTGGAGAATTACCGGACTATCACTTTAAGCGCTGGATTGATTTGCAGATTGCCGGAAGAAGCTATATTATCGACCGTTCTCGTGATGATGGTACAGTCAGCTATTATATTACAAATTCCACGGCAGAAAAGATTTCTGAGTGGTATCGTGGCCGGGCATTCCTTTTTGATAACCAGGCGGCAGAGGATGAGGAATTGTACGACTTACTCAAAACGCTTGAAAAGGCAGTTCAGCAATATGGTATTGAGTTGGTTTTACTGGATAATCTTATGACTGCCTTGGATGTGGGGATGGATGTAGACTTGTATCGGTCTCAGTCAAAATTTGTGGACAAGCTGGTTAAAATGGCGAAGCGCCTGAATATTGCTATTATTCTGGTAGCCCATCCAAGAAAGAATCAATTTGGCAAGGATGATACAGATGAAATTTCCGGAAGTGGCGATATTACAAACAAAGTGGATATTGTAGCTACATACAAGCGGGGAAACTGTCTCTTATACACATCTGACG
>OJPI01000146.1_pt1 | contig 59295 bp, 55 predicted proteins | sample 1598461 | NCBI WGS metagenome assembly OJPI01 (sample SAMN03922483, study PRJEB24848) | human gut metagenome | isolation source: stool sample | host: Homo sapiens | place: Germany | collected 2011-05 | reverse complement strand
TCGTGGGCTCGGAGATGTGTATAAGAGACAGCTATATCCCAACTCAGTCCATATTCGCTCCCATGTTGTTTTTGAAAAATTAGGCGATACAAGTGTTCCATCAAAATCAAACACTACGATTTTAGCATTTTTTAATTTCATAGGCGTAGCATGGATTCCTTTCCTTTTTAAATAATAATTTTTATACTTTTCTGCTAATAAGTCATCATCATCTGCAGTAAGCTCTCCTTTTCGTAAATTCAATGCTTTCTCTAAACTTCTTATGGTGGCTACCGTAGTTTCCCTAAAAATCCTAATTGAAAATTCGTTTTCCTCTGCATTGATTTTCTCACATTTGGATATATGTCCTATACTAATTCCACTTAATTTGCTCAATTCCTTTATTGTAATCTTTTGGGAATTTCTGTAAAAAAACAATTTGTATGCGTTGATTCTAAGCATTAAATTATCTGCATTTTTCTTTCTATTTTCTGCTTTCAATATTTCTTCCAAAACAGAATCATCACACAAAACCGACTCACAAAGTGAAATGGCAGATTCCATGGCAATTTTCTGATATCTATCTTTATTTTCACTTTGCTTATCATATCCCCAATCACAGATTCCTTTTACAATAATCCACTCATACAGATTATTAGCCATAGCAACACTTGCTAATCCTGCGCCCTCCATTTCACCACCAATAGCTTCTGGAAATGAACTATGTAATTTATCTCTGTAATTTTTGTCATCTAATAATTTTTCACCTGACAATACTGTCCCCATATATTTTTTTGCGGCTTTACCATCCTCTAACAAATACTCCCAGTCCATGCATGACTTAAACCTATTCGTTAATACTCCCCCAGCTTCTGTATCAGCGCCTCTTGGTATTGTACTTCCATTTGATATTTTTGCGGTTTCATACTGAAGTATTTTTTTAGAAATAAGTACATCTCCAATTCGTTGCTTTCCCTTATTCATTCCCCATGCAACACCTACCATAATAATTCCACGAGGATTCCACATTTTTATTGCATTATCTACTGTTGTCATTACCGCATCCCTATTCATTGCTCCCATATCTGATTGAACATGAATTACATTATAAGCCCCAAATCTACCTATAAAATATGTATTATTTTTACTATATGCAACCAGTATATCTGAATAGTCTTCTAATGGTTTTAATCTGGAAAGTAAACTGTTTGTTTCTATATCATTAACTGTCACTAATAATAACCAATTTTTATTTTCTCTCTTTATTTGTTTTGTTGTTTTTTGGTTTATCCTTTCCATGAGCTTACCCTCCAATCATAAAAAATCCAATAATATTATACCACAGAAGTCCACATCCTACCATCCGAAAAGGAGTAAGAATGATGCCGATCAGGAATTGAAACTCCCTATTGGCATCTTTTCTTACTCCTCTTCATTTTTACATTCAGTCTCCGTTCCATCCAAGAACATTACTGCAAGCGTTCCATCTTCAAAAACCTTAATGTGGTCCAGCGTTTTCAGCATGAAGTCCGTATCCATCTCCGTCAAAGGTTCTGCCCCATCGGTGTATTCTATGAACTTCTCTGCTCGATAACCTTCTAATAGGTTCTCGCTCTGCAGCTGTTCTGTCCACTGCTCCATGAAATCCTCTCGGTTTTCCACCAACACATTCCAAGCCATCAGATATGCCTTTATCAGCGTTTTTTCCTCTACGTGGCGGTTGGCGCATCCCATGACTCCTTTGACCTTGTAGCGTTCACTGCATTGCCATACCTTACGGTCAACGCCCGTGCTGCTCCGCCAGCCTTTCCGTTCAAATACTTTTTTGCAGTCTCCGCAAACTATTACCTTTTACGAAAAAAATATGTATCCATTGAGGAGATACTCTTTTCCTTATCTGCTAAAAATCAATATCGTTATGCTTATTTTTCAGCTTGTAAAATGCAATTATTACACTGGTATAATATTGCATCATCCAATCATACCATATTTCCTTGCTATAATCGCTCTTTTGACCCGCACGATTATGGCGAATATTATAGCCGTTAACTATACCAAAAATCAACTTATCATGTTCATTTTTAGAAACTTCATACTCAGCATTAAAAATATCTTTTACTTCTTCACGTTCACTTTCCAAAATATCAGCAAGAATGTTAATAGCCTTCTTTTTCTGTTCTAAATTGGCATCAAAACGATAATACATTTCTGTGGCTGTTGCTAATTGCTCATATACTGAATCAGGCAAAGCAGAACCATCATATTCTAACTGCTCACGCAATGCACCGTTAGGCATTTGCATTATAAATCCATTTGTTGGTTCAAGATAATAACCCTCTTTATAGGCACGTAAGATATTATTAATCTGTTCAGCAAATTCTGCCTTTTGCGCTTCATTTTCAAATTCAGCTGTTTCATAGTTATAAACACCAATATGGTCGTATAAAATCTCAATCACCGAAAATAATGTCTGTTCATCATATTCTTCGAGATATTGCCAAATTGGCCAAACCTCTTTATCCTGTAAGCGTGTTGCAAAATACACTTCCGGCGATGGCAACAGACTTGGTGGTAAAACCTGCTCCGAATCCTGCGTATAAGGAATTTGTCTCCACACTCCTCTTGTAGCCACTTCAAAATACTCTTTATCGCAAAAATACTTATGTACTTGTCTGAAATACTGTAACAACTCATCAAAATCTATCTGCAGTTGCTTTGTAAGTAAACCATGCCTTTCTGCGTAATATTTTTTCATATTATTCTTTTCTCCTTATGGGCAGCTAAAAATTACCTTGTTCATTTTGAATACTATTTTCCATTAATCTAATCAAATCATCAATATCAAATAGGTCTATCAATGTTTTCTGTTGCTCTGCAAATCTCTGTGCATCTTCTGTAAAATAGGAAGAAGTTACGATAATTGCCTTATTTGCCCTTTCTGCTGTTTGCACACCATATAAGGCTCGAACAATATCAACACCTATTTTATTCATTTCATTATACCTTTTACATTCAATTAAAAACATGACAGGTCTACCTAAGATACTTTTTGTTGCGATTATGTCTTTTCCCCCATCTCGTGTCTGAGGTGTTAAACGAGTTTGAAAACCTTGCCTTTTAAACACTTCTTCCACGAGCTCTTCAAACTCCCTGGGAGTAAGCTGATATACAGATCTTTTATCATTCAATATCCTATATATATTTTCCTCTACCTGTGGCAAAAATGAAGCTATGCTTTCTTCATCGAATTCCACCTGATATACAATCCCCATATTTGGCTTCTCAAGAAATTGTCCACCATGTATTTCATTATCTTCATAATTGAAACACCCTACTGGATATTCATAACCAGAAATTCTGTATTTTATATTGTTTCCACATTCTTCACAATCGCATTCTTCGTATATATCATACACGATTTCTGGACCCATTTGTCTTTCGTATGAAGATGTTTCTGCATCCAGATACTCCTTCTTAATGACGATAATATTTCCGCACTCTTCACACTGTATAACTACATCATTTAATAATTCCATGCACATTGCCTCCGTGCCTTATAAATCAATTTCATATCTCTCAAATAATTTATCAAAAAACTCACATATCATTTGCTTCGCATTATTCTCGTCCCAAAACTCATATCCTCCAAATCGATATACTTCATAGCCCTTCAACCGCAATGCTCTATCAGCTTTTACCATTTCGGCATATAATGCAGGTGCCGCCTTTCCATTCTGAGAGTAGTGTTGCTGCCCATCCAATTCAAAAACGATCTGTATTCCTCCCGGTAATAACATCAAAAAATCCATTCTTTGATGGGAGTATACTACTTGTCCTTTTCTCTGATATTTGCTACGAGGGTCATAATGCAAATACACTTGTGGCACTAATGCAGGAATATCTTGCTTTATCGGGTGACGATAATAGTTATAATATGCTCTAAAAAAGATTTTTTCGGGTTCTGAATCAAGAGATGCTCTTAACCGGCCATACAATTCTAACTCAGGATTGCCATCATTCTCTTTGTTATTCTCTTTCCACCATTCGACCAAAGTATTCCACTGTAGTCCATCTGCTCCTATCTCAAAATTATAAAACAAGCAATTGTCAGTATCTCCTATCAATCGCAGTTCGTTACTAATTGAATTTTCAATAGTAATATCTGGCTTTTGACCGACCGGAGCAAAAATGAGATTTTTTAATTCACCTTCAACAATTCTTCTTTTTCCTATACTATAATGTGGAACTCCGGATTTTTGAGAACTGATATATAACTCATATCCATCTTCCTTAATTATTCCATTTATACCTTGAACATACTTTTTCTGTTCATCGCCTTCTCTCACCTCTGGTTTTACCAAACACTCTAAAAACTTGACGAAAGTTTCATCGGGCAGATATTTAACCTCTAATCGTTTTGTAAGCAATTCCTTATAGGACATGGTTTTATCATATTTTACTGCAGACATAATTTCTTCCCCTACAGTCGTTCCAATGAAAATATCTGGAATATCCGTCATATTCCAAATAAACGATAGAAAATCGTCTAATTTCATTTGCCCTTCCATATCACTTAATGAATCTAAAAAATCAACAATTCGCCTTCTTGTCACAAACGAAAAAACTAATTCTGTATCAGCCAAATAAGGCTCCATGGTTTTTATCATTTCTGCATTTTCAAATTCTTTAACTATTCTTCTTGCCAACTTCCAAATATCATCATCTGGCAACTTGTTCAAACCACTCAATACACATAACCGCTTGCTATGCATTGGTTCCAACCCAGCATCTGGTTCAATTCCATATGCATTACAGACTCCTCCCAAGTCATAAGCCTTATATTCACAGGCAAATTGATTTGCAATTACATTTCTTAATTCATCAACTTTCCTCATTGCTGCCTCCTTAGCCTAACACTATTATTTTACCATATCACCTGTTTTTTTACCATCTGCAAAAGAGCAAGAAAAAAAGCCGATCAGGAATCGCAACTCCCAATCGGCATCTTTTCTTACTCCTCTTCATTTTTACATTCAATCTCCGTTCCGTCCAGGAAGACCACCAACAATGTTCCATCTTCAAAAACCCTGATGTGGTCCAGCGTTTTCAGCATGAAGTCCGTATCCATCTCCGTCAAAGGTTCTGCCCCATCGGTGTATTCTATGAACTTCTCTGCTCGATAACCTTCTAATAGGTTCTCGCTCTGCAGCTGTTCTGTCCACTGCTCCATGAAATCCTCTCGGTTTTCCACCAACACATTCCAAGCCATCAGATATGCCTTTATCAGCGTTTTTTCCTCTACGTGGCGGTTGGCGCATCCCATGACTCCTTTGACCTTGTAGCGTTCACTGCATTGCCATACCTTACGGTCAACGCCCGTGCTGCTCCGCCAGCCTTTACGTGCAAATACCTTATTACAGTCTCCGCAAATTATCTTGGATGCAAATGGATTACTTTCCGGCCGGTGGGAATAGGAGTTTGTCCCATGCTCCTCCAGGTACTTTTTCCTGCGTTTTATTTCAAGCTGTACACATTCCCATATCCGCTTTGAAATGATGGCATCATGATCATCCTCCACATAAAACATCTGAATTTCCCCTTTATTCTGTGTCCTCTTCTTGGTAAGGAAGTCCACCGTATAGCTTTTCTGCAGCAAGGCATCACCCTTGTATTTTTCATTTTCCAACATACTCATTAAGGTTGTAGACTGCCACTTCGTACCGCCATCCCAATTTTTCACACCTTCCCGCTCAAAAATCCTCTTGATGTAATCGGTTGTTTTTCCGTCCATGAATTCCTGATACAGCCGAACCACAATCGGCTCCTGCGTCCTGTTGTTGATTACCAGCTTCCCCGTTTCATCTGTATCGTAGCCAAGAAAACGCTTTGTACTCATTTTGTGCTTCCCTGTCTCAAATCTTCTGCGGATTCCCCATGTGCAGTTCTCTGAAATGAATCGGCTCTCATCCTGTGCCAGTGAGGAAAGAATGGTAAGCAGCACTTCGCCCTTTGCATCGAGAGTATTGATATTTTCCTTTTCAAAAATAATCCCTATCCCCAAATCTTTCAGCTCTCGCACATAATTCAAGCAATCCAGCGTATTTCTTGCAAATCGGGAAATGGACTTAGTAATAATCATGTCTATTTTCCCCGACCTGCAATCAGCAATCATACGGTTGAATTCATCTCTCTTTTTGGTATTGGTTCCCGAAATACCTTCATCCGCATAAGTCCCTGCATATTCATAGAGTGGATTCTCGCTGATATAATTTGTGTAATAATTGACCTGATTCTCATAGCTTAATAACTGTTCTTCTTGGTCGGTTGACACTCGGCAGTACGCTGCCATCTTCAATTTCTGCACTGACTGTGCTGTTCCTGATTCCGCAGTCGAAATCTGCTTTGCTGGTATAACCGTAATGCTTCTTGCCATTTTTAACCACCTCCTCAATCACTGTCTGTTCCGTAATGTTCAAGCCTTGCAATTCGGCATCATCAATCCTTATCCCTTTGCATGCCTTGACTCCCTTTTCAATGTAGGTGCTGCAAAGCCATTGGATTTTCTTCTTGTAAACCTGTCTGCGCCGGAGTGTTTTTCCGCAGTAAGGGCAAATCAGCATTCCGCTTAAGGGATAGCGGTTTTGGAACTTCATTGTGTTGTCCTGTCCAATATTCCTGTCACGCTTTCTCTGCTCTCTGACCTTCTGTACCTGTTCCCAGACCTCTGGCGATACAATTGGTTCGTGATTTTCCGAAATGTAATAACTCTGCACTTCCCCGTTGTTTTTCCTTGTATGGTTTCTTTTGTTTTCAGGGGTGTAATACTTCTGCAGATGAAAATCCCCTTTGTACTTTTCATTACAAAGCATCCCATTGATAGTCCCGCTTTCCCATGTTGTTCCCGTCACCGTTTTCACACCCAGGTAATCAAGCAGCTCGCCAATCCTTGACGAGCCAACATTCATTAGATAAAGGTCAAAAGTCAGACTGACAATTTCTGCTTCCTTTCGGTTTACAATCAAATCCCCATATTCGTTTTTGTCATAACCGAGGAAGCGGGAAGTGGTAATCATCACTTCCCCCTCTCTCAAACTTCTTCCGAATGGACCATTTATTGTTTTCACTCATGCTTCTGCTTTCTTCCTGAGCAAAAGAAGCGAGGACGGCAAGCATCATCTCACCGTCCCCTGATAGAGTGTTAATGTTCTGTTCTTCAAAAAAAATACCGACACCCAGTTCCTTCAGTTCTCTTGCGAACTTTAGAACGGTGACGGTATTTCTCGCAAACCTCGATATAGATTTTGTAATAATCAGGTCAATCTCTCCTGCCCTTGCCTTCTCCATCATTCTCTGGAACTGTGGTCGGTTCTCACAATAACCGGATATGCCTTGATCAGCAAATACTCCGATAAATTCATATTCCGGATTTCCGGTAATCAGTCTCTCATAGGTTTCCATCTGATTTTCAAGAGAGTCTTCCTGTCTTCTGCTATCTGTGGAAACTCTGGCATAAGCACAAACCCTTTTCTTTTGTAAGACCGAAGCTGGTCGTTTGTTAATCACTTTTACACGCACGTTACATCACTTCCTTCAAAAAACCTTTTCTTAAACTCCTGAATCCTTCGGAAAATGGCTTGTGCATCCTCTACCTTGTCAATGCACACCACATCCACATTTTTCTTACTGCAAATCAGCATGAACTCCATAAACTGTCCCCAGCTACGGGCAATTGTGGCAGCCCTCATGGTAACCACCACATCTATCTTCTTTGCTGCGATTTTCTCTTTCAGACGATTAAATTCTTTTCTGTTCGGGTCGGCTCCTGAAGCTTCCTCAAAAAATATCTGCAAATCCCATTTCTGTTTTCCATATTCTTCTTCCAACCGCCTCATTACATCGTCCAGATATTTTTCATAGTCTCTGTCACGATGGTTGACTCTGCAGTAAAAAGCCACCCTATTTATCGTTCCTGCAATCACCATATAAATAAGTACTCCTTTCGTTTTTGGTAGTATATAAATCACTCTAAACCCCTGTAAAGTCAAGCAATTCTACGGTTTCCACCCACTCTTTTTTCACTCTGTCCAAACTTGTCAGGAACCGAAAAAAGCAGCCGGACAGAAACCTGTTGTCTCTGTCCGGCTTATCTTTAAACCCTCTCGGTATAATCCAGTGAAATCCATCCGTCACGATTTTTCTGATAAGATTTCAGAAGTCCCCAAAGGCTCGCACCTTTACCTTCTGCTTCTTCCACAATAGTGAAAGCACCTTTTCCGGTGTACTTACCTGTTTTATCATAGTCTGTTCCCGGACCCTTGCGGATGTTCAAATCTTCGATGGATACTCTCACAAGATACAGTGTGAATGTATCATTGGAATAAATCACTTTACCGGATTCATCAAATATGGAATATCTCCAACGTCAGACAGCACTCATACATAAAAGAGGCAATTCAAACGAGTAAAGGAACCAGCTAATCCATTGTGATTCTGGTTCTTTTCTTTTTGTTGCCATTACCAAATCTTACTTTTGTAATATTTCATATTATTACGCAAGTAAGATTTCAAGTCAATATCTTTTTTCTGAAATTGACAATTGCCTAAATAACGTCTATAATGTATTTATTACGCCTGTAAGATTTGAGGAGGGATTTAAGATGAGCGATCTGCCACAGATTTCAGAAGCTGAATTTGAAGTTATGAAAATCGTATGGAAACATGCTCCGATCAGCACAAATGAAATAACAGACAAATTATTACAGACTACAAACTGGAGTCCGAAAACAATACAGACTTTAATTAAACGCCTTGTGACCAAAGGGGCTCTGACTTATGAGAAACAGAGCCGAGTATTTGTTTACACCCCAGTTGTAAAAGAAAATGAATATATCGGCCAGGAAAGCAACTCTTTTCTGGAACGCTACTATGATGGAGATATCACTGCCATGCTGTCTGCATACATCGAAAATGACAGACTGTCTGAAACAGAAATAGACACACTCCGCTCCCTTCTTTCCAAGAGGTCAAAAAAAGGAGGCAATTAACGTGGCTAATTTTATGATACGCTTTTTCCTATGCAATGTGTTTATCAGCGGTATCATTGAAATCCTTTTGCTTGCCAAACGGATATTCAAAAACAACCTGTCCAGCCGGATGCAGTATAATCTGTGGTTCCTGCTCCTTGGGTTGCTGGCAGTTCCCTTTATACCGTTCCGTCTCATCGGATTTCCACAAATCTTCTCGTGGCTTGGTAGCTTAAGAAGCTCCCCTGCTTCCGGCACTGCAACCGCTATGGGAGAAGCTGCGGGAATTCATCCGGTCGGAAATACAGACTGGATGAATGATTTCGCACTTTCTGTAAATGGCGAAACACCATCCATTGCCGGATACATATTATTAGGGATATGGATTGTAGGTATTCTTGCAATGATTATTTTGGTAATCAAATCCTCTCTCCGTTTACGCAACTTGGAGAAATCTGCACTTCCCCTTCAGAACAAGGAAGTCCGCAAACTGTATCATAACTGCTTAGAAGAGATGGGGATTCACAGAGATATTCCTATCTACAGTACCGCATTTTTGAAATCCCCGATTATTGTCGGACTTTTGAAACCGTGTATTTATCTTCCGATTCATCTGATCTCTGATTATAACGAATCCGATATGCGGTATATGCTGTTACATGAACTGCAGCATTACAAGCACCATGATGCTATTGGAAGTTTCTTGATGAACCTTGCTGGAGTGGTATATTGGTTCAATCCTCTTGTTTGGTACGCTCTGAAAGAAATGCGTAATGACAGAGAGGTTGCCTGTGACACCTCTGTTTTAAAGATGCTTGAAGAGGATGCTTACGAGGATTATGGCAATACACTAATTAACTTTGCTGAAAAGGTTTCTCTTACTCCTTTTCCGTTTGCTGCCGGCCTTGGTGGAAACATGAAGCAGATGAAGCGGAGAATTATCAATATTGCATCTTATGAAAAGCCAACATTTATGAAAAGAATAAAAGGTATGACTGCATTTGTGCTGACTGCTGTTCTTCTCCTTGGATTCGCACCTTTTATTTCTACATACGCAGCAGACGGAAGCCAGTACCAATGGGATTCCTCTTCTGAGAATGTTTCCTATGTAGACCTCTCCACATACTTCGGAGAATACGAAGGTAGCTTTGTTTTATACGATTTGAAAAATGATGAATGGAGCATACACGACATGGAGCATGCCACCTTACGAGTTGCTCCAAACTCCACCTACAAGATATATGATGCCCTGTTCGGATTGGAAGAAGAGATCATTACACCGGAAAATTCGTTCATTGCATGGAATGGCGAAACCTATCCATTTGAAGCATGGAATGCGGATCAGACTTTACAGTCTGCAATGAATTCCTCCGTGAATTGGTATTTTGAATCTGTGGACGAACAGCTTGGAGCCGCTAACATTTCCAACTATATTGAGGAAATTGGGTATGGAAACGAAAATATAAGTGGTGATTTCTCCACTTATTGGATGGAATCTTCTTTGAAGATTTCCCCAATAGAGCAGGTCGAACTTCTAACCAAGCTGCAGAATAACAGCCTTGGCTTCGCCCCTGAAAATATCAATGCAGTAAAAGATGCCATCTGCCTTTCCTCTTCCGATGCCGGAACATTCTACGGAAAGACCGGAACCGGACGTGTGGATGGCCAAGATGTGAACGGATGGTTTATCGGCTATATCGAAACTGTAGATAATACATACTTTTTCGCTACCAACATTGGTGCAGACAGCGATGCTACCGGAGGCAACGCAACTGAAATAACCATGTCTATCTTGTCCGACATGAATATCTGGAAATAAAGAAATCGGGTAAAGGTCATAGTCGTATAATCCTTTGCCCGATTTTTTTTATTTTCTCTTTATGCATAAAAGCGTTTCAATTATCCAGTTCTATACGTCAAGAATTAGATTTATCATTGATGTATTCTATAATTTCTCCAATAAAAAAAGATATAAATGTCCCAATTGAAACAAACAAACTATCTCTATCACCTAATGATTCAATGAAGATTGAAAATGTAAACGTAAAGTTACTATACATATAATCATAAAAAACGTATTTCAGAGAACCTATCAAGAGCATCAACCCGAAAGAAATTAATGCATATATTAGGCACAGCAAAAAGCTAATGTCAATGCTGCGTTTGACAATGATTTTTCCCATAAAAAAACCTAAAATAAAAACCCCAATATCAATATATGTATATATAATTAAAAAACCAAAATAGGCTAAGGCCGCATTATATTTGGGAAATAAATAAAAACAAAGAAAATAAGCCAAAGCCACACATACAAAATATACTAAAAATGGAGAATACGTTCTAACAAACTTTCTCATAAAAACACCTCACTCCACATGTAGATAATCTAATTAAAATCAAAAGCTTATCTTAATTTATTTCATGCTCTTCACTTCCAGTCGCTGACCATGATGTTTTACCACTACTGACCACATCTTTTGTAGACATACTATATGCAAATATATCAAGGATCTCCGCCTCTGAGATATACCATGAACCATCTGTGTTTTTCTTACTTCTGTACCAAACATATAATTCGCATTTTTCATTCTCCGAAAGTCTGTCATATACAAGATATTCTATTATTTCCTCATTCTCATTTAAGATAACTCTAGAATTTCCATTCGCACCGTATGATATCATAAAATCACATCCTTCGTCTGCGAAGTATTGTTGATATATAGTACGATATCCATCATATATTTCATTTGTTTCCATTAATGTTACATAATCACAGATCGCAGGAATAGAAATATCATCCTCTTTCATATTTTCCATTAATTCATCCATTAAATCGTGTTGAATGACAAAACCATTATCCTGTGAACTGAATATTCTAATGGTCTTTCGTGGCATCATTCCCTGCGGTCCTGCTCCTGTAACATAGTTTATGATGACAATCACATCCTTTGCACCATCTCCATCTATATCCTGAAATCCAACCGCTTCAACACTATCAAACATTCCTACACTATCATTCTCTGTACTATCATTTTCATAACACTCCGGAAAATAATATATAATTTGATTGTCTTTTGCCAGCACAAATGAAACATCTTCCCAGAGCGTTTCATAAGTCGGCAGATAAGATACAAACTGTACTTCACCCCAATCATTCAATTCTACATCAAAGGATTGTTCAGTTATAACCCGGCTTTCATCTAATCTCTCTCCTGATGGATATTCTACTTCAATATCTGCTACATCTGTCAATTGCTGTATTTCTTTCGTACCATCGAAATATAAAATGACTTGTTCTTCAAATTGTTCTTCACCTGATAGAATTATTTCTACATAATCCTCATGCCAGGTAACCTTCCAACAGCTGCTACTGATGCTTGCACCGTCATTGTTCAATTCAAAATCTGTTTGCGATATCTTATCTTCGCCTTCTTTAAGGACTAACCGTCCACTTGCTGAACCAAAAGACCATTCCGGTTCTCCAACAGCTTGAAGTACCACTTCATATTTTTTATCTGGTGAAACGGATGTATCGCAAGTTATCTTCTTGTAATTTACCGTATACGAAATGCAACACCAAAATACTACAAACAGTGCAATGAGCGAGCCCATAATACATAGCATAAATTTTTTCATTGATATAGCCCCCTTTTTAATGTCCTCGTATATCCAGTTCTTTCAATAGAGAATTTTCGCTTTCCCATGAATATACAATGTAATATCCGGCGTCATTTATTTCTTTCCCAAAATTCAGAGTTTCGTGGTCAATCACATCAATAGACTGTCCTTCCTGAATTTCCACAAGATACTCCCATTCATTGTTTCTGTGATCCGAATAGTAATCATCCAGTTCTTTCAAGGACAACTCGCTCTGAATTAGAATCGCACCAAAATATTGCATCCCGTTCCTTTCTAACACATCTTCTATTGCGTCAATTGCTTTTTTTGCAAAATTTATCTTTGTATCACAAATCAATTCATCATTATCGGATATTTTTATCTCTGCAATAATACGGTCATTGCCTTCTACATATTCCGTATTGCCGCCTATAGTCATCCAAATGATTTCTACATCTTCCTGTGCTATTTCCCCCTCTATTTCTACTGTAAATTGCACCCCATCGAAAAACGCTGCTTCTGATTGTGCATTTATAACTAACTTATTTTCCTGCTTATATATTTTAATAGAATTATATCCCTCCTCCGAACTAATAAATAATTCATCACTGTTTACAGGAATAACAAATATTTTTTCTGGTTCATCTGTATTCTTTTCAAACAAATAAACTACAACTAATACAAGCATAACAACTGCTACCAAAATTCCAACTCTTCTCAATTTTTTCATTCCATCCTCCTTTCTCTTACATCCGTAAGATTACCATAGAATACCACTATTATCAAATCATTCTTCTGTTGCTATTCACGGATTCGGTATTGGTAATCTGGTATGTCCATTATTCCATCATTCAGGATTTCATTCCCCAAATACTGAAAACTACCATCCTCTGCAAATCTTACCGTAAGTTCGTGGGTTATGACTGCATCATCGCAAATGACCATATCGCAAACCGCCTCAACTGTTAATGTGACTGTTCCATCTTCATTTTCTTTGATATCGACAACCTCTGGCAGAGAAGTTCCAAAGAAAGTAGGTGCGTAATTAAAACATCCAAGTCTCGCCCAAAGATAGGTCTGATTTTCCTCATCAAACGCTGCGTACTCCCGTATCTGCTCTGCTGTTATCGGAAGATACTCCATAATCAGACTTTCGAACTCTTCTTTAGGAATGCCATTGGGATAATCTTCAGAATTGAACTTTTCTCCATATTTCATTCCATACAGATATTCAAACATTCCGTTATAATCCAACTCACTCATATTTTCTGCATTCCAATTAGAACACAAAAGATTCTGTCCCTGATACCCAAGACCTCGAACACAACGTTCAGACATTTCACGCTGTTCCTCTGTCATAGGTTTTATTCTAATCAGGCAGCTTCCATCCACAATTTCACTGACTTCCGGTGGCTCCGGCACACACAACTCATAGCAGAACCATCCTTTTTCCGTGTATTTCCATTCCTTGAGTCTCGTATATGAAATGTACGAAATTCCCGGCTCGTTGTCAGCATTCCAGATTCCTCTTGTACTTACAACATACATATCCGTTCCATCAAAAATGAATTTCATTCTGCCCAGTCCACCATCGTTGTGGATTTCATAAATTACTACAGAACCGCTTTGCCCTTCCATACATTCTTTAAGAAAACTATCGACACTTTCATAATTCCCCATGTTAGAATACGTTACCATCGTAGCAATTGGATATCCTGCGTCCTTTACCTTCTTCTGCATTTCAAGAACCGTTTGATCATCCAAAACAACATTGGATGCTATCCCTTTATCTGCAGTTTCATAAATATCAAGATAATGTTCCATCAGCTTTTTACAGTCAGTCTCAGCTTCTTCCCTTTCCTGTTCATCTACTGGAAGGTCGTAGCCCTTTTCCCATTGTTCTGCAGCCTCTTCCTCGGCACTTTTTGTTTCCTCCGTGGAAGATACTTCTTCCGTATCTTCCACAAGAGATTCACCCACAACGCTATCTTCTTTTCCACAGGCACACAGGTCGCATCCAATCAGAAATGCCATAATCAGCAGAATGCTTTTTTTCTTTAATGCCATAATATCATCCTTTCTTTCTTGCTATCGGCGGCAGTTCCAACTCAATTTGTTCTATAGAATTGGAAAGGTATCTGAAAGTTCCGTCTTCAAATGGCAGAACCACAACCGTATTCCGAAAAGCGAGATCAGAATTATAATCCGGCCATACTCCATCTACGATAAGTGTAATCGTTCCATCCGCATTTTTTGTATAGTCAACCACCTCTCCAAAAGGTGGGTATGGGCTGGCATAAATCATCTCATATTCATAGCTGTTGCTGCCCTCAGCATACCCGCAATGCTCTCTCAACGGTTCTACCGATACCGGAAAATAAGTAGTCATTATCCTTTCATATTCCTCTGCCGGAATCTTCCAATCTTCAGTTTTCAGATTTTCGCCCGTAGAAATCCGATAAATATCTTCATACATACAAGGCATCAGAATGTCCTCTACATTGTTGCTGTCCCAATTTGTGACAAGCACATTGTAATTCACATAGCTTAGTCCTGATATGTATTTCTCCGTCAATTCCCGCCAGTCTTCCGGAAGCGGTTCTATTCTCCAATACTGTCTTAAACTTGCATGTGCAATCACATATTCATATGCGTAGATAAAATATCCTTTTTCGGTCAGTTTAATCTCAGCCACATTACTTACCGAAGTTCCCTGTATCTCTGGTATACCGCCTTCCTTCCACCGAATTCCTATGTAATAGGTCTGCAGCTCACCTTTCCGATAAATGAAGGTAACTGCTCCAATCAGTCCATCTCTATATACTTCAAATACCGTAACCATCGAGTCCCGTCCATCCAAGTAATCTGCATAAAATGTTTCGATTACTTCATGGTTTTGCATGGCAGTATCTTCTTCAACACTTACCAAACCGCTTCTGCCCAATTGTTCCACCACGGCTTTCCTCTGCTCGTGGGTAAATTCATTAATACCGGAAGAGTAGCTTGGTGCATCTGCAATTACAATATCCTTATAGATTTCTCTGACCGATTCTGCTGCTGACAAAACCGTACTCTGCAGCTGCTCCTTCTCCTTTTCTGAAAGGAGATCATCACTGGCTTGCGGAATAAACCAATATGCTGACTCTGTGGAAATCTCCGCATTCTCGGCTTCTTCTGTTTCTGCTTCGCTATTTTCGATTTCTATAGGTGGCTCCCATACTTCTTCTGCCACCTTTTGCTTTTCTGCATGCAATTTTCTCCAACAGAACACTCCGGCTATCACGAAAATCAACAGCAGCAAAATCGGAAGTCCACATCTTCTAAGCAGCCATTTTACATCTTCCATTATTCGCCTCCGTACAATTCTTCCCATTCTTCCAACGTCAACCGTGGTGTATGCCATGTTTCCTCATAATTATCCTCGGAAGGTATAATTTGATTGGATACATATTGTACCCCTCCGTCCTCTAACGGGCGGACCACAACCTCATGAGCATATACCTTGGAATCACCTGCATAAGGGAATACTACATTAGCTGTAAGTGTAATTGTCCCATCGCTGTTTTCTGTAAAATCGACTACCTCTGAATATGGATATTCCGGGTACTCTACTTCTTCGAAGCCTCTCGGCTTATATTCATAAGTTGAATCCTCCGAATAATAGACGGTTTTGGATTGCAGCGTTTCACTATCAATATTGAAATATTTCATAATAACGCTTTCAAATTCCTCTTTTGGAATCCGATAAACTGCACTTACTGCCAGGTTGTCATCTGCAATATAGGGAACATACTGACCATTTACTTTTGGATAGAGAATGTCATACATATCATAGAAATTCAAAGCCCCGAAATCATCCTCGCTCCAATCCACAATAAACATGTTATTCTGTTCAAAGCCAATCGGGCGGAGATATTTCCGACTCAACTCCCGATATGTTTCATCCAATGGCTGTACCCGCAATGCGGTATGCTCCTCTGCCCCACTCAATGTAAGAACATACAATTCTTCTGAAAACCAGACACCGGAAAACATCAGGTAACCTTCTTCTGTATAATTCCAATACTCCGCCTGATAGCTTCCAGTAACCTCTCTTTGTATATCTCCATTTTCGTACTTGTAATAGCTTCTGACCACATCTACATTTCCGTCTTTTGTGTGTAAATCGTATTTTACAAATCCGCCTAAATAACTGACTTCAAGAATTGTTATTTCTGCTTCTTCCTGTGCATCCACCTTTTCGCAGAATTCCACTACCTTCTCTGGGTCCGTCATGTTAATTTGATTTCTGCTGTCAACAGCCGGATATCCATTTTCTCCAAGGCAATTTACAATACTACGAATCGTTTCCAAATCAGCTATCTTGTTTTCTTCTGCTGCCTTCTTATAAAGATCTATACAGATGTTTATAATTTCTTCTGCGTTCTCCTTAGAATCTTCTGGAATAGCTTGAATATCAATTACTGTTTCCGAAACTGTATCTTCTTCCGGGGGTGCATCGCTACACCCTGAAACACTAAGCATCAGTACAAAACTAATTACTGCTAAACCACTCTTCCAGGACCAGGCCGTCTTTCTTAACAACATATCCACTTCCTCCTCTACCTTTCACATCTTCTACCATGCTGATAATCAATATAGGACGTTCTACCGTATCTTCTGCTGTAAAAATTGCAAACCATCCTAATTCCGTACCCGAAATATCATCCTTCGATGCCTTGATTTCTGCCGTACCTGTTTTTCCTGCTAAAAGAATGTCATCCCGATGGGCTGCATATCCAGTTCCATTAGAATCATTCACAACCTTCTTTGTTCCTTCCAATACACGGCTTGCTGTCTCATTAGAAAAGGCACCCGGAATCCAATACTCAGCTGTTGCTTCATTCTGATATACCAAATAAGGCTTTATGACATTTCCCTCGTTACAGAAAGCAGAATAGATACAAGCCATATGTAACGGATTCACTAAAACCTGCCCTTGACCGTAACCGCTATCAGCTAACTGTATTTCTGTTTCAATTCCCTCTGAATTAGAATACTGCGACTCTGCCATCTTAATCTCAAATGGCAATTCCTCATTAAAACCAAGTCCAGTCAAAGAACTCTCCATCTCTTCTGATCCAATCTTTAATGCTGCCTTTGCGAAATAAATATTGTCGGAATATATCAGAGCATTCTCTAAAATGACTGGTTCATATGCATGGAGTGTTGTTACATAATAGGACCCCCACGATGCATCCTTTTGCCAGCTTAAGCCTACGTTCCCGTAATCTTCCATTGGATCGATTGCTCCTGATTCCAAGCCGACCGCAGCGGTAATTGGCTTAAATGTAGACCCCGGACACCATACTTGCCGGAAGCGATTATACATTGGCTTATTCTCATCCTCGTTAAGTGCAGTCCACTGCTCACTCGATAATCCCATAATAAAATCGTTATTGTCATAGGCTGGTGTGCTGACCAAAGCCAATACCTCTCCAGTATAAGGATTCATGGCTACCGAGCAGCTTTTATCTTCCTTAAACTGCTCATACAAGGAAACCTGTAAATCAGTATCTATCGTAAGCTGGATGTCCTGTCCATGCTGTACCAGGATGCAAGCAAGTTCCTCCTTCTCTTTGCCTTCCGAGTTTACAATATAAATCCTGCAACCGTTCTGGCCTTTGAATTCACTTTCGAACAATCCCTCCATTCCACTTCTGCCGATTACACTATTGGCTGTATAGCCTTCTCCTGCATGTTCCTCTAAATCTTCCGCAGTAACACTTTGAACATATCCGACCAAATGTGCAGCTGCTTCCCCTAATGGGTATTCACGCACTTCAACATCAGATATCATCACTCCGGGAATCTCCAGCAACTTTTCATGCCTTTCATTCTCCTTTAGGACTTCTTCATCTGGACTGATAGACATTAACTCAATTTCTTCCACTCTTGGAATCGTTTTAATAGGAACAAAAGAATCATCCTTTACCCACTTTGCAGACAGTTTCTTTTCTATCGCTTCCGGTGTGATTTCCAATAGTTCTGCAATCTGTGCGATTGCTTCCTCTCTGTTTTCCAACTTTCCCGGAACGATTCCAACCGAAGATGCTGTACCTTTTCCTGCAAGGACACGTCCGTTCCTATCCAGAATTTCTCCTCGTTCTGCCTGTGTAGTGGAAACTCTTACTTTATCTGTAGAAGTTAGATTCCGAAAAATCATGGAATCATCCCAAACCAACTTATATCCTTCTTCGTCTTTTAGGAAAAGTGCTTCATTCTCAAAGCTGATAGTTCCTGCAACTGTATCGAAAAAAGTCTGGTAGGTTACCGTCATTTGCTCCTCGTCATATGCAATAATCCGGACAGCCATATTCTGGACTTCTATGCCTTCATAAATAGCTGAGTTGCGTTTTATGAAATCCTCCTGACTGATACTTCCCGATGCCTCAACGTGCAACATCGCATACATTTCTTCATATTCCTTTTTGGGGATATGATACATGTACTCCACCAGAAGTTCTTCCGGTGTCCTCCAGGCATTTTCTTTTGTTTCCAATATTCCTGCCACACATACCGCAGAAATTACCGCAGCCATTCCTATAACAGCAATCGCAATCCATAGGAGCCTGCTTTTCTTTCTTTTATGTCTGCTTTTTCCTTTCTTCATATTGACCTCCATTCATTTTGCTTTGCTGATATGGTCATATTCTATTTTCAATGTACACTATATCTCCAAAATATTACATTTGTAAGATTTTTGAGTAAAAAAATTTCTCTTTGATGAATATATCATACTATACATTCCTCATCCTTTTTTTATTACATTTGTAAGATTTCACAACAAAAAAATATCGTTCGAACTCCTGCTGCACCCGTGTAAATATTACATCAGTAAGATTTAGAAGTCAAGTTATCTTTATATAAAAAGGCTTCTGCCGGAGGGTATCATACATTTTCGCAAAAGTGATACCTTTTAGCAAAAGCCAATTATTCAGCAGAGTCTCTCACCACCCCACTGATTCATTATACAAATGTTTCATTCAAAGAACTACAAAACACACGTCCATTTTCTTTCCTTAATGTCCAACAAACCGCAGGAAATCAAGGTTTCTTTGAAAGCAGACAAATGGTTTCAATATTTCCGGACCAAGGGAACATATCCACGCAGCACATCCGCTCCACCTGATATCCTCTGGCGGTTAAAACTTCTAAGTCTCTTGCAAGACTGGTTGGCTTACAGGAAATATAAATCATACGGTCTACGCCATAGCGGATAATCTTCTCCAATGCCTTTGGATGGATGCCATCGCGCGGAGGGTCCAATACGATAAAATCCGGTTTTTCGGTAATATCGTCCAATACTTTTAAGACATCGCCGGCTAAAAATTCGCAGTTTTTAAGACCATTTAATGCCGCATTTTCCTTTGCGGCCTCCACTGCCTCTTCTACTATTTCCACACCTACTACCTTTTTTGCGGCAGGTGCCAACATCTGTGCAATGGTTCCGGTTCCGCTGTATAAATCAAATACCACCTTGTCTGCCTTCTCGGTCAGCGTATCTCCGATATAGTCCCTTGCAGTCTGGTAAAGCACTTCTGCTCCAAGAGAGTTGGTCTGGAAGAAAGAAAATGGTGTGATTCTAAAACGAAGTCCTAAGAGTTTTTCGTAGAAATAATCTTTTCCATATAAAATCTCTGTTCCTTCATCCTTTACTACATCTGCTACACTGTCATTTTTCGTATGAAGAATTCCTGCAATGCTGCCGTCTAAATCAAGTTTACATAATGCATCTTTCATTCCAGCCAACAATTCTTTTTCTGAAGATATTGCCTCTGTCAGACCATCCAGTATATGCTCTGCGCCTGCCGTTACAAGGTCAATCAGAATCTCTTTGGTCTTTACCGCTTTACGCACCAGTAAATGACGCAAATATCCGGTATGCCGCATTCTGTGATAATAGGAAATCTTTTTTTCTGAAAAATACTGCTGCACACAGCTTAATATCTTCCGATAATCTTCATCTACAATTTTACAGTCCGTTACCGAAACAATATCATAAAAGCTGCCACGCTTATGCATGCCAAGAGCAAGGGGGCCATCCTTATATTCATCCCCAAAAGTAAATTCCATCTTATTACGGAATCCGAATTCATTCGGACTTGCTTTTACGCCCTCAAAGCTGTAGGTTTCCGGGTCTACTACCACATCCATCAGTTTCTTCACCTGCTGTCCTTTTAATGCAAGCTGATCTTCATAGGATAAATTCTGATAAGTACAGCCTCCACAGATTCCAAAATGCGGGCATGGTGCTTCCGGCAGCTCATTTGGTGCTTTCTTCAAAACTTCCAGTAAGCGGCCTTCGCCTTTTCCCTTTCTTACCTTATTTACAGAAAAGGAAATCTCCTGTCCCGGTAATACGTTTTTTACGATTACCTGCTTTCCTTCTTCTACTTTTACAACTCCCTTATTCGGGAAATCCACATATGCAACAGTTCCCTGTAATACCTGACCTTTTTTCATACTTACCTCACACGAACAATTCTTTTCCAGAAACACATGTCATCCGCAGCGTTTCCGGCACACTCAGTAAAAGGGCTGCATGATATCACACAGCCCTTTACATCTTCACCTGTTAAATTATGCAAATGATAATGATTATTTCTCTTCCTCGTCATCCTCGTCAAAGAAATCATCTTCAAAATCATCATCGAAATCGTCTTCAAAATCCTCCAGATAATCTGGTGCAAAGAAACGATATAATCCATAAGCAGCTGCAGCAACTACTACAACAATACCAATGATTGCAAAAATTAAACCAGCTTTTGATTTTTTCTTTTCTTCCATTATTTCCTCTTTCTCCTTTTTATGCAATAATTCTGTTACTTTGTTCACATTTGCGGTTAATAAATTCTTTAATTCTTCCATTTTTTCCATTTCTGACCACTCCTTTTTATGCCAACAACAGTTTTTCATTTTCCTGCCACCTAGAACTCTTTTTATTTATTCATTATAGCATATGTTTCCCCAATCTACTAGAAAAAATTACAAATTCATAAAATTTTTATAACTTTTTCAATTTGGCAAAGGATGCAAACATCTTCTTCACACCTACACTGGAAAAATCAACGGTAACCTCATAATCCCTGCCGCCGTCAATAATCTGCTTTACGACTCCGGTGCCGAATTTCAGATGGGAAACGGTATCACCCACAGCATAATCCAACGACTTTTTCATTGCGGAATTGCCAAAGTTTCTTGCCTCCGGTACGCCGGTTCTGCGCAGTGCCATCGGCTTTGCCGAAAATGCATTTTTCGCCATCATACTTGGTTTCGGAATATCCGGCATTTTTTCCTTCTGGATGGTTCCCGCTAAAAGTTCCCGCGGAATCTCTTTTACGAAACGGGACACCTTATTATACTGTGTTTCTCCTCGTATCATACGCATTCTTGCGCAGGATATGGACAACCGCTCCTTGGCTCTTGTGATTCCCACATAGGCAAGACGACGTTCTTCTTCGATTTCCGCTGTTGGATTTTCCGCACAGATTGCACCGAATCCCGGAAACAGTCCGTCTTCCATTCCTGCCAGATAAACCTGTGGAAATTCAAGACCCTTCGCACTGTGCAGCGTCATCAGCACAACATAGTCCTGTGTCTCATCCACACTGTCAATATCTGCAACCAGTGCTACTTCCTCTAAGAATCCGCTTAAGGTCGGCTCTTCCTCGCTTTCCTCATAAGTAACCGCTTTGGAAATCAACTCATCGATATTTTCCATTCGCTGCTGTGCTTCCTCTGTATTTTCTGCTTCCAGCTCACGGACATAACCGGTTTCTTCAATGATTTCCTGCAAAAGCTCTGATACACTGATATACGGCAACTTGCTCCGCATACTCTGAATCAGCATTACAAACGGTCTGATTTTTGCAGATGCCCGTCCGATTGTGCCAATCTCTTCTGCCATTTTTAAGGCATTATAAAAGGTAAGACCGTTTTCATCGGCATAATCCTGCACCCTGCTTAATGTCGTTGCTCCAATTCCACGTTTTGGCACATTGATAATACGGCGTACCGCCAGATCATCCATGGCATTGTCAATGGTCTTAAGATAAGCCAGTAAATCCTTGATTTCTCTTCTGGAATAGAAGTTTACGCCTCCCACAATCTTATATGGTATGCTGGCTGTGATAAAACGTTCCTCGAAAAGTCGGGACTGGGCGTTGGTACGGTATAATACGGCACAGTCTCCGTAATGATACATGCCTTCCCGCACTTTGCTCCGGATATCTTTTGCTACATAGTCTGCTTCATCAAATCCGGTTTCAAACTGATGAAATGCAATTTTTTCGCCTTCCTCATTCTCTGTCCAGAGGCGTTTTGCCTTTCGTCCCACATTATTTGCAATGACCCCATTGGCTGCATTTAAAATATTCTGGGTGGAACGGTAATTCTGCTCCAGCTTGATGGTGACTGCATTTGGAAATTCTTTTTCAAAATTCAATATATTATAAATGTTTGCTCCACGGAATTTGTAAATGGACTGGTCATCATCACCTACCACGCAGAGATTCTTATATTTGCCTGCCAGCAGTTTAATCAGCTGGAACTGTGCCGTATTGGTATCCTGATACTCGTCCACCATAATATAACGGAACCGCTCCTGATAATAATCCAGCACTTCCATATCTGACTGGAAAAGCTCTACGGTCTTTACAATCAAATCATCAAAATCCAGTGCATTATTTTTCCGTAACACCTGCTGATATTCCCGGTAAACGGCTGCTTCCTTCATTTTCCGGAAATCTCCCTGCGCCCGAAGGGCATATGCTTCCGGACTGATCAGCTCGTCCTTTGCAGAAGAAATGGCCGCAAGCAAACTTTTTTCCTTATACATCTTCGTATCAATTTCCAGACGCTTGCAGATATCCTTCATAATGGTCTTCTGGTCTTCTGTATCATATATGGTAAAGTTGGTTCCAAATCCGATATGGTCAATAAAACGGCGCAGAATTCTCACACAGGTAGAATGAAAGGTAGATACCCAGATATTTTCCGAGCCATAGCCCACCATGTCATCAATACGCTCCCGCATTTCGCCTGCAGCCTTATTGGTAAATGTAATCGCAAGGATATGATAGGGATTGACTCCCAGTTCCTCTATCAGATATACCGCCCGGTGGGTCAGCACACGGGTCTTTCCGCTACCTGCGCCCGCCAGCAGCAGCACAGGTCCTTCTGTTGTAAATACACCTTTTTTCTGTTCTTCATTTAATGAATCGTATATACTCATAATGCTCCTTTACTCTCCTCAATACCACTCCGCTCAGTATACCATACTTCCTTAAGGGATGGGAACATATTTTCTGTATTTCTTTTCAGATTTCTTTTTGTACTGTCCATCGAACGCATTCATGCGTTCTTTTCCCTTATATCCATTCTATTGTAGTCGCATCACGCAATGTCATTTACACATCACAGCGTCATTGTATATGCTTTCTGTCATTTTTCTTCTTGTTATCTAGTTTTCAATACTATATAATAGGTATGAGGTGAATTCAAATGACAATTGATGCAAAAGATTTATTAAACAGTATTTTATCCAGTCTGTCGCGGATTGACTATATCCGTCCGGAAAGTATTCCAAATATTGACCTTTACATGGATCAGATTACAACCTTCATGGATACCCAGCTTGCAGCTTCCAAACGTCATCCCGATGACAAGATTCTGACCAAAACCATGATTAATAACTATGCAAAAAACAATCTGCTTCCACCGCCAGTCAAGAAGAAATACAGCAAAGAACATATTCTGATGCTGATTTTCATTTATTACTTCAAAAGCATATTAAGTATCAATGATATCGAAAGTATCTTAAATCCTCTGGCAAAACGTTTCTTCAATGCAGAAGGAGATTTCAATCTGACAACTGTCTATGAAGAGGTGTTCAGTCTGGAACGGGATGAAGTAAAAAATCTGATGAAGGATATTACCAAGAAATTCAATACCAGTTCAACCACCTTTGCAGATGCACCGGAAGAAGACCAGGATTTTCTTCATACCTTTTCCTTTATCTGTATGTTAAGTTTTGATGTATTTGTAAAGTGTATGTTGATTGAAAAGCTGATTGACGAGACGAAAGAATTGGAAAAAGAAGCCGAAGATGAGCAGCGTGCTGCAGAAAAGAAAGCTTCCGAAGAGAAAAAAGCTTCCGAGAAAAAGACTTCCGGAAAAAAGTCGAACGAATAAAAAGCCATATGCCTGGAAAAAGAATGTGCCTTGGCACATCCTCGCGGAGCGTTTTTTACTTTACAGGAAAGCAATTTCCTGTAAATCGAAAAAGCACCAGTTTTTGAACTGGTGCTTTTCTTTATTATTTACATGATTTTGTGTAAAAATTAAATATTGTTTTAATTTTATCTCTACTCTTCGTTTTAATTTTCCTCTTTTTTTTCTTCTACCGGCTTCACATTTGTTCTGGCAAATACCATATCATATCCATCGCATCCATAATTCAAGGAACGGTTCACACGACTGATGGTTGCCGTTGATGCACCAGTCTTCTCTGCAATATCAAGATAAGTTCTCTGCTCACGCAACATCTTTGCCACTTCATATCTCTGTGAGAATGCCAGTAATTCATTTACCGTACAGACATCTTCAAAGAATTTATAACATTCCTCTTTATTTTCAAGGCTTAAGATTGCATCAAACAAATGATCCACTGCTTCCGTTCTTACATTCTTACTCATTCTGCCTCTCCTTTTCGTATTATACTTATTTCAATACAAAAATGTTAGCATATTAAAGTGTGAAAGTAAACCGTTTTTCGAAAAATTTTCTTTTCAATTTTCTATTCAAACTTTTTCTTTTCCTGAACCGTAAGATTTCTGTTTCTGGAAATTTTTAATCCAAAAGATTCTGCATACTCTTTAAGGTAATTACCAAGGTAGATGTATTATGAAGTAATGCAGATACGGTTGGCTGCAGGACTCCTGCCACGCCAAGCACAATCAGTCCTGTATTGAACCCAACAATTGTCCGGTAATTCTTATGAATCCGTTTCATCAATGCATTACTCAGCACCTTTAAGGTTACTATCTCATAAAGATTATCTGCACCGATAGTTACATCTGCAATTTCTCTTGCAATCTCTGCTCCATCACTGATGGCTATTCCAATATCTGCCGCAGATAATGCCGGTGAATCGTTGATACCATCTCCAATCATAATGACCTTGTGTCCTTCTGCTTTGGCTTTCTCTACAAAACTTGCCTTATCTTCCGGAAGTACCTCGGAGTAATACTCGTCTACGCCCACTCTTGCTGCAATGGCGGATGCTGTACGTTCACTATCCCCTGTCATCATAACAACTTTCTTAATTCCGGCTGTCTTTAAGGAATTTACAACGGCTGCTGCTTCATCACGAAGCGGATCTTCAATACAGATAACGGCTGCAAGGCGGTTCTCAATTGCCATATAAAGGTGTGAATATTCTGATGGAAGGCTGTTAAACTGTTCTTCATAGCCTTCCGGAACCACACATTTTTCATCTTCAAATACAAAGTGATAGCTTCCGATTACCACACTCTTTCCTTCTATGGTGGAAGAAATTCCGTGGGCTACAATATATTCCACCTTAGAATGTAGTTCTTCATGCACAAGATTCTTTTCCTGGGCTGCATCTACAACTGCTTTTGCCATAGAATGAGGGAAATGTTCCTCTAAGCAGGCAGCAATACGTAAAAGCTCTTCCGTGGACTTATCCGTAAAAGAAACCACATCCACTACAGTAGGCTGTGCTTTGGTCAGAGTACCTGTTTTGTCAAAGACGATGGTATCTGCTTCTGCCATTGCCTCTAAGAATTTGCCACCTTTTACGGTAATATTGTGCACACTTGCTTCACGGATTGCAGACAATACAGATACCGGCATTGCAAGTTTTAATGCACAGGAAAAGTCCACCATAAGAACTGCTAATGCTTTTGTGGCATTTCTGGTAAAGAGCCAGGTAATGCCTGTTCCTAGTAATGTATACGGAACCAGGCGGTCTGCCAGATGCTCGGCTTTACTTTCCAGGGAAGATTTTAACTTCTCTGACTCTTCAATCATCGTGACAATTTTTTCAAATTTGCTGGAGCCATTTACTTCTTTGACACGAATGGTCAGTTCTCCTTCTTCCAATACGGTTCCGGCATAGACATAACTTTCTACACTCTTATGCACCGGAAGGGATTCGCCGGTTAAGGATGCCTGATTTACCATCGCATCCCCTTCCGTTACCACGCCATCAAACGGAATGACATTTCCCATATGAATACAGACTTCATCGCCTTCTTTAATCTCAGATGCCGATACCAGTATTTCCTGTCCATCCTGACACAGCCATACTTTACTGATATTTAAGGACATACTTCTTGCCAGATCATCGACGGATTTCTTGTGTGTCCACTCCTCTAAGATTTCTCCAATGCCCAGTAAGAACATAATGGAACCTGCTGTATTGATGTCATTGCGAAGCAGAGAGACTCCAATAGCTGTTCCATCCAGCACCGGAACCTCTATCCTGCCCTTCGCCAATGCAGACACTCCAGCCCACAAATATTTCACGGAACGGACCATGGTAATTCCTGCGCGGATTGGATATGGCAGGAACATCCTACTGCCCATACGGAGTACCACTTTATTTACCAGCTTGTCCCAGTAAGTCCGGTTCAGTTCCCTGCCGGAATTCTGTAAAAAAGTCTCTGGCACATCCACTTTCTGATAAGAGAAATGACGCAGTGTCTCTATCATCTCCTCACGATTTCCCACATAACAGACTACTGCATCCTGTAAACGTTCATTTACTTTCACTGAAGTGACACATTTGCAGTTACTCAGGTAATATTCCATCATATCTGCCTGGCGGAAACTCATCCCGCCCTGAATGATATGAATACGAAGTCTTCCTTTTATCTCATGTTTTATAACAAATCTCATATTACATACTTCCTTAGATAAAGAATCACCTACAGCATATTCTGAAGGTGATTCTCATAGTTTACATGAACAACGAGCAAAATCGCATGTCCAATGTTTATTCTGCTACAGTTTCTTCTGTTGCATCTTCTACAGATTCATCTGTATATTCTGCTGCTTTAGCAGCTCTGTCTTCATTAATCTGCTGTGCCTCTGCATAAATATCCTCTGCATTTTCCTGGATATTAGAAGCAGTCTTCATGACACATTCCTTTGCACGTAATGCTGCTGCTGTACAGTTTGTGTAGACTTTCTTTGCATCCTTGCTACCTAATATTTTAATTCCGGCTGTTCCAAACAATACACCGGCAGCAAAGATTCCGGTCTTCTTCCAGTTAAATTTTTTCACAAAATCAAACATATGTATTCCTCCTATTTCTGTTTGTTTTTTAGCTTACCGCCATTAAAACCCATTGTCCATACTCTTTTTCGTTATTGAGAATTCTTATCAACAACAGAATCTTATCTTGAAATTTTGATTACGGAAATAATTTCTTCCCAGTGGTCTAAGACATACTGTCCGATAATCGGGTCATACATCTTGCCAAGATTATTTTTGATTTCCTGATAACAGTAATCAAAATCATGCGCTTTGCGATAACTCCGGTTTGAAGTCATGGCATCAATGGAATCGCAGCTCCAATAGAGGGATGTTTCTTCATTGCCTCCCATTCCTCATCATCAAGCTTTCCTTCTTTATTTAAAACAGCATCCGGAACACCGATTTTTCCAATATCATGGAGATGTGCCGCAATATTCACAAGCTTTCAAATAATCCCTTCACTTTCTATCCTTCAATGAAAAATTTTGCAAATGATAATTCTGCTCCTTTGCCGATTCTGCTGCAGATATTTACCACTCTGGTCATAACACCTGCAAACTGGTTATCTTTGGTTACAATTTTAAGAAGCTGCGTCTCTGCCTCATATTCTGCTACCTCTACATCTTCTAATTCTAATGTTTCACGAAGAATTTCTTTTACCTGATCCTCTGTTACTTTTTTAGACATCCGATAATATCTTCCCATAATGTGCTTCCTTTCTTAGTTGTTACTACTTTATGTTAGTTCTTTCTAATCCAGTTGTATTATAACACCTGTTATTGAAAATAGGACCTTTCTTATCGATATTTTTTCTCATTATTTCTCAATTTGATTTACCCCTGTATCCACGTTATAATAGTCCTATTACATAAATCTGATTTTTCAGCAGAATACTAATACAAAAGAAAGATAAAAGGAGGCTATTTTATGTGCACCGCAGCTACTTATCAAACAAAAAACTTCTACATGGGCAGAACCCTTGATTATGAATTTTCCTATGGCGATGAAGTCACCATTACCCCCCGCAACTATCCGTTTCATTTCCGTCATGCCGGGACTTTAAGCTCCCACTATGCCATGATTGGCATGGCTCATGTAGCACCAGACAATGGTGTTGACTATCCTCTTTATTATGATGCCTGCAATGAAAAAGGTGTCTGCATGGCAGGGCTTAACTTTGTGGGAAATGCCGCTTATGCTGATATTATTGATACAAAGGAAAATGTTGCACAATTTGAATTTATTCCATGGATTCTAAGCCAGTGTGCTTCTGTTTCAGAAGCCAGAGAAAAATTAGTGCAGATGAATCTCGTTGGAACTGTTTTTGCCAGCCATTTTCCGGCAGCACAGCTTCACTGGATGATTGCCGACAAAAGTGAAAACATCGTTGTGGAATCCATGGCAGACGGGCTTCATATCTATGACAATCCTGCCGGTGTGCTGACCAACAATCCACCTTTTCCAATACAGATGTTTGCTTTAAATAATTATGCGGCTCTCTCATCCAGGCAGCCGGAAAATCATTTTTCCGACAAGCTCAACTTACAGGCTTACAGCCGCGGTATGGGGGCTTTGGGTCTGCCGGGCGATTTATCTTCCCAATCCCGTTTTATCCGGGTTGCTTTCACCAGACTACATTCCATTTCCGGCAGTTCAGAAATCGAAAGCGTCAGCCAGTTCTTTCATATCTTAGGTTCCGTCAACCAGCAGCGGGGCTGCTGTGAAGTTGCTGATGGAAAATATGAAATTACAATCTACACTTCCTGCTGCAATGCGGATAAGGGGATTTATTACTATACAACCTATGATAATCATTCAATTAACGGAATCGATATGCATCATGAGAACCTGGACAGTGCAGAGTTGATCCGGTTTGCGGTTCCTGATGCGGGTGGAATTCACTGGCAGAATTAGCGGATTGCGATGTGGGAGAAAAATTTATTAAAAAATTTTGCGGCAGTCGAAGCGCATTGATTTTCATATGATGAAACGTCACCGTTCTAAGAGGTCTGTTTTTCTTTTTACGATAAAAACCGTCTTTTCTATGTTTGACAAAATATTGGTACTGATCGTCGAAGTGCAGATGCCTGATAAGGGCTGTTAGGGGCACTTGGAATTTCGTCTGGCAACAGGCAACGCTGGTACAGGGATGTACCAGCGAGGCACACTTGAACATGGATGTGAATTTGTGCCGGTTGCCAGATGAAATGAAAAGTATATCGAAATTCCCAGTGCCCCTTGCAGACATTAGGTGGCATCTGTCCTCGACGGACAGTACCAATATTCTGTCAAAGCAACCGAAAAGACAGTTTATCATCAAGAAAAACAGACCCCTAAGAACGGTTGACATTTCACATAAAAGAAAATCAGATGTGCTTTGACTGCTGCAAAATTCTTTGATTCTAAATGTTATCTCCACATCACAATCCCCTAATTGATGGCATATAAAAGGAGCAGACCCGCATCAAAAGTCTGCTCCCTTTACGTCCAAAGTATTTTGTGTGTATTGTAATGTTCCTTACAAGAGTTAGTTTATGCTAACTCTTGTTTTCTGTCAATATTGCTATTGATGCTCTTTTCTCATCTGCGATAACTCCTTATAGATGTTCCGGTGATTTAAAATAATTCAAAAAACTCTTCGCCAACTCCACATTGGTATTGACCACCAGTTCTTCCGGAAAATCTACCATCTGAATAACTTCCAATGGATATTGATGATTCCCAACTGCAGTATCCACATGTGCATCGGAATCCATGATAACCGGAACTTTATATTCCTTGCAAAGTTCTAACATTTTGCAGCTGTTTTCCTTCGTATTCTGCCGGAAGCCACCCGGTGTCAGGGAGCCATTGTTGACCTCTAACAATACATGATGTTCCTTTGCACCTTCCACCAATGCACGATAATCCACCGGATAATAAGAATCATCCGGATGTCCGATAATGTTTACATAGGGATTTTTCATCACATTCAGATAAGTTTTCGTATTTTCTTCTATGGTTCCCGGATGAAAACACGGACCATGCATACTTGCAACGCACAAATCCATCTGCTTTAAGGTACGCTCCGGCAGATCCACATGCCCTTCCATATCCATGATATTAAGTTCTGCGCCAAACAGCGTATACATTTCTCCATGCTTTCTTTCCAGCACGCGAAGATTATTAAAATATAACTCGCTGCAGGTTCCTGGCATTTTCGGAGCATGCTCTGTAATACCAAAGAGACGGATTCCTTTCTGCTCTGCCGCCTTTATCATTGCTTCAATAGTACTGTAAGCATGTCCGCTTGCAATTGTATGAGTATGAAGGTCTACGTAGTCGTTCATGTTCTGTTCTCCTTTTATATCTCTTGTCTTAATACTGTTTTCTAAATTTCAGACAATCCTATCCAATCCATCATAGCACATTTTCATCTGTCTTTCATACTATAATACAAATGTCTTTTAAGGATGCTCTATGAAACGATTTTATAAAAAAGGTATTTCTCTTTTCTTAATTCTTCTTATGTCCTTCCCGCTTTGTGCCTGCAAATCAGATGATTCTAAAGCATTAACAACCGTAAAATTAAATGAAGTGGCACATTCCATCTTTTACGCACCGATGTATGTGGCCATCGAAAAAGGCTACTTTGAAGATGAGGGAATCGAGCTCTCTTTGACCACCGGCTTTGGAGCGGATAAAACCATGGCTGCCGTTGTTTCCGGGGATGCAGATGTAGGATTCATGGGAACGGAGGCAAGCATTTATGCCTACACGGAAGGTGCAAAAGACCATGTCATTAATTTTGCACAGCTTACCCAGCGTGCCGGTAACTTTGTGGTTGCAAGGGAAAACACCGATTCCTTTTCCTATAAAGATATGATTGGAAAAGATGTGCTGGGCGGAAGAGCCGGTGGCACACCGGAAATGGTATATGAATATGTACTCCGGGAAAATGGTGTTTCTCCTTCCGAAGTCAAAATCGACCAGAGTATTGACTTTGGTTCTACCGCAGCGGCTTTTTCCGGCGGGCAGGGGGATTATACCATTGAATTTGAACCATCCGCTACTGCTTTGGAGCAGTCCGGTGACGGCTATGTGGTAGCGTCCATTGGCGTGGATTCCGGCTATCTTCCATATACTGCTTTTTGTGCCAAAGAAAGCTATCTTAAGGAAAATGCCGACCTTATCCAGCATTTCACCAATGCTTTACAGAAAGGCATGGATTATGTAGCAGGTCACAGTCCGGAAGAAATCGCAACTATCATTGCACCACAGTTTAGTGAAACAGATCTTAAAACCCTTACACTTATTGTAAGCCGCTACTACGACCAGGAAACCTGGAACACAGATTTAATACTCCGGGAAGAAGGCTATGACTTAATGCTTACTATTTTAGAAGAGTCCGGTGTTCTCTCCGGTGCCGCTCCTTATGAAGATCTTGTAAATACAGATTTTGCAGAAAAAGCATCCACACTGTAGTTCAAAGCACCAGAAATTAAATCATCATTAAACAAAATGTGCCTTGGCACATTCTCGTGCCTGCGGCGGTCGCTTGCGACATCTGCCTTATACGCCGCAGTGCACATCCTCGCGGAGCGTTTTTAACTTTACAGGAAAGCAATTTCCTGTAAAGTTAAAAAGCACAGAATATATAGTAAATAACATTACTATACATGCTGTGCTTTTTATCACTTAGATATCCTTTTTACATTCCACTCTGTTAGCGAATCATAGAAAATGCACCAACACTGATTAACATCATAATTACACCAGCCAGCAATACGCCAAGCATCACTGCGATAACAGATGATTTAAAATCCATATCTAAGATGCTGGCTGCCAGAGTTCCTGTCCAGGCTCCGGTTCCCGGCACCGGGATTCCAACAAAGAGCAGTAATGCCAAGAATAATCCTCTTCCTGCCTTTGCCTGCAGCTTCTTACCACCCTTTTCACCTTTTTCCAGACACCAGCCGAAGAATTTTCCAATAACAGGCTTATCTGCACCCCAAATCAGTACTTTTCTTGCAAAAAAATAAATAAATGGTACCGGCAGCATATTTCCAATGATGGAAATAATATAAGATGGTATCAATGGAAGTCCAAAGCCCTGTGAAAATGGAATCGCTCCTCTCAGTTCAACCAGTGGTACCATGGAAACAAAAAATACAATCAGATAATGTAATAACATAATACTCCTTTCCTAACGAATTATGACTGTTTATAGTTTTTCAAAAACGTAATCAGCGTATCCATTTCTTCATCTGTACCAATGGTAATACGCAGGTAATTTGCAATCCGCTCCGGTTTGGAGAAATGACGGACATAAATGTCCTTCTTCTTCAAATCTTCAAACAGCCTCTCCATGGAAATCGTATCGTGGGTTACAAAGAGGAAGTTGCTCTTTGAATCATCCATCCGGTATCCCAGTGCCCGAAGTTCTTCCTTGGTACGCTCTCTCGTTGCAATAATCTTCTGTGTTGTCTCTTTAAAATAAGCTTCATCCAAAATAGCAGCCGTTCCCATTTCAATCGTAAGGGAATTTAAGGTGTAAGAATTAAATGAATATTTAACATCGTTCAAATATTTGATTAATTCAGGCTGTGCCATCGCATATCCAATCCGCATGCCTGCCATGGAACGGGATTTGCTAAAGGTCTGGACTACCAGCACATTGTCATATTTATCAATAAGCGGCAATGCAGATGTTCCACCAAAATCAATATATGCTTCATCCACAATAACAATGACATCCGGATTCTGTGCAATGATGCGTTCCACATCTTCTAACGGAAGCAGCTTTCCTGTCGGTGCGTTTGGATTTGGGAATACAATTCCTCCGTTTTCCCCAGCATAATCCTCCGGGCGAATCGTAAAATTCCTATCCAGTGGAATCTGCTTATATGGAATACGGAATTCCTCTGCCCAGACATCATAGAAAGAATAAGTAATATCCGGAAACAGAATCGGACGATTAGAATTAAAAAATGTCATAAAGCACATGGCAAGTACATCATCTGAGCCAACGCCCACAAATACCTGATTGGAATTTAAACCATATCGTTCTGCAATTGCGTCCGTCAGTTTCTCAATCTTTGGATCCGGATAAAGACGCAGCCGGTCGGTATCAAAAGAGGTTAAAACATCCTTTACTCCCGGTGCCGGTGGATACGGATTCTCATTGGTATTCAGTTTTATCATTTTCTCTTTCTTCGGCTGTTCTCCCGGAACATACGGGATAACTTTGCGTATATTATTTTCCCATGCTTTCATGTCTTACTCCTTCTATCTGCTGCTTGATTTTATCATTCTTTCGTTTTCCGATTTTTTATTCTGCTGCCTTCAGTCCATACTCTGCTGCCAGCTTTGCAAATGCCTGCATGGAATTTACTACTGTCTCATAAGAAGTGCAGTATGCAAGACGTACATAACCGCCATAGCCGAAGGCACTTCCTTTTACCAGAATCAAATGGTATTTCTTCGCAGCTTCTACAAATTCTTCTTCCTTTGCGACCGGAGATTTCAGCCACAGATAAAATGCTCCCTGTGGTTTGATGCAGGTGAATCCAAGCTTCGTCAGTCCTTCATATAAAGCAATACGGTTGCGGTCATAAAATTCAAGATTGGTCTTTTCCTTTAAGCACTCTGCCACTGCTTTCTGAATGAGGGATGGTGCATTTACAAAGCCAAGAGTACGGTTTGATACGGTAATTCCCTCGATTAATTCTGCGGAATCTGCCGCTTCATCCGGCACTACCACATAACCGATCCGCTCGCCCGGAAGTGATAAAGATTTACTGAAGGAATATCCTACCAGCGTATCTTTATAATATTTCGTCAGGAAATTCTCCTGTACGCCGTCGTAAACCAGTTCACGGTATGGTTCATCGGAAATAAGATAAATATCGGTTCCAAATTCCTCTTCCTTCACAGTTAAAATTCTGGCAATCTCTTTTAAGGTTGCATCTGAATATACCACTCCGGTCGGGTTGTTCGGATTGTTGATGATAACCGCTCTTGTATCTTTTGTAATTTTTCGTTCAAAGTCTGCTAAATCCGGCATAAAATCTGCTTCATTTGGCATGACTTCCACAATCTTTGCATCGAAGTTTGCGGCATAGCTTTTATATTCACCAAAATACGGAGCAAATACCATAACTTCATTGCCCGGATCTAAAATCGTCTTAAAAATAATATTCAGACCGCCTGCTGCACCAACTGTCATAATCAGGTTCTTCCCATGGAAATTGGTTCCGAAGCGTTCATTTAAGTTCTCTGCAATTGCCTCCCTTACTTCCTCATAGCCTGCATTTGCCATATATCCATGCACCACAAGCGGGTCTTCTTTATCCAAAATATCATAAATTGCTGTCTTAATTTTTTCCGGTGCCGGTGTAGCCGGATTGCCAAGGCTGAAATCATACACATTTTCTGCCCCATATCTGGCAGCCATTTCTTTTCCTTCCATAAACATGGCACGAATTGCAGAGCTTCCTGCCATTGCCTGTTTTATCTTTTTTGACAACATATCTTATGCCTTCTTTCTCTTTCTATTCTGTTACAGTATAGCTGAGACTATCCGTAAAATCAATCTGTTTTCTTGTTTCCGATGGGAATCTGCGTGATAATAATTGCCACAAACATCAATACGCAGCCTAAAATTTCTTTTGGTGATAATACCTGTCCCAAGATCACCCAGCCAGCCAGTGCGGAAATCACGGATTCCAGGCTCATAATAAGGGATGCGATAACCGGGTTGATGCCTTTCTGTCCTACAATCTGCAAGGTGTAGCCAACGCCGCAAGAAAGAAGTCCCGCATACAACAAAGGCAGCCATGCCGCCTGAATATTGGAAATGTCCGGTGTCTCTGTAAACAGCATTCCTACTGCTGAAAGTACTCCGCATACAAAAAACTGTATACAGGACATTTTTACACCGCCTACCTTCGGTGAAAAATAATCAACCACCAGTATATGAAAGGAAAATGCCAGTGCACATAAAAGAAGCATGATGTCTGCCCGCTCAATGGTAAAACTGCCGTCCTTCATACAAAGCAGATACATTCCCACAACTGCCAGTGCTACACAAAACCACAGCTTGATTCCCGGACGCTTTCCAATAAAGATGCCGATAACCGGAATCATCACAATATACAACGCCGTAAAAAAGCCAGATTTACCAACGCTTGCTTCCATAATGCCAAACTGCTGCAGATTGGATGCAATGCAAAGAATTACACCACAGGCAATTCCGCCTGCCCACAAAGTCTTTTTATCCTCTTTTTCCTGATTTTCTGCTCCTGTATCTTTCTTTTTCTTTAAAACCAGAATAACCGGGATTAGCACCAGTCCCCCCAGAACGCATCGGATTGCGTTAAAGGTAAAGGGACCAATATATTCCATGCCCACGCTCTGGGCTACAAAAGCAACGCCCCAGATGGTTGCGGTCAATAATAATATCAAAGAACTCTTTATCTGCTGTTTCATAAAATCTCCATTCTGTCCTTATTCTTTTGCATAATTTTTCATATCGCTCTTATATTAATGCATTTCTTTCCTTCTTGCAAGAGTCATAACATACAACAAAGAGCATCAAAGGCGGTGCTTTTCATCCTTCCCATTGGATGACACCTTATGCCAATGATGCTCTTTTCTTATGTTAACCAGAATCCCTCTCCCGGATAAACACCTTTTTCTATTTATTTACCGTGTCAATAAAGCGTAAGAATGCTTCTCTTCCTTCTTCGGTGCATTTGTATACACCGGCATCCAGAAGAACTTCACGGAATACCAGTCCGATTTCCTTTCGGATAATCCCGTCGATATTTTCTTCCGTAATGCTCTCATATTTCGGCAAAAATTCCTCTACCCAGTCTGCATGCTTACTTAAAACTTCATTGCTCCGTAAATCAGCCCTGGAAAGAATTGCCGTCTTAAGCTGTGCCATCTCGTCCTTCAGACGTGCCGGCAGCACTGCCAGACCCATTACCTCGATTAAGCCGATATTTTCCTTCTTAATATGATGAAGCTTTGCATGCGGATGATATACGCCCAGCGGATGCTCCTTTGTTGTAATATTATTACGAAGCACTAAATCCAGTTCGTAATTATTGCCTCGTTTTCTTGCAATTGGCGTAATGGTATTATGTGGCTCCCCGTCTGTTTCTGCAAAAATAAATGCTGCCTCATCCGTATAGCCACGCCAGGTCAGAAGTATTTTATCTGCCAGCTCAATCAGCCGTTCTGTATCCGGTGCGGACAGGCGGATAACTGACATCGGCCATTTTACAATTCCGGCTTTCACATCTTCAAAGCCCGCAAAGGTAATCTCTTTTTCCAGCGGTGCCTTTGCCATGGCAAATTCATAATGTCCACCCTGGAAATGGTCATGACTTAAAATCGAACCTCCTACAATCGGCAGGTCTGCATTGGAGCCAACGAAATAATGCGGAAACTGTTTTACAAAATCCAGCAGTTTTCCAAAGGTTGCCTTCTCGATTTTCATCGGTGTATGCTTTCCATTAAACACGATGCAGTGCTCATTATAGTACACATAAGGAGAATACTGTAAGAACCAGTCACTATGATTGATGGTTACCGGAATAATACGGTGATTCTGTCTTGCCGGATGGTTGACTCTTCCTGCATAACCTTCATTTTCCTTACACAAAAGGCATTTCGGATAGCCGCTCTGTTTTGCCAGCTTTGCAGCTGCAATGGCTTTCGGGTCCTTTTCCGGCTTGGATAAGTTAATTGTAATATCCAGTTCACCAAACTCCGTCTCTGCGGTCCATTTCATATCACGTCTGATACGGTATCTGCGGATATAATTGCTGTCCTGGCTAAGAGTATAATAATAATCTGTTGCCGCCTTTGCATCCTTCTCATAAAGGCTCTGAAATTTATGAATTACTTCACCTGGTCTCGGCATCAGCATTCCCATGATTTTCGTATCAAACAAATCACGGTATACTACACTGTTTTCCTTTAAAATGCCATTTTCATAAGCATAATCCAGCAGACGGTTTAACAATTCTTCCAGACTCTCTTCTGCTTCTTCTCTGCTCATCGGAGTCCGTGACTGATAAGCTGCCACAGCGTCCTCATCTAATTCTTCTAATTCAAACAATTCCAGCAGGCGGTTGATGGTAAATCTTTCATCTTCCTTCGGAACCAGTCCGGTTACCATGCCATATTCTGTTAATTTTAAGATATCTTCACAAATCATGACTTACCTCCTGTTTCTTATGCCAGTCTGGATGGACCGTCTCCAATTTCTACCACATAGAAATCTGCGCTGTATCCAATTTTCTTTTCATAGGCACTGCCTACTGCTTCAATAAAATGCTCTACTGCTTCATCCTTTACAATACTGACGGTGCATCCGCCAAAGCCTGCACCTGTCATGCGGGATCCAATGACTCCATCCACCTTCCAGGCTTCTTCCACTAAGGTATCCAGTTCAATTCCGGTTACTTCATAATCATCCCTTAATGATACATGAGATGCATTCATCAGCTTTCCAAAGGTTTCCACATCATTTTCTTTCAAAGCTTCCACTGCTTTTAGGGTTCTCTGGTTCTCATATACCGCATGTTTTGCCCGACGCATGCGGACCTCACTTCCGATGGCTCCCTTATATTCTTCAAACTGTTCCTCGGACAATTCACCAAGACTTTTGATGTCCACCACCTTCTGTAATTCTGCCAGTGCTTCCTCACACTCTGCACGACGTTCATTATATTTCGAATCACCCAGACCACGCTTCTTATTGCTGCAGGAAATTACAATTTTAGCATCTTTTAAACGAACCGGCGCATATTCATATTTTAAAGTAGCCGTGTCTAAGAAAATCGCATGCTCTGCTTTTCCCATGGCAATGGCAAACTGATCCATGATGCCACAGTTCACTCCATTGAATTTATTCTCTGAAAACTGTCCGATTAAAGCCAGATCCTGATTCGTTACACCAAATCCGAATAAGTCCTTTAAGATATATCCGGTCAGTACCTCAACAGATGCAGAAGAAGAAAGTCCGGAACCATTCGGGATATTTCCAAATAATAACAAATCCAGTCCGGTATCTACCTGCATGCCCTTTTCTCCAAACGCCCAGATAACACCCTTCGGATAATTCGTCCAGTCTGCTTCTTTCTCCGGCTTCAAGCCTTCAATGGAAGATTCCAGCACACCAAGCTGTTCAAAATTCATGGAATAAAATCTCAGTTTCTTATCGGCACGTTTTCTTGCCACGCCATAAGTTCCAATGGTCAGTGCACATGGAAATACATGACCTCCGTTGTAATCCGTATGCTCTCCAATCAGATTCACACGTCCCGGTGCAAAATACACACGGATGTCTCCTTCATCCCCAAATAATTCCTTAAACCTTGTCAAAACCTGCTCCTTCATCAATACATTCTCCTTTCGATTTATTTTCATCCGTTCCTGTTATCCGGCACATTTTCACAGGATATTATTCATCTGTCTTTGTGCTCGTCAGCAACATAATTTATATTTTTTACTTCTTGATAATATTATACTATGTGCCCTGTTTCTTTGCAATATTACCGTTCTAGTCTGCAACATCTCAATTGCTATTTGGCAACATTTTTCCATATGCATTATGATAATTACAAATATATAAAACACCAGCCTCTGTTCGGATGATTTTGATACGAGGGAGAGCTGTAAGGGACATTGGAAATTCGATAAAAGTATATATGCTTCCGGCAACCGGCGCAAATTCACATCCATGTTCATCTGCGCCTCGCCGGTACATCCCTGTACCGGCGTTGCCTGTTTCTGAACGAATTTCATAAGTCCCTAACAGCCTCCCTCATGTATCTGTAATCATCCAGGCAGAGGCTGGTGTTATTTCTAATTTCAATTTATTTTCAGCGGTTCCTACAGACATTCATCATACTAAAATTGTCTGAACAGGAGCTGGCGTTCTTATTCTTTATTCTTTATTCTTTATTCCAATTCCCTACAATGCTGCTTCAGCGGCTGCCAGCTTGTCCAGTGCACTCTGTGGTACCTTCGCTTTTGCGCCCTCGCTTAAGGCATTATAGGCATTTCTTGCATTGGCTACTGCTGCTGCATCTGTGGCAGTTATCGTATCTGGCAATGCCATGATTGTATTCGTTACATTCTGTGCATCTATACTTTCCTGATTCTGCAATTCCTGCAGGGCCTGTTCATACTGCAACTGTGACAGAGCTGACTCAGCTGCTGTCAGCACATCCAGATTCTTTACATATGCTTTGGCGCTGTCAGATAAAGCATCATACTGGGAACGGACAGACGCAATGGTTCCTGCGGAGTCCAGGGTTACTGTTCCAATGGAGGTGATTGCCTCATCTACTGCAGATGCTGCATCCATATCCTTGCCCTTCTGGCTCTCGGTTCCCGGCAGTTCATAAACAAGCACCGGATAACCAGCTTCTATATTTTCATAAATTGTTTTTGCTGCACTATATGGAAGATTGATACATCCATGTGAACCGCTTCTTTTATAAATTGTTCCACCAAAAGTACTTCTCCAGCTGGCATCATGCATTCCAACACCACCGTTAAAAGGCATCCAGAAAGATACCGGAGACTCGTAATCTTCGCCGCGAAGCACCGCATCCTTTGCCTTATAAGTAACACCAAAAGAGCCGGACGGCGTTCCATGATTCTTTGCAAGGTTACCGGAGACAAAATCAGATTCTACCACCAGTGATCCGTTCTTATAGAAAAACAAATGCTGTGCGGTCAGATTGATTTCCACATATGTATTACCATAGTCATTCTCACCATGGCTGTTAGCCGTCTGGGAATAAACCGGCTCTCTTGTTACATCCTTACCGGCTTTCAAATCCTCCAGTATCATTTCCTTTTCAGCTGCATTATCTACCCACCATCCGTAATTTCCACCATAAATTGTCACTGTCTGTCCATAAGAGGTATCCAGTGTCCGGTTTCCATAGGCGGTATTATAATTTTTTGCCATAGCTTTTACATAAGAACTCAATGCCTCATCATCTACAGACACATTGAAATCATCATCCACAGAAAGCCAGGTACTGATGGTTTCTCCATCCAAAACCACATCATCCTTGCCTTCTGCCTGATAGGTAATCTTCATCTGGGTATATTTATTCAAAGTATCCAATGCATCCTGAAATACATCATCCTCTTCTTTTACCTTTGGGTCTTCATAACAGCCTTCCACGGAAAGGTCAAATTCCGGCTGCATTTTATCCAAGGCTTCTTTGATTTTCTCCGTAAATGCATCCTTATCGATTTTTGTTCCATATACCTCCGGCTGCACTTCATAACCATCCTTTGTATAATCCTTAATCTGTGCATTTTCGGAATCCGTCCATTTGCTTTCATCCATACAGGACAAATGATCCAGAACATCCTTCAATTTTTCTTCATCAAAAGATATCATGGTCTCCGCTTCGTATTTCTGTGGAGAAATAAGATAGTACGGCCATGCAAATCCATTCTGTTTCTTTAAAAGCTCTTTTACCTGCTTATCAAATACCGGCTCCATGTCAATGTCTGTTCCACTGATGCTCTCTGTCTTATCCTCACGCTCCACCAGTTTCATCTCATACCTGGATGCCTGCTTCGTGATCTTCTTTTCCACACCACTGGTTGAGGAAGCGGATACCCCCACATTATTTATCGTGGTACGAAATGCAAAATGGCTCTGAAAAAACAGTGCCAGTACCAGATAAATCACAACTAATATTCCTACAGGAATTCCGATTACACAAAGGAGTTTTTTTCTGCTCATTTTTTCCTTTGCAGTTTCCTGCTGTTTCTCTTCATTCTTCTTCATATCCCTTAACCTTTCTATTTTGCTAGTTTCCATTATAGTTGACCGTTTTTCTTTGTCAATGAAATCCCGCATTTGTAATATTTATTTAAAAAATGAAATACATTTTCTTGTATTCTTGCACAATGAAAATGTTCCTTTTCCATTAAAATCTTAAGAATTCCATAAAAATTATTAAATTCGATTTTATAGCATTGTTTTTTAAAAAATGCTGTGCTAGAATTCCACCATAGAAGTAGTATTCTTACATTAAAAAAGGGGAATCCGATGTTGAAAAAAGATAACTTTAAGCAAAATCTCAAAGCATTTTTTCAAAAATATAAGCACGCATGGGTTCTGCTGTATGTATTCATATATTTTCCATGGTTTACCTATCTGGAAAAACATGTGACTTCAAATTTCAACGTAATACATACTGCACTGGATGATAAAATCCCATTTATAGAATTTTTCATCGTACCATATATGTTATGGTTTGGATATGTCGCATATGCGGTTCTTTACTTTTTCTTCAAAAATAAAGAAGATTATTACCGGCTCTGTACATTCCTGTTTGTGGGAATGACTGTATTTCTGGTAGTATCCAGCCTCTATCCAAACGGACATTATCTCCGCCCGCATTCCTTTGAGCATGACAATGTCTTCACCCATATGGTAGCCTGGCTTTATGCAACCGATACACCGACAAACCTGTTTCCAAGTATTCATGTTTATAATTCGCTCGGTGTTCACATTGCAATCTGTAACAGTAAAGAATTTAAGGATCGTCCGAAGTTAAAGCTGGCTTCTTTCATTCTTATGGTCAGCATTATTCTTGCAACCATGTTCTTAAAACAGCATTCTGTATTTGATGTGGTTACTGCATTTGTAATGGCTGCTGTCATGTACTCTTTCGTCTACGGCAGGAACTTTGCTTTCGGCCGCAGCAAGGCAAAAGAATCTTTTGAAAAACAGCTTAAGCACATATAGTTTTTATAAAAGAACTGCCGCTCCATTTTGAGCAGCAGTTTTTTTATTTCAAATGTTCGATTTCATCCACCCAGATACGCACTGATGCATCACTTGGCATTCTCAAATCACCTCTTGGTGATACTGCTACCGTACCGACCTTTGGTCCATCCGGCAGACAGGAACGTTTAAACTGCTGTGAGAAGAAACGGCGGTAGAAGGTCTTTAACCATTTCAAAATCACTGCATTGTCGTACTGCCCCGCAAATGCCACCTGTGCCAGGCGATATATTTTTGCCGGAGCAAAGCCAAATCGCATCACATAATATAAATAGAAATCATGCAGTTCATATGGTCCTACAATATCCTCTGTCTTCTGGGCGATTTTTCCATTTTCCGGCGGAAGCAGTTCCGGGCTGACCGGTGTATCTAAGACATCATAAAGCACAGTTGAAAGTTCCTTATTTCCACAGGTGTCTGCATAATAGTGTACCAGATGGCGCACCAGCGTCTTCGGTACAGATGCATTCACTCCATACATGGACATATGGTCACCGTTATAGGTAGCCCAGCCCAATGCCAGTTCTGACATATCTCCGGTTCCAATTACCATACCATTATTCTTATTGGCAATGTCCATCAGAATCTGGGTACGTTCCCTTGCCTGTCCATTTTCATAAGTGACATCATGTACGCTCTCATCCTGACCAATATCCCGGAAATGAATGCGTACTGCTTCTTTGATATCCACTTCTATCAGCTTTGCGCCAAGACAGCGAATGAGACTTAATGCATTCTCATAGGTACGGTCAGTGGTTCCAAAGCCCGGCATGGTAACTGCATATATCTGCTCTCTCGGAAGCTTCAGCCGGTCAAACGCCTGTACCGTAACCAGAAGTGCCAGTGTGGAATCCAGTCCACCGGAAATGCCTACCACTGCGCATTTACATCTGGTATGCTCTAACCGTTTCTTAAGTCCCATGGACTGAATAGCTAAAATCTCTTCACAACGTTTATCACGCTTGCCCTTATTGCCCGGAACGAATGGCGCCGGATCCACAAAACGGCTCAGTGTGGTATCTGATTTATCAATAAAGAAAGAAAATCTAAGATAATCCTTGCTTCTGCTGCCTGCTGCAAAAGTGCTCATTCTCCGTCTTTCGGATACCAGACGTTCCATATCAATTTCAGAATATACCGTCTCATTGGTAAAACGTTCGGATTCTGCTAAAACCACTCCGTTTTCTGCAATGATATTATGACCGGAATATACTACATCCTGTGTGGATTCTCCATCTCCGGCACTGGCATAGATATAACCGCAGAGCAGACGGGCAGACTGTCCTGCAACAAGCTCTCTCCGGTAAATATCCTTTCCGGTTGTCTCATCACTGGCAGAAAGATTTACGATTAAAGTTGCTCCTGCCAGAGCATGGGAAATACTCGGCGGGTCCGGTGTCCATACATCCTCGCAGATTTCCACACCGATTACCAGCTCCGGCAATACATCATCACACTGGAACAAAATGTGGCTTCCCATCGGTACATGATAAGCCGGTGCAATATCTACACCCTCTGCTTCTTCTTTTCCCGGAGAAAAATATCTTGCTTCATAGAATTCATTGTAATTTGGAATATGGGTCTTTGGCACGATGCCGATAATCTCGCCTTTGTTTAAAGCTGCTGCCACATTATAAAGCTTGCCTTCATGCATCAGGGGCAGACCAACAAATACAACGGCATCCAAAGCACCGAGTTCCTTTGCCAGCCATACCAGCCGCTCCCTTGCGCTTCTTAACAAAGTCTCCTGTAAGAATAAATCTCCACAGGTATATCCGGTAATGCAAAGCTCCGGGCACACAATGACTTTGGCTCCGTTTGCTGCTGCTTCCATTACTGCCGCTTTTATTCGAATGGTATTTTCTACCGGATCTGCGACTACTACTTTTGGTGTTACTGCTGCTACTTTGATAAATCCATCTCTCATTTTCTTATCTCCCTTAAATCATCCGGACTGAATACATAATTCTCATTACAGAAATGACATTTTACTTCAATCGGTTCTTCATCTTTGATTAAATCATCCAAATCTTTCTTGCTTAAGCTTGCCAGTGCTTTTGCCACACGTTCTTTGGAACAGTCACAGCGGAAGGCAACCGGCATCGTATCATTGATTTCAAGCTTCATCTCCCCTAAGATTTCCTCTAAAATCATTTCCGGTGTCATACCCTTTTCCAACATTTCTGTTACAGATGCTATCTGTGCGATTTTCTGCTCTAAGGCATCAATGACTGCGTCCTCTGTAAACGGCATCAGCTGAATGATAAACCCGCCTGCCTGACGCACTGTATTGTCCTTATTCATGAGAACTCCTAAACCCACGGAAGATGGTACCTGCTCGGATACTGCAAAATAATAGGTTAAATCCTCTGCGATTTCACCGGTCTGAAGCTCTGTCTGTCCCACATACGGATCTTTTAATCCCATGTCTTTTATGACACTTAAAACACCATTTCCAATGGCTCCGCCTACATTTAATTTACCGGCTGCATTGGGTGGCAATATCACGTCTGCCACGCCCGGATAGCCTTTTACACCCCCGTTAGCATTGGCAGTTACCGTAAGGCCATGCATCGGACCATCGCCCTGAATCTGCAGGGTCAGAAGGTCTTTTTCTCCCTTCATCATGCTGCCCATCATTGCTGCTGCGCTCATGGCACGTCCTAATGCTGCTGTTACAATCGGGCTGCTGTTATGACGGACTCTTGCTTCCTCCGTCATCTCTTTTGATGTAATCGCAAATGCACGAATCTGTCCATCTGCAGCTGTTGCTCTCACCATATAATCTGACATTTCTTCTTCCTCTTTCTTCTTATTTTCCCTGTTCTCTTGCGATGATATAAATCCGTTCACTGCAGGCTGTCGGTTCTTTTCCCGTCTCTACGTCAAAGACACCTTCCCATTTCATACCGGCTTCTTCGATTAATTTTCGTACGGTTTCTATCTCATACGCCCGCTGAAAATGTGTTTCTTCATATCTCCGGAACAAATCATCCTCTTCTTTGATAAAAAGTGTTAAATCATACTGATTGACCTGTTCCTCCGGGTCATAATAATTTTCCCAGATAAAGCTGCTGTCCTCTCTGGTCTCGCAGAAGCTGTTGTCTCCCAAGAGTTCCTCATATTTATATCTGGTATTCATATCGAAAATAAAGATTCCGCCCGGGTCGAGATAATTATTGACCAGGGAAAATACCTGTCTCAAATCCTCTTCTGACATGATATAATTCATGGAATCGCAGACACTTACTACTGCCCGGATGGTTCCATACAATTCAAACTCCCGCATATCCTGAAGAAGATACAGTATCTCTGTATTTTCCATGGTATATTCTCTGGCTACCGAGAGCATTTCCTCGGAATTGTCCACTCCAATCATATCATAACCTTCTGCCGCTAAAAGTCTCGTCATCCTTCCGGTTCCACAGCCAAGTTCCAAAAGCAGGCCATCGTTTATCCCCTCTGCTTTTAATATGTCCACCAGATATTTTTCCCATGCTTCGTAAGGGACATTGTCCATAAATGTATCATAAACTGTTGCAAATTCTGTATATGCTTCCACACAACCACTCTTTCTGTCCTATTCTTCTGTAATACTAACAATTTTCCCTGATAAAAGCAAGTAGTCGCTCCCTAAGGCTTGATTATTTTTCCCTAAAACTTTATACTTAAAATCATAACACTACTGGGAGGAATTATGACAAACCAATTAGACCACTATATATCCAACCACATCAAAAGTCTTTACCGGCATAAGCTTTTTTCGCCGATTCTATATATGATACTGTTGATTGTTCTTTGGATTATCTTTCCCATCGGCACCATCTTAAGTCCGAAGGTTATCAACGAAAAAACTTCTCTTGATAAATTATATAAAGAGAATGACCGGTATGTCAGTATTACGCTGACGGATTTAAAATTTACCGGATACACACAGGAAGTCTTAGGGCAGACCCATGGATATTACTACTATACGATTCAGGATGGGTGCTGTAATATCGTACTGCTCTCTCCGAAGACCAGCGAAGAGGGACTTCCGAATATTAACAAAGTAACCGTTCATGCCAAAATCCAGACCGCAACCAAATCCTACCATACCCTGCTTTCTAAAATTGCTGCAGATTTGAACTGGACAGACAGCGGTATTTACGGAGAAAGCTCCTCCTATTATATCAGTGAGCCCGGTTTCCGTTACGGCTTCAGTATCTTTCTGATTCTGCTTTTTGCATGCAGTGGACTTTATGCCATTTTCAGTATCATATGTTATTTTGTATACATTCATTTTCCATGGCTGTCACCGCCCTGCCAGCAGCTTGCCCGGTTCGGTTCTCCGAAGACTCTTCTTATGCAGGCAGAAGAAGAACTGGCGACACTGCCACAGCTGGCTACGGAAGATATGTTTATTACCGAGCATTTCTTTATTGAAATCTCTACGGATGGAATTGCCTTTGTTCCGATTCAGGAAATCATCTGGCTTTATAAACATTCCACCCTGCACAAGTTCTTCTGGTACCATTTCAGTATCTCCTATACGCTGTGTATCTCTGCGAAAAAGCACTTATACATCCAGTGTCCGAAGAACTTAAAATCCGATATCGACGGTATCATCGACTACTTAGCAGAAGCAAATCATGATATTCTTGTAGGCTTCAACGAAAAGAACCGCCTGAAGGTACAGGAAATTCAGGGAACACCATTGCAGTTTGAGAAGTTTATTGCACTGTTGAAAAAAAGATTATAAAAAATATGGGAATTCCGCATTACGGACTTCCCATATTCCCGGTATTTAATATTACCGGCAGGATGTGCTGATTGATTCAATGGCTACTGCCCCGCCACGCACTACTTCGATGGTCCTGAAGCGGCGTTTTAAAAGAGCTATCAGTTCATTGTTGCGACGTTCTGTCAGCTTGCACTCTAACAATACGCTGTCTTCCCCAATATCTGCCACATCTACTTTAAAGGTTGTTGCAATCTGAAATACCTCCGCTTTATCTTCCACGCTGCAATGCAGCACTTTTGCAAAAAGAATCTCTTTCATATGGATTGGTACATTGGTTAAATCAATTACCTTAATGACCTCTACCATACTGTTTAACTGCTTCTTAATCTGTTCAAATGTAATATCATCACTGGTTACACAGATTGTCATACGGGACATACTCTCATCTTCCGTGGTTCCTACGGTAAGACTCTGGAGGTTATAGGATTTGCCGGAAAAAAGTCCGGAAACCTTCGCCAGTACACCAACCTGGTTTTCTACATATAATGCAATCCATCTGTTTTTCATACCAACGTTCCTCCTATTTCAAAATCATCTGGCTCATTGCAGTTCCACTCTTAACCATCGGAAGTACAATGTCCTCTGTTGCAATCATAAATTCTATTACGGTAGAAGTCTTTTTATTCTTCTTTGCCTCTTCGAAGGCTGCATTCATTTCTTCGGTATTCATTACACGAATACCCTTTGCGCCATAGCTTTCTGCCCATTTCACAAAATCCGGTTCATATACCGGGCAGTCTTTTCCCGGTCCCTTACAGTTGCTCGGACATTCCTTATGCTGACGCAGGCAGGTTGCAGAATAACGTTTTCCGTAGAAAAGCTGCTGCTGCTGGCGAACCATGCCAAGATAAAAATTATTTAAAATGCAGACAATTACCGGTGCATCCTGGCATACTGCAGTTGCCATTTCCTGCATATTCATCTGAAATCCACCATCTCCGGTGATACAGATAACCTCTTTTTCCGGACAGCCGATTTTTGCTCCGACTGCTGCCGGGAATCCAAATCCCATTGTTCCAAGGCCCCCTGATGTAATAAAGGTTCCGCCACGTTCCATCTCAAGATACTGGGTTGCCCACATCTGATGCTGCCCAACATCTGTTGCAATAATGGCTCCTTTGAAATGCTCATTGATTCCTTCCATAATCATCTGCGGGGAAAGTCCCTTATCTCTTCGCATTTCCAGAGGATTTTCTTTGTTCCATTCCTCAATGCGGGCTATCCAGGCTGTTGTTTTCTTCGGTTCTGCCCACTCTGATAATTTTTCCAGTGCGGTTCTTGCATCTGCTACTACCGGTACATCCACCACAACGTTTCTGGAAATGGATGCTGTATCCACATCTACATGAACAATTTTTGCCTTTGGTGCAAACTCATTCAAATCGCCGGTAATGCGGTCATTGAATCTTGTTCCGATGGAAAATAATACATCACACTCAGAAACTGCCATATTGGCTGCATATCTTCCATGCATACCGCAGTTTCCCATATAATAAGGATTGGATGTGCCAATGGCTCCTTTTCCCATAATGGTGGTAACAACCGGCACCTGCATTTTAGTAACAAATTCATCAAAAATATCATTGGCACGGGCAATGTTGATTCCGCCTCCGGCGAGAATCAATGGTTTCTTGGCACTCTTTAAAAGCTTATATGCCTTTTTCAACTGTCCGATATGTACGCCTTCATTTGGCTTGTAACCACGAATCTGCACACTCTTTGGATAATCGGATGGTCCACTCTCTAACTGGATATCCTTTGGGATATCCACAAGAACCGGTCCCGGTTTTCCGGTGGTTGCAATGTGAAATGCCATGCGGATTATTTTTCCCAAATCTTTTCTGTCCCGAACGGTTACGCCGTATTTTGTTATGGAACGGGTCATTCCTACAATATCAACCTCCTGAAAGGCATCATTTCCAATCAACGGAAGTGGCACCTGACCGGTAATGCAAACAAGCGGAATGCTGTCAAAATGCGCATCTGCGAGTCCTGTAATAATATTGGTGGCACCCGGTCCGCTGGTTACCAGGCATACGCCCGGCTTTCCGGTAGCTCTCGCATATCCTTCTGCCTCATGAATCAGTCCCTGCTCATGTCTGGGAAGCACCAGGTGAATATCATCCTGTTTATATAATTCATCAAAAAGGTCGGTGACCATTCCGCCCGGATAACCAAATATGGTATCCACGCCTTCTTCCATCATCGCCTTTACAAATAATTTTCTTCCTGTAATATCCATCTAACATCCTCCTCTATATCAATCCCATGGTCTTAAGGATAAAAATCCAGCCAGTTAAGGTAAATGCTCCCAAAAGTGTTGTTGTCACAATAATACTTGCTGTCAGCACACCATCATTTTTCATGTTCTTTGCCATAATATAGCAGCTTGGTGTAGTCGGTGATGCAAGCATAATCAGAATTGCAATCATTTTTTCTCCGGTAAATCCCAAGGCTGCTGCCACCGGAAGTAATAAAAGCGGCTGTATCACAAGCTTGATTGCAGATGCTGCAAGGGTCGGTCTGATTTTTGCCAGGGCCTTTCTTCCCTCAAAGCCTGCACCCAGTGCAATCAACGCCAGTGGTGTTGCCATCTTTGCCACATTATCAATGGTCTTATCTACCATGGTAGGAAAATCAAGGGACAATAATGCTGCCACCATACCAAAGGCAATTCCAAGGATAATCGGATTCTTTAATATGTTAAGAAATGCTTTCTTGATTCTGCCACCATGTACTGCCTCTTCTCCCGCTCCATCTTCATTGGCTTCAAAGGTCAGTACAATAACAGAAAAGATATTATAAAGCGGCACTGCCCCGATAATCATCAATGGTCCCATGGCAGAACTGCCATAAATATTTTCAATAAAGGCAAGTCCCATGACTGCGGCACTGCTCCGGAAGGAGCTTTGCACAAATGCACCACGGATGGATTTATCCTTTACAAAAAGCTTTACCGCTCCCCAGATTACCCAGAAACAGGCGGTACTTGCCAGTGCACAGAAAAGCACATATTTCAAATCAAAGATTTCCCGGATATTTACCGTAGAAATATCCCGAAATAACATAAATGGCAAGGTCACCTTAAAATTAAACTTATTCGCCACCGTCACAAAATTATCATTGAGCATACCAATCTGCTTTAAGATATAACCGATTACCATCACAAGAAAGATTGGCATGGTGGTATTTAAACTGAAAATAAGATTATTCATTTCTTACACGTTTCTTTCTGCTTATCTTATTCTTTCATATTTTAAGAAGTAATACTCCAGATCAAAATAGGTCTGTTCATCACTGTCTTCTGTAATCTGCCATTCTTCCTTTTCATCCAGATTCGGGAAATAGGCATCTGCATCATATGCATAGTCAATCTTCGTAATATGCGCTACATCGCACTCATCCAAAAGCTGACGATAAATGCTTTCACCGCCAATAACATAGACATCCTCACTGTTATACTGCTCTAACTCTTTATGCAGTTCGTCTAAATCATGCACCACAATGGCATCCTTCACTTTATAATTCTTATCACTGGTCAGTACAATATTGACACGGTTCTTAAGAGGCTGTCCATTTGGAAAGCTTTCCAAGGTCTTACGTCCCATGACTACCACTTTCCCGGTTGTGGTCTGACGGAAAAATTTCATATCATCCGGAATGCTTACCAGTAATTTATTCTTATAGCCAATTGCCCAATTAGCATCTACTGCTGCGATTAAATTCATCTCTTTCACCTGCTCCTTTATATTGCGATTGGAATATCCTGAATCTGTGGTCCTGTCACATAATTATCAAGACGTACATCATTTCTGGTAAATTCATAGAAATCCTTTACATCCGGATTCAACCAGAATGTCGGTGCGTCATACGTCGGTCTTTGAATCAGTTCCTTTATAATAGGAATATGCCGGTCATAAATATGTGCATCTGCAATCACATGCACTAACTCTCCCACACGCATATCGCACACCTGTGCCAGCATATGCATCAGTACTGCATACTGGCAGACATTCCAGTTATTGGCAGCTAAGATATCCTGGGAACGCTGATTTAAAATTGCATTCAATGTCAGCTTATCGTCCCCCTTCTTCTGGGTTACATTAAAGGTCATGCTGTATGCGCATGGATAAAGATGCATCTCACTTAAATCCTGATGTACATATATGTTGGTCATGATTCTTCTGCTGAAAGGATTGTTCTTAAGGTCATAAATCACACGGTCTACCTGATCAAACATTCCTTCCTTATATTTATGCTTTACTCCCATCTGGTAGCCATATGCTTTTCCAATGGAGCCTGTCTCATCTGCCCATTCATCCCAGACATGGCTGTGTAAGTCATTGACATTATTGGACTTCAACTGCCAGATCCATAACATCTCATCGGTACAGCTCTTGATTGCTGTCTTTCGTAATGTAATTGCCGGAAATTCCTTGGATAAATCATACCTGTTTACCACACCAAATTTCTTAATTGTATAAGCACTGGTTCCATCCTCCCAATGTGGGCGGACCTTTTCTCCTTCTGTACTTACCCCGTTGTCCAATATATCCTGACACATATCGATAAAAATTTTATCTGCCAGACTCATGCTGCGGCACCTCCTGCGCTAGTTTTTTCACTGTTTAGAGTATATTCTAAATTAATATTGTATCGGATAATCCCACCAAGCGCAAGAGTAGAAAATTTAACATTACAAATTTATGATTGCAGCTTGTTCATTTTCTTTTTCTCCTGCAAGTTGTCTTATCATTTTTTGTTATTTTATACATTATGTAATCTTAAAATCTTTCTTTTAAGATTTATGTTAATTTATTTTCTGATTTTATCATCTTTTATAAAAGGGGACCGCCAAAAGAAAAAGCATCCGTAACTTTTTTCTGTTTTTTACGGATACTTTTTCTTATCTTTTTATTTTTCTATTTTATTAAATCATTCTTTAACTTTACGCTTCATCTATGGCTTTTCCAATGTCATGGCGCATATACTTGTTATCGAAGTCTACCCACTCCGTTGCCTTATAAGCATTGGCTCTTGCTTCTTTTAAGGTAGCTCCCTTGGCTGTGATGCCAAGTACACGGCCTCCGTTGGTTACAATCCTGCCTTCGTCATTTAACTTGGTTCCGGCATGGAAACAGTAGTAACCTTCTTTGCCATCAAAGTTCTCAAGGCCTTTGATTTCAAATCCTTTTTCATATGCCACCGGATATCCGTCAGATGCAAGAACAACGCATACGGCTGCATTATCTTCAAACTGTAAATCAATGGTATCTAATTTACCGTCTACGCAGGCTTCCATTACATCAATGATGTCATTTTTCATTCTCGGAAGAACTACCTGAGCCTCCGGGTCACCAAAACGGGCATTGTACTCTAATACCTTTGGTCCATCCTCTGTCAGCATCAGACCGAAGAAAATAACACCTACAAATGGTCTTCCTTCTGCTGCCATGGCATCTACAGTTGCCTGATAGATATATTTCTTACAGAAATCATCTACTTCTTTGGTATAGAAAGGACTTGGAGAGAAGTTACCCATTCCACCGGTATTTAAGCCCTGGTCTCCATCTTTGGCACGTTTGTGATCCTGTGCGGAAGACATAATCTTAATGGTCTTGCCATCTACGAAAGAAAGCACGGATACTTCACGGCCTGTCATGAACTCTTCTACTACCATATGGTTGCCGGCAGAACCAAATTTCTTATCTTCCATGATTTCTTTTACTCCGGCTTTCGCTTCCTCTAAGGTGTTACAAATCAGAACACCTTTACCAAGTGCCAGTCCGTCTGCCTTTAATACGATTGGCATTTTTGCAGTTTCCAGATACTCCAATGCCTTTTTCGGGTCATCAAAGGTCTCATATCCTGCGGTCGGAATATTATATTTCTTCATCAAATCTTTGGAAAATGCTTTGGATCCCTCTAAGATTGCAGCATTCTTTCTCGGTCCGAATACTTTTAATCCTTCTGCTTCAAATACATCTACAATTCCACCAACCAATGGATCATCCATTCCTACGATGGTAAAATCAATCTCTTTTTCCTTTGCAAAAGCTACCAGCTTGTCAAATTCCATAGCTCCAATGTTCACACATTCTGCCAGCTGTCCGATTCCGGCATTGCCCGGTGCACAGTAAATCTTATCTACACGGCTGCTCTTTGCTACGCTTGTCACAATTGCATGCTCTCTTCCACCGCTTCCAACTACTAATACTTTCATGCTGCTCCTCCTAATCCGGTTATTTTTCTTCTATTTTTCATTCTTTTCTACTTAATCTTTATTTATTTTCAATTGATTCTAATGGTCTGATTTTGGAAGAATCTTCACTTTCCCGTCTTCGACTTTTACTCTTCCATTGGCAATTAAATCAATTGCCTGTGGCATAATTTTCCACTCTGCCTGTTCCATCACACGACGCTGCAGAATCTCCGGTGTATCATCCTCTTCTACTGCAACTGCTTTCTGTAAAATGATTGGGCCGGTATCTGTTCCTTCATCCACAAAATGCACCGTAGCTCCTGTTACCTTCACTCCACGGGAAAGTGCTCCTTCGTGGACTTTTAATCCATAGAAGCCTGTTCCACAGAAAGATGGAATCAGGGATGGATGAATATTGATTATCCGGTTGCGGTACTGTGCAATCATTTCCGGTGGAATTACCACCAAAAATCCTGCCAGCACAACCAAATCTACTTTATATTCATTCAATTTTTCTAAGAAATCAGCATTGAATGCCGCCCGGTTCTCATAGGATTTCGGAGAAATGCAAAGTGCCTTGATATTATGTTTTTTTGCACGCTCTAAGGCATAGGCATTTGGATTATTACTGATTACCACTTCTATCTTTGCATTGGTAATGGTTCCATTATCCATGGCATCGATAATTGCCTGAAGATTGGTTCCACCACCGGATACTAATACTGCAACTTTTAGCATAATGTAACACCCTTTTCTCCGTTTTCAATCTTACCAACAACATATGGCTTGTCTCCGGCAGATTTGATTGCCGCCATGGTTTTATCTACATCTTCCGGTGCAACTGCAAGTACCATACCAAGTCCCATGTTGTAGGTATTGTACATCATTTTCTCTTCTACATTTCCTTCTTTTGCCATCAGGGTAAAGATTGGCGGAATCGGATAGCTGTTCTTTTCAATCACTGCATGTTTTCCTTCCGGAAGCATACGTGGAACATTTTCATAGAAACCACCACCTGTGATATGGCTACAGGCTTTTACACGGATGCCGGCATCTTTGATGGCACGCAGTGCTTTTACATAAATTCTGGTTGGTGCAAGTAATGCTTCTCCTAAAGTTGTTCCAAGTTCTTCATGGTATGTATCAAGGGTTTCTTTATCCATGGTAAAGATTTTACGAACCAGTGAAAATCCATTGGAATGTACTCCGGTTGATGCCATACCAATCAGCACATCACCATCTGCCAGTGTCTCGCCGGTAATCATATCTTTCTTATCACATACACCTACTGCAAATCCAGCCAGGTCATATTCATCCTCTGCCATCAGTCCAGGATGCTCTGCGGTCTCTCCACCGATTAATGCTGCATCAGACTGAAGACATCCTTCTGCTACACCTTTTACGATGGCTGCAATTTTCTCCGGATAATTCTTACCACATGCGATATAATCTAAGAAGAATAATGGTTCTCCACCTGCACAGGCAATATCATTTACACACATTGCTACTGCATCAATACCGATGGTATCATGCTTGTCCATAATCATGGCGAGCTTTACTTTCGTGCCACAGCCATCTGTTCCGGATAACAGTACCGGTTCTTCCATTTCTTTAATCTTCTCTAATGAAAATGCTCCGGAAAATCCGCCCAGTCCTCCAAGAACCTCTGGACGCATGGTCTTCTTTACATGCTCCTTCATCAGTTCTACGGACTTATATCCTGCCTCAATATCCACGCCTGCGTTCTTGTAATCCATTGTTCTTCCTCCTGAAATTATTCTTTATCTTGCTTCTTATTTTGTGCTGATTTTATAACACTCCTGCACGTTACTACTCTTGCAGTGCAAGTCTGGAAATGCTTCGCATTTCCAGACTACGGGCTTTCACCCTATCAGACCTTGTAATCAGCCCGTTTGGACTGCCAGTAGCCCCACGGACTGCTTATAAGGTCTGGCACTGCTCAATGCTACTTACATTATAACGTCATTTGCTTATAAAAACCAATTATATATAGTAATACCACTAATTAGTTTTACTAATTAATGGTATCTGGTTGCTTATTTCTACTTATAATTTACTTTTATTTCAATCGGGTTGTCCCATCTAATATGGCATGGGTCAAAGTATCTCCCTGATAAGATAATTTCAGTGAAAAGAAACTCTCCCTCTCTTCTAACAGCCTGAAAAATATCTTATCACCTTCCCAGATAGGCAGATTATATACTTCTTCCTTTGGCACCCATTCCAGTGTTCCTTCGTTACACTCGCTCATCGTACCGTAGAATTCATCTGCCGTATAAAGAAACATATACTCCGTCGGCCATGCATCGGAATCAAAAGTGACCACGCCCCGCAGCCGGTAAGAATCCAAGGTAAGCCCGGTTTCTTCTTTCACTTCCCGAAGCAGGCATTCTTCCGGAGATTCTCCGGCCTCAAAATGTCCGCCGACGCCAACCCATTTATCTTTATTTACATCATGGCTTTTCTTCACCCGGTGCATCATCAGGTAGCAATTTTCCTTTTCTATATAGCAAAGCGTTGTATTTTCCGAACGTCTTTCTTCCATTTTTCTCCCTTTCTTCCGCTTTCTTCCATGAATCTATGGTTCTATGCCACTATTCGAAGCTTCCGGAAGCATACTTTGAAATAAATAATCTCGGCAATTGCTGTAATCGACCAGGAAAATGCATACAAAAGATATAAGGATGCAATGGTTCCAAAATATGCAAAAATCGTATATACCCAGATTACACGGAATACGCAGGAGCCCATGATAACAATAATGGTCGGCACGATGCTCTTTCCAATTCCGCGGGATGCCGCAATGGTGCAGTCCATAAATGCGGAAAGTGCATAGGAAAATCCCATAATCTTAATCCGCTCCATTCCAGCTTCAATTACCTCCGGTTTACTGGCAAAAAGAGACAGGAACTGTCTTCCGAAAGCCACCAGCAGTCCGCCAAAAATTGCACCTGCCAGAAAAGAATACAATAAACTGATGCGGTAACTTTTTATCATGCGTTCCCTGTTTCCGGCTCCCATATTCTGTCCCATGAAACTGGCACATGCTGTATAAAATGCTATCATAATATTAAAAATCAGCGTATCTGCATTGATTGCCGCCGAATTACCGGACACCATAACCGCATCAAAAGAGTTGACACCGGTCTGCACAAAAAGATTTGCAATTGCAAAGATTGCATTCTGCATTCCGCCCGGAACACCAAGCATCAACACGCTTTTCGCCGCCTCTTTATGAAAACGCAGTCTGGAAAAGTAAATCCTGCAGCTATCCTTTCTCCGGCACAGATGAGAAACTACCAAAATAGCTGACACATACTGTGCCATGACGCTGGCAATTGCCACTCCGCCTGCTGCCATATTACACTGGATAACAAAGAAAAGATTTAACAAAACATTTAACACACCGGCAATACTCAGATAGATAAGCGGAAGCTTCGTCTCGCCGGTTGCACTTAAGACACCATTTCCAAAATTGTAAATTGCAAGTGCCGGAAGCCCCAATGCATAAATCCGAAAATATAGTACTGCGCCATCCATAAACTCTGATTTCGTATGTAATATATTTAAAAACGGCTCCGCAAATATATTACATATCAGGCACAGTATAAGTCCTGCCACCAGACAAATCAATGCCGCCGTGTGCACGGTTTCTTCCGTTCCCTTCGCATCGCCTACGCCCAGTTTATGCGCTACCCTTACATTAACACCGCCACCCATTCCAATCAGGAAGCCGGTAAATAAGGACACCAGCAGCGTGGTCGAGCCAACCGACCCAAGTGGGATATATCCTGCATATTTTCCTACAATTGCTACGTCACTTAAATTAAATAATACTTCTAATATCTGAGAACACATCAGCGGTATGCTAAAGAGGAAGATGTTCTTCCATAAAGAGCCGGATGTCATCCCGATACTTTTTCTTCTGCTTTCTGCTTTACTGCTCATAACTTTATTTCACTTTGATTGGTTTGCTGTTCCTTTCCTGCCATATATCTTCTTTGATAATAATCCATTGTACGATAATCTATTACATCACGCAATCCTCTTACTTTTCCATAGTTAAAGAAGGATAAGCATCAAGCATAGACTGTCTTGCTTCTTTTAAAAATTGTACTACTCGTTCCATGATGTAATCCATTCTTTAATATCTTTTATAATCTACGTCACGTCATAGGAAGCCTTGTCGTTAGCAGAAAGACAGAATTGTTACTGAGCTTACATACGCATACATAACATCGCCTTTCGTGTTATGGGCTAACAGGTATCCTTAACCACTTATTTTATAGCAAATTCTTCAACGAATATATAGCAGTTAATGTGAACAGAACGAAAATTTTTTGATATTCTCGCCTAAAGTTACACAGAAACGCTCATCCTCTGTTAGTCGCAAAAGTATATTTTCAACAAATCTGTTGTTGCTTTGTCATTTATGACAGCCCGTCCTATTGTTATGCCATTGCTGATGATAATATATTCTCCGTTTTCATATCTGGCATTTACCAAATCATCTTCCCTTTTTAAGTCTATACATATACTTGATATAATTCCACAAATCTCCTCTTGTGAGCTTCCGCTTTTTATCTCATAAGCATAATCCGCATCTCCTATCTCATTCAGATCAGTTACCAAACAATACTCCGCTCCATTCATCAGCATTTCTTCATTCAAAGTGGGTAATTGAGCCGTCTTATACTCATTAAATAAAAAGATAACTACAAGCGCAATGAATGCCGGAAAAAAGATACCGCCAAACCGCTGTGCATAATTTTGTTCTTCCCACCGCTTGCCATGACCACCAAACAGCGGTATTTTCATCTGCACCAAACCTGCTCCTATACTTACAAGCAAAAAATAAAATATAACTTTTATCAAAGACTCATCCCCCTTTTAATCATTAATAAAAATATCGTTCTTAAAACGACGCCTACTAACCATATAAAACGAAACACCTTGTTATATCTTGAACTATTAAAACACGGAACAAGCCAATGTTCCTGTGGAAACCCCAAAAGGTCTTCTTTTAATTCCTGCTTCAATTCCATGACTATACTCCACATTAATCCAAGCAGCACAATGCACACCGTTCCATAATATGCAATGCTGTTAGCTTTGCCTTATCGTACAAATTTGCAGATTATTCTTGGATTTGACTCAAATCAAATGCACCGTTCTCAATCAACTGCAAAATTGTGTCTACCAAGTTGTTCTTTACAGTTTCACTTTCATTTTCAGTGCCAGAATACTCTACATAAATAGTGTTCTCTCCAATATCAAAGGTTGCATAATATATTACGGTTTTGATACCTTGACTATTTGACTTTGTTACGAAATATCCTGCATTGATATCAACGCCGTCTACACTTGAAGTGATTGTATTTCCATCAATGATAGTATCTAATAGATTTACACCCTGTTTAGAAACTACCATTCTTGTATCACCAATTTTTCCCTCAAAACCCAGAATATTATGATTGTCAGCATCCGGTCTCTTATACACATCTCCGAGCCCACGAG